>Ga0256843_1000070_pt1 | contig 83618 bp, 88 predicted proteins | sample AlvinellametaG_FD_191572 | JGI IMG/M metagenome (GOLD analysis project Ga0256843, IMG submission 191572) | Pompeii worm associated microbial communities from hydrothermal vent at the East Pacific Rise, Pacific Ocean - Alvinella | ecosystem: Host-associated > Annelida > Integument > Unclassified ... | reverse complement strand
TGTTAGTTTGTTGTGTTAGTTTGTTGTGTTAGTTTGTTGTGTTAGTTTGTTGTGTTAGTTTGTTGTGTTAGTTTGTTGTGTTAGTTTGTTGTGTTAGTTTGTTGTGTTAGTTTGTTGTGTTAGTTTGTTGTGTTAGTTTGTTGTGTTAAGCGCCTGTCACTAATAAGAAACATAAAAAAGAAAAGGCCGAAAGGCCAAAAAGATTATTCGTGAGTAACAACCGGCATTGGAGGTTCGTTTTCAAGAACTTTTTTAGCGCTTCCGTATTTTTTAAGCATTTTCATTCTATAGTTGTAGATATCGTTCATTTCTCTAATATCTTGCATTACTTGGAATACACCATGCCAGTGTGCATAGTCAGGTGATCCCATAGCTGCACCATGTCTGAATCTTCTTCCTTCATGATGCCATAGATAGTAGTATAGTTTGAAGAACGGATCGCTCCATACGTCTGATTTAATTAGACCTTTAGCTTTTAGGTCTTTCATCATTTTGTTTGCTGCTGCTTTGTATTGGTTATAAATTTTAACAGCCGCATCTACTCTTTGGAAGTAGTTGTTTGTAAATGTTGCTTGGTGACAAGTCATACATACTTTTTTCATTTCTGCTCTTGCAGCTTCAGGTCCGTTAGGGTTACCAGCTTTAGCATTACCTCTGATTACTGTTTTACCCCATTCAACTTTTCCGCCACCTTTCCAGAATGTCCAACCAGCAGTTTCAAATCCACCTGTTCTTAAGAAGCTATCCGGTGCCCAAAGGTTCCATTTTAGTCTTAAAGATACGTTGTGAGTTGCTTTAAGTCCGTTAATTCCACTCATATGACAAGTGAAACATGTAGCAGCTCTTAATGTTTTTCCTGGGATTTGTTCACCAGTATCGAATTTGTAGTCTTCTTCGTTAGTGTCATAAATATGTCCGTGAACACTTGATTCGAAAATTTCTTTCATCGGATGGTCAGGACCTAAGTGACAGTTACCACAGCTTGCAGGGTTTCTAGCTTCTGCTGCGCTGAATTTATGTCTGCTGTGACATGCAAGACAGTTTCCAACACCACCGTCCGGATATAGAGCAGCAATACCGTCGTTTGGCCAAGTAGTTGCGTCTGGTCTACCTTGTTTATCAAGTTTAATTACAGTACCGTGACATTGGATACAGATGTTTGCAACGTTTAGGTCTGCAGTTCTTGGGTCTTTTTCGTTAGCTCTGTAAACAGGAAGGTCGTTTCTGATGCCTTTTTCCATTTTAGCACCGCTAACTCCATAAGTTGGATTAGCACCTTTTAAACTTTCATAATGATAAGAAAGTTTACTCATTAGGTAACCATGTTTTGTTCCGTTTCCAGCTAGCCATTGAGCAGCACCTCTTGCGTGTCCTGAATTTAGATATTCTTGTACTTCTTTTGCGTGACATTTAGCACAAGTTACAGAAGATACTGCGATTTGTACCGTCCAGTTTGCACCTTGCATTGGGTGAGCTTTGAATGCAGTAGGATAATCTTTTGGAACAACGTGACATTCCACACATCCTACACCAGCTTTTGCGTGTTTAGAATGTTGCCAGTCTGCAACAATTCCAGGGTCAGTAGTTTTGTGGCACATTAAACATTGGTCGTTACTTACACCCTTAGGTTTGAAATTTTTAAGTTTTTGATAATTCGGGTTTGAATCTAAGCTGTTAGCTGCGAAAGCAACACTCGCAATAGCAGCTACGCTTAACCCAGCTGTAAGTGCTTTTTTCATTTTCACTCCTTTTCGAGACATTCTCTCTTAAAAATTCTACAAAAACAAAGTGTCTCAAAAGTGCCAAAATGAAACAAATATTAAAAAAACGGGGGAAAAAGAGAGAAAAGATTAATATTTACCTTTAAGAGAACCGAAATATCCAACTTCTTCGGCTTTTCTGTCAGTATTTAATTCTTCTACTGTAGCATTTAGGTCCATATCTTTTTTCATTTCTTCAAGTTCTTCTTCACAGTAACTCATATGCATATCGGCACTGATTACATATGGAATATCTTGGATTTTTGTTAATTTATCTATCTCTTCTTCGACGTTTTTTCCTTCGATAGTTATAATAATAATACCTTTTTCTTTATTACCGAAATGTACTTCGCACAGTCCGCTATCGATAAGATTCATCCAAACGGAATCGTAATTTTGAGGTAATGTTTTTACTATAATACTTGAAATATTCATGGTTACTCCTTTAAGTTCCAGATGATTACTTCTCCGGTTGAGAAGCTTATTATTTTATTTTCGTTGATATAATAAATTCCGTTTAACGGCATACTGTGACCTCTTAATATATAAAGTAATTTTTTATCAAAATCATAAACTCTTATATCATTGTTTTCGTCGTATTGTAAGGCGAAAGTATCGAGTTTAGGTGAAAGTGCTACCGCATAAGGAAGAAAGTTTGCTATCATTTCGATTTTGGAATATTTTGTCGTAATATCGTAAACGGCGACTCTTTTATCACTGCTTCCGTTTATCACGTAATTTTTTACAAAATCAAGACTTAAAGTTTTATCTTTATTGAATCCCATTATTTTCGCAAGTATTTTTCCGTTTTTTACCTCGATGATTTTGACGGAACCGCTTTCATCACCTATTGCCGCTTTCGTTTTTACTCTATTTAACGCAAAAGTGGAAAAAACATAACTGTCGGCTTGGACTTTATATAAAAATTTTTTTTGATTCAAATCGTAAAGAGTTACTTCGTCACTTAGAAGACCGAAAAAGATTTGGTGGTTATTGATAAATCTTGCTTTCATAAGAGTCTCTTTTGTAGTGAAAACTTTTGTTAATTTATGAGTTTCCAAATCGAATAAAAACAAATCTCTTTTTGCTTCTTCGTCTTCAGTTAAAATAAGCAAAGTTTTTCCATCTGGCGAAATATCTAAAGAATATACCGGCATTGGTTGTAAATCACCCATAAAATCATGAATTTTAGGAAGTTTTATCGTATATATCGTCTCATATGTTTTGGCGTCTTTTATTTCAACCGTAGAGTTTTCAAGCCCGCCTATTATAAATTTTTGATTAAAAGCTAATTTATCGATATAACTTGAAAAGTGAATAACTTTTAACGGTTTAACGATTTGTGATGCAAAAGCAAATATTATTGTTAATGTTAGTAATATAATCTTTTTCATGTCAAGACCTTTATAGAGGTTTGTATTCAATAGCATCGGTAGGACATACACCTACGCAAAAGCCGCATCCGGTACATTTTTCCATATCTATTACCGGATTAAACATTCCGTTGTATATTATAGCATTTTCTTCGCAAATATCTTGACATGAAAAGCAGATTGTTTGATTCCATGCGAGACATTTATTCGGAATTAGAATAATATCCGCTATTTTTTCTTTTTTGTTTTCTATTTTTAATACTCCGTGAGGACAATTTTGTGCGCAAGCGTCACAGAAAGTACAACCGTTGTTTGAAAAATCTAAAACGGGCATTTCATTTTCTATTTTTATGATTTTTTCTTCGCATGCAGTCAAACAATCTTTTGTTTCGCATTCCATACATTTTAAGAAGTCTTCTTTTTTTTCGAAATACGGAGGATATACGAAAGATTTAAAAGGAGAGTTTTTAACTCTCCTAAAAAGGTTTCTTCTGTTTTTGTCTATCATAGACCTTGGTTTGCTTTCAGAGATTCGAATTTGTTTTCGATAACAGGGTCAAGTTTGGCTTGAGGTGCGTGACAAGTAGTACAGAAATATCTGCTTCCTGCAATTTTAGGTTTAACTTTATCACCTTCGAAGTTATCTACAAAGTGATCTTTCGGGATTGCCGGAATACCGAGAGCTTTAGCTTGTTGAGGCATATGACAGCTTAGACACATATTTTTTCCTACTTTAATAGGCACCATTCCTTTGATACTGTGTGGAATCATAGGAGGTGCAGTAACGAAAGATTTTTTGAATGGTTTAACTTTTCCAGGTACCGGAGCCGGTGCATGATATTGAACTACAGGAAGGTTTTCGCTACCTGCGTTTAAATCAGTTTTTCTAATTCCCGTTACTTGTACTGTTTTATTACTAACACCGTTTGATTGTGTGTTATTAGCAGAACATCCGGCAAATACGAAAATTGCCGCAACACCACTAATTAGTAGCATTTTTTTCATCATTTTTTTCTCCTTTTTTGTTGATTATATATCTAAGTGAAAATTCAAGAGCATTGTCATTACATACTTCGATACATCTTCCGCAATTCGTACATTCAATTCCGGAAATGTAATCGCTTTTTTTGTCTATTACAGGCGTTAATACCTGATTTTCAGGACAAATTTTTAAACATTCACCGCAAGCGGTACAATTGTCTTTGTTATGCCAAACTCTAATAATACTCTTAGAGCCTACAATACTATACATTGCACCCACAGGGCAGATATGACCGCACCATCCGTTTTTTAGAACGAATGCGTCAAAAATGAAAATTACAAGTAACCAAACCCAACTAAAACCTAAAGTAAACGCTACGGCTCTTGTAAACATACCGATAGGACTGATAAATTCAAAAGCCGCCGCACCTACTACAGTAGATACGATTAACATCATAATCATAAAAACGTATCTGAAGTTTCTAATTTTAGTTGCGTTTATCAAATTGTCTTTTTCGTGATGTGTTTTTCTTCTAACCCATGCTGCGAAGTCCGTAATCATATTCACAGGACATACCCAGCTACAATAAGCTCTTCCGCCTATTAAACCGTAAAAAAGTAAAATAATTACGACTCCGATTATTAAATCGCTACTGATAACCGCTCCAGCAAATAGCATTTGCAAAAAAGCATAAGGGTCAGTTAACGGAATGGTGTTAAAAAGTTTTGAAAAACTTAAGTTACCCATCAAAATTTTAAGACCCCAATAATTAGCCGCAAAATACAAAAATAAAATTGTGAGCTGGGATATTCTTCTAAGAATCAAATATTTGTTTTTAATTATTGATCCCATGTTACGCCTTGATTGAGATTTTGAACGGGACTAAGTTTGCTTCTACCTGTTTCAGTCGTTGTTTTCGTAGAAGCATTTTTGACTCTTTGTTGGTCTTTTTTATCCCAGCCTTTTACGTATCTATCACCTGCTTTTCCTAAGAATACGTCTCTTGGGAATACTTTAATAGCTGCTTTTTCAGTAACGCATGCCATTTCGCACATACCGCATCCGGTACAAGCGTCTTCATGTACTACTGGAATACGATAAGCGTGTTTCCCGGTTCTTTCGTTCTTTTTCCATTCGATAGTTATCGCTTTATCCATTTCCGGACAAGCTCTATAGCAAGCCGTACATTGTAATCCCCAAAAGGCGATACAACTGCTCGGGTCGATTACCGCAACGCCCATTTTCGCATAGTCGATTGCGACTTCGCCTTTGTCGTTTTTACACATATCGGGCGTTAATGCCCCTGTCGGGCATGCATACATACACGGAATATCATCACACATAAAACAAGGTCCGGTTCTTGCTATAAAATAAGGCGTACCTATAGCGACGTTGTCTCCGGGTGCGCCTAATTTTAAAGTTATGATTTCATTTCCGTCAATTATTACTTTGTTTTCTCTGTTTTTACATGCTTCGACGCATAATCCGCATCTAATGCATGTTTTTAGAAAATTTTCTTCTTTTAAAGCCCCCGGAGGTCTTAATGTTAGGGGCTTGTTTTTATTCTCTTCAACAAAAGCGCCAACAATAGTACCTCCGGCAGCCGCAGCTGCTGAGGCTTGTATCAAAGAAGTGATAAACTGTCTTCTTTTGTTATCCACAAATTACCTTTACGCTTTATAAATTTTAACTGCCGCTTTTTTATAGTCTGTTTCTTTACTCATAGGACATGTTGCGTCAAGACAAACTTTGTTGATTAATACTTTTTCGTCGAACCATGGAACGAATACAAGTCCTCTTGGCGGTTTGTTTCTTCCTCTTGTTTCGACTCTCGCTTTTACTTTACCTCTTCTACTTTCGATAACTACAAGATCGAATCTTTGAAGACCTAATTCTTTAGCGTCTTTAGGGTTCATATAACAAAGTGCTTCAGGCATTGCTCTATAAAGTTCCGGTACCCTCATTGTCATTGTACCACTATGCCAATGTTCAAGTACCCTACCTGTACATAGCCAGAAGTTATATCCGTCATTATCGTATTTAGGATCTTCTGGGTGAACCATAAACGGTCTGAAGAATATTTTCGCTTTGTTTGGTAACGGATATTTTTTCTTAGGATTAATAGGTCCTTGTAACGTTCCTTTTGGAATTGCTTTAAGAAGCGGTCCGTAAAACGCGAATTTTTCACCAGGTTTAGCATATTTTCTTGCATATGGGTCGTAGTTAACGTTGAATCTCCATTTAGTTTCTCTTCCGTTTACTACCGGCCATCTTAGACCTCTAACTTTATGATATGTATCGAAGTCTGCAAGGTCGTGTCCGTGTCCAAGACCGAATTTTCTGTATTCTTCCCAAAGTGCTTTTTGAATGAAGAATCCGTATCCTTTAAATACTTTTCCGTCACTTCCAACAACGTTTCTGAAGTCTCCTTCAGCTTCTGTGTTAGGATGCATTTTTCCTGTTTGAGGGTTTTTAGCAATCGGATCCGGCCATGGGAAGTTTTTATGATATTCAGGTCTATTGAATAGAACGTCAAATAGTGTGTCTTCAGGGCTGTATCCCATTGCTTTTGCTTCTTCTAATACGTTTGGAAGTACTGTTCCGTCAGGAAGTTTCCACTCATGCCATACTTCTTTAAGTTTAAATCTTTTTGCGAATTCAGCCATAGTCCAAATGTCAGTCATTGCGTTACCCGGTGCCACAACTTGTTGTCTCCAATGTTGTGTTCTTCTCTCAGCGTTTCCGTATGCTCCCCATTTTTCATAAATCATAGCTACCGGTAGGATTAAGTCTGCAACTCTTGCAGATACACCAGGATAACATTCGTTTACAACAATGAAGTTATCCATTGTTCTTGCTGTTTTTAACCAGTGGTTAGCGTTAGCTGTGTTTTGCCATGGGTTGTTTACATGTACCCAAGCCCATCTGATTTTACCTTCTTCCATATCTCTCATGATTTTTAGGAAGTGGCTACCTACTTTAGGGTTAAGTGTTCCGTGAGGTAGTTTCCATAATTTTTCAGTAATTTTTCTATGTTTAGGATTTGCTACGAGTAAGTCTGCCGGAAGTCTGTGTGCGAACGTTCCAACTTCTCTTGCAGTACCACATGCACTTGGTTGTCCTGTAAGTGAGAACGCACCGTTTCCAGGTTCGGCTTGTTTTCCTAATAAGAAGTGAACTGTGTATACGATTTCGTTAATCCAGCTACCTCTTACGTGTTGGTTGAATCCCATAGTCCAGAATGAAACTACTTTTCTATTCGGGTCACAGTAAAGGTCTGCAAGTTTTTTAAGTTTTCTTTTGAAGCTTTCAAGTGATTCGTCTTTATCACCTTTTGCTACTTTAGCTACATAATCAAGTGTATAAGGTTCTACCGCTTTTTTGAAGTCTTCAAAGCTGATTTGCCAGTGTTTGAAAGGAGCTTTTCCTTTGTTGTGTTTCATAACCATTTCATCACCGGCTTTCCATTTGCCGATTGCGCTAAGTGCTACTGCTTCTTCTTCAGTTACTACTTTAACGTCTTGTTTTCTGATTGTTTGCATTTCTTTTTCAGAGTATCCTAATTCTTTTGCTTTTTTAGGATCTCTTAGACCGTATCCCGTATCAACAAAACCAGTTGCGAAGATTGTATGTTTTTTAACAAAATCCCAATTCACAGCGTTTCTATGAAGAATTTCTCTTGCTATATAGTTCATAATTGCAAGGTCTGTGTTCGGTCTGAAGATAATTTCCATATCCGCAAGGTTAGAACATCTGTTTCTATAAGTAGATAGGTTAACTACATAATATTTATCCGGGTTGTTTAGTTTAGCATCCGATACTCTTGACCATAAAATCGGATGCATTTCAGCCATATTCGCACCCCAAGTTACAACAGTGTCAGTAAGTTCGATGTCGTCATAACATCCTGCAGGTTCGTCAATACCGAATGTTTGATAGAAACCTACAACCGCACTAGCCATACAGTGTCTTGCATTTGGGTCGATGTTATTACTTCTCCATCCACCTTTTACAAGTTTAACCGCAGCGTAACCTTCTTGAATAGTATATTGTCCTGAACCGAATACCGCTACGCTTGTTGGTCCGTATTTGTTGTAATATTTTTTAAATTGTTTTTCCATTTCGTCAAATGCTCTTTTCCAGCTTACAGGTCTGAATGGAGCGTTTTTATCGAATTCTCCGTTTTCGTTTAATCTTAATAACGGTTGAGTAAGTCTGTCGGCACCGTACATAATTTTCGCGTTGAAATAACCTTTAATACAGTTAATACCTCTGTTTACAGGGTTTTCAGGGTCACCTTTTACCGCAACAACTTTATTACCTTTTGTTGCGATCATGATACCACATCCGGTACCACAGAAACGGCAAACCGCTTTATCCCATTGCCATCCTGCTTCAGCAGCATTTGCAGCAGCTTTTGCTTCTTCAGGAATAGTTAATCCCGCCGCGCTTGCAGCTGCAACTGCCGCCGTAGTTTTTAGAAAATCTCTTCTTGTCATTGACATTATGCACTCCTTTTTGGATTTTTACACAATAATAATACCGCTTTTTATTATGATTTAACACAAAATTAACGCGTTTTTTGTATTCGTGGCACTTTAAAGGCACTTTACAAAGGAGATAAAATGTCCTATTTTTAGGGATTTTTAGGGTTTTATAAATTTAAATTAAAGCAAGTTGAGTATGTTTTAATCAATAGTTTTTTTCTCTGTCACTTTTTACTAAGTCCCGAAACTTCTACGTTTTGTAAGGGATATTCTTTTTATTTTTATGATATAATCTCTCTAAAAAAAGGGAAAGTGTGAAAATATTACTTGTAGAAGATGATGATTTTATCGGTGAATCTATAAAAGAATATTTGGAAATGCAAGGAAATAAAGTAGATTATTTTTCATCACCTACAAAAGCGCTTGAGACAATATATCCGAGTCATTACGACATATTTTTATTGGATATCAATATGCCGGAAATAAACGGATACGAGTTTTATGAAGAATTAAAAAATTATACGTCTGATGTACCAGTTATTTTTATTACGGCATATTCCGATATCGACCACGTTGAAAAAGCATTCAAATTAGGTGCGGCGGATTATATTAAAAAGCCTTTTGAGCTTAAAGAGCTCGAGCTTAGAATTAAAAGATTGGTATTTAAAAACACAAATAGAATTAAAATTACGGATAATTACTCTTTTGACTTGGGTAAATTAAAACTTTTTTATAATGATGAAGAGGTGGAACTTACTCAAAATGAGAGATATTTTCTTGAGATTTTAGTAAAAAACATCGGACAAGTAGTGGATATGAGTACTTTGAGAGACTATGTTTGGGAAGGAAAAGATATTTGTGACAACACCATTAGAACCCAAGTTAAAAAATTAAGAAGTAAATTAAAAGAAAACTTTATTAAAAACGTAAGAGGGAGCGGATACAAAATTGAGAAAAACGGATGAGTTTAAATTCGATATCATAACCGCCTTTTCTATTTTTGCATTTTTAATAATCGTTGTCGTAACATATACAGCTATTTACATTTTTACGGATATCACCACTCAAGAATTCAAAGACAAAGTAAAACTTTCGGCCGATAATATCTATTATATTTATCAAGAAAAAGTAAACAACATAAAAAACGCCACAATCGCACTTTCAAAAAACGACATTTTCAACACTAAATTTACAGTCAATCCGGAAGTTATTAAATCCGTATTTAAAACGATGCTTCTTGCCAACTCTAATTTAAAAGAGATTAATTATTATAATAGGTACGGAAAGTATGTAATCGGGTGTGAAAAAATAAACAGTAGAGTTTTTTGTCTTAATAGAAATAGTAAGTCTTTGCAAATTAATGATTATAATGCAAGTAAAAACCTTTTTTTTAAAGAGGATTTGACAAAAAAAGGTTTGAAGTTAATTCTTGTAAGTCCTATTTTGAAAAAAAACAGCAACGGGTTTATAGAAGTAAAAGCGTTAATAAACAAATTAAACTCGATAAACAACGACCTTTTTTATACAGTAGTTATCGATTCCAGGGGTAGAATTTATCTTTCGAACTTTTATAATACTCAAAGTATATACGATTTATTTAATTATTCTTTGGGGGATAAGATTTTAAAAACCAAAGAAGGATTTGTTACTGATGATATCTATGTAAAAGAGCTCTCTCCTAATGTTAAATTGATTTTAATTCAAAATAAAAATCTTATAAATAAAACCAACGAAGCGTCTAAAAAAATGGTATTAATTATGATAGCGATTTCTATTTTGCTGGCTATTCCTCTTGGAATTTTCTTTTCGAAACCTTTATATAAGTTTTATGAGGAGCTTGATTCGAGAGTAAAAGAAGAGATAGAAAAAAGACAGCAAAAAGAGCAGATGTTAATGCACCAAAGCAAACTCGCTTCTCTTGGTGAAATGTTAGGTAATATCGCTCATCAATGGAGACATCCTCTAACAAGACTTTCACTTTTGATTCAAAATCTTGAAATGGCCGCACAAATGAATAAACTTGATAAAAATTTTATTCAGAAATTTAAAGAAAAAGCGCAAGCACAAATCGAATATATGTCTCAAACGATAGATGATTTTACGAATTTCTTTAAAAAAGATACGAAAAAAGTTGAATTTTGCCCTAAAGAGATAATAGAAGACGCATTAAAACTTATGGAAGGTAGAATTAAGCAAAACAAAGTAGAAGTTGTTTTGGATATTAAAAAAACGGAGCCTATTTTAGGGTATAAAACTGAATTTTCTCAAGTTGTTTTAAACATTATTAATAATGCTATTGACGTTTTGAAAGAGAGAAATATCAAAGATAGAAAAATTTTCATAAGAATTGACGGAAAAAAAATAGAAATCGAAGATAATGCAGGGGGAATTCCAGAAGAAATAAAAGAGAAGATTTTCGAGCCGTATTTTACGACTAAATTTCAATCGCAAGGTACCGGAATAGGGCTTTATATGAGTAAAATCATAATTTCTCAGCATTTCAAAGGCAAGCTTTACGCGTACAATTCCGAAAAAGGTGCCGTTTTTGTAATTGATTTGTCAAATTAATGTAAAAAGCACTTTTGGAGCACTTTTTTTGCATATAATGCTCTAAAAAAAGGTGGATAAATGAAAAAATCAACATTAGGTGCGTTAATTGTAGGTGCATTAATCGGTCTTGGTATTTCTTATGTTGCCGCTGTAGCGGTAGATAAAACGGGACAACCTCAGTTTTGTGCAAGCTGTCATACAATGAAACCGATGGTTGAAAGTTTTCATTTCAGCGTACACGGAGGAAATAACCCTCAAGGATTTGCAGCTCATCATTGTACGGATTGTCACTTGCCACATAACAGCTTAATCGGATATTTGGTAGCTAAAGGAATCAGCGGTACAAGAGACGCATTGGCACAATTCGGAATTATCAAAAGAGTGGATTTCAAAGAAAACTTCTGGGAAATGAAAAATTACGTATATGATAGTGCGTGCTTAAAATGTCACGAAGGTATGAGAGAGCCTGAAAAAGCTATCGGTCTTGCGGATAACGTAAAAGAACTTCATCAAAAATATTATTGGGACGCTAAAAAAGCAGGAAAAGACGTTAGTTGTGTAAGTTGTCACAACGATTATACTATGACTCATTTCGCGCATCCGAATCTTCTTGAAACGCTTTCAAACGAATCAAAATAATTTTTTTCCTCTTTTTTCTTCGATTAATATAAATTTAATCTGAATTTTTTGTTACAATACAACAAAAAAGGCGAGAAAATGAGAAAGTTTTTAACATTGGCACTTTTTGTTGTATCCGTTTTCGCTTTCGAGTGGAGCGGAAAAGTAAATTGGGCTATGAATTATCAGCTTGCAAAACAGCTGGCTCAAAAAGAGCATAAGCTCATAATGGTAGACATCGCTCTTACCAATTGTCCTCCGTGTAGATATCTTGCTACTAAAGTCTATACTGATGATAAAGTTGCGAATTACATCAACCAAAACTTCGTACCGGTATTTTACTTAGCCGACCAAGACCAAATTCCTGCTGAAGTGGAAGCATATTTTACAGGTTCTACTCCTACTATTTTGTTCATCAAACCAAACGGTGAGCTTTATTACAGAATGATAGGAGCAAGACCTCCTCAAATGTTTTTGAAAATATTGGAAGAAGTAAACAACAAATATAAAGGTAAAAAATGAGTGTAGTTAAAAGAATTTCCAATGCGTTTTTTTCGCTTGAAGTTGCCGTAATTTTATCTATCTTTTTTATGATAGCTCAAATTTATGCCACTTTGGGCTTCGCTACTATGGCGGAAGCGTGGAAGTATGTTTATGAAACTAAATGGTTTGAAGCCATAATGTGGCTTTTGGGATTAAATTTAGTGGGTGTGATGTTTAGATACAAAACATACAAAAAAACACCTATATTTATTCTTCACCTTTCTTTAATCGTAATTTTAATTGGAGCCGCTATTACGAGATATTTCGGATATGAGGGTACTCTTCATTTAAGAAACGGAGAAACTAAATCGGTAATTATGGTTCAAAAAAGCAAAGGTAATCCGAGTAATGTTTATCCTGTGAATTTGGGATTTGAAGTTAGACTCGATAAATTCGTTATGAGAAAATATCCGGGTAGTATGCAGCCGAGTTCATATGATAGTTATGTAACGGTTATAGATAAAAACCATAATAAAGAATTCCAATACCATATCTATATGAACCATATTTTAGTTTACGGCGGATATAGATTTTATCAGATGAGTTACGATCCGGATGAGAGAGGTTCTATTCTTTCTGTAAATCACGATCCAGGAATGTGGGTGACATATTTCGGATATATCTTACTTGCTATAGGATTTTTGTGGAGTATGATTTATAAAAAATCAAGATTCAGACTTACTATTAAAAAATTACAACAAAGCGGACTTTTTGCAATTTTGTTAATGTTAATGGTTGGAGGTACTTACGCAAAAGCGTTTGATTTTAAAGAATACGCTCAAAAATCAAAAGCGGTGGCTGATGAGTGGAGTAAAGTACTTGTACAGCAAAGAGGAAGAATCGAGCCTATGGATACTCTTGATTTGGATATAGTGCATAAACTTACATATAAAGCCAAAATGTACGGAATGAACTATAACCAAATCGTTGCCGGTATGGTGGCGTTTCCTGATGAGTTTCAAAAATTACCTCTTATTTACGTAGGACATCCGGCAATTAGAAAAATGCTCGGAATCAAAGGAAAATACGCTCCGTATACTGCGTTTTTCTTACCGAATGGTGATTTTAGATTTAGCAAACAAATTGACCAAGCCCTAAAAACGCCTGATAAAGATAGAAATCAACTTCAAAGAGAGTTTTTAAAAATAAACGAAAGAGTTTATGTAGCGTTTACGGTTTATACGGCTCAGATTTTCAAGATTTTCCCGACACCTAAAGCTAAAAAAATGAATTACCGCTGGTTTAGTATCGCCGATATTCAACAAGCGGTTAAAATGAAGCTTATGGACCCTATGACGGCTAATTTCTATTTTAATTTATTTAAAAATCTTGTAGACGGGATAAAAACGTATAATGTTAAACTCGAAAAAGATACTCGTTTGAAAATTTACGATTTACAAAAAGAGTATAGTGGCGCTATATTGCCAAGTCCGAGCAGAATAAAATGGGAAATTACTTACAATAGATTACAAATTTTCCCTAAACTTATCGGAGTTTATACGACACTCGGTCTTTTAGCGATTATTTTAGGATTTATCGAAATTATTAAACTTAAAAGATTTCCGAAACTTGAAACTACAATCGTAATTTTGGGTTATTTGGGATTACTCGCACATACGGCGAATATGATTTTAAGATGGTATGTTGCAGGGCATGCTCCGTGGTCGGATGCGTATGAGTCTATTATATTCATCGCTTGGGGTTCGGCTTTTGCATCGTTAATATTCTTTAGAAAATCAATGCTCGCTCTTGGTGCCGGTCTTTTTGTGGCGGGAATGTTTATGATGGTAGCACATCTTAATAATATAAGCCCGCAAATTACGAATATGGTGCCTGTATTGAAATCTTATTGGTTATTGATTCACGTTGCTGTTATTACTTCAAGTTACGGTTTCTTGGGTGTAGGAAGTATGCTCGGACTTCTTAACTTGGTACTTTTTGCTATGAAGAACAAATATAATCTTGATAAACAAATCAAACAATTAAACAACATTATTTACATCTCTTTATACATCGGACTTGCGCTTTTAAGTATCGGTACTTTCTTAGGCGGTGTTTGGGCGAACGAATCTTGGGGTAGATATTGGTCATGGGACCCTAAAGAGACTTGGAGTTTGATTACTATGATTGCTTATGCTCTTGTAATTCACTCTAAAATGATTCCTAAAATGAGAGGTGAATTTATCTTCTCACTATTATCGTTCTTGTCATTTTTCTTTGTATTAATGACATATTTCGGAGTGAACTTCTATATTGCTCAAGGTCTTCATAGTTACGGACAAGGTGTAGCTGACGGATACGGATGGATAAATATTATTTTCGCCGGAATGGGTGCTTGGATGGCGATTGTGATTATTACTTTGATTATGGGATTATTGCAAAAAGTAAACAAACCGGTAGAGTTGAAAGATGATAATCATGCAAACGATTATCATCCAGAATTTAAAGGAGAAAAATAATGATTTGTGATTTATGCGGAAGTGATAATAACGTTACAGCTTATAAGGTGGAACCGAAAGACGAATATGTCAATTTATGCGAAACTTGCCTCTCTCAAATCGAGAGCGGCGAGCTTGATGAAAATCATTTTCAATGTTTAAACGATTCAATGTGGAGTGAAAAAAGCGCGGTTAAGGTGTTAACATATAGACTTTTAAAGAAATTGGGTAGAGGCGATTTGATTGATATGATGTATCTCGAACCAGAAGAGCTTGCTTGGGCTGAAGCTGAAGCGGAAGAAAAAAGAGACGCAAACGGAAATCTTTTGAAAAACGGAGATAACGTAATGGTTATAAAAGATTTGAACGTAAAAGGCGGAGATACTATAAAAAGAGGTACGATTTTTAAAAACATCAGACTCGGAGATACTCCGGGTCATATTTTGGCAAAAAACATATATATCAAAACGGAGTTTATTAAAAAGGTGTAGCTATGTATTATGTAATAAGTTTTAATTATCGCAACTCCGATGTAGTTTTAAGAAGTAAATTAAGCGAGCTGACTTTAGAAGATTTTGCTGATTTTAAAGAAGTGATGTTTTTAAAAACATGTAATAGAGTTGAGGTGGTTTTTGATAAAAAAAGAGACCTTAACGAACTATACGATAAAGTTTTTCATAAAGTAATAACTCCAGAAGAGATGTTAAAAGCCGAAATCTATCAAGATAAAGATGCGATAGAGCATATTTTTAAGGTTGCGGCATCTCTTGATTCTATGGTCGTGGGTGAGACTCAAATTACGGGGCAGTTAAAAGAAGCTTTTTATGAAGCGTATGAGAAAAACTATATTGCTCAAGATTTGACGAGATTGATTCATTTTTCTTTCAAATGCGCGAAAAAAATAAGAAATCAAACCAATGTATCAAGCGAGCCTGTTAGCGTAGCGAGTATTGCTGTTAGAAAAGCTAAAGAAAAACTTAAAGATTTGAGCGGATATAGTGCTATTGTTGTAGGAGTGGGGGATACTGCAAGGATAGTTTGCAAAAACTTAATAAAAGACGGAGTTAATATCATTTTGGTAAATAGAACGATTGAAAATGCTTTTGCTTTGAAAGAAGAGCTTGGTGATGAAGTTAATATCGACGTACATTCACTTGAAAGTTTGCCGAAACTCATAAATAATTATAGACTTTTATTTAGTGCTACGGCTTCAAACTATCCTGTCATAAGAAACGAACACGTAAAAGAGACGAGATTCAAAAGACTTTGGTTTGACTTGGCTATCCCGAACGATATTGAAAAAATGACATGTTCGAATATCGACGTAATTACGGTCGATGATTTAAAAGAGATTAGTAAAAGAAATATGAAAAAAAGAGAAAAAGAGGTTCAAAAAGCGAATGCTTTAATTGAAAAATGCGTTGAAGAATTTGAAAAATATCTTCAATCGGTATCGATTGAGCCGGTAATTAAATTTTTACAAGACAAAGCGCACGAGTGTTCTAAAGCCGCACTTAAAAACGCAGTAAAAAAACACTATATTCCAAAAGAACTTGAAGAAGAAGTCGAAAAAGTTTTGCATAACGCTTTTAAAAGATTTTTACATCATCCGAATCTCACTCTTAGAAAAATGGCTGATAGTGCGGAAGTAGATATTTTCGTATCTGTAATCAAAAGGCTTTTTGGAGAAAACGATTTGAAAATGGATATGAACAAATGCGAATATCATATGGAAAAAGGGATATTTAAGTAGGTATAGTAGTGAAATTGTGAGTTTGTGAGTGGAAAAAAAGGAAAAATAAAAAAGGAGAATGAATGATTTTTGTTGATGCTTGTTTTGGAAAAGAGACGCCTTATACGCCTGTTTGGATGATGAGACAAGCCGGTAGGTATCTGCCTGAATATATGGAAGTTAGACGCAAAGTCGGAAATTTTCTTGATATGACGAGAAATCCGGAAGTTGCAGCTGAAGTTACTCTTCAGCCAATAGACATTCTCGATGTAGATGCGGCTATCCTTTTTAGTGATATTTTGAATTTACCTATGGAAATGGGCTTGCCGCTTAGATTTGAAAAGGGAGTAGGTCCGATTTTTGATAAAACGATTAGCACAGAAGAAGATATCGACGCTCTTGATGCAAGTGCCGATGAAAAAATCTCTTATGTATATGAAGCGGTAAAACTTATAAGAGAGCGCCTAAATCCTGAAAAAGCTCTTATCGGATTTGCAGGGAGTCCTTGGACTATCGCTACTTATATGGTTGAAGGAAGAGGCTCTAAACAATACGCAAAAATCAAAAAAATGGTATACGCAAATCCTATGCTTCTTCATAGACTTCTTGCGTTTAATACAAAAGAAACTATTGAGTATCTCAGCAAACAAATCGAAGCCGGAGCAAATGCGGTAATGATTTTCGATAGTTGGGGCGGAGCGCTTGAGAGAGAGAAATTTTTTGAATTTTCTTGGAATTATATGAAAGAGATAGCAAGAACCCTAAAACAAAAATATCCTCATATTCCGGTTATAGGATTTTCTAAGGGTGTAGGGCTTTATATGGGAGATATGGACGGAGATTTTGATGTAATAGGTGTTGATTGGAACACTCCTATTGATTACGCTCTTGGTATTTTCAAAGACAATTATACTCTTCAAGGAAATATGGACCCGACAAGACTTTATAGTAAAAGCGCGACAAAAGACGCTGTTGAGAAAATTGCAAGAATTATGAAAGGTCATAGACATATATTCAATTTAGGACACGGAATTTTACCTGACGTACCTGTAGAAAACGCTAAATATTTCGTTGATTTGTGTAAGGAAGTGAGTAGAAAATTAAGGGAGGAGTCATGAACTTAAGACGCCTAAGACTTAACAGCAATATAAGAGATTTGGTAAGAGAACATTACGTAACAAAAAACGACCTTATTATGCCTGTTTTTATAAAAGAGGGGCTTGATGGCAAAAACGAAATCCCTTCAATGCCGGGAATTTATCAATTCGGTGAAAACTCTTTTTTGGATGAAGTAGCCGAGTGTATAGACCTTGGAATCAAAGCCGTTATACTTTTTGGTATCCCGAAACTAAAAGATTCTTGCGGTAGCGATGCACTTGATGAAGAGGGGCTTATTGCAAGAAGCGTTAGAAAAATAAAAGAGACGTTCGGAGACAAAATCGCGGTTATTACGGACCTTTGTTTTTGTGAATTCACAGACCACGGACACTGCGGGATTATAAATCCGCACTTAAAAACGGTAGATAACGATGCAACGCTTGAAATTTCAAAAAAACAAGCGGTAATTCATGCAAAAGCGGGTGCGGATATGATAGCACCAAGCGGGATGATGGACGGAATTGTCGAGGCTTTAAGAGAAGGACTTGATAGTGAAGGATTTAAGCATATTCCTATTATGAGTTATTCGACTAAATTTGCAAGTGCGTTTTACGGTCCGTTTAGAGATGCTGCGGAGAGTGCACCTGTGGAGAGTGATTATTTGCCAAAAGATAGAAAAACATACCAAATGGACGTTGCAAACGCAAGAGAAGCTCTTTTGGAAAGCCTTATCGATCAAGAAGAGGGCGCTGATATTTTAATGGTAAAACCGGCACTTGCATTTATGGATGTTATCAAAACTATTAAAGAAAACACCTTAAAACCTCTTTGCGTTTATAACGTTAGCGGTGAATATTCTATGGTAAAAGCGGCGGCGATGAACGGCTGGATGAATTATGAAGCTCTGATGATGGAAATACTTACAAGTTTCAAAAGAGCTGGAGCCGATATGATTATAAGCTATCACAGCAAAGACGCTGCAAAATTAATTCAAAATTAAGTAAAATAATAAAAATTTTATAAAGGATGTGAATGAAACTGACAATTGCGACTCGCGGTAGTAAGCTTGCTTTGTGGCAGAGCGAATGGGTAAAAAAGAGACTTGAAAATTTAGGACACGAAGTGGATTTGAAAATCGTAGTAACTACGGGAGATAAAATAATAGATAAACCTCTTGCAAGTATCGGAGGAAAAGGACTTTTTATTAAAGAAGTGGAAGAAGCTATGCTAAACGGCGAAGCTCAAATCGCCGTACATTCTTTAAAAGATTTTCCTACCGAATACGATACAGAGCATTTTACGCTTGCGGCTATTCCTAAAAGAGAAGCTGTTGAGGATGTGTTTTTGAGTGAAAATTTCGAAACGTTAGCGGAACTTCCTCACGAAGCGGTTGTAGGAACAAGCTCAATCAGACGCGCTATGCAGCTTAAAAAATTCAGACCCGATTTGGTGATTACTGATTTAAGAGGAAATGTCGATACGAGAATTAATAAACTAAAAAGAGGCGAATACGACGCGATTATTTTGGCGTATGCCGGAGTTAAGAGACTCGGAATTATCAAAGAAGTGAGATATTTTGAAATTTTAGATACCGATATTATGGTACCTGCTATGGGACAAGGAGCTCTTGGAATTGAGACGATTAACGACCCGGCAGTTATAGAAGCGGTAAAACCTCTTAACGATTTAAGAACTCAAATAGAAACTACAATCGAAAGAGATTTCGTAGATGAACTTAAACTCGGATGTCACGCTCCTGTCGGTGTGAATGCCAAAATAATGATTGACGATTCTATCAAAATAAAAGCGGCTCTTGAAATTAAAGGAGAAGTTGTAAAAAAAGATTTGGTTGTAGCGTTTGAAGAGTGGCAAAATGCGGGTAGAGATTTTGCAAGAGAGTTTAAAAAATTAATGTAATGGAGTTATTATGAGCGGAATCGATTTTAAAAAATTAAGCAAATTTTCAAGACACGCACCAAGATATACCTCTTATCCGACGGCTGTAGAGTTTAGAGACTTAACTCCCGAAGATATTATAGGTGAGCTAAAATCACATAAGCCTCTAAGTCTTTATTTTCATCTTCCTTTTTGTAGAAGTGCTTGTTATTTTTGCGGATGTAACGTAGTATATACAAGTAAAGCCGATAAAAGAAGAAGATATATCGATTATCTAAAAAGAGAGCTTGATATCTGGGCTAAATATTTAGATACCAGCAGAATGGTAAGACAGCTTCATTTCGGAGGCGGTACTCCTACGTTTTTTACTCCAGAAGAACTTGAAGAAATTTATGAAATAATCTATTCTCATTTCAAAAATTTCGAAAACGATGCCGAAATCAGTGTGGAAATCGACCCGAGATTTTTCTCTCAGGAACATATGGATGTAATGAGAAAATACGGAGTTAATAGAATAAGTTTCGGGGTTCAGGATTTTAACGAAGAGACTCAAAAAGCGGTAAATAGAATCCAACCTTTCGATTTGACAAAAGAAGCGGTGGATATCGCAAGAGCCGCCGGAATAGATTCTATAAACGTAGACCTTATTTACGGACTTCCTTTTCAAACGCTCGAGACTTTCAAAAAGACTCTTGAACTTGTAAAAGAACTCGACCCGGATAGACTTGCCGTATTTAATTACGCGCACGTTCCGTGGCTGAAAAAAGGTATGAGAAAAATTGACGAAACTACTCTTCCAAGTCCTGAAGAAAAACTTAAAATTTTCAAATACGTAATCGACTTTTTTGAAAACAACGGCTATAAAATGGTCGGAATGGACCATTTCGCAAAGCCTGATGACGAGCTTTTTAAAGCTATCGAAAAAGGTGAACTTCACAGAAACTTCCAAGGTTATACTACTAAAGGCGGTGCGGATTTAATCGGATTCGGGTTAACATCTATTAGTGAAACTGAAAACGCTTATTTTCAAAATTACAAAGATTTAAAAAACTACGAAAAAGCTATCGATGAAGGAAAACTTCCGACTTTTAGGGGAGTTATTTTAAACGAAGAAGACAAAATCAGAAAATACGTCATTATGGAGATGATGGCGAATTTCTCATTTGATATTAAAAGATTCGAAGAGAAATTCGAAATCGATTTCTTTAAAAAATTCGAAAATGAAATAAAAGAACTTCAAGAATTCGTTGATGAGGGGCTTGTTGAGATTACGCCTGAGAAAATATCGGTAAATAAAACGGGAACACTTTTAATCAGAAATATCGTACTTCCGTTTGATGAGTATTTCAAAAAAATGAAAAATCAAAAAGTGTTTTCAAAGAGTATTTAGGGATTACTCCCCGAACTCTTTGTCGATTTGATACTCAAGCTCTTCTTGAGCTTTTTTCGCTTTAAATTCCTGCCATAAAGCTTCGTCGTTTTTATAAGTTGTTTTTACTGCGTTTTTTAGTGAGTTTTTAATATCTTCGTTTGTCATACCTACAAGTACGAACATCGTACCCTTAGGAGATACCCATGTATTTATCAAATGAGAGCCTCTGAGCGTTTGTTTTGTTAGCTGTTTAGATACGCTTGTTACTACTCTTTCTGCCGTTTGATTGTTTACGGTACCCGTGCTTGAATAGTATCTTTTTAGTAGGTTTTTAACTTTTAAATCGAGTCTTCTTGCTATTTCGTCTCTTGCAATTGCCATTGCTTCTTCTCTTTGGAAACTATACCCGAGCGGAGATTTCGGAGCGCTTCCTACGGCGTAAATTCCGTCTTTCATATTTGCAGCTCCGTTACATACCCATGCCGGAGCTTTCGCACCGTCGATTGAACATTGGATTTGATTAGGATTTGGTTTTTTAGAGCTACATCCCGTTATCAAAAGCAGTGCCCCAAGCGACATTAACGCAATTTTTAATTTCATATTATCTCCTTAGTCATTTTATGATATTATATACAAAAATTTTAATATAATTGTGAAAAAAGGTAAACCATGAGAATTTCAATCGGAAATCTTCCTTTAAAAAATATTGATGCCGATATTTTTCTACATCCCGTAAAATATAAAGATTCTATCGCTTATGAACCTATGGCCGAAGAAGCTGTAATCGCTTTAATAACTAAACATTTTACTTATGATAACGTTCCTGAGCATATCAGGGATTATTTTGACGAAATGGATGACGGATATCTTTTTAGTGAGAGTAACTTTGACGAATTCGACCTTGAAAAACTTCAACAAGGTACTTTAATAATAGGCAAAGATATTCATTTGCATCCGAAAGTTGAAAATATAAAAAAATTTTTGTGTATTTTAAGAGATTTCGGAGGTTTTAAAATAGAAGGAATCAAACTTCCGGAATTTTTAAAACCGAGCGATCCTATTTTAGAAGAGATAATGGAAACTGAAAAAACTTACGAAATGGCACTTGAAGAGATTGACGAACTTCCGAGTTTTGACGGAAGCGTAGTTTATGCGTGTGATGATCCGAATGTCGTAAAAGATGATGAACTATTATGTTCTCATCAGTTTGTAATCGCAAATAAAATCAAAGCCTTAAAAGTAAAAGTGGACGGAGAGATTAAAAATCTAAGAAAAATACCGGAGCTTAAAGGTACTTTCGGAGTCGTATTGAAAAAAGTGGACGAGTATCCGTTTTTAAGAGTTAAGATTGAGAATGTGGGGTAGGGAAAATAGTGAAATAGTGAGATTGTGAAATTGGTGAATTGATATTAAAAATTAAACAACCTGAAACAATTGCAAATTTTAATGGAGAAAAAGCGTTAAAAAAAGCACACAAGCTTGAAGAAGTCTGTGCTTTTTAGTTTTTTTGGAATGGTTGAAATTTGCTCTCTTGTTGAAGGTGGTTAATTTTTTATAGTGATATATGGAAAATAAATGGTAAAGTAGTAAATAAGTGAAATCGTGAAATTGGATGAGGTGGTGTGGAGAAAAGGAATAAAAACATCATAAGTTAGTTGAGATATGAAAGAAAATTTAGTATAATAAACTAAAAAAGGAGGCGAAAATGGCAGTAAATGTATGTGTTCCGCTTGCAAACGGATTTGAAGAAATCGAAGCTATGAGCTTGATTGACGTAATGAGAAGAGGCGGTCTTAACGTAATAGTAGCTGGAGTCGGCGGCGATGTAATTTACGGAGCTCATAACGTAAGAGTTATTCCTGATACTAAAATCGAGCTTGTAAATGCTGATGAACTTGATTTGGTGGTATTACCGGGAGGACTGCCTGGAGCTATTAATTTAGCTGAAGATGAACACGTTCAAAAATTATTAAAAGAGATGGACGAAAAAGGAAAATACGTAGGTGCGATTTGTGCGGCGCCATATGCTCTTAAAACTGCCGGAGTGTTAAAAGACAAATATACGGCGTACCCGGGATGGGAAGGCAATATTAGAAAAGAAGGATACGTAAGTGACGCAAAAGTTGTAGAAGATAAAAACGTATTAACTTCAAAAGGACCTGGTACTGCGATTTGTTTCGGACTTGAAATAGTTAGAAAATTTGCAGGCGAAGATACTTATAAAGCATTAAAAGAAGGGCTTTTAGCAGACTACTGCTAAAGCCTTAAAGGAGGGGAATCATGAGAGGACTTGAAGCGCTTGAGTATTTTTTGGAAAATTGGGATTCTAAAATAAGATGTTTTGATGAGGTCCAAGAGTTTGAAGCAATGGTTGAGTATGCTCTTGGAAACGATGTTAGGGTTGTAAATACGAAAGTTATAATCGATAGATTTTTTGATAGAGTAATAAGATTCGAAAACGAAGAGTTTTTCGACCTTAAGACCTCTTTTTTACCGGAAGAGATAGAATATGACCCGTTTAGCGGGAATCTGTATATAAATAGAAATCTTTACAGAATAAAAATCGCTCCTAAAATCTGCTAAAACGGACTTAATCGTCCGTTTCGAGCTCCAAACTCATAAGATACATATCTTCCCCGTCAATAATTTTTAATTTTCCGCTTTGACATTTCGGGCATAAATATTCGTCTTTGCTTAATTCACCTTCGAAGCCGCATTTTTCACACCGCACGACTACCGGTTGTATTTTCATTATGAATTCGGCTTCTTCACACATAGTCCCTTCTTTAAAAGTATCAAAAGCCGTTTTTAACAAATCCGGTTCCACTCCGCTTAAAACTCCTATTTTTATTTCAAGTTTAGTTACTTTTTTTGCGTTGTTTTTTATTGCGTGTTCTTCAGCTAATTGTAGTAATGAATCGACTATTGAATATTCGTGCATTCATAACCTTTTTTTTAAAATTATATTATAATTAAGGAAAAAAAAGGATAAAAGTGAGTAAAGAGGCTAAAAAAGAACAAATTATGAAAACAGCCCTCGAACTTTTTGCAAAAAAGGGCTTTTATACTACTACGATAGCGGATATAGCGCGTGAGATGGGTATGAGTGTCGGGAATATGTATAATTATTTTCCCTCAAAGGAGTCTTTGGCAAAAGAGCTTTTAATATACACATCAAAAAAATTCGGTGAAGAAATCAGAAAAATAAACGAAATGGATATAACATCAAAAGAAAAAATCAAAAAAATCGTTGAATTATACTTCAAAATGGCAAAAACAGAACCCGAACTTGTAGATTATTTTATGAGAGTTTATCTCTCTAATAAAGAGATTTTTAACAACGGATGCGAGGGAATGCTTTGCGTGTCGGCGTTTGTTACCGAGATTATGATATTTTTTGAAGAGGGAGTTAGAAAAAAAGAGCTTAAAAACCAAGACTTTTTTGCTGCGTTCGGGCTTTTTATGGGATACATCGGCGGACTTGCGTTTTTGAATAGAGAGGGTATTTTGGGAAAAGATTTGGATGAATATATCGAACCGGTAAGCGAGAATATCTACAATGCACTCAAAGCCTAAACTCATATGGATTGATGCTGTAGGTTGTAACGGGTGTAGTCATTCTTTTTTTAATTATCCTGAATTTAAGGAAATATTTAAAAAAATCGAGCTTCTTTACCATCCTTTAATCGATACGGAAGAGTTTAAAATCCGAGATTGTGATGTTTTGATTGTTGAGGGCGCTTTAAAATCCAACTTTACACGACTTGGATATGAGCTTCAAAATTTAATCACTTCTCTTTTTTCTTCGGCAAAAAAAGTTATTGCTCTTGGTACTTGTGCGGTGTACGGAGGTATTTTCGGAGAAGGTTTGGTTTTTAATAAAACCTCAAAAGGAAAATTTTATAAGTGCAAAGACAAAGTGATAAATATTCCCGGATGTCCGGCACATCCTGAGTGGCTTGCGTATGTGCTGAATATGATTTTTGAAGATAGAAAAATAAAACTTGATTCCGAAAACAGACCCGTTGAGATTTTTTCTTATACTTCACATATGGGGTGTATAAGAAATGAGTATTTCGAGTGGAAAATAGACGCCGAGAGTTTCGGTACGAAAGAAGGGTGTTTATACTATTATCAAGGATGTCAAGGGCCTTTTACTCATAGCAGTTGCAATAAAATACTTTGGAACGAAGTAAATTCCAAACCGCGTGCCGGGACTCCGTGTTTCGGTTGTACGGAAAGTACGTTTCCTAAAAAAAATCTTTTTAAAACCGAGACGTTTATGGGGATTCCGGCTAATATTCCTCTTGGTGTGAGTAAAAGAGCATATTTAACACTCGCCGGAGTTGCGAAAAGTCTTAAAAATGAGAGATTATCTAAAAGATTAATCGAATATGGGGATTGTGATGAAAATAACTCAAAAAATAGTGAATAAAATTGAAGGTGAAGCCAATTTAAAAATTTACGGCGAAGATATAGTCGAGTTTGTAGAGATAGAGTTTTGGCAATATAGAGGGATTGAAAATTATTTGATAGGACGTCATTACATGGACGCTCTTGTAATAAACCCTCGAATATGCGGTATATGCGGACATTCACATCTATTTGCGAGTGCAAAGGTTATCGAAGACGCTTTTAATTTGAAAGTATCGAAAAAAGCCGAAACTTTAAGAGATATAACGGTTGGTCTTGAGATTATACAAAATCATCTAAAGTGGTTTTATATTACTTTGTTTCCCACTCGAATAAAAGATAAAAAATATATGTTTAAAGGTGTCTCTTTAGCAAGAGAAGCTTCAAAAATTATTGCGCTTATTGCAGGGCAATTTCCTCATAACTCTTATATCGTTCCCGGCGGAGTTACTTGTGATTTGACTAATCTTGAAATTTTTAAAATTAAAGATATGCTAAAAGCTTTATTTGAAAAAGTATGCAAAGAAGTGATTGATGAAAATCTTAATAGTGAGGATTTAAATACGTTTTTTAATACGTTGCCAAAAGATATAGGAAAAGGTTTGAATGATTTTTTGGTTTTGGGCGATAATCTCTTTTTTGAAAAAAACGGAAGTTTGGAATATTTAAAAGAAGAAAAAAACAGCTCATTAAGTAAAAACGTTTTGTATAAAGGTAAGTTTTTTGAAGTCGGGCCGCTTGCAAGAAATATTGAAAATCAAAAAATTAACGATATTTATAAAAAATACCGAGATAGTATCTACACAAGAATTTCAGCAAGGCTTTATGAAATGGTTTTGGTTTTGGATTATTTGATAAAAAAAATCGAAGAGATAGAGATAAACGAGCCTTCATATAAAAAGTATGATAAAAAAAGCGGAAAAGGCAAAATTGCAATAGAAGCACCAAGAGGTAGTTTGATTCATGAAGTTGAAATAGAAAACGAAATTATAAGAAAATATAATATCATCGTCCCGACTCAGTTTAATCTATCTTCATCGACAAAAGAAAATCCTTCCGCCGCTCAAGCAGTAATGATGAACGAAAAAATTGAGTTTATCGACACGATTTTTAAATGTTTTGACATTTGTGCCGTTTGTGTGTCTCATTAAAAAAAAACTGCCCGATATGTTAAAAAAATATTAATTTTCCCTTGCTTTTTGATAATTTTTTATTATAAAATAATAATGAATGAATTCTAATTCGGAGGAAGACGATGAATGATGCATTAATGAAACAAATGAAAGAGAGAATTGAAGCTCTTAAAAAGCTTCCGGGAGTAGGAAGCAAATCGATTAAAGAAGTACTTGAAGAAAACGGATTTACAAGAAGAGATTTTCTAAAATGGTCTGCTGCAATGGCGGCAATGTTAGGACTTCCTGCATCATTTGCTCCGGTAGTGGCAGAAGCTGCTGAGGTGAGTGATAGACTTCCTGTGGTATGGCTACACTTAGCTGAATGTACGGGATGTAGTGAGAGTTTGTTAAGAACGGATGCTCCTACAATTGACGATTTGATTTTTAACTACATCAATCTTCAATATCATGACACAATTATGGCTGCTGCGGGATGGCAAGCCGAACAAAACTATGAAGAAGCACTTGAAAAATTCGCTGGTAGATTTATCTTATGTGTAGAAGGTGGTGTACCGACTAAAGATGGCGGAGAATATCTGACAATCGGACCTGAAGCTGAAACAGGTCTTCATAAATTAAAAAGAACCGCAAGCAAAGCCGCTGCAATTATCGCTGTTGGTACTTGTAGTAGTTTCGGTGGTATCCAAGCTGCACATCCTAACCCTACGGGAGCTAAAGGTATTCATAAAGTACTTAGCAAACCTGTAATTAACGTACCCGGATGTCCTCCAAGTGCAAAAAATATCGTAGGTACAATTGTTTATGTGATTCTTTACGGACAATTACCTGCTGTTGATAACTTCAATAGACCGAAATGGGCATACGGACTCAGAATCCACGACTTATGTGAAAGAAGAGGTCATTTCGACGCTGGTGAATTCGTACAAGAATTCGGAGATGCCGGTGCTGAAAACGGATTTTGTTTATACAAAGTAGGATGTAAAGGTCCTTATACTTTCAACAATTGTAGTAGAGAAAGATTCAACCAACACACTTCATGGCCTGTACAAGCGGGACACGGATGTATCGGATGTAGTGAGCCGGATTTCTGGGATGCGATGGCACCTTATGAAGAACCGCTTGCAAATCATAAATTTATGTCTGTAGAAGCGGACGCGACTGCTGATAAAGTAGGTATTACAATCTTAACAGTAGCTGGTGTAGCGATTGCGGCACATGCGGCACTAAGCGCAATTAAAAATCCTAAGGAGTAATAGATGGCTAAAAGAGTAGTAATTGACCCGATTACAAGAATTGAAGGGCACTTAAGAGTAGAGGTTGTTTTGGATGAAAACAACGTAATTAAAGACGCGTATTCTTCTGCGACATTATGGAGAGGTATTGAAGTAATTCTAAAAGGAAGAGACCCGAGAGACGCAGGTTTTATGACACAAAGAATTTGTGGGGTTTGTACTTATTCTCACTATAAAGCGGGTATTACGGCTGTAGAGAACGCTCTTGGTATCGAGCCGCCTCTAAATGCGAAACTTACAAGAACATTACTTGATTTCGCACTATTTTATCATGACCATATCGTACATTTCTATCAACTACACGCACTTGACTGGGTTGATATTATCAGTGCGCTTAAAGCGGACCCTAAAAAAGCGAGTGAAGAAGCTTTCAAATATGTTCCTAAAGGTTACGAACCTATCGCAACAGGTGAAGACGAATTAAGAGAAGTTCAAAAAAGAGTTGCTAAATTTGCTGAAAAAGGTGACTTAGGACCGTTTAAAAACGGATATTGGGGTCATCCGACAATGAAATTTACTCCTGAACAAAACTTAATTGCATTGTCACACTATTTGAAAAACCTTGAAATTCAAAGAACTGCCGCTCAAATGATGGCGATTTTCGGTGGTAAAAACCCACATCCGCAAAGTTTAACCGTAGGTGGGGTAACGTGTGTTATGGATTTACAAGACCCTGCAAGACTTGCTGAATATATGACAAAATTCAAAGAACTTGCCGACTGGACAAACAGAGCATACTATGCCGACATCGTAATGGCTGCTGCTGCATATGGTAACGAGCCGAGCGTCGTACAAAAAAATAACTTAGGTAACTACCTAACATATAGAACTATGCAAACATCTCAAAACGGATGGTTATTTGATGCTTGCGGTTATATTAAAGATTTCGATTTAAGCAAATTCTATGAAATAGACGAAAGCAAAATCGAAGAAGACGTTACGCACTCTTGGTACAAAGATACAGGATTCAGACATCCGTATAACGGTGAAACTGTTCCTGAATATACAGGATACGTAGACGGTGAAAGTATTAACGGTGAAGGAAAACTTGTTCATACAAAAGTTGCGAATCCAGAAGGAAAATATTCTTGGATTAAATCTCCAAGATACAATAAAGAACCTATGGAAGTTGGTCCTCTTGCATGTATGGTTGTTAATTATGCAAAAGGAAATGAAAAAGTTAGAAAAGTTGTTGATGAGTTCTTGGCTCAAACTGGTCTTCCTGCTGAAGCGTTATTTACGACTCTTGGAAGAACAGCGGCAAGAATGCTTCAAACAAAAGTAATTGCTGATTACGGAATTGAAGCGTTTAATAACTTAGTGGAAAATCTAAAAGTAGACAAAACTACAGTAACACCATATGTAATTGATAAAAACAAAGAATACAAAGGTAGATTCATCGGTGACGTTCCAAGAGGAATGTTAAGCCACTGGTGTAGAATTAAAGACGGAAAAATCGAAAACTGGCAAGCTGTAGTTCCTTCAACATGGAATGCGGGACCGGCTGACGGAAACGGTAAAAAAGGTGCTTATGAAGCGAACCTTATCGGTATGAAACTTGCAGACCCGACTAAACCTCTTGAAGTTATTAGAAATATTCACTCATACGACCCATGTATTGCGTGTGCGGTTCACGTAATGGACGTAAAAGGTAAAAAACTTGGTGAATTCAAAGTAGACCCACTTTACGGTGCATGCTAAGGAGGCACAAATGAAATTCTTAAAAACAATGGGAGAGTATCTCGGCGGGATTGAATTCTCTGCCGGATACAGATGGCAACACTGGATAAGAGCCATCTCAATTTTTGCTCTTATCGCGACAGGATTTTATATTGCAAATCCTTTTATTACATACGCAAACGTATCTCCTGAGCCGACAAGATTTTTACAAGCGGAAATAAGACAATGGCATATTATTTTCGGTTTTGCGATGATAGGTGCCGTTTTATATAAAACGTTTTTCTTTTTCTTTTTTAGAGAAGGAAAATATGAAAGAAAATCTATTCTTGATGCGTTTAATATTAAACTTATGATAGAACAAGTAGGGTATTATTTGTTAATCAATAAACACCCACACACAAAAGGCATTTATAACCCGCTACAATTTTGGGCATATACTATGCTTTACGTATTCTTTTACGGTATTATTCTCACAGGGCTTGCATTATACGCCGAAGTTTATCATAACGGTCTTGGAGGGGCATTATATCCTTTTGCAAAAGCGGTTGAGAGCTTTTTTGGCGGTCTTGCGTATGTTAGACTTTGGCATCATATTTTTATGTGGGCTATTATTATTGTAGTATTTATCCACATCTATATGGCCGTATATAACGCAGTATTTGGCAAAAACGGTGGAATGGACGCAATTTTCTCAGGTATGAAATGGGAAAAAGAAGAACATTAATTTATTTTTCCCCTTTTGGGGAATAAAGTGAAAAATGAAAAACGAATAAAACTTCTTTTTTCACTTTTCACTTTACATTCTTCACTTAAACTCGAAAGGTTGTTATGAAAATATTAGTTCTTGGTATAGGGAATATATTATTCGGAGACGAAGGAATCGGTGTTCATATGGTTAACTATTTGGATGAAAAATATAATTTTAAAGGTCCTCATCAAGTTGATTTGATAGACGGCGGAACACTTGCGCAAAGATTGATTCCTATAATAGTGGAATACGATAAAGTATTTATATTTGATACCGTTGATGTTGATGAAGGAGAAATAGGCGATGTCTATTTTTTTGATTTTTTGGAAGTTCCGGAGTGTATAAGTTGGCAGGGTAGTGCACATGAAGTGGAAATGCTTCAAACACTTGAGATGATTCATTTAATGGGTGATTTGCCTGAAACTAAAATAATCGGAGTGGTTCCTTATGTAATCGGAGAAGATACTACTTTTACAATTACCGAACCGGTAAAAAAAGCTGCAAAATTAATGGAGAAAATTTTAATAGACGAGCTTAAAAAATTGGGAGTTGAAGTTGAAGTGAAAAATCCTGATGTAGATTTGCAAGAAATTGCAAGAATTTCTTATAAAAAAGGGGTACCGGAAGAAGCTCTAAGAGGCTATGAAGCTATGAAGGATACTCAATGATATTAAAATTTGTATTCGAAACTCCTTCAAGAGTCGGAATTATTGAAAAAATTTCAAAAAGAGTTGCGAAAAAAGTCGGAGTCAAAATAGGTTTTGATAGAGATTTGGAAAATATTTACGCTTATATCGAAGGGGACGAAAAAGATATCGAAAGTTTTTCAAGAGAACTTGCTAACGAACTTCCTTTATCAATTTTTTTAAAATCATTAAACGCCGAAGTTGTCGAAGAGTTTAGAGATGAAAAAATTGATGAATTTCCTAATATTTCATTACCTCCTTGTCCTAAATGTTTAAGAGAATTCAAAGATATAAATAGCGAACATTACTTGGATATTTATCATCATTGCGAAGTGTGCGGATATGACGTAAGAGAAAAAGCTGATATTCAAAATCCGAAAGAGTTTTTTTCGGCACTTGTTAATAAGTTAAAAGAAAATGGAAAAATTTCTATTCAAACGATGAACGGGGCTTATGAATTGTCTCAAAATTTAGAAGAAGCTCAAATCGTAGCGGCTAAAGATTTGGCAAGTATTGCAAAATATTTTATGGCTTTTGAGGGTGATGCAAAAGCTCTTGCGAGTATAGAAAAACCTCTTGTTAAATTAAAAACGAATCTCGAATTTAAAAAAACATTCGGTCTTTCTATTCCTGCATTTGACGTAAAACTCCCCGATTGTTTGGTTTTAGAAGCGATTTTCGAGCTTGGAGATTTTGAAATTTTAGGGCTTAAAAAATGCGATAATCCTCAAGATTTAGCTTTTGATGTTACGGTAGAAAAGACTCCTATGGCAGTTGTGACGGATTCAGTGAAAAAAGATATATTGTTATATGAGGGGGATAGAGGAATTATCCCTACTTTTGAAAAAGTACAATTAAGCGGAATTTTAGGTGTTTATAAACAATACGGAGCTTATAGCGACCAAAAAAGAAGTGTTATTGATAATAAAAATTTTCCTAATTTTGAAAAAAAAGAAGCTAAACCCGCTTTTGCGGGATTTTACGGAGTATTAAGTCAATGGGAATTGGAAGAAAAAAATATTATGGGATTTTGTTTTTATAAAGAAGATGAAAGTAAAATTTTTATTAATTCTCCGAAATTCGGTCTTGTGGAGTATATCGATTTTATATTTAAGTTTGAAAATTTCGAAGAAATTTTTGCATTGATTAGTGCAATGAACGATACCGGCAAAAAATTAATTCAAAACTTCGCAAAAAGAGAACCCGAACTATTCGAAAAAGCTTTAAAAGCGGATATTTCAAGCAATAAAAACGGAATTTATTATTTATGGGGATTAATTGGTGTGGTTTTAGGATTTGCAGATAATGTAGAAAAAGCTGCCGATAAACTTTTGAAATATGCAAATGAAGCAATGACAAAAAAAGGCCCTCGAATAGATTATAAAATGAACGGAAATAATTTGGATCCTCTTTGGGCTATAAGAACGGCTATGAGTTTTCATATGGCAGGAGTGGATAATTATCTTTTAAGCTATGGTGTTATTGAAAGTTTTGCCGAATTTTTAAGTAATAATTACGACCAAGTAAATAAGGAAACTCCTCTTGATGGTGCTATAATCGTAGGAGATTTGTTTGAGGGAGAATTTTTAAATAAAATTTATAGTTATATCGATAAAAATTACAAAGTTTATACGCCAAAAGCATTGCCTATAAGTGGGGCAATTGAAGCATACGGAAGTTTGGTGATTAATACGAATTTGAAAAAAAATGAAGAGAAAAATTGAATTTAATACAAATTTAATCCTATTTATCTATAATTCAAATGCAAAAAGCTTTTTCATTTTTTCTCCTTTTTTATTTTTCCCTCCTTTTGTTGTAAAATTATCTCCAAAAAAGGCAAAACTTGCGTGTTAAATACAAAATCAACGGAATTGTTCAAGGTGTCGGATTTAGACCTACTGTTTATAAGATAGCCAAGAAACTTAATTTAAATGGTTATGTTTTAAATAGTAGTGATGGAGTGGTAATTGAAATAGAGGGTGAAAATAAAGATAAGTTTTTAGACGAACTTAAAAAAAACCTTCCGCCTCTTGCGAGGATTGATTCGATAGAGAGTGAAATATTGGATTTTGCGGGATTTAAGGATTTTGTAATAAAAGAGTCCCAAAATACTCAAAAAACCACCTCAATTTCCCCTGATATTGCCGTTTGTGATGATTGCTTAAAAGAGATGTATGATAAAAACGACAGAAGATATCTTTATCCATTCATAAATTGCACTAACTGCGGTCCGAGATATACTATTATTGAGAATATACCTTATGACAGAAAAAATACTTCTATGAAAAAATTTAAAATGTGTAAATTGTGCGAAACTGAATATAACGACCCTCTAAACAGAAGATATCACGCTCAGCCTATCAGCTGTTATGACTGCGGTCCGAAACTTGATGTAAAACGTAAAGATGATAGTGGAAAATGGAATAGTCTTAATTTTAAAGATGAAATTCATAAAATTAAATATATTGCTAAAAAAATAAAAGAAGGTAAAATTGTCGCAATAAAAGGGCTTGGAGGGTTTCATCTCGTGTGTGATGCGACAAATAAAGAGGCTGTTGGAAATCTTAGAGAGAGAAAAAGACGCCCGAGTAAGCCTTTTGCCATGATGTTTAAAAATTTGGATATGATAAAAGATTATTGCGATATAACGGAAAAAGATGTCGCTTTGATAACTTCTAAAGAAAAACCTATCGTACTTGTCAAAAAAAAGAGGGATTTAAAAGGTATAGCAGACAAAATAGACAGATACGGCGTTTTTTTGCCTTATACACCATTGCATTATCTGCTTTTTGATTTTTTAGATTTTCCGATAGTAGCTACAAGTGCGAATATTTCGGACGAGCCGATTATAAGAGATAGTGATGAGCTTATCGAAAGGTTATCGAATGTAATTGATTATATTTTGGATAACGACAGAGATATTGTAAATGCGTGTGACGATAGCGTGGTGCAGGCTGTAGGGGATGAATATATTACGATGAGATGTGCGAGAGGGTATGCGCCTTTAATGGAGAATGATAAAAGTGAAAATGAAAAGTCGTATGGCAAACTTAATATTTTAGCCGTCGGTGCCAATCAAAAAAACACTATCTCCCTTGCTTTTAAAGACAAATTTATTCTTTCTCCTCATATCGGAGATTTGGGAACTCTTGGAAGTATCGAATATTTCCAAAGGACGATTGAGACTTTTAGAAGGCTTTATGAGTTTGAAGAAAATGTAATTATTTGTGATAAACACCCGTATTACGAATCGACAAAATGGGCTTTGTCTCAAGATAAAAAAATCTTTCAAGTTCAGCACCACTACGCTCATGCTTTGGCTACGATGTTCGAGCATAATTTAAAAGGAGAATATCTTTGTTTTATATTCGACGGTACCGGATATGGAGATGACGGGACTATTTGGGGTGGTGAAGTATTTATAGCTAATAGGCATGATTACAAGAGAATACATCATATCAAACCTTTTAAATTAATAGGGGGTGAGAAAGCCGTTAAAAATCCGGCGAATATGGCTGTTGCTTTGATTGATGATGAGCTTGCTAAAAATTATCCGAATTATAAAATAGCAAAAGCTTTGAATAACGCCTCTTTTCCTCTGACAAGCTCTATGGGTAGAATGTTTGATATGGTTGCGTTTTTGTCTGGGATGATTGAAAAAAACGAATGGGAGGGAATAAGCGGATTATTGATTGAAAAATATTATAATCCGGAAATTAACGAAAAAATAGAGCTTAAAATCGAAAAAGAGATAGATTTTAGACCCGTGTTGAATTTCGCGGCTGCAAATAGGGGTGAATTTGAAAGAGTTTCGAGTGTTTTTATAAATACATTGGTTGATATGATCGAGAAAATCGCAAAAAATTACGACTTACCGGTGATTGTAGGAGGCGGGGTGTTTCAAAATAAAACTCTTCTTGGGCTTGTAAATAAAAGGCTTAATCCTTACTTTAACAAAAAAATACCGATTAATGACGGAGGTGTTAGTGTCGGTCAGGCGGCATGGGGGATTTGGAATTTAAAATAAATCCTTAACTTCAATTTTGAATCCGTTAAATCTAAATTCCGCTTCTTTTAGATAATAAAAGAAGTTTTCTTCGCTTACTCCTTTGAATTTTTTAATAAAATTTTCGAAATATTCCCAAAATTTGTAAATATTTGCGTGATTTTGGACTTTTATTATTCTACTTTGTCTAAAAAAACTTTTTATTTTTTCTTCGTCAAATCCTGCGTAGTTTTTCATTGGGCTTAGCATAATGTTATAAATTTTTCCGCCGTAGTCGATTGTTAGGAAGTTTTGGGCTTTTATAAGTTCTTTTGAAGTTTTTGGTAGATATAGATACTCTTCGAATTCTTTTATTTCATCTTTTTTCAAAAACTCTTCTTCACATATCGAAGCGATAACTTTTCGTATATTTTTTATCTCTTTTACCACCGTTGCGTATGAAATGGAATATTTTTGACTGATTTCTTGAGGGGTTAGTTCGTCTAAAAAGCCTTTTAGGATTTTGGCTTTTCTTTCAACTCTTTTTGGTGAAAATTTTCTTTTACATTTTGCGCATTTATAATAGCCGTCTTTTAATTTATATAAAATATAGTGGTCGCAGTAAATACAACTCATTTTTTCTTAACCATACATAAAATTACAACGCCCAAAATTCCCAAAAATCCCAAAAGTCCCAAATACTCGCTTCTGTTTTTCTTTTTTGCTATATATGTCGAGATTGCGATATATCCGAGTCTTGCTGATACTGATAATATTGCTCCGAGTACGAAAGAACCTATTAAAATTCCTTGAGATAATGTTTTATTATAAAAAGCTACGTTAATTAATAATGTACCGATTATTGAAAAAGATGTCATTATTAAAATTAAATTCTCAATTTTTTTAGAAAAGAACAAAGCTAAATAATCTTCGTATTTTTTAATTACCAAAAATCCTGCTAAAACGAACATAATTAAAAAAACGAATGAAAATAAAGGCGAAAAAAACGATAAATACAAAAAGAAACTAAGACTTACAGGAATTAGTATAAAAAGATTGTTTCTTTTCGGGTGCAAAATGTAATTTTCTTTGCTACACATTAAATAAGCTACGGTTGTTAGTGCAATTACGATTAATAAAATAATCATATTCCCTCCTTTTTAGTGCTGTAATTATACAAGAAAATATCTTTTTTAAGAAATATTTAAGAAATTCTGGTAAAATTTTTTTGACCATTTTATAAAATCTCTCTTTTTTATCCGTTTTTCTCCAATAACAAAGCCACTTTTAAACATTTGTTTGTAAAATTAAATGAAAATTAATTTTGAGTTAAGATAAATGAGTTATTATTCATTTATAAAACCTTTTAGAAAACTTCTTCTTTCTTTTTTTCTCTTTTTTTTCGGCGTGTTTGACCCAAATATTTAACCTTAAGTCGTTTAATTTAATCTTTTGTCCTAAAAATATACAAGAGTCGCTGTTCTTTAAGTTTGTTTTAAGAAAATGAGCTATTATTCATGTAAAAAAAAGGAGTGCGTATGCATATTGCGGACGGATATCTTTCCCCTGCTACGGTTGCGGTGAGTTATGCTGTTGCCGTGCCTTTATGGGTGTACGGATTTAAAAAACTAAAAGAAAAACTTAACGAAGAGACTCTTCCTATGATTGGAGCTCTTGCAGCACTTAGTTTCGTAATTATGATGTTTAACGTTCCAGTACCCGGAGGTACGAGCGGACATGCGGTGGGTGCCGCGTTAATTGCTATACTTTTCGGACCTTGGGTTGGTTTTATTAGTGTGAGTTTGGTACTTTTGATTCAAGCTATTGTTTTTGGAGACGGAGGAATCAGCGCTTGGGCTGTTAATTCTTTGGCTATGGGCTTTATCGGTAGTTTTGTGGGATATTACGTATTTAAGTTATTAAAAGACAAAACGAAATTCGCTCCGTTTTTTGCCGGATATATTTCGATTGTAACGGCTGCGCTTTTTGTTGGTATCGTTCTTGGAATTCAGCCGATATTCTGGACTCATAACGGACATCCGTTATATTTTCCGTTTTCACTTAAAATCTCGGTACCAGCCATGGTTGGAGAACACGCTTTGTTTTTCGGAATCGTAGAGGGTATTTTTACACAGCTTGTATATAATTTCCTCACTAAAAAAGAAAACGAAAAGGTTGCGGCATGAGTATGAAAAAGAAATTATTAATCGTTCTTGGAGTTTTACTTGCACTCGTTCCTCTTGGAGTGCTTACGGATAATCCTGCTTGGGGTGAATGGGATTTGGATTATTATAAAGAAAAATTAGGTTTCATTCCTCAAGGAATGGCGCATGCAAGCTCTATTAAGCCTTTGATTCCTGATTATGAAGTACCGGGGCTCGGTACGATTAGCGGATATTATATCAGCGCGATTGTCGGAGTGATTTTGGTGTTTGCTATCTATTTTATACTTGCGAAGGTATTAAAGGGCAAAAAAGTTGAAAGATAATTTTCTTAGAATAGCTTTTATCGCTCTTTTTTTCCTCTTTTTGTCACTTCGAGATATAAAAATTATCTCTTTTTTACTTGCTTTGTTGATTATAGTGACTTTTATAATAGATAAAAATCTAAAAATTTTTTTTAAAGCGTTAAAATCGATACTGCTTTTTAATTTGGGTGTGAGTTTGGGATATATAATTTTGGCTTATTTCAAGCATATAAATCCTTGGCATTATATTTTGTATATCAATCTTAAAGTAATTTTAATGACGTATTATGTTTTTTGGTTTTTTTCAAAAGTCAGTATTGTCAGATTTTTTTCTTTTAGCAAAGAGCTTAGTTATTTACTCACGATTACTCTTTCTCAAATTTTTTCATACAAAAAAACTTTTACCGATTTTAGGGATGCTTTTAGAGCAAGGGTGGTAAATGTCAGAGATAAGGAAAAAACTTTTATTACAAATACTTTTAAGTTTTTTTTGACAAAAGCGATGAAAGATTCAAAAGAAAGAGCGCTTGCTATGAAAGCGAGAGGTTTTTTCGAAGAAGGTGAAAAATGAGTTTTATAGATTTGAAAAATATTACGTATAAATACGAAGACGAATTTTTAGCGCTTGATGATGTAAGTTTTTCTATTGAAAAAAACGAAAAAGTTGTACTTTTAGGAAGCAACGGGAGTGGAAAATCTACAATTTTAAGAATACTTGCGGGATTATATTTCCCAAAAAAAGGCGAATATTTTTTCGGGGGAGTAAAAATTACCAAAAAAAGCGTTAAAAAAGATTTTAGGAAAAAGGTCGGAATTTTATTTCAAAACCCCGATTCGATGATTTTTAATCCTACCGTGTTTGATGAAATAGCGTTTGGTTTAAAGGAATTCGGGTTTGATAATATCGAAGATAGGGTAAATGAAATAGCTAAAAAATTCGGAATCGAAAAACTTCTGAAAAAATCGCCTCTTCATTTAAGCGGAGGAGAAAAACAAAAAGTTATGCTTGCGAGTATTTTGGTATATGAACCGGAATTTTTAATTCTTGATGAGCCCACAGCCGCAATGGACCCGAGGACTACGGGATGGTTTTTGGATTTTATGTATGAACTTGAACTAACCACTATAGCAGCCACTCACGATTTGGCGCTTGCGTACGAGCTTAGCGATAGGGCGCTTGTAATGAGTGAAGAGCATAAGCTTTTATATGACGGAGATATGGAAGAGTTGATGAAAGATTTGGAAACTTTAATAAAAGCAAACCTTATCCACAAACACAAACATAAACACAAAAAATTTATCCATTCTCACTATCATTTGCATTTCTGAAGTGCAAAAACTATATAAGAAAAATAAAATTTTAAGAGATTTTTAAGAAATCTATGTATAATACGAGTAAATAATAATTCATAAGGAGTGAAATATGTGTGATTCTTGCGGATGTGCAACAGGGCACAAACACGAACATTCTCATGAGCATACTCATGAACATTCTCATAATCATGACCACAAAGAGGTAATAAACGAAGATATTAAAAATAATCCTCAACTATCTCACAAAGTGACAGTAATTGAAAAAATTCTCTCAAAAAATAACGCAATGGCCGATGAAATAAGAAAAACTTTTGATGAGCATAAAATTACATGTTTTAATATGATGAGCTCTCCGGGAAGTGGGAAAACGACTACTCTTGAAAATTTAGCTGACAAGCTTCCTTATAAATTTGCGGTAATCGAAGGTGACCTTGAGACTTCTCGCGATGCCGAGAGAATTAGAAATAAAGGAATTTGGTCTTTTCAGCTTCAAACGGGTAGGGCGTGTCATCTTGACGCAGGAATGGTAAAACACGCAATTCCTCATTTTCCGTTTGACGAAGTTGAAGTGGCTTTTATCGAAAACGTAGGAAATTTGGTATGCCCGGCAAGCTATGATGTAGGAGCTCATTATAATATGGTGTTTGTTAGCGTGCCTGAGGGTGATGATAAGATAGAAAAATATCCGGTAATGTTTAGAAAAGCGGATATCGTAGTTATCACAAAAGCCGATATGCTTGAATTTTTCGATTTTGACGTAAAAAGAGCCAAAGAAGCGGCAAATAAACTAAAACCCGGAGTTCCTGTAGTGCTTTTAAACAACAAAACCGGTGAGGGGCTTGATGAAATAATCGAATGGATTAAGAGTAAAAGAGAAGAGCATTTAAAATCTCTTGAAAACAGATAATTTTTATAAATATTAAGGAGCGATAATGTGTTTGGCAATTCCGAGTAAAGTTTTGAAAATAACGGAAGATAACATGGCCGAAGTGGATACTTTGGGAGTTAAAAGGGTTGTTAGTCTCGATTTGATGCCCGAACCTGTAAAAGAGGGAGATTACGTACTGATTCACGTAGGATACGCTATGGGTAAAATCGACGAAAAAGAAGCGCTTGAGAGTATAGAAATTTATAAGCAGCTTGCCGAAGCCGCAATGCAGGAAGAATATGAAATAGACCCTGAAAGATTAGTGACGGAAGACGGTCCGCTTTTATACAAGCCTCCTAAGGAGGATGAAAAATGAGTTTAACTCTTAAAGATTTGTATTTTAAATTCAGAGACCCCGAAGCCATAAAAACTTTAAACAAACTCATTCATAAAGAAGCCGCAAAATTAAAAGAGCCTATGAGAGTTATGGAAATTTGCGGCGGTCATACCCATACTATTATGAAATACGGCTTAAAACAACTGATGCCCGAAAATATTACTTTTATTCACGGTCCAGGATGTCCCGTGTGCGTAATGCCAAAAGAGAGAATCGACCACGCAATAGAACTTGCCAAACAACCGGATGTTATTTTAGCGACTCTCGGGGATATGATAAGAGTACCGGGTAGCAAATCAAGCCTTGCTAAAGTCAGAGCCGAGGGTGCCGATGTCAGACCTCTTCATTCGACTTTTGACGTATTGCAAATCGCAAAAGAAAGCCCGAATAAAAAAGTAGTATTTTTTGCTATAGGATTTGAGACGACGACTCCTATGACGGCCGCACTTATGGATAGAGCGTTTAAAGAAGGAATCAAAAATATCTATTATCATATCAATCACGTTTTGGTACCGCCTCCGATGAGGGCTATTATGGATAGCGGAGAAGCTAAAATCAACGCATTTATAGGACCGAGCCACGTTAGTGTTATTATCGGTGCTAAGAGCTATCAGTTTTTGACCGATGATTATAAAACGCCTGTAGTGGTTGCCGGGTTTGAGCCCGTGGATGTAATGGAGAGTATTTTAATGCTTTTAAAACAAAAAAACGAAGGCAGATGTGAAGTTGAGATTCAATATAAAAGAGCGACTACTTGGGAAGGTAACGTAGTGGCTCAAAAAATGATAGATAAATATATGGAAGTAAGAGATACGTTTAGATGGAGAGGTCTTGGGGATATTCCAAAAAGCGCTTTAAAATTAAGAGACGAATTCGCTGAATTCGATGCCGAAAAAATTTGGGCCGATGTTTTACCGAACGAACCGATTGACGACCATAAAATGTGTATCTGCGGTGATATTTTAAGAGGTCTTGTCACTCCTAAAGATTGTAAGGTATTCGGCACGGCATGTACGCCTGAAAATCCTCTTGGAAGCTGTATGGTAAGCGATGAGGGTGCTTGTAATGCGTATTATAGGTATGATAGGTAGTTTTGGTATAATTAATAAAAAGGCTTTTGATGACTAAAAGGGAAATTCTAAATTTTTTTAAAAGCCATAAAAATGAAATTTATCAAAAGTTTAAAGTAAGAAATATAGGGCTTTTTGGCTCTTTTGCTAAAAATGAGAATAGTAAAAATAGTGATATAGATATTTATGTGGAGTTTGAAGAGAAGACTTTTGATAATTTAGCGGGGCTTTATGAATATTTAGAAAATAATTTTCATCAAAGAGTTGATATCTATTATCCTCATAAATTTAGTGACAAAAGAGTATTAGAAAAAATTAAAAAAGAACTTATTTATGGATAAGAGTGAGATTTGCAATGAAAAACTTGACGTGTCAAAAGAGAAAGTTAATCAGTTGATATTTTTAGAATAAAAGCAGCAAAAAGCTGCTATTTTTTTGAAGAGTTTTTAGCAGCTGCTCTTTGAGCCCTTGCTGCAAAGCTTCCTTTTGGAACACTTCCTCCATTTGCTTTTGCCGTTGCACTTTGAATTTTTGCCGCTGCTTTTGGTGTCATAGGTGTTTTTGCCATTTTGTCCTCCTTTTTGTTTTTTAGCACGGAAATTATAAGAGTTTTTTTAATTTGGATGTAGGAATTTTTAAGGACAAGAAAACGAATAAAGAAATTTTTTCATTTTCTTGTCTTTTTATTTTCCTATTTATAATTTTTGATGATGGATAAAATTCCAGAAAAAAAGGAGCTAAAATGAATTGTGCAAAATGGAGAAGTAATGAGGAAATTTTAGGAATTGTAACAAAATTTTTGGATATCGAACTGGATAATAAAAAAATAGTTAATAAAGATTTAGAAAGGTTTTTTAAAATTGAAAATATTTCTATATCAAAATATAAAGAAATTGAAGAGTATCTATTAAAAGAGATTTCTTCAGAATTAAAAATAGAAAATATTGACTTGATTCATCTTTTAAATATCTTAAATCAGATTAAAATTCATAATTCAACTTTTAATGCATCGAGAAAGCAGCTTGATTTTATTTTGGTTTTTGATGTAATAATTCCATTTTTTGTTGCAAAGGCTGATTATAAATTTTTAGAAACTTTTAAAAAATATGCTAATTCAAATTCACCGTTTGAAGAATTTATAAATAAATATCCGAAGTTAAAAGAGAAATTAGAAAATAAATATATGGAGAAACAATTAAAAGAAGAAAAAGAGATACATAATACTGCTTATAAAAATATAAAAAATTGGATAAAAGGGAAGAACATCTCAAAATCTTCAATTAATGAGATTTTAGAGTTAATTGAGGAAGATGAAAAAGAAGAGTTTTTAATAGCTGTTTGGGTTATGAGAGCAATGAGTATGATGCGAGATTATTTTGGAGAAAGAATATCAAAATTTATATTTTCTCATATTAATCTACTAATAGATTTTGACTTTGCTATGAAAGATGAGAGCGATGGCTATAAAGCTATTTTAGAAAAACTTGATTTAAAAGATTCTTGGATGTTAAGAGAATATTTTTATAGATATATAGATAGAAATGATTATGTTTTTACTGATTTTAATGATATGCGTGTAAATGAATTTTATATTAGTGAAATTTTGAGTAAAATTAAAGAGCTTTACAACTACAAAGGAATGGTAATTTTATATGAGGAGCAATTTCTTACGTTATTAGATGATTTCTTTTTTGTTGATTATATTAGATTAAATGAAAAACCTTTTAGTGAGGTTGATAAAAAGATCAAAGAAGTTTCAAAATATGTAAAAACAGATAATGATATGATAATTTTGGACGAAATTTCAAGATTAAATAAAGAGGAATTTATAACTGAATTTCCAAAATTATATGAAAGTTTAGAAGATAAAAATTATCCTTTGGCTCAATTTTTTATGGGAATTTATCTTGTTGAAAGTGGAAAATTAAAAGAGGCATTAGAAAAATTTAAATTGGCTTTAAATGGAATTAATTGTATAGGAAGTAATATTTTAAATGTGATTCATTTTGGATTGATGGTAAGTGCGAAATTAAATAATAAGAAATTGAGTATTAACTTTAAAAATAATAAATCTGATTTTGTTAAGTTTTATTTTGAAGGGTATGGATTAGGCGTTTTAGAGTATCCAAAAGATTTTGAACCGATTTTGAATGATTATAAATTGGAATTTGAGAGAATGTACGGAAAAAGAAAAACTTTAAAAGTTGGAAATAAAAATATTTATTTTGGTTTGGTAGATGAAATTGAAAAAATAAAGCCTGATTTAAAAAATCCAAATAAAAAAATAAAAGTGCCTTATAAAAATTATAAGATTCCTCAGCTTTTACACTTTGCAGGTGAGGGAAGTTTTGAAGATGTAAAAAGATTGGTTGAATCTGGGGCTGATGTTAATTATGTAGATGAAGTTAGTAATTATACTGCTTTAATTGCAGCTCTTGAAAATCAACTTGATGAAGAGAGAAGAAAAATAGCTCTTTATTTAATAGAAAAAATGGATACTAAAACAATAAAAAAAGTTTTAATTAAGAAAAAAGAGAGTGCTTTAAGTTATGCTAAAAGATGGGAAGAGAGGGAAATAATACAAAAAATAGAAGAAAAACTCTCTAAAGGTTGATTATGAAACTAACTAATATTAGCGGAAGAGAGTTTATTAAAATCTTAAAAAAACTTGGATTTTATCTTGATAGGCAAAATAGAGGAAATCACAGAATCTTTAAGAATGATAAAAGAAAAATTATCGTTGTTCCGGCTTATAAAAAGAAAGTATTAAAACCCGGACTTTTAAAGGGGATATTAAGTCAATTAAATATCAGCAAGGATGAGTTTATAAAGCTTAGGGATATGTTATAATAAACAAAAAAAGCATTTGATGTCTAAAAAGTAGAATATAAAAAAATCTTTGATAAAGAAACAATAATTTAAAAAAAATCTTTAAATTGACTTTTTGAGTTATCTAAAAATTATAAGCTTGATAAAATTTTTCAAGTTTCAAAAGAAAGAGCTTATTGTTTAATAATTTTAAGAATAAATATTAATTCATATATTTTTAAGGAGATGTTATGAAAATAACTTTGAGCTACGGTGGTGGTGGAAAAGAGACCAATAAACTTATAAACGAACTTTTTTATAAATATTTTGATAATGAAATTTTGACAAAGTCAGAAGACGCCGCGATTATTGAGGGAAGTGAGAGACTTGCTTTCACTACCGATTCTTTTACCGTTTCCCCTATATTTTTTAACGGAGGAGATATCGGAAAATTAAGCGTAGTTGGTACTTGCAACGATTTGGCAATGATGGGAGCAAAACCCAAGTACCTAACATGCGGGTTTATGATTGAAGAGGGGCTTGAGTTTGACGAACTTGAAAAAATAGTTAAGAGTATGGCCGAGGAGCTTAAAAAAACGGGAGCAAAAATCGTAGCGGGAGATACGAAAGTAGTGCCGGCCGGAAGTGTGGATAAGATATTTATCAATACATCGGGAATCGGTGAAGTTATAAGGCCAGGAATCAGTGCTTCCAACTTAAAAAAAGGCGATAAGATTCTTGTAAGCGGAGATATCGGAAGACACGGAACTGTGATTATGGCTCACAGATACGGGGTTGAAACCGAGCTTAAGAGTGATTGTAAGTTGCTTTGGGATGAGGTGAAAGCTTTGATTGATGCAGGTTTGGATATAAAAGCCCTTAGAGATGCTACAAGAGGCGGAATAAGCGCCGTACTTAACGAATGGAGCGAGGCAAGCGGTGTCGGAATCGAGATAGAAGAAGAAAAACTACCTATTAGCGACGAAGTTGTGGGACTTTGCGAAATTTTCGGTTTTGAGCCTATGGATTTGGCAAATGAAGGTACCTTTATAGTTGCTGTAAGTGAAAAAGACGCTTTAAAGGCTGAGGAAATTTTAAAAAGCTTTAATCAAAACGCTTCGATTATCGGTGAAGTGACTGATGATGACAAAGTAATTTTAAAATCTCCTTGGGGTACTAAAAGAGTGATAGAACTTCCAAAAGGCGAGCTTCTTCCGAGAATCTGCTGATTTTCTCTCTTTTTTTGATACAATTTGATAAATGAATAGTTATTTATAGGGGGCTATGTGAGTAAACAAGAACAGATTGTAAGAATGTTTGACTCTATTGCTAAAAAATATGATTTGGTAAATAGAGTATTGACATTCGGAATCGATAAAAAATGGAGAGAAAAATCGGTAAAAAAGACTCTTGAATTAATCGATAAAAAAGATGTGAAAATTTTAGATGTTGCTTGCGGTACGGGTGATATGATAGAAATATGGAAAAAAGAGGCCCAAAAAAAAGATATAAATATAGAAATTTGCGGTCTTGACCCGAGTGTCGGTATGCTTGAAGTGGCAAAAAAAAGATTTCCGGAAGTTAAGTTTTATAAAGCTTACGCAACCGATATGCCTTGTGAGAGTAATGCACTTGACGGGATAAGCATATCATTCGGAATAAGAAACGTTTTGGAGATAAAAAAGGCTATTTGCGAATTTAAAAGAGTGTTGAAAAAAGGCGGAATTGTTTTGGTTCTTGAATTTACAAAAGCGGAAAAACCTACCAAATTTAGAGAATGTGTGGATTTTTATTCGAATAAAATTCTCCCTAAAATCGGCGGAATCTTAAGCAAAAACAAAGAAGCCTACGAATATTTGCCTCATTCTATAGAAAATTTTTATACCCCGAGTGAACTTGCCGCGCTTTTTAAAGAGTGCGGATTTAGTATTGAAAAATTACAAACGTTTAACTTCGGGCAAGTGACGATGTTAATCGCCCGAAGTTAATTTAAAACTTTTCATCAACCATATTATCCAAAAGCTTATACATCAGTTTCGTTTCTTCTTGTGCTTTTTTGTACTCTCCCAAAGAATCTTTCATAGACATATTCATAGCGTCTTTGAAATTATCTTCAAGTCTGTTTTGAGATGAACTTATCTGTTTGTAACTATCGGTTTTACCGAATGTTTTTTCGGATGAGCTGTACCATTCGTCAAAGCTGTGAGAACCTTTGTCTTTAAATGCTTTTTGCTCTCCTATTAATTTTTCCTGATAATTTTTGATTGTGTAAAACATATTGTTTATTTTTTGTTGTAATGCAGTTAAAGCGTCGGCTAAATTCTCGAAATTTTCAAATGTTTGAATATCGATTTCGTATAGTTTGTCAAAACCTTCTTTAAAATCTTTCATAAAATTACTCATAAGCTCGATAATCGAGTCGAGTTTATAGCCTTCATCGGTCATATTGGAGCTGTTTTGTTTTAGTACGTTTATCGTAACTTCAACTTCGTGAGTCGCTTTTTGAGTTCTTTCGGCAAGTTTTCTAACTTCATCCGCCACAACCGCAAAACCTCTACCCGCTTCTCCGGCTCTTGCGGCTTCGATAGCGGCATTTAAAGCAAGCAGGTTGGTTTGGTCGGCAATGTCTTTAATAAGCTGAATAACATGTGAGATATTCTCGACGCTTTCGTTTAAATTTACGATATTTTCTTTTGCGGTTGCCGCAAAATTTATAAGGTTTTGAATCTCTGACATAAACTTATCGAATGTTTCTCGAAGTTCGTGGATTTCTTCTTTTACTTCTCGGTTGATGTCTACGAGGTTTTGAATTTTCGAAATGTTTTCATCCGCATTTTCAGCAATTTCGGAAATATTTTCATTACTTATTTCCAAAAGATGTTCGACTATTGCCATTTTGTCCTCATTATTGCTATAATTATGCAGGTTTTGTTTTAATTTGTAGTTTTCTTCTTTCAGTTTTGAAATCTCATTGTTAAGTCTTTCGATTTCCTCTCTTAGCTGAGAATTTTCTCTTGATAAATCAAGATTTTTCGAATCGGTTTTACGAAATAACATAAAAATCCTTTCATAACTGTTTTACACGCCTTTATTATAAATTTTTATTCTGTCAAAAACGTGTCGAGAATAAAAATGTTTAAAATTTTCGATTATTAAAAAATAATTATTGTCGATTTAAGTAGGTGAAAGGATTAGCCATGACGGTGGGATTAGTAACTTCAGATGAAAAAATAATTGAAAACCTCTCAAAAATCATACTTCATAACGGATATAAAGTAATAATTTATAAAAATTTCGATTTTGTAAATGAAAAAGAGAAATATAGTTTTTTAATAGCGGACTTGGATATGGATAAAAATATGATAATCGACGCAATAAAAAATTATAAAATAAAAGATGTGATTTTAATAAGCACTGAGAAAAGTGTTGAACTTATTAGAAAAGTATATGCGTTAGGTATTGCGGATTTTATTCAAAAACCGGTATTTTTAGAGGAGATTATTTTTAAACTTAAAAAATATTGTCCTAAAAGAATCAGATTAAATGATATCGAAATAGATTTTTATAACAAAATTGTAAGTAAAAACGGCGAATTGGTAAAACTTACTCAAAAAGAGGCTTCGCTTTTATTTTTATTATTGCAATACAAAAACAGAATCGTAACTTATGAGATGATAAGAGATGATATTTACGGCTATACCTATCCGAGCGATAACGCGATACATCTGCTTGTTAGCAGACTAAAAAGAAAACTTAAATTAAATATCATTTCCGTACCGAAAGAAGGGTATATTTTAAAAGTTTGATATAATTTTGCAAAAAAGGATAGGTATGAAACTCGGACTTTTGTTTCCTGGGCAAGGTTCTCAATTTGTGGGAATGGGAAAAGATTTTTATGATAATTCACAAAAAGCTCGTGAAATGTTTGAAATCGCAAGTGAAGCGATAAAAACTGATTTTAAAAAGTTGATGTTCGAAGAAAACGACGATATCAATAAAACGGAATTCACACAACCTGCAATTTTGCTTTATTCCGCTATCGCGTATGAACTTTTTAAAGATACTCCTTTTGATTTTCAGTACGCTTTGGGGCACTCTTTAGGAGAATTCAGTGCTTTATATGCCGCAGGTGCTCTTGAGCTTGCCGATGCTATTAAGCTTGTACACGAAAGAGGAAAACTAATGAACGCCGCTTTTAAAGACAAAGTCGGCTCGATGATGGTTGTTTTGGGACTTGATGACGAAACTGTAGAAGAAGTGTGTAAAAATTCCAATCTTCAAGTATGGCCTGCGAATTATAATAGCGACGGGCAAATCGTAATTGCTGGAATTAGAGAAGATTTGGAAAAATTGGAGCCCGTATTAAAAGAAAAAGGCGCTAAAAGAGTTATGCTTTTAAATATGAGCGTTGCAAGTCATTGTCCTTTGCTTGAGAGTGCGAGCGAGCCTCTAAAAGAACTTGTAAACGAATATGTAAAGAATGAGTTTTTACCTGTCGTTAGTAACGTGACGGCTAAAAAATATACGACAAAATCGGAAGCTCTTGAAGTTTTACCTGTACAACTTACAAAACCGGTACTTTATAAACAATCTATCAAAAATTACGAAGATGAAGTTGATATGTTTGTGGAATTCGGCGGAAAAGTTTTGATGGGTATTAATAGAAAAATCACTAAGAAAAAAACTCTGCCTATTACAGATATGGCAAGTTTGGAAAAAGTAATTAACACTATTCAAGGATAATAATGAAAATAGCTTTAGCTCAAATAAGACCAAAACTCTCACCCGATAATCTTGATAAACATTTGGAGTTTATTAAAAAAACCGATGCCGATTTGGTCGTTTTTCCGGAACTCAGTATGAACGGATACAAAGTAAAAGACGCATTATTGGAAGATGCTTTTAATGAGGAGTTTTTTAAAAACCTAAGCTTTGATAAAGACGTGGTTTTAGGAGCGGCGATTAAAGATAAAGGAAAAATTTTTAATTCAGCTTTATATATCGGAGATAGTTTTCACAGACACGACAAAGTTCATCTTCCTACATACGGGGTTTTCGAAGAAGGTAGATTTTTCTTCGGAGGCAGCGGGTTTTCTACTTTTGATACGAAATTCGGAAAAACCGCGATGTTTGTTTGTGAAGACGTATTTAGCGGGGATAGTATAGAGTTTGTGGGAAGAGAAAAGCCTGATTTGATAATCGTAATAGCTGCATCTCCGGCAAGAGAATTTAAAGAAGGTAAACTTTTAATCGAAGAGCATTGGGAATCCATCTTGAAAAATATGGCAATTTTAAGCGGCGGGTATGTCGCTTTTTGTAATAGGGTAGGTTTTGAAGACGGTCTTGGTTTTTGGGGAAAAAGCAAAGTTATAAACCCTAAAGGCGAAATTGAGATAGAAGCGAAATATTTTGATGAAGATTTGGTGGAATGTGAGCTTAATAATCATCTTACGTTTACGCAAAAATATTTTTTAAGGAAAGAAAGTTGATAGGAATAATGTGCGCAATGGTAGAAGAGCTTGAGCCGATTTTGGAGCAAGTGGAAGTAAAAGATAAAATTCATCACGGAAACAATACCTACTATTTGGCGAGTTTCGATAATAAAGATATCGTTCTTGCATATAGCAAAATCGGAAAAGTAAACGCTGCAATTACCGCGACTGCAATGATTGAAAAATTCGGAGTTGAAAAACTTCTTTTTAGCGGTGTGGCGGGAGCAATTGATGAAGATTTGAAAATCGGAGATTTGATAGTTGCAACCGAAGTTTGTCAGCACGATATAGACCTTACCGTATTCGGGTATAAGCACGGCTTTATTCCCGAGAGTCAGATATTTTTCGATTGTGACTCCAACCTAATAAATATCGCCGAGCATGTAGCCGATAAGCTCGGTATTAAACTGAAAAAAGGAATAATCGCAAGCGGAGACCAATTCGTTCATAGCAAAGAGAAAAAAGAGTGGATAAAAGAGGTCTTCGGCGCAAGTGCAATCGAAATGGAAGGCGGGGCTGTAGGGTGTGTCACTTGGAACTATCAGGTACCTTTTTTTATGCTTAGAGCCATAAGCGATACGGCAGAAGAGGGTGCCGGAGTCGATTTTGACGCCTTTTTGGAAGAATCGAGCAAAGTAAGTGCAAAATTTTTACTTGAAATGTTAAAGGAAATTAAATGAAAAATTCAAAACTGCTCGTAATGTTTATAACTTTTGCGGTAATGATTGCAATTACGCCTTTTATTTTTAATAAATTAATGAACGCAAAATTTAATCAAATGCTTGATAATTTGAAAAAAGAGGGTGTGGTAATTAAAGAGTTAAAATCAAAAAGTACTTATCTTACTACGGATAGGGTTTTTGATGTTGAAGTTCCTCAAAAAGTTCTTGGTGATAACGGAATAAAATATATCAAGTTAAGAGTTGAAGCCGTTTTTAAAAATCTTCCTGTTACTGATGTTAAGTTTTTCGGGAAAGTTAAAAAGGTAGAGTTGCAAGGTTTGTCGCCAAAAGATAAAGAAAAAATAAATTCGATAATCAAAGACAAAATCGAATTTTTGGTAGTGACTCCGAATTTCAAAACATACAAATACAAAGTTTTCGATAAGAAATTCTCTATTGAAAACACTCCTTATATAATAGGTTATGAAGGAGTTAACGGAGTTGTTTATGCAAAATCCGGTCTTATAAAAGAGACTACGAATATACCAAAACTCTATTTAAGTGATAATAAAAATTTCTTATTTCAGATAAATTCCTTAAAAGAGAGTTCCGTTAGTGAAGCGAATGTAAGTAAATCTACGGCAAATATGAATGCATTTATAAAAATCAAAGATAAAAAAGTATTGATTAATAATATCAATGTCACTTCGGTTTCTGAAATAGCGAAAAGAACAAGCGGGATAGTAAAAACTTCTATAAGTGAGATAAATATCTTTAATCAAGCGTTTTTGAAAAATATTAATGTGGATTTTGAGATAAAAAATCTTTATTATCCTATCTTTCAAAAATTGCAAAACAATCCGAAACCGGATGAAAAAGATGTTATTGCGCTTCTTGAAAAAGGTTTGAATATAAAATATGCTTTGAATATTAAAGATATAAAAGTTAAAAATAAAGATTTAGGTTTTATCGATATGAATTTGAAAGTAAATATGAAACCTACTCAAGGTATCAAAGAGAAACTCGATCAAAAAAATTTCGATTTTGTAGATTTGACTTTCAATCTGAAAACCACTCCTGAAATTGAGATGATTTTGATGAATTCCATTCCTCAAAGTGCGTTTGCTTTTGCTGCTGCCGACAAGAAAAACGGAATTATTGATTTACAAATCGAATTTAAAAACAACGAAGTTTATATAAATGGACAAAAAGTTAAGTAACCCGATAAAAGATATATTTTTTAGTAAAAAAGTTACTAAATTCGTCGGAAGAGTTCAGGGAAAATACGAACTCATAAAACCCGGCGATAAAGTTTTGGTCGCTTTTAGCGGCGGAAAAGATAGTTTCGTATTGCTTCATGTATTAAAAAGAATGCAGTTAATCGCTCCTTTTTCTTTCGAGCTTGCTGCTATTACTATCGATGCCGGTACCGGAATTGATTATTCTCCTTTAAAAAAGTGGTGCGAGAAATTCGATATTCCTTATATTTTATACGAAACTCCGATTTTGGAAATTATGAATGAAAAAAAACGCCCCGGAAGCAGTCCTTGCGGTTTTTGCGCGAGAATGAGAAGAGGAGCGCTTTATAGTAAAGCAAAGGAGCTCGGGTTTAATAAATTGGCTTTAGGACATCATTTTGATGATGCGGTGGAGACGTTTTTTATGAGTATGTTTTATAACGGAATGATGAAATCAATGCCTCCTATCTATACGGCAAATACCGGAATTCAGGTAATCAGACCGATGATTAAGGTAAGAGAAAAGTGGATAAAGTATATGGCAAGTAAAAACGAATTTCCGATAATAGACGGAGAAGCAACTTGTCTTGCTTTAAAAGATAGTGAAGGAGTAAAAACTCCTTATGCAAGAGCTAAAATTAAAAAGTGGCTTAGAGAAATGGAAGAGGAAGAACCCAAACTTTTCCAAAGACTTGAAAGCGCTTTTGAAAATATCGAATGTCATACCTTTTTTATGAAGGAATTTTTGAAGTGATGAATTTAATGATGAGGAGTGAATTTTGAGAGTATTAGTCGGAATAAGCGGTGGGGTTGATAGTGCGGTAACTACATATCTTTTAAAAGAAGCGGGATATGAAGTCGTGGGGCTTTATATGAAAATGCATAGTGGCGTCAATCACAAGGAAAATTTGGAAAAAATAGAAAAACTCAGCAAACTTATAGGGTTTGAGTATCATGTCGAGGATGTTGAAGAAGAGTTTAGAAAAGAGGTGTATGATTATTTTGTGAAAAGTTACGAAGAAGGCTCGACTCCCAATCCTTGTGCGATGTGTAACAGACAGATAAAATTCGGTATTTTTATGAATTTTTTGGAAAAATACGGATGTGATAAAGCAGCTACGGGACATTACGTAAGAAACGACGGGGAATTTTTATATGAAGCGAAAGACAAAACCAAAGACCAAAGCTATTTTTTATTCGGTATAAAAAAAGAGGTCTTACCGAAAGTGCTTTTTCCTCTTGGGGAATATACGAAAGACGAGATAAAAGAGATTGCCAAAAAAATAGGTCTTGAAGAGTTCGCCGCTCAAAAAGAGTCTCAAGATATCTGTTTTATCGATACGAATTATATTGACGTTTTAAAATTTCATTTTAACCCTGAAAAACCGGGAAAAGTCGTTGATAAAAGAGGCAGAAAAATAGGAACTCATAGAGGATATGCTTTTTATACGATAGGACAGAGAAAAGGTTTTAGGCTTTTTAAATCGCATAAACCTCAATATGTCATCGGGATTGACGCAAAAACAAATACTCTTATCGTAGGTGATAAAGAAGATTTGGGTAAAACCAACGTCTTTTTAAAAGGTGTCAATCTTTTTATAGACGAGAAAGTCTTTGAGTGTGAGGCTAAGGTGAGATATAGAGCCCCAAAACTGCCGGCAATTGTTAAAATGGAGACAAAATCAAAAGCTGTTGTTAAATTTAAAGAGCCTGCTATAGGAGTGGCTAAAGGTCAGGCGTGTGTGTTTTATGAGGGAGAAAAGCTTCTTGGGGGAGGTTGGATTAGAGGAGCTAAAAGATAATAAATAGAGCTTAAAAAAGATTTTTTAAGTTGTGTAAAATTTGTGTAAAAAACAGAATTTTTTAAGATTAATTTGTTACCATTTCATTAACAAAACAAAGGAGTTAAAATGAAATTCAAACTTTTTAGCGGTACGGCGAATCCAAAAGTTGCGGAAGATATTGCATATTATCTCGATAGACCGCTTAGTAAGATTACGGTTAATAGATTTAGTGACGGAGAAATAAACGTTCAAATCGGTGAGAGTATCAGGGGTGTTGATTGTTTCATTATTCAGCCTACCTGTGCACCGGCAAACGATAATTTAATGGAGCTTTTGATTATTACGGATGCGATGAGAAGAGCGAGTGCAAAAAGCATTACTGCTGTAGTGCCGTATTTCGGATACGCAAGACAAGACAGAAAAGCGGCTCCAAGAGTACCTATTACTGCTAAATTGGTAGCGAATATGATGGAAAAAGCAGGAATTGACAGAGTAGTAACTATCGACCTTCACGCAGGGCAAATTCAAGGATTTTTTGATATTCCTGTGGATAACCTTTACGGAAGTATTCTGTTTTTTGACTATTTTAAAGAGATGAATTTAAAAAATCCTATTATCGCTTCTCCTGATATCGGTGGTGTTGCAAGAGCGAGATATTTTGCAAGCAAACTCGGACTTGATATGGTGATTGTTGATAAAAGAAGAGAAAAAGCGAATGTTAGTGAAGTTATGAATATTATCGGTGACGTAGAAGGAAAAGACGTAATCTTAATCGACGATATGGTAGATACGGCGGGTACTATGGTAAAAGCCGCAAAAGCTCTTAAAGACAGAGGTGCTACATCCGTTAGAGCGTTTGCAACTCACGGAGTATTATCAGGACCTGCAATAGAGAGAATCAAAGATTCGGTACTTGAAGAGCTTATTATTACCGATACTATTCCTTTTAACAAAACGTGCGAAAAAATCAGAGTTCTTAAAACAGGAAAACTTTTTGCCGAAGTTATAAGAAGAATAGTTTATAACGAAAGCATTAATAAACTTTTTGATTAATGAAGACGGTCAATAAACTTTTTGCCGCAAGTATCGAGGTAAAAAAGTCTAAATTTCACTCCTTTTTAGTTCCTTTCTCTTCTTTTGAAGAAACCTTAAACGACTTAAAAAAACGACACCCAAAAGCAAATCATCACGTAACCGCATTCAGATATTTAAACGAACATAATCAAATAGTGGAAGGTTCTTCAGATGACGGAGAGCCAAGAGGTAGCAGCGGAAGACCTACTCTTAAAGTTTTGCAGGGTCACGACCTTATAAATGTGGGAATAATAACCGTCAGATATTTCGGAGGAATTCTTTTGGGGGTCGGCGGACTTGTCAAAGCTTATAGCGACGCTGCGAATGAAGTGATAAAAAGAGCCGAGCTTATTGAATATAAGCAAGTTTTTGAGTATGATTTTAGCGTAGCTTATGATAAGACCAGGGAAATCGAGTATATTTTAAAAAAACTTGACGTTTACGTTGTGGATAGAGGGTTCGGAAGTGAGGGGATAGAATACAAAATCCGAGACGATATCGAAAAAATAAAGAAAATTAAGGAGATATTATGAAAAAGCTTTTAGCATTAACTTTACTTTTTTCATCATTGCTTTTTGCCGTATCAAAAGAGAATATTTTGGCTCTTACTTGGTTAAATAGCTTTTGTAAAGTGGAAAATAAAAAAGTATGTAGAATGAGAAGAGTTGGAGATTATTCTCTTACTCATTTTACGCTTCACGGACTTTGGCCTAAAAATAGAAATTATTGTCATATCGGATATAAATTCAAACTTTCACCTTTAATGTGGAGAGTGCTTGAAAAATTTATGCCGGGTGCAAAAGACGGATTTGCAAGATATGAATGGAAAAAACACGGAACTTGTTTCGGAACCGATGCACAAACTTACTTTTTAACCGCAATTAAACTGACACAACAATTTAACGAATCGGGATTTTTGACTTTTGTAAGAACTCATGAGGGGTCGTATGTTTCTTTGCAAAGAGTCAGATTTGTTTTTGCAAGTGTTTTCGGTTCGGGAAATGCGAGAAAATTTCAACTGGTGTGTAAAAGAAAAAACGGTCAAATATATATAACCGAAATAAGAATTAACCTCAAAGGTGACCCGACTAAACTCGGATTACAGCAATTGATCGATAATGCGAAACCGATGCTTGGAGTGAGACAATGTCAAGGTGGAGTGTTCGCTCTTCCGTAAATAAATAAAGGGGGTTGATTTTGAAAAAAATTGTGTTGTTAATTTTAGTTTTAACATCGGTTTTTGCGGCAGAATATCAATACGGTCAAGGTACATTGAGTTTTAAAGGCGGAATTTTCGGAGTTGATAAAACATTAAGCACCGATATAAAAATTTACGGATTTTTAAACGAGCATAAAAATATTTTCGGAACGAACTATTTTTTTGCATACAAGCTTGCAATATATAAATCTCAAGATGTGAAAAATGCAATAGAAACTTATAATAGTACGATTGGTATGACTTCTCAGACAAGTAATTTGTCTTTTAGGTATAAAGTTAAAGGGATAGATTTTAATTTTGTTTTAGGTAGAGATTTTTATAGGGAAGGTAGCGATTATTTGGGTGTCGGTGTTTTGATAGGGATTACGGGACCTTATATTAAAAGTAGAAGTGATTCCAATAATTCCGCGTCTTCAATTCCAGGTTATGAATATTTAAATGATTCGGAAACTAAAATGTTGACTTATAAAATAGGTCCGAGTTTAAGAGTTCAAAAAGAACTTTTAAGTTTTTTTACCGTATATGGGGATGCTCAATACGGATTTCAAAAAGCTCATATAAAAAACGATTCGGCACATTTGGATCAGTATGATAGCGGTAATTATACGAGCTATAATGTCGGTATTAAGTTTCAGGCTAAATCCGGAAGAAAGAAAATTTGGATTATTTCGTTTTCTCCTAAATTTTTCGTAACTTTCGGATATAGATATAGCTATTGGAAAGTTAAAAACGTAAAATTAAACGATATAAGTTTAATCGGACCTGCGGATATTTCTTTTACTGTAAAATATGCATATTTCGGAATAGGGTATGATTTTTAAAACCAAATCATCGATAGAATCAATATAACCGCAATAGCAGCGACAAAAAGGGCTAATACTAAAAAAACCTTTTTGTCGGTGTCTAATTCTCCTTTTTGCAAAAGTTCTATCCATTTAGTGTAATAAAAATATGAATAAATTGCTAAAATCGCACCTGCTAAAATAATACTTATTCCCATCCATTTATAAAACGATGCATTTTCTACCGCTTTTATCGAAAGAGACTTATTGCCTAACTGCATTGCTACAAGATGTAAAAAAAGCTCGAATTTTTCGATAATAAATCCAAGTGCGATAAACGATATCGCAATTCCTATAAGCGCTGCAACAGCTCTCTCAAGAGCCATTAAGTTTTTGGGATCAATGTTGGAAGAGTTCACCCGTTAGACCTTTAATTTGTTTTTTGACGGTACGATTGAAGAGTTTTCTTAAAATTATCTCGATTATGTAAGCTATTACGAATCCGCCGATTAAGTAATAAATAATTTTGATATCTTGTTTTGCATTATAGTACAATGTAGCTAAAACTACGAAAGTCATAAGTAAAAATGCGAAAATTATAACTCCTTTATTCGCTCCGGTTTTAGGAGTTAATTTGATATGTCCGAAATGTACTAAAGCTTGAATAATCAATACGCTAAGCGCAGCAACCGTAGTGATTTCGCTTAGATTGAAAAATAAAACCATAGGGATAATTAAAGCGGTGGAAATAAGCAGACCTTCATACGAATGAAAAACATTGTATTCGTAAATTTTCGGAAGTTCACCTTTTTTTGCAAGAGTATAGCTGATTTCCGTAGCGGCGTAGATTGTCGCATTAATAGCACTTGTTGCCGAAATAAGAGCAACAACGGACATAATTTTAAATCCGAGCTCTCCGAAAACCGGTTTTGCCGCTTCTGCAAGAGCGTAATCTTTTGCTTTTATCACTTCACTCAGAGGTAAATTTCCAAGTACCGCAATACTAACGCTTACATAAAGAATCGTTACCACTCCTATTGCTATAAACATAGCTTTTAGTACCGTTTTGCTCGGATTTTCCATATCTTCTATTGCGTTTGTAATTACGCTGTATCCCTGGTATGCGAAAAATGTAAGACCTATAGCAAAAACGGCGTTAATAATCGGAGGCGCGTCTTTCATAGAGAGATATTGAGGTTTTATCGTCATTAGTGCTGCGATTGTAAAGATAGTTAGGGCTATCAGTTTAATCGCGACTATTATATTTTCGCTTTTTGCTACAAGAGTTGCTCCGAGTAGATTAATAAACGTAAAAAATAGAATAATTCCAACCGCAAAAGCGTCAATCATAAATGTTGAATGATAACCAAAAAGCCTTGCTCCGTATTCACCGAAACTTTTAGCCACGGCCGCAAGTGTTACGAGCTGTGCGAAATAAAACATTACGCTCAAAGACCCCGAAAAAGGATTTTCTCCGAATTCTTGAACTAAATATTCGATAATCCCGCCTCTGCTCGGGAATCTGATAGCGAGTTTTGCTAAAGAGTAACCGCTAAGAAGAGCAATAATCCCGCCGATTACAAAAGATATCCAAACAAGATTACCCGCAATACTTCCGGCAAGTCCGATAACGATAAAAATTCCTACACCTACCATCGTACCGATACCGAGTGTAGCGGCGGAGAGGGTATTAAACGCTTTTTTAGCCATTGCGGCTCCTTTGGTAAGAAATGTTTAGTTAAATTATATCATAGTTTTTAATTTCAGATACCCCATATATAAAATTCCCGCAAAAATTCCTCCGAAAATTCCGGCTAAAATATCATCGCCCATAACTCCGAGACCGCCTTTTGCTTTTTGGTCTATTTTTCCGATAATCGAAGGTTTCCAGATATCAAAAAGTCTAAAAGATATGAAAGCCAAAAGGAGTTTTATAAAAGTGTCGTGTTTTAAATCCCCTAAAACGCCTATAGTTATCAAAACTCCGGCGATTTCGTCTATTACGATTCTTTTGTCGTCGTGAATTCCTCCGTTTGCTTCGTATTCGTTTACGAGTTTAAAGCCTATTATTGAAAAAAGTGCCGCTAAAAGCATAATAGTCATATTCGGGTTTGGCATATAGATAATAACCAAATAAGCTATTATCACACCAACAATACTTCCCCAAGTACCGGGAGCTTTTGGCAAAAGACCGCTATAAAATCCGGTTAATAAAAACCAATTTAGTTTATTCATGAAGTAAATTCTCCTTTCTTAAATCATACAACATATCAATCACCTCATCATCGTTTAAATCATGAAAATCGTCATAAAAACTTGCCACTGCAAAAGGTTTGTTCTCGCTTTCGATAAGACAATAGACTTCGTCAAAATAATTTTCAAGCATTTTTTTCGTCTCTTTCGGACACACTGGGGCTATTGCGATTATTTTATCGGGATGTAATTTTTTTAGGTATTCATAAGCGGCTATTGCGCTATATCCGCTGGCAAATCCGTCATCCACTACGATAGCCGTTTTTCCTTTTAAAGATGAGTAACCTCTTGAGTTTCTGTAAAGATCGTTTCTTCTAAGTACTTCGTTTAATACGTCTTTTGCAATCTCTTCAACAGGAATTTGAGAAAATAAAGCATCAAACGCCGGATTCAAAATCGCTCTTGCGTCCATATTAATAGCCCCGAATCCGGCTTCCGGATTACCGGGGATCGGGAGTTTTCTTACGACAATTAAATCCATTGGGATTTTTTTTGTTTTTGCTATTGCATATCCTACGGGCACTCCGCCCCTTGGGATTGAAAAAATAACGGAATTTTCAGGAAACTCAAACACCTCGCTAAGTTTAACTCCGGCATCGAATCTGTCTTTGAACGTCATTTTTTTCCTTATGTTAAAGAGCTCGTTTGATAAAGTTTCATAAGTGCTATATAAAAATCTTCTTCTCTATTTTCTTCGATAAGCCCTTTATTCGGGGCTATATCGTAATATAGTTTTTGTAGGTTTCTAAATCTATTCGGGAACATATGAGCTAAAAATTTAGCGCTTATCTCTTTTCTCATCAAAATTGTAGGCGGCATAAGCCCCGTTTTTATAAGCTCGAAAATAGAATCGCTGTGATAGCTGATATGGTGATGACTACCGTGAGGACATGAATTGACGCTTACGATAGTTTTGCATTTATCGCAATAGACATATTCGTTTATAGTTTCGATTTCTATTCCGATATCCATTGAATCGAAAATGCTTTTTAAATGGTCCGCTTCGTAATATATGCCTAAACCTTTGTGTGTTTGCCCCATAATAAATTTGGTACAACCGAAATTTTTTGCCATCATGGCATCAAGAATCGCTTCGTTAACTCCTGAGAAGATATATGTGTTTAGTAGAGGAATTATAATGATTTTGTCTTTTGGAAAATAGTTTTCAACTACGTATTTTAAAGATTCGAATCTTAATTTATAAGGCACTTCGTCTTCTTGAATATTTTTTATCAAAAAAACAATTAATAAGTCGTTTTTTTCGATAGCTTGTCTCATAATTTTTTCGTGCACTCTGTGAATCGGCTTTGCGTGCATTGTCATACCGACAACTTTTTCTTTGTTTTTTATAAGCTCTCTTGCGTAGTCTATCTTTTTTTTGATTCCGTAATCTTCAACCCAAAAATCACCTGCAATAGCGTATTTTCCGAGCCTTTTTAACGTTCTTGCGACTTGAGGGTAGTTTTTGGTATCTTTGGTGCCGTAAATTGTTTCGACTCTTTTTAGAGGGTCTATTTCATATATCTCTTCTACATTTACCTCGCCGATTTTTTTATTGTTGTAGTAAAGTTCTATTTTTTTGGGATTTTGTTTTAGGACTTCTTCGTTTCTTTTTCCAGCAGGTGCCAAAATAAAAGAAAAAGGTACCGATTTTCCTTTGTATTTTTTTTCCGTATCAGCGATTTTCGCTTCTTTGCTGTTCATTAGTTTATCTATCGGATTTAATAATCCCGCTTGCACCATCGCAAGCGTATAATAGGCTTCTTTGTCTATAAAAATCTTATTTTTGTTTGAAGATTCCATATTTTTTCCTTTTCTCCCACAGGCTCTTTCTGCTTATGCCGAGCTTCTTACTGAGCTCCGTATCGGGAAATTTGTGCTGATGGGAGGTGATGATGAATTTTATATATTCTTCTATGCTTAAAATTTCGTTATCGAAAAAGTTCGATTTCGTAACTTCGAATTCGACACATCTGTTTGTTATTTTGTCGTAGTTTTTCGGTAATAGTATTATCGAATCGTATTTTGAGACGAATTTTAAAATCTCTTCGTCTTCTACTTTTTCGTAATTCAAACAGCAGTATATAACATCGTCACTGTTAAAATCTTTTTTATTGAATTTTTCAAGGTCGATGATTTTTATATCTTTGTTTTCTTTTTTCGCTATTTCATATACGAGTTTTTCGACGGCTTTATTAGGAGTCGATTTAATAAATACCGGAAACGAATATTTAGGCATAGTAATTTCGATATCGTGAAGCAGATATTCTATGAAATCTTCAAGAAGTTTTACTTTTCTTTTTAGTTTGTAATATTCGATGAGGTGTTTTATTTTTCTGATAAGCTCCTCGATTGAAAAAGGCTTTTGAAGATAATCGTCGGCTCCAAGCTCGATAGGATACGTTACGCTTGAATATGTAACATAAGGAGCTAAGAGGATGATTATTGAGTTTTTCTTCTCTTTGATAAGCGGTTCGATATTTCCTTGGAGATTGGTGTTGATTATGAAAATATCGCCGTTAGTTTTCATAGCTTCGTCATACGAAGCGTAAATTTCACATCTTGCGTTTAGTTTTTCGCTCAGGTTGTTTTGAATACTTTGAGCTAAGTAGAGTTCATTTTCTACTATTATAATCTTCATGCCAGTCCTTATATTTTAAATTTGCGTTAGCGATAACTGCAACCCCCTCACATCTTCCGATAAAGCCCATTTTTTCGTTTGTAGTGGCTTTTACGTTTACACGTGCGCCAAGTAGGTCGGATAAGTTTCTTTGGATTTTGGTTTTATACTCTTTGAGTCTTGGTTTTTGAGCTATGATAGTCAAATCCGCATTGACTATTTCAAAGCCGGTTTTAAGCAACGTCTCTTTTACGTATTCCAAAAGCTTCACGCTTGAGATTCCCTTAAACTTAGGGTCGTCATCAGGGAAAAATTCCCCGATATCTCCATATCCGGCGGCACCGAGCAGTGCGTCTATGAGTGCGTGAATCGCTACGTCTCCGTCGCTATGGGCTTTGAATCCGTAATCAACGTCTATTTTTACGCCTCCAAGAAACATCTCTTTATTTTCTTCGAATTTATGAGTGTCGTATCCGGTGCCGGTGAAGATATCTTTTGAAGGTTTTTTTAAACAAGACAGGTTTAAGTCTTTAAAATAGGTTATTTTTTTACTTTTTTCACTGCCTGAGATATATTTTATCTCTCCGCCTATTGCTTCTATCGCCGCTCTTTCGTCGGTAAAAAGTTTGTCGGTATTAAGAGCTCTTTTTAAAATTTCCGTGCGGCTTAGTTGCGGAGTTTGGATAAGTTTTACTTTGTCTCTGTCGATTGTAGAATTTTCATATACCACCGTATCGACAGGTTTTATAAAAGGTACGGTGCAATCGGCAGGATTTTGAAGCAGATTTTGAATTATCTCTTTTGGTATGCAAGCTCTTGCCACGTCGCTTACCATTACATATTCGGTATCTACATATTCAAGAGCGTTTTTGAGGCTTAATTGTCTCTCTTTATCTCCGGGTACGATTGTATAATCGCAAAGTTTTTCGTATAATCTTACTTCGTTTTTATTTGCGGTAAGAATTGTTTTTTTAAACTCGAAAAATTGATTAAACCTCTCGGCTACGAATTGCCATAGCGGTTTGTTTTCTATTCTTAGCCACTGCTTTTTGACAGGATAATCGAATCTTGTCGAATTTCCCGCGCTAAGGATAATTAAAGTAACATTCAAAATGTTTCCTTTTGTAATGATGTTACGAAATTATACAAAAAAATTGTTACTTTTTGTAAAAAACGTCTTTTCGTTTAAAAAAAGAAATTTTAAGCTAATTTTAAGGTTTTTAGTGTAAAAAGAGATAAAATTTATCATAAAGGATTTTGATGAGAACTGAATGGATAAAGAAAAGGGCTAATGATAAAGTCAGAACCCAAATGTATTACGCAAAAAAAGGGATTATCACCGAAGAAATAGAATACGTAGCTAAAAAAGAAAATTTAGACCCTGAATTTTTAAGAAAAGAAGTTGCAAGAGGTAGATGTATTATTCCGGCAAACATAAACCATACACACCTTGAGCCTATGGCTATAGGAAGAGTTACAAAAACAAAAGTGAACGCAAATATCGGAGCAAGCGCTCTTGCAAGCGATATTCAAGAAGAAGTAAAAAAACTTCAAACAGCCGTTAAATACGGAGCCGATACGGTTATGGATTTGAGTGCGGGTGCTAAAAATATGGATGAAATAAGAGAAGCGATTATTAAAGCAAGTCCGGTACCTATCGGTACGGTTCCTATGTATCAGATAATCGATGAGATAGGAGACGTCGAAAAGCTTACATATGACGATATCTTAAGAGTCCTTGAAAAACAAGCTCGTCAAGGTGTTAGTTATTTTACGATTCACGCGGGGCTTCTTCTAAGACATATGCCGGAAATCGCGAAAAGAAAAATGGGAATCGTTAGCCGTGGGGGAAGTTTGACGGCAAGTTGGATGCTTAAACACCATAAAGAAAATCCTTTTTATACTATTTTTGATGAGATTTTGGATATTTGTAGAGAATATGACGTTTCGCTCTCTCTTGGGGATAGTTTAAGACCCGGATGTTTATACGACGCAAGCGACAAACCGCAACTTGAAGAGTTGAAAGTTCTTGGAGAATTAACTCTTAGAGCTTGGGATAAAGACGTTCAGGTTATGATAGAAGGTCCGGGACACGTACCTATTAACGAAATAGAAAGAAACGTTAAACTCGAGCAAATCTACTGCCACGAAGCGCCGTTTTACGTACTCGGACCGCTTGTGCTTGATATCGGTGCCGGGTATGACCATATAGGTAGTGCGATTGGGGCCGCTATGGCAGCTTGGTATGGTGTTAGTATGTTATGTTACGTAACGCCAAAAGAGCATTTGGGACTTCCGAACGAAGAAGATGTTAGAGAGGGTATGATGGCATACAAAATAGCGGCTCACGCAGCGGATATCGGTAGAAAAATTCCGGGAGTTAGAGATATTGACGACGAGATGAGCGATGCGAGATATAAGTTTGATTGGAAAAGACAATTCGAGCTTGCATTAGACCCTGAAAGAGCAAAAGAGTATCACGACGAAACTCTGCCTCAAGAAGTATTTAAAGAAGCGGAATTTTGTAGTATGTGCGGTCCGAAATTCTGTTCTTATAAAGTAACTCAAGAAGCGATGCAAAATTTCGATTGGGAAGAGTTTAAAAAAGAGGCAGCTCAAAAAATGGAAAAAGTCGATTAGTATTGACAAAAGTTAAAAAAAGTTATATAAACCACAAAAACATTTTAAGGAGTTGAAGTGAAAGAAAAAATTAAACAAATTTTGCAAAAAGTTGTATATCCGGGATTCAAAAAGTCAGTAGTGGATTTCGGATTTGTTAAAGATATCGAAGTTAGCGAAGACGGAAAAAGCGCAATAATTACATATCAAATCCCTTCAAGCGACGATGAAGTTGCTCAAAAACTAAACGATACTACAATAGACGCTTTAAAAGAAGAGGGAATAGAAGCAAGCGTTCAAATCATAAGACCAAAAAAACCGAGAGAAACAAGTAGCCGCGGCGTAAATAAGATGCCAAGCGTTAAATCTTTCGTAATGGTATCTTCCGGTAAAGGTGGGGTAGGTAAATCTACAACTGCCGTAAACTTAGCGTTGGCTTTAGCAAAAGAAGGTAAAAAAGTAGGTATTCTTGACGGGGACATTTACGGACCGAATGTTGCAAGAATGCTCGGAATGCAAGATAGAAAACCTGAAGTAGTAGGAAATAAAGTAAAACCTTTTGAAAACTACGGAGTAAAATTTATCTCGATGGCAAATCTTTTACCTGAGGGTAAAGCTTTGATGTGGAGAGGCGCAATGCTTGTAAAAGCGCTTCAACAATTTATGGAAGACGTGGATTGGGGTGAGCTTGATATTTTGGTAATAGATATGCCTCCTGGAACGGGTGATGCTCAAATGACAATGGCACAACAAGTACCGGTAACTGCCGGAGTTGCGGTAACAACACCTCAAACGGTTGCTGTGGATGACGCAAAAAGAAGTCTTGATATGTTTAAACAACTACATATTCCTATTGCCGGAATTATTGAAAATATGAGCGGATTTATCTGTCCTAACTGCGGAATGGAATATGATATTTTCGGAAAAGGTGCGGCTGCTACGCTTGCAAAAGAATACGACACAAAAGTACTTGCACAAATTCCAATTGAGCCTGAAATCAGAGAAGGCGGAGATACAGGAAAACCTATCGTAGTAAGCAGACCTGATAGCGAATCAAGCAAAAGATTTTCTAAAGCTGCAAAAGAGTTAATCGAATTTATCGACTATGTACTTGCGGAAGATTTGGCAGGAAATGAGATGATTCAGCCAATCTACGGAGTAAACGGAGCGCCGAGCGCTTGTAGCGTAAATAGATAATTTAGCTACAGCTTGCGGGAACTTTTCCCCCGAGCACTCCTTTTAAAAACTCTTTCAAGTCGTTTAATTTTCCTTTTTGAATAATACTTTTTAGACCTTTTACGGCATAAACTTGTTTTTCTTCTTCAAGTTTTTTGATTAAAAGTTCTCCGTTATTTGCAAAAAGTTTGTCTAAGTCTTTGTCGTTTTTTGCTCCTATTATTTTTATAAAATCCGTAACTTTTATTTTTGCCGGTTTGAAAATATATTTCGAGTAATATTTAAACCCTACGTTATAATCGCCTTTTGTTTCGAAAGGTACGAATTTGGAAAAACCTTTTTTTACGTTATAAGATTGAATTAATAATCCGTTAGAAGATTTTGTTACTCTTAGAATAATGACTGATTCTCCGTCTTTATCTAAAGACTCTTTGATTTGAGGAATTATTTGAGAGTTTATTTCTTTTTGTAAAATTTGAGTTTCTGTTTGATTTGCAAATAAAAATGCTGCGAATGCGGGAATTAATAATAGTTTTTTCATCTATAACACCTTTTTTGAATATTATAAAGAAAAAGAGGAGGAAAAATCAAATTTGTTATAACTTTTTCTTATTCGTAGTGAGTTATAACTTTTTCGACTTCAGGAATAACTTCTTTGATTTTATCTTCAAGTTTGTGTACGTATGAGTGTGCTTCTTTGATAGAGTCGGTTTTTACGTCGATATCAAGATAGATAAATTTATAACTTCCGGCGTTTCTACCTTTGATATCGTTGATTTTTTCAATCATATCTTCTTTATCCAAAATTTCTCTGACTTTATCAATGGTTTCTTTTTCAACAGATGCGTCAAGTAAAACTTTGATAGCGTCCACTAAAATTTCCCAACCGCTGTGGAAAATGAAATATACCACGATTGCAACTGCGATTTTTTCTATAATAGGATATCCCATATATTGGCCTATTACACCTACCAAAACTACAAGAGCCGTAAAAAAGTCGCTTTTTACGTGTTCGGCGTCGGCAAGTAGTGAAGGCGAGTTTAATTCTATCGCTTTTTTCTTTTCCCATCTTGAATAAAAATAGGTGATTATTACCGTTAAAACGATAGCGATTAATGCAATCGGTAAGTTGTGAATTTTTATAGGTTCACCGAAAAATACGTCTTTTGCGATTTCGTATCCAGCAAAAAATATTGCAAATGCCGAAATTAAAGCCACTAAATTTTCGACTTTATAAAGTCCCATAGGAAAATCTTTGGCTTTTTTGTTAGCAATTACGATACCTGTTAATACGCTAAATGATGCCGCAAGGTCTGATAGTGAATGAATACCATCAGCAGTCAATGCAGCACTACCCGAGAGTTTTCCACCGATTATTTTTATAAGTGATAAAGTAAGGTTGACTATGATTGAAAATATAGCGATTTTTTTCTTTTCTTTATAGATTTGTTCTCTTGTCACAAATACTCCTTTTTAAATTTTAAAGCGAAATTATATTAAAATATTTGACATATGTCAAATATGGTTAAAAACAAGATTTTTTAATGTCGAGTTTTTATACTCTTTTGCGGGAGGAATCGATTTTTCGTATTTAAAGTCGGTATTTTGTTCTATCATTTCGATTAGTTCTTCTTTTGTAAATTTCGGTGAGTTGATACAAGCTAAAAGTGTGGTGTTTTTATGAGAGAGTTGAGGTAGTTTTTTTATAATTTTTATATAATCTTTGCTTGCGATGAAGCTTCCTTTTTGATAGCTCGGAGGGTCTATTATTATGATGTCGTAAGTTGCTTGTTTTTTTAATTTAGGGAATGCTTTTAAGATATTATAAGGCCAAAACGCTACGTTTTTGACTTCTAAGTCGTTAATTTGGTGATTTGCCATTCCCGTTGCAAGTGCGGATTTACTCATATCTACGTTTGCGATAAATTTCGCACCGCCGCTTTTTGCATACAATGAAAAACCGCAGGTGTAAGAGAAGAGATTAAGGATTTTTTTATCTTTTGAAATTGATTTTATAAATTCTCTTCCGTGTTTCATATCTCCGAAAAATCCGATATTTTGGTTTAAAAAGTTGAGTTTGAATTTAAAGCCGTTTTCTATTGCATAGGCTGTTTTTGGAATTTCTCCTTTTATTGCAAACGTTTCGTTTGAGTATCTTTTTTTTACTATTATCGTTTTATGAGAAAAAAGATTTTTCGAAAGAGTTAAAATTTCGTTTTCGTATTCGTTTTCTTCGAAAAACTGAATAAAAAGTATATCTCCTATCGAATCGATAGTTAGAAATTTAAACTCTTCTTCACCTCTGCCGTGGTAGAGTCTTTTGAATTCTTCGGTTGTTTTTATCGTTGATAGTTTTTTTAATAATTCTTTCACTTTTTAAACCACCTTAAATCTTTCAATAAATAGACAAAATAAAAACTTGCCCCGACCATTAACCCAAGAGCGGTCAAAATGATTACATAAAGAAAAAGCATTTTTACGTTTTCAATTTCACCGTAAAGAACAAAACCTCCTAAAAAAAGGAAAAAAGAAATTGCTGTAGCAATTATTGTTTTGTTGTTTCTTTTGAAGTATAAAACTATTCCCGATATCAAAAGAGGCAAAAAGATTATCAGCATATAAATATAACCCGGAATTTCAGGTATTTTATTGAAAATAAAAAGATAAAACTGCATACTGAGATATATCGATAAAAGTACAAGAGTATAAAAAAGAAGTTTTAGGAAAAATACGGCTGAGAGCCTGTTGTATCTTCCGAATAAAAAAAGCAGAGCGAAAACTATCCCGTAAACTATCCAAAAAGTTTTTAAAAATAGGAATTTTTCCAATAGCAAATAGAATTTATAAAGAATCGTTAATGAATTATCTTTTGCAAATAAAAAAGCCGGAATTAAAAAAATCGATTTTTTCATTTTTTTCCTTTACCAGCTGCCGCTGCTTCCACCGCCGCCGAAGTCACCTCCGCCGCCGCTAAAGCCGCCGCCCTCGTTTGATGAGCCTCCGCCTGTAAATACCCCGTAATCGGTGATTATTTCACCCATTTCTATATCGCCGTTTGAAGGAGGAGGCGGATTTTTAAGGTTGAAAAGTGCAATAATTGCAAAAATTCCGCCACCAGTAAGCAGTGCGTAAAGGAGTGTTTGGCTTATGAAATAGACCACCAAAAATGCCATAACCCCTAAAAACAAAGCGGGAAGAATTCTTTTTAGAAATGTTAGGTATTTTGATAAAAGAACGCTTAAAAACAGCAGTGCAAAACCTCCGATAGGAATAGCTTCGTCTATTTCTTCTTTTTCTTTTTTTTCAGGTTTGAAAGTGTTTTTTATCGTATCCATAATGGCTTGTACGCCTTTTAATACGCCCGTATCGTAATCGCCTTTTTTGAAATACGGAATAATTATGTCGTTTATAATAAGAAAAGATTTTGCATCCGTCAAAGTACCCTCAAGCCCGTAGCCGACTTCGATTCTTACTTTTCTTTCCTTCGGTGCTACGATTAAAAGCACTCCGTTATTTTTTCCTTTTTGTCCTATACCCCAATATCTTCCGAGTTGATATCCGTAATTTTCTATCGAGTTGCCTTGGAGAGATTTGAGTGTTACGACTACGATTTGGTTGGAAGTGTTTTGTTCGAAATTTTTTAGCATAGTGTTTAGGGTTTGTTTTGTTTTAGGGGATAAAATTTGAGCGTTATCTACGACTCTACCGGTGAGCTTTGGAAATTCGATTGCAAAAAGAAAAGAAAAAAGTATTAAAAAAATGACTTTTTTCATCAGTTAAAGTTTACCTCAGGTACTTTCATATCTTTTTGGTCGATTGTGAAAGTAGGTTTTATTTTAGCATCCGGGTAGAGTAGGTGTGCTATCCATTTATTCGGAATGGTTCTAAGTTCAAGGTTGTATCTTTTTACCGCTTCGATATAGTCTCTTCTTGCAACAGCAATTCTATTTTCCGTACCTTCGAGTTGTGATTGAAGCATAAGGAAGTTTTTGCTGGCTTTTAGGTCAGGATATCTCTCAGATACCGCAAGAAGTCTTGCAAGGGCTGAGCTTAGTTTTTGTTGAGCTGCAATATATTCTTGAAGCTCTTTTGCATTATTTATATCTACTTTCATATGAGCAACTTGGCTTCTTAGTTTTGTCACTTCGGTAAAAACTTTATCTTCGTGTTTTGCGTAAGCTTTTACCGTTTTTACGAGATTTGGTATCAAATCGGCTCTTCTTTTATATTCGTTCATCAGTTGTGCCCATTTGGCTTTTACTTCTTCGTCGTATTTAGGGACGTTGTTTATCATACATCCGTTGATTAAAAACGCTATTAGCATTAAAAAAACGAGGTTAATTTTTTTCATAGCAAACCTTTTTTTCAAATTATAGCATTTTTGAAAAAGTTTCAAAATTTTGTTATATTCTCATAAAAAGGTTTGAGGTGAAAATCTATCTTAGCAAATCTCAATTTGAAAAAATAAAATCTCTATACCAATCCAAAAATCTAAAAACACCTTTTGAAAAAGCTCTTGAAATATACGAAAAAACTCCGTCTTTCAAAATCAACCAAAACGTTTATGAAAAAAACGAAGAGTGGAATGACGACGTTCATTATTTGATGAGGCTAATTGCCACCGAAAAAATGAAAGAAGTTTTCGAGGCTTTAAAAATAGATATCAACGACCCTAATGTTTGCGAAAATCACGACGAGGGCAATATCGGTACGGCTGGTAGAATAATTAAAATGTGGAGCGGAGCGGATACCAAGGATGACAGAGAGCTTATGAGCGGTAGATTCAATAAACCCGTCAGACTTGCGAAGTTTCCTAACGAAATAAGTGAAGATTACGATAATCCTATTATCAAAGAGATAGATTTAACGGCGGTGTGTTCTCATCATTTCGCTCCTTTTTCTACTAAATTTTCCGATAAAGCTAAAGTCGTAATAGCTTATATTCCGGATAAATACGTACTTGGAATATCCAAACTTCAAAGAGTGGTTCGTTATATTGCCCAAAGAGGTTGGCTACAAGAAGATTTGACAAGAGCTATTTATAACGAAATCAGCAAAACAGCTCAAACCAAAGACGTTTACGTAAAACTCAAAAACATCAAACATTCATGCGAATTTTTAAGAGGTGCTTTGAGTGAGAGTGAAGGATTCACTACCGAATATTTCGGAGGAAAATTCAGACAAAACAGAGATTTGCTCGAATTTGTAAGGGGGTATTAAGTGAAAAGACTTTTATCTCTAAAAGCGAGTGCGGGAAGCGGCAAAACCTTTTCGCTTGCCGGTAGATACATAGCGCTTTTATTAAAAGGAAAACACCCCTCAACCATTCTTGCCGTAACTTTCACCAATAAAGCCGCAAACGAAATGAGAGAGAGGATTGTAGATTATCTAAAAAATCTCCACAAAGACGAAGAAAAATATACAAGTATGCTAAATTGGCTTCAAAACGAGCTTAATTTGTCAAAAGAGGAGATTTTAAAATTAAAAGAAAAGGCGCTTGAGAGCTTTTTGAAAAGCGATATCAATATCAAAACGATTGATAGTTTTATCCAAAAAATATTAAGAAAGTTTTGGCACTATGCCGGGATTGATTTGGATTTCGAGCAAAAGAGTGACGATTTGAATGTCGTTTTTGAAAACTTTTTGAACTCTTTATCTCCTAATGAGTTGGAAGAATTTATAAATTTTTCAAAGATTATGGAATACAAAGAGGGCTCGATTTTATCGCTTTTTGAGAATCTGTACGAAAAAGACAAAGAAATTTCGGCTTTTAAAGTTACACCTCCCAAAAAGACGATTTCGGAAATAAATTCGGAAATATCAAAAATAAAAAACGAATTCGTTTTGGCTACTCAAGATTGCAAACAGATAAACAATTACTTTAAAAAAAGCGATTATAAGCTTCTTGAGAGTAAAATGGTCGAATATTTTCTTGAAAATAATACTCTAAAAGGTTTTAGAGGCTATAAAAAATGCTACGAAGAGTGGATGGATGAAAAATATAGTGTTTTATTGGGACTTTTAAAAGAAAAAATCCTGCTTCAAGAAAAATATACTCTTTATATGCTTTTTAAACTATACGAGAAATATAAACAAATAAAAATGAAAATAAAAAGAGACGAAAAGTACCTCGATTTTAAAGATGTGGAGCATTTCGTATATAAACTGCTCGTAGAAGACGAGCTGAATAGAGACTTTTTGTATTTTAGGCTCGATAGCAGAATCGAACATATATTAATAGACGAATTTCAAGACACTTCTGTTACTCAGTGGAAAATTTTCGAACCTTTGGTGGATGAGATAAAAGCGGGTGAGGGAGTTAAGAGTTTTAGGAGTTTCTTTTATGTAGGAGATAAAAAGCAGGCGATTTATAGATTCAGAGGCGGTAGCAGCGAGCTTTTCGATTATGTTTATGAAACTCTAAAACCTTTCGGAATGCAACAGGATATTTTAAAAATTAATTACCGCTCCAAAAGAGAGATAGTGGAGTTTGTAAATGAAATCTTCGCTTTAAGCGATGAAGCCCAAAGTGCCAATAAAGAGGGCGGTTATGTCGAGGTTGTGACAAGCGGAAACGAAAAAGAGGAAATTTTAGAAGAGATGTATAAAAAAATCGAATTTATGAAAAGCAAAGGCGCAAAAGAGAGCGATATCGCCGTTTTGGTATATACCAACCAAAACATCCTTGACGTTGCCGAATTTTTGGAAGAGAAAAAAATCAAATGCGTGACATCCACAAGAGCGCAGGTTATCAATCAACCTTTTGCAAGAGCGATTATAGATTTGATGAAATATCTCTATTTTAATTCGATAGGTAAAAAAGCAGAGCTTTTTAAATTTAACTTTTTAAGCGTAATAGGTGAAAAATACTCGACAAAAGAGATAAAAATTCCTTTTGATAAACCTGCAAAAATGATAAAAACGATTATGGATACATATAATTTATACGACGAAGCCTCTTTGAAACTTTTGGAGTATGCCTTGAATTTTGAAGATATTATAGATTTCGTTTATAAAATAGACGAATGGAGCGAAGAGCTGCCTTTGAGCGAGTTTGAGGGTGTTGCTATTATGACTATTCATAAAAGTAAAGGGCTTGAATTCGAAAACGTAATAGTTTTGGATAGGCTTTCAAGAGAAAGAGGCGGCGGGGGTGCTTTTTTGTATGACTATGAGGGAATAGAGCTAAAAGATATCAAATATACTTTTCCAAATAGAGAAAAAATAGATTTTGATTATAAAAGAGTGCTTGAAAAAAATAAGTTTTTAGAAATTCAAGATAAAAAAAACGTAGAATACGTAGCGTTTACGCGTGCTAAAAACGCGCTTTTTATCATAAAAAAGGAGAAAACATCTTTTGTAACGCCGCTGTTTGATACTATAAGAGGAGAATTTGAAGCTCAAAAAAAAGAAGAGATTAAAAAAGATACCTCCAAATTTTCACTTCCTCTTAAATTTTACGATTATCAAGATAACGAAAAAGACGATGAGTATAAACCTAACGATTACGAAGCGATATACGAGGGGCTTGCACTTCATTATAGTTTTGAAGTCGAGGATTTCGATGCCGTACTTAACAGATACGGAATTTATACCGATGTAGAAAAAGTATATGAGGTGTATGAGAATTCAAAAGGCGAGATAAATTTTGAAGGTAAATATTATAAAGAAGTTCCGGTGGTTTTCAATAAAAAAGAGTATAGAATCGACCTTTTGATAGAAAACGAAGAAGAGATGATAATAGTGGATTATAAATCCGCACGACCTAATGATGAAAGCGCGTATATCAATCAGGTGAGAGGCTATATGAAAGCTGTTAAAGAAATCACTTCTAAAAAAGTAAAAGGGTATCTTTTTTATGCGGATGAGAAGAAGTTTAGAGAAGTTAAGGAGTAAAAAATGTGTATGCAGACGAATTTCGGGTGTTGTTTGGTTGACGGAGTTATGGTAGAAAAAGGTAAAAAACGCAAAAAAAGAGCAAAAGCCCGAAAAAAGAGTAATAAAAAGGTAATTTATCAGCAAAAGGTAGATTTTGAATAGGATACTTGTAAGCGCTCTTGAGCCGAGTGCCAATTTGCATTTAAAAGAAATCTTAAAAAGACTGAATCCTAAAGGGCTGGGGCTAAAAGAAGGACTTGATATAGGGATAGGTTCTTCAAAAGATTATGAAATTACCGGGATTTTTGATAAAAGTTTGGGAAATCCAATACTTGATAGCAACGAATTTAACGTTATGGGTTTTTTTGACGTTTTGCCGAAAATCAATCTTGCAAAAAAAGCGATTGAAACACTAAGCGATATGGCGGGCGAAGTCGATAAAGTACTCTTAATCGACGCTCCTTCTTTTAATTTGAGACTTGCAAAAAAAATCAAACAAAAACACCCGCAAAAAGAGATAATTTATTATATTTTGCCAAAAGTTTGGGCTTGGAAAAAAGGAAGAATAAAAGAGGTAAATGCTTATATCGACAAAAAAGCGTATATTTTTCCGTTTGAAAAAGAGATTTGGAGAGACGGAATATATGTCGGAAATCCTCTTTTGGATGAAATAAAAACATTTAGAGACGAAAAAACATACGGAAATATCGCCTTTTTGCCGGGAAGTAGAAAAAGCGAAATAAAAGCTTTAATGCCCGTTTTTAGAGAGTTAAGAAAAAAAATCGATAAAAAAGCTTTGCTTGCGGTACCTGAAATTTATAAAGACAAAATTGATGAAATATACGGAGACGTAAAAGGTTTTGAGATTGTTTTTGATGCGAAAGAGGCGCTTTTAAGAAGTGACTTTGCTTATATTTGTAGCGGTACGGCCACATTGGAAGCTGCGATTATCGGTACTCCTTTTGTTTTGATGTATAAAGCCAGAGAAATAGAATATTTAATAGCCAAAACTTTTGTAAAACTTAATTATGTCGGGCTTGCAAATATTATTTTCGAGTATGAAGGGCTTGGAGAGTTTCATAAGGAGTATTTGCAGACATTCGATATTGAGAGGCTGATTGAAGATATGAAAAACAGCGATTTGAAAGATTTTAGAGAAAAATCAAAAACGCTAAGAGAGATACTCAAATACGGCAGCGCCGATAACGTAGTGAAGCTTCTTATCGGCTAAAAATAAAACGTTAATTTCGGTATAATTTCTAAAAAAATAATCTATAAAAAAGGGTGAAAATGCAAAAAGAACCAATGACTAAATACGGATATGAAAAGCTAAGTAAAGAGCTTGAATATCTAAAAACAGTCGCAAGACCGGAAGTGGCAAAAGAAATCGATGCGGCAAGAGAACTGGGAGACTTAAAAGAAAACGCCGAATATCACGCGGCAAAAGAAAAACAAGCTCATATCGAAAGAAGAATCGCGGAACTTAGCGATATTTTAAGTAGGGCAGTTGTAGTTGACCCGAAAGAACACGCTCATAATAGAGTATCATTCGGCTCTACCGTATATTTAATCGATGTGGATACTGATGAGGAAGTTAAATATACTATCGTTGGAGCACCCGAAGCAAATCCTGAAAAAGGACTTATTTCATATCACTCTCCGCTTGCAAAAGCATTAATCGGAAAAGAAGTCGGAGATGAGGTGGAAGTAAATCTGCCGGGTGGTACGAAAGTTTATGAAATAGATAAAATCTGTTTTGAGGATATTTGTTTTACGTAAGAGTGTGGGAAGAGAGAAGTAGTGAAATAGTGAAGTAGTGAAATCGTGATAAGGATAAGGTATGGTTTTAAAGATTAAAAAATTAACTCAAAATGCTAAAATTCCGGCGTATCAGACAAAAGAAGCCGCCGGGTTTGATTTGCACTCGATTAAAGATGTGGTGATAAAGCCCGGAGAGAGAAAACTTATAGGTACGGGTCTTGCGTTTGAGATTGAGTTCGGGTATGAAGTGCAAATTCGTCCAAGAAGCGGTCTTGCTTTTAAACACGGAATAACCGTATTAAATACTCCCGGTACTATCGATAGCGATTATAGAGGAGAGATAAAGGTACTTTTGATTAATTTAGGCGATGAGCCTTTTGAGATAAAAGAGGGTGAAAGAATTGCTCAAGCTGTTGTAGCTCCTGTGATTCAAGCAAAAATCGAAGAAGTTGATGAGCTTAGCGATACTCAAAGAGGAGCCGGGGGATTTGGTAGTACGGGGAAATAGATAGTGAAAAAGAGTGAAATTGTGAGTTTGTGAAATTGGTAAAGAAGAGGAAAAGATAAGGTGGAAGGGGTAATTTTTTCGGATTATGAAAAAAACATAGCAAAAATAGTGGAAATGAGTTAGTGAAGTTGTGCGAGGTGCAAGATTAAAAACTAAAAAAAGGAATCGTATGATAAAAACGGCGATAGTAGGTGCGAGCGGATATACGGGGCTTGAGCTTATAAAAATTTTGTTAAATCATCCTCATTTTGAAATAAGCGCGCTTTTCGGGAGTGAAGGAGGGGAGAGAATTGAGGATATTTATCCTTCCTTAAAGGGAGTTTTCGAAGCTGAGATTCAAAAAGCAGACGTAGAAAAAATAGCGAAATACGACCTTGTATTTTTAGCGGTACCTCATAAAACCGCTATGGCGCTTGTAAAAGAGCTTTACGGCAAAACTAAAATTGTCGATTTTTCGGCTGATTATAGACTTAATCAAAAAAACTACGAAGATTATTATTGTCCTCATATCGACCCCGCTAACCTTGAAAACAGCGCATACGGACTTCCCGAAATTTTTAGAGATTACATTAAAAAATCGACTCTTATAGCAAATCCGGGATGTTATCCTACAGCTACGATTTTGGCCCTTTATCCGTTTATCGAATATATAGAAGACGGCGTGTTTGTGGATGCGAAAAGCGGAGTTAGCGGAGCCGGGAAGAAGCTTAGCTCTACTACTCATTTCGTAAAAGATAACGAAAACTTTTTTGCATACAATCCTATAAAACACCGCCATAGCGTAGAGATTAAAGAAAAAACGGGTCTAAACGTAACATTCGTACCGCAGCTACTACCTATTACCAGAGGTATGCAAATAAGTATATACGCAAAGCTCAAAAAAGATATCGATCCTCTTGAAGTATTAAAAGAAAAATATAAAAACGAAGAATTTATAAGAATTTTCGATAAACCTGTGGAAATCAAAAACGTTGCGGGGACTCATTATTGTGATATTTTTGCGGCAAAAAACGGAAATATGCTATTTATCAACAGCGTAATAGACAATCTCTTAAGAGGCGCTTCTTCTCAAGCTGTTGCAAACGCAAACTTGATTTTCGGACTTGACGAAGGTCTTGCACTGCCGAAAATCGCTTACGTGCCGTAAGGGTAGTTTTGAGAGTTCAAAACGTTTCTTTAAAAAAAGGCGCTTGTTTAATTGCCGATGTGCATTATAAAAAAGGGGATGAAAAATTTTTGTCTCTTTTGAGATATTGGTTAGAAAATCCCCCTCCTCAAATTTTTTTCTTAGGCGATATTTTTCATCTGCTTTTGCCGTTTGATTATTTAATCGAATATAATAAAGATGCGATAGAGCTTATAAACCGACTTGCACGAAAAACCGAAGTATATTATACTCCCGGAAATCACGACTTTAATCTCGACACTATTTTTAAAAATGTAAAAATAGCCGATGCGTTCGTAGATGAAGAAAAAAGTGTTTTTTTAACTCACGGAGATTTAACCGATAAGGATATTTTTTATAAATTTTACGTCTTTTTGATAAGAAACTATCTCGGAAACAAACTTCTTAATCTGGTGTCCTTTAATTTCGTAAATAATTGGCTTTTTAAAGCGATTTTGCAAAAAAAAGTAAAATGTTTGAAAATTTTTGACTTTAAAGCGAAAATAAAATCAAAAATTGCCGATATAGACTATAAGATGATAGTAGAAGGGCATTATCATCAAAACGAAAGCTTTGATTTTGGTGATAAAAGATATGTAAATCTTGGTGCCTTTGTATGTGACGGAAGCTATTTTGTATATGAAAACGAAATTAAAGGATACCAATGGATGACAAAACTCTCAAAGTCGGCTCAAACGAACTCGAACTCGTAGATTTCAGACTCTTTAAAAAAGAACCGGACGGAACGATATATGAAGGTGTGTACGGCATAAACGTCGCAAAAGTGCGCGAAATTATAAAAATGCCCGAACTCACCGAACTTCCCGGAAGTGAAGATTATATTGAGGGAATTTTCGATTTAAGAGGAATTGTCGTTCCCGTTGTAGATTTGGCTAAATGGATGGGGATAAACGTCCCGAGCGAAGATGAAGCGCCTATAAAAAAGCGGGTGATTATTACTGAGTTTAATAATATTCTCATAGGATTTATCGTTCACGACGCAAAAAGAATCAGAAGAATTTCTTGGAGCGATATCGAACCTGCGTCGTTTAGTGCGGCTCAAGGTAAGCTTGATAGAAGTAAGATTACAGGAATTACGAGAATTGAAGATGGTGAAATACTTCTTATTTTGGACCTTGAGAGCATTGTTGAAGAGATGGGCTTTTTTGAAAGCAATCTTGATATCGAAGAAGATAAATTAGAAAAATTCTCAGGTATCGTGCTTCTTGTAGATGATTCACCTACAGCCAGACGTATAGAAAAAGAAGCTCTTGAGAAAATGGGCTTTGAAGTCATAGAAGCTACAAACGGAGAAGAAGGACTACAAAAACTCGAAGAACTCTACGCATTATACGGTGAAAATCTAAAAGAGAAACTAAAACTTATCTTAAGCGATATAGAAATGCCGAAAATGGACGGATATCATATGGCTGCAAGAATTCATCAAGATAACAGATTCAATTCAATTCCTCTTATTTTCAGCTCGTCGATTTCAGACGCGTTTAGTGATATAAGAGGTAAAGAAGTGGGTGCGGAAGGGTATCTTGTTAAATTCGACCCTTCTAAATTCTATACGAAAATTGCTGAAGTTTTAAAAGAATATAAAGGATAGGCCATGGATGATATGATGGAATTATTAGAAGACTTCCTTGTCGAAGCTTTTGAAATGATTGAAGAGATGGACCAGGATTTGATTGAGCTGGAAAACAATCCTGACGATCTCGATTTGTTAAACAAGATTTTCCGTGTAGCCCATACGATAAAAGGAAGCGGTAGTTTCTTGAATTTCGACAAGTTGACTCACTTGACGCATCATATGGAAGCGGTGCTTGATAAAGCGAGAAAAGGTGAGCTTAGAATTACGCCTGAAATTATGGACGTAATTTTGGAATCCGTGGATGCTATGAAAGCGATTTTGGAATACATCAGAGACCATGGAGACGACAGCTCGCCTGATGTAGAAATCGAATCTATCGTTAAAAAACTTGATGCGATAGTAAACGGAGAAATTGTACCTGCTGACGAAGAGGGTGAAAAAGAAGCAAGCGAGCAAAAAAGTAACTCCAAACTTGAAAATATAAGCATTGAAAATATCGATGATATTGATGTTAGCGAACTATCACCCGAAGAGCTTGATGCCGTACTTGAAAAATTGGTAGAGGATATTAACACTCCTCCTGAGGAGAGTGCTCAAAACGAAGAAAAATCTCAAAGTGAGGAAAAGCCTCAAGCAAATGAGGAAAAAAACGAAGAAAAAAAAGCACCGGTTCAAAAAAGCCAGAGCAAACCGGCAAATAAAGAAAACAAACCAGTAAGTAAAGAAGAGCAGAAAAAAGAGATTAAAAAACAGCTCGTCTCAACTAAAGAACAGACTATTAGGGTTGATGTAAAAAGATTAGACCAACTTATGAACTTGATCGGTGAGCTCGTTCTTGCGAAAAACAGACTGATTAAAATCTATAACGACGTAGAAGAGAGATATGAGGGTGAGAAATTCTTAGAAGAATTAAACCAAGTCGTATCAAGTATCTCGATTGTTACTACGGATTTACAAATTGCCGTTATGAAAACAAGAATGCTGCCAATTGGCAAAGTATTTAACAAATTCCCGAGATTAGTTCGCGACCTTTCGCGTGAGCTTGGTAAAAAAGTAAAACTTATAATCGAGGGTGAGGAAACGGAGCTTGACAAATCCATTATCGAAGAGATTGGTGACCCGCTTGTTCATATGATTAGAAATGCGGTTGACCACGGAATCGAGCCTCCTGAAGAGAGAAGAAAAAAAGGAAAACCGGAAGAAGGGACTATTTGGCTTAAAGCTTACAATGAAGGTAATATGATCGTTATTGAGATTAAAGACGACGGAAAGGGTATGGACCCTGAAATATTAAAGAAAAAAGCGATTGAAAAAGGAATCATTACGCCTCAAGAAGCTGAGAATATGAGTGATAAAGAGGCGTTTATGCTTATATTTAAACCCGGATTTTCAACTGCCGAAAAAGTTACGAACGTCTCCGGACGCGGTGTTGGGATGGATGTAGTTAAGACGAATATCGAGCAGTTAAACGGGATTATCGAAATCGATTCGGTACCGGGTAAAGGTACGACTATTAAACTCAAAATCCCTCTAACGCTTGCGATTATTCAAGCGTTACTTGTCGCAAGTCAAGAAGATTTGTTTGCGGTTCCGTTATCAAACGTAATCGAAACCGTAAGAATCGTAGAAGAAGATATTTATACGATTGAAGGGAAAAGCGTACTTAAATTAAGAGATGAAGTTCTTCCGCTTGTGAATATGGCGGATATTTTTGAAATCGAAAAAATACTCGAGCCCGAAAAATACCTATACGTCGTAATTTTGGGTCTTGGGGCGACAAAAATAGGTCTTATTGTGGATAGATTCATAGGTCAAGAAGAGATTGTTATTAAATCGTTAGGTGAATTTTTAAAAGGGCTTCCTGGAATTGCCGGTGCGACTATCAGGGGAGACGGTAGAGTTACGTTGATTGTGGATGTTGCGAGTCTTATGAAGCTTGCAAAAGAGACTCACAACAAAAAAATAGTAACCGAATCTCTCAAAGAAGCTAAAAAGAAAAAAGAAAAACCGAGCGATTATGTGGTAATGATAGTTGATGATAGTGCAATGGATAGAAAAATTATGAGACAAGCTTTAGAAGAATTAGGTGTAACGATAAAAGAAGCAAAAGACGGAGTTGAAGCTCTTAATATGCTTAAACAAAACGATGTCGATGCGATGCTTATCGATATAGAAATGCCGAGAATGGACGGATATACCTTGGCTCAAGAAATTAGAAAATACAATAAATATAGAAAATTGCCTCTTATAGCCGTAACGAGTAGGGCGACTAAAGCCGACAGAGTAAGAGGTGTGGAAGTCGGAATGAACGAATATATCACCAAACCTTATACTAAAGAGTATTTACAAAACGTTGTAAAAAGAAACTTAAAGCTTGAAGGATAAAAAATGGGAAGCTTAAATGATATCGTAAAAAAACAGCAACAATCACTAACCGAACCTGAGAAAAAAACGGAAGAGATAGTTCAGCTTGTCGGTTTTGTGGTCGGAGAAGAGGAGTTTGCCGTTCCTATTCTCTCTATTCAAGAAATTATCAAGCCGATTGAATGGACGAGAGTTCCTTTTGTGCCGGAATATGTTCTTGGCGTGTTTAACTTAAGAGGAAACGTATTGCCTCTTATCGATTTAAGAAAAAAATTCGGCTCACCGGCTTCTGATATTGACGAAAATACGAGATTTATCGTAATGAAAATAAAAGGCGAAGACGTTGCATTCGTAATTGACAGACTGACATCCGCTATCAGAATTCCAAAAAAAGAAATCCTGCCTCCGCCTGAGACATACAATAACGAAGACGATATTATCGAAGGTGTGGGTAGGCTAAAAGACGGAAGAATTATTACTATTTTAAAAGTGGATAACTTAATAAGAAGAGAAGAGATAGTCCCTGAAAAAGATTAGTCGTTTTTTAGGTATACCATATCGTTAAGAAGCAAGAAAAGCTCTCCTAAAATCTCTTTTCTCTCCTCTTCGTCATCAATTGCGCTTTCGATATTGTTTTTTAATTCTCTTTCTATTTCGTCAATATCATAATCGAGGTCTATTAATATTTCTCTTATTTTTTGAGTAGGTTCTAAAAATTCTATTTCATAATTACCCTCACTATCAAAAGTTACGATGGCTTCGTTCGTGTAGCTGAAAAGATTGTGTTTCATTCCCAAAATTTCCTGATAAGCACCTACCAAGAAAAATCCTAAATAGTAATTCTCTTTTTCCAAATCCACGTCGTGAAGATATAAAGGAAATTGTTTGCTAAAAGGAATTTCACCGTCACTATCACAGGTAATATCCCAAATGGTAGCGCTTCTATTTGGCGTGACGTTTAGTTTTGTAAGCGGCATAATAGGGAATCTTTGCCCAAGTCCCCAAAAATCGGGTAGACTTTGAAAGATAGAAAAGTTTGCCAAATATTTTTCTTGGAATTTTTCGTTTATCGATTTTAGGTCTTTGTTTTTGAAGCCTTTAAGGGTTGCGTAGGTTATTGCTTTTTTGATGATGAGGTTTACTAAAATTTCGCTGTTACTTCTATCTATCAAATCGATATATCCCAAATCAAAAAGCGTCAATAGACTTTCGAAATGGTCAAGCGCGTCGTGAAAATATTCGATATAGTTGTTTTCGTTTATACTTTTGTACAGGTCATAAAGCTCTTCAACCAAATCCGGATTTTTTTCTTTTAGTTTCAGAGCTTTTTCCGTATATTCTTGAGAAAACAGCTCAATCACAGGCGCTACCAAAACGGTAGAAGGAGACGCTATAAATCTGCCGCTTTCCGTGAAAATATCAGGCATAGGTACGTGTTTTTTATTTGAAATCTCTTTTAAAAGATAAACTACGTCGTTACTGAATTCTTCTATCGAGTAGTTTTTGTCTCTAAATTCTTCCCATTGAGAATATTCGATAGCGAGTCCTCCACCGATATTAATAGCACTAAGATTTTTAGCGCCCATTTTTCTAAGGTCCGCATAAATATTTCCCGATTCTCTTATCGCTTTTTTTAGAGGTGAAATATCGTTAATCTGACTTCCGATATGAAAATGAATCATTTTGAGTTTATCAAGCATTTTTTCTTTTTTTAAGATATCTACGGCTTCTATAATTTCCGTAGAGCTAAGGCCGAATTTACTCTCTATTCCTCCTGATTTCGCCCAAATTCCTACTCCGGAAGTATGAAGACGAATACGAATACCGATATTTACCGGCATTTTGTGGTACTCTTTGCTAACTTCTATGATAGATTTCAGTTCATTTAACCCTTCTATCGTAATAGTCACGTCAAATCCCATAAATCCGGCGATAAACGCCAAACGAATCATATCTTTGTCTTTGAATCCGTTGATTGTTATAGGAGCGTTTTTGTTGTTGTATGTCATTGCGAGTATCAGCTCGGCTTTACTTCCGGCTTCAAGCCCGTAGTTGTATTTTTCGGCAATTTTTATTAAAGGTTTTACGAAAGTCGGAAATTGATTTACTTTAAGAGGAAAAACTGCTTTAAATTTACCTTTGTAATTAAACTCTTTTATCGCTTTTTTAAACGAATTATAAAGAGAATTTATCTGTTTTCTTATCAAATGCGGAAAACGGATTAAAATAGGCCCTTGAAAACCTCTCTCTTCAATCTCTTTTACGATATCGATAAGAGCCGGTTGATTTCCGTAGTTTATTTTTAGTTTTCCGTTTTCGATAAAAAAGTTATTAGCTCCCCAAATATCAATTCCGTAGTTCATAATTATGCCTTTAAAGTTCTTTTTCGAAAAATTCCCCTTTTTTAAGCTCGTCTTCTCCTACAATCATAGCCTTTTTAAAGTTGCCTTTATCTGCGGCTTTTAGGTGTGCTTTTAGGCTTTTCGGTTTTGTTTCTACAAATACTTTTTCTTTATTTCTCAATTCTTTAGCTTTTTTCTGAATAAAAGGAATAGCCTCTTCAATCATAGCACCCATATAAATTCCGCTTCTTTTATCTTCCGCTTTTACCAAATCCAAAATTCTCTCCACTCCGATAGCAAATCCTACGCCCGGAGTCGGTTTTCCTCCTAAGAATTCAACGAGTCTGTCGTATCTTCCGCCTCCTGCTATTGCGCTTTGCGCTCCTATTTCGTTTGATACGAATTCGAATGTTGTTTTTGTGTAATAATCAAGACCTCTTACTAAGTTTTTATCCACTTCGTACTCAATTCCTAAATTTTCAAGACCTTTTTTAAGTTTTTCAAAATCACTTTGGCAGTTTTCGCATAGATTGTCCGTGATTTTCGGAGCGTCTTTTAGTATCGCTTGGCAGCTTTCCACTTTACAATCGAGCGTTCTTATAGGGTTTTGAGAAATTCTTCTTTGACAATCCTCGCAAAGATTATTTTTGTGTTCGTTTAGAAATTCTACGAGTTTATCTCTATATTTAGGCATACACATAGGACATCCCAAAGAGTTGATTTTTAGAGTATAATCAATTCCCAAAGCATCAAAAATATCCGCAGCCATCGCTATTACGTTAATATCTTCATAAACACTCGCTTCACCGAAACTCTCTATTCCGAATTGATGAAACTCTCTAAGTCTTCCTTTTTGCGGTCTTTCGTATCTGAACATCGGGCCGAAATACCAAAATCTTTTAGGTGTTTGTTGGCGGTCGAATTTATGCTCTATAAAACTTCTAACAACCCCCGCCGTACCTTCCGGTCGAAGACATACGTCGTTTCCGCCTTTGTCGATAAATTGATACATCTCTTTATTTACGATATCGCTACTCTCACCCACACTTCTTTTAAAAAGAGCCGTCTCTTCCAAAATAGGTGTTTCGATATATTCGTATCCGTAGTTTTGTGCTATTTCTCTTGCGGTATCGAATATTTTTAAAAATCTCTTATCTTCTATAATATCTTTCATACCTCTTAGCGCTTTAATCATAAAAAGCCTTTTTTATGAAATTTTATCTAAAATTTAACGTTAAAAGAGGCGTTTAAGAAGAGTTTCGGGTGAAAATCGTACTCTTTGGAGTAGTAAAGATAAGGAGTGAATTCCATAAACAGATATCTTCTGTCAAAAAGTATATGTCTGTAAGTAAAAAAGAGCTTATACCAATA
>Ga0256843_1000069_pt1 | contig 84652 bp, 98 predicted proteins | sample AlvinellametaG_FD_191572 | JGI IMG/M metagenome (GOLD analysis project Ga0256843, IMG submission 191572) | Pompeii worm associated microbial communities from hydrothermal vent at the East Pacific Rise, Pacific Ocean - Alvinella | ecosystem: Host-associated > Annelida > Integument > Unclassified ... | reverse complement strand
GAAAAGTGTGATTAATTAAAAATATATTAATTGAAAAAATTATACAGTAGTAATAAGTAAAAACAAATAAAGGGTTTATTATGAATTTTAAAAGTAAGGATATTATTGCTTGTTGTTTTTGCAACAGTACTTACTGGATTGGTCTTAAGTTTTGTATCTTTAAGTAAGTTTGATACTGCTTTAACTGATGCATATCTCAATCAACTCAATGCCGTCAAAGAGAGTAGGGGTTTTGGTATTTCAATTTCCAATCGATGCTATATTATGAGTTTTAATGGTTCATATGATAAAGCTGGTTTAGGTCAGAGTGGAGAGGTTTATTTAGTAGGAAGTGATAAGAAGTTTAAAAGTGACAGTCGTTTTGTTAAAGAGATTGATGATCCATATGTTAAGGAATTGGGTACTACTATGCGTGTTGAGCAGCGTGCTGAGTCTGAAAATGAGCTCTCAGAAAAATTACAACAACTTAGCCATGATGCACAAGAGGTTAAATCTGTTTTAGATATTATCCGTGATATTGCAGATCAAACAAACCTTTTAGCACTCAATACAGCCATAGAAGCAGCACGTGCAGGGGAGCATGGTAGAGGGTTTGCTGTAGTTGCTGATGAAGTAAGAAAACTAGCACAGAGAACGCAAAAAAGTTTAATGGTTACTGAGCTTTAATGAAGTTGCATGCACTTGTAACAGCATTGATATATGAAAGGGTATTTGCCTTGTTTTGGTATGCTATATCAAAAGCTGTTCCATGATCTACCGAGGTTCTGATGATAGGAAGATTGAGTGATACATTGATACTCTCATCAAAGTAAAGTGCTTTTAATGGTGCTAAACCCTGATCGTGATACATCGCTATAAAGTATGTAAAGTTTTTTCTAAAATGTGGAGTAAATGCTACATCTGGTACAACTGGACCAACAAAAACCTCTTTATTGAGTTGCGTATTTATCTCTGTTAGGGCAGCTACAATTTCATCCTCTTCATTACCCAAAACACCATTATCACCAGCGTGTGGATTTAAACCAAGTACAGCAACTTTTGATGGTGTAAGTGTATTGTAAAAATCAAGAAAAAATTGCACAAGTTTCTCTTTTTGGATCATAGAGGCAACATCTGCAAGTGGTATATGTTCTGTATAGAGTGCCACAAACATTTTAGAACATCCAAGCATCATAATGGCTTCTTTATTAAAATGTTTACGCAAAAGATCAGTATGCCCTTTGTACTTCAAACCAGCTTTCATCCATGCTTCTTTATGTATAGGCATTGTAACTACAGCATCAGTTTGTTGTGTTTGTGTGAGTTTGATACCTTGCATAAAAGAGTTATAGGAGTACAAACCACTTGCTTTATCTATACAACCAGGCTGTATCTGAAAATCTCCCTCAACTTCACTAAGGATACAATCATGTGGCATTGTGCTGTGTAACAAATCAAGTGCTTGTTGTAACATCTGTTTATTAATACAATATACAGGTGTACAAAACTGTGTAATCTCTTTATGTGCTTTGAATGCTATCTCAACACCTACTCCATTGAGGTCACCTATGCTGATTGCTATTGAAGGTTTTGTACTCATCTGCGTGTAAGTTTTCTCATCTCAATAACAGCATCTTTTAAGCCTGTAAAAACACTACGTGCTATGATACTTTGACCAATATTGAGCTCAGTGATATGTTCTATGCTCAGCATCTGTGTGACATTATGGTAGTTGAGTCCATGCCCAGCTGCAACCTCAAGACCGAGTTTATGAGCATGATCAGCACTTTGTTGCAACGCTTGTAGAGCATTATGAAGTGCAGTTTGGAGTTCTTCTCTTGGGAGTTCTAGCTCTTTTATAGTGTGGTTAGAGTAGGGGAGTGAAGAGTGTAACATGGCATAAATATTTGCAAAGTGACCAGTATGAAGCTCTACCATCGTTGCACCCATCTCTTTTGACTTTTCTACAGCTTCTATGGTTGGATCTATAAAAAGAGAAACAGGTATAGAAGCATCTTGAAGATAGCGTGTTGCATATGCTATATCATCATAACGACCTACAACATCAAGTCCCCCTTCAGTAGTTACCTCTTGACGCTTTTCAGGAACAAGAGTCGCTCTGTGTGGTTTGTTTTGTGCTACAATTTTTAAGATCTCTTTGTCAATAGCACACTCAAGATTGACAGGTACTTTTGAGAGCATCATAATATTTTCAAGATCTTTATCTTGTATATGGCGTCTATCTTCACGCAGGTGGATCGTTATTTGATCAGCTCCAGCTTCACACGCAACAAAGAGTGCTTGGATAATGTCTGGATCGTTAACTTTTCGTGCTTCACGCAGTACAGCTACATGGTCTATATTGACTCCGAGTTTCATTGTATATCCTTAGCTTTTGATTGCTCTTTGACTTGAGTATAGAGTGCTTTGTAATCCTCTTCCAAGTTTTCATATGAAATAATATCACCAATGTGAACCTCTACAGTATAAGGCTCTTTATAGGGTGCATCTTTAAAAACTTTTTCAAGCTCATCATTGATATACACTGGAACAACTTTGAGTTTGTTTGCTTTGGCGATTTTTGATGCACCACTTTGAAAACGGTGGATACCTTTGCCTTTAAAACGCTCTCCCTCAGGGAAGATATAGAGATTCATATTATCAACTTTGCTAAAAGTGTTTTTAATCGTTTTAAAGAAGCTTAACAACCCTTTTTTATTTTCTAAATCAACACTGATACATCCACTGTACTGAAAAAATTTTCCATATACAGGATCATCAAAAAGCTCTTGTTTTGCGATCCATGTTCCATTTTTTCCATAGAGACTAAAGATATGTTCCATTACTAAAATATCAAGTAAAGAACGGTGGTTGATCGCATAAAGTATTTTATCTTCTTGTGGAAGTGTACCATGTGTTGTTACTTTGATATTAAGGTAGTCTAACACTTGGTTTGAATAGCTTTGACGATCTTTTGAGAGCTGTTCATATCCATATTTTAAAGAGATATATGGATGAAAATAGGTTTTTTTAAATATATCGATATATTTATACCCAAGGCGTATCATATAAGCAAATTTGGTAATATCTTTGAGTTGTATCATTAAAAAAATCTCCTTAAGAAAGTAGGATTATAGCTAAAATTGTTTAACACTTATGTGTTTGCTTTTTTAAGTGTCATCTCTGTTTCCATTAAACGGATCTCATCTGATGCATCAATAAGGATATTTTTATCAGTTTTGAGTAGCTTTTTAGGGGCTTTGTTTGGATAGTCAAAGTTATTTAAAATATGGCGAATCGTATTAAGACGTGCTTTTTTCTTATTATCTGATCGGATAATGGTCCATGGTGCATGGTCTGTATGAGATGCAAGGAGCATGGAGTACTTTGCAATAGTGTATTTATCCCAAAGATCTTGAGACTTTTCATCAACAGGGGAGAGTTTGTACTGTTTTAGAGGATCTGTTTTTCTTTTTAAAAAACGCTTTTTTTGCTCTTTTTTACTTACTGAAAAGTAAAATTTAAAGATTTTTATATCTGAATTTACCAACATCTTTTCAAACTCTGGAACTTCATGTAAAAACTCTTTATGCTCCTCTTGAGTACAAAATCCCATAACGGGCTCAACTCCAGCACGGTTATACCAACTTCTATCAAATAAAACGATCTCGCCTGCTGATGGAAGGTGTTGTACATAACGTTGAAAATACCATTGCGTTCGCTCCTTGTCACTTGGCTTATCAAGTGCAACAACACGTGCACCACGTGGATTGAGATGTTCTGTAATACGCTTGATAGTACCACCTTTTCCAGCTGCATCACGCCCCTCAAAGATCATTAACACTTTTAAGCCTTGCTCTTTGACATAATTTTGCATCTTTAAAAGTTCTATTTGTAGCTCTTTGAGCTCACTTTCATATCGTAAAACCTCATCTTTTACCCATACAGCAACACGTTTTTTTGAAGGATCCTTTCCTCTTTGGTCGTTGTGTTGCTCTTGTGTTGTAGAGGTGCGTCGATCTTCATGGACAATCTCAGCTAAAATTGATCCGTCGATGAGTTCATCATTGACCATATTCTCTTTTTTCTTTCCCATGAAGTGCTCCTATGTAAATATATATGCATTATATAGTATAAAACCTTAGGAATATGTGACATTTTAAAGTTGTTATGTAGTGTTTTAAGATAGTATAAATGATTATTTTTCAGGAGTATATAAGTGTTACATTTGATTCGTTATAACAAATTGATGCGAATGGCAATGGGTATATTTTGTATTGGTCTACTTTATATCATTCTTTTAGTCTCTACACAACAACAACTGTTTTGGTTGCTTGTTTTATGTGTTTTTGTTGGGCTCTTAGCACTTTTTGCTTTTGTTGAAGAGTATCGTTTTAAAAAAACATCAACTGGAGAGTATATTGATCTTGCGCTACTACTAGAAGAGACGAAAAAAATGGAACATTTCTTTACAATGGCAGGTGGTGAAGGTAAAGGGTTGTATGAAAAAGCTGCAAACCTTTTAGATCCTCAGCAAGACAAAGAGTTTTTAGAAGATATTTTTGCTATTGCAACTGTTAGAAATGAGGCAATGCATAATAATCCAAAGATCAAAAATGCAAAAGATGTGATCAAACATGCAAAAAAAATTAATGCTTTTTTAGAAAAAAACTGGATAAAAAAATCATATAAAATGATGCGCTTTTTTGCAACTGTGAGTTTAGTAATAACTCCATTATTTCTAGGTTTTTTTGGATATACATGTTATACGCACGATGCAGGAAAACTATTGCTGATTATGATTCTTTCTTATGGTTTTGGTAGTTTTGTAAAAGATAGGTTGTTTGTTCAACATTATCTTATGGTTATTGTAACTATTTATGGTGTACTTGGATATCTATTGGGAGGTATGTGTGCAAACTGATATCAAAATGGTAGCTCAAGCATTAGAATTGACACAGAAGCTTGAAAAGGCACTAGAGTATGATGGTGCAACAGGAATGAGTTTAAGTGATAAGATAAAATCGTATCAAAAGTATGAAGAGGAGGAGTTTTGTAAACGTTATCTTCAAGGGTATGAAGAGCTTGATGAGGAAGAGGGGTATATTGATGGTATATATATCGATTATTTAGAGTATTATTATGATGATAATGAGAAACTTCAAAACGAACTTTCATATAAGTTTCGTGAGTATAAACGTGATCTAATAGGTGGACTGTATAATGATCTTCGTTGGGTGGCTCATGAAAGAAATCAGCTTATGCATATTCCAAATTATACTATAGAAAACTATCCAAAGTTTGTTAATGTTATACAAAGAGCTCTTGGGTATTTTCAAGGTAGTAAAAAACCAAATAAATGGAAACAAATGGTTCAACGTATGACACGACCAATATACCGTTTTTTCTCTTTATTACCAAATATGATTGCTATTGGTTTAATTGTTTTGTATGGATATACCCATCAAGCTGGTGTTATAGATTTGGTTGGAGGTTTTTATCATACTACTGTAGCAGGATTGACTGATACGCACAATACACCATTTGGATGGTTTTTAGCTCTGTTTTTTCCTATAGTTATTGTGATATTTGGTATTGGTATTATCTTTTATGCAGTGCAATTGATAAGCTCTTTTATAGAATTGATTTTTGCTCTTGTTATTTTATTTTTTACAAATACATATTATATGATACGTGTAACAATATATTTTATGATCCGTTATTATGGATATATTCTATTTTTTATTTTAAGTATTTTATTATGGAATAAAGATATCGATACAATAATTGGAAGATTATTTTAAACTCAACATACTATAATTTCACAAATATAATATGAGGAAGCAAGAATGAAAATTATTCTTTTAGGAGCTCCTGGTGCTGGAAAAGGGACACAGGCGCAGTTTTTAACTAAAAAGTACAATATCCCTCAAATCTCTACAGGAGATATGTTGCGTGCTGCTATTAAAGCTGGTACAGAGCTTGGAAAAAAAGCAAAAGAGGCTATGGATGCTGGGAAACTGGTAACTGATGAGATTATTATAGGTCTTGTAAAAGATAGAATTGCACAAGATGATTGTAAAAACGGGTATCTTTTAGATGGCTTCCCACGTACATTGGCTCAAGCTGATGCAGTAACAAATGCAGGTATTGAGATTGATGCTGTAATTGAGATCGATGTTCCAGATGAAGAGATCGTTAAGCGTATGAGTGGTCGTCGTGCACACTTAGCTAGTGGTAGGACATATCATATCATTTACAATCCTCCAAAAGTTGAAGGTAAAGATGATATCACTGGAGAAGATCTTGTGCAAAGAGATGATGACAAAGAAGAAGTTGTACTTGATAGACTTAAAGTGTACCATGAACAAACTGAACCACTTATAGGGTACTATAAAGAACAAGCACAAAAAAATCCAAAATTAAAATATATTACAGTTGATGGTACAGCAGATATTGCAGAAGTAGAAAAAGCGATAGTTTCTCAACTAGAAGCATAAGAGATTAACTTAAGAGCTTAAAAAAAAGCTCTTAAGCGATCTTTTGTTGGATAAAACGCTCCATTTGTGAGACAACCTCTTGAATAGTCCCTTCCCCTGAAATGATAGTAAAAAGACCTCGTCTTGTGTAAAAATAACGGATCTCTTCAAGTGGTTCTGTATAGACTTTCATACGATTATTAAACACTTTTTCATCGTCATCAGCACCACGTGCACGACCAAGTACACGCTCTTTTGCTGTTGCTTCACTTACACGAACTTCTATAACAGAAACAAGTTCAATAGTTGTGTTGTTCTGTAAAAAGGTGTCAAGTGCTTTGAGTTGTTCAATACTTCGTGGATATCCATCAATAATAATAACATCTGTTGGAGCATTAAGAATGGCATTAGTGATAGTTTTGATAGCTATCTCAATAGGAACAATCAAACCTTGAGAAATATATTTATTTATTTCAATCCCAAGTTCACTTCCACTAGCAACCTCAGCACGTAACATATCTCCCGTTGAGTAATGGGAGATATTTTCATTGTTTTGAGCGATGATTTCTGCATCGGTAGTTTTACCACTACCTGGTGCACCGATGATGAGAAAAAGCTTTTTCATAAAACTGCCTACTTTTTCGCAGAATCGCGAAGTCTGATGTGAAGATCTCTGAGTTGCGTGTTATCAACTGGAGATGGTGCTTGTGTAAGTACACACGAAGCTTTTTGTGTTTTAGGGAATGCTATCACATCACGGATAGATGATTTTTTAGAGATAAGCATCATAAGTCTGTCAAAACCTATAGCAAAACCACCGTGTGGAGGCGCTCCAAATTTAAGTGCATCAAGTAAGAAACCAAATTTCTCTTGTGCTTCTTCCTCTTCGATACCAAGAAGTTTAAAGATCTCCTCTTGAATCTCCTCTTTATGGATACGGATAGATCCACCACCAAGCTCAACACCATTTAAAACGATATCATAAGCGATAGACTCTATCTCTTCAACATCCTCTTTATTTGTATCTTTAGGCATAGTAAATGGGTGGTGCAATGCTTTTACGCGACCATCTTCCACTTCAAACATTGGGAAATCTACTACCCATACAAACTCGTATCTGTCCTCATCGATAAGATTCATTTTCTCATGTTCAGCGATAAAGATTCTAAAACGTCCCATATAATCAAGAACTGTTTTCTTCTCACCAGCACCAAAGAAAACAACATCACCAACTTCAAGTTCAGTTCTTTCGATGATAAGTTGAATATCCTCTTCGCTAAAGAATTTAGTAAGTGGACCTTTAAGACCATCCTCTTTCATTTGGAAGTAGCCTAAACCATGCGCACCAAATTTACGAACATAATCTTCAAAACTTTTCATCTCACGTTTAGAAAATGCCAAGTCAGCACCTGGAACACGCAACGCTTTAATACGGTTTTTCTTAGGATCTTTTGCGATATTTGTAAAGATCTCATTATCACAACGCTCAAAAATATCGATAACATCTACCATCTTAAGGTCATAACGTAAGTCTGGTTTATCAGAACCATACCACTCCATAGCATCGTTGTATTTAATACGGTTAAATGGTGGTTTAACTTCGATCCCACATGCACCAAACATCGCTTCAAGGAGATCTTCTGCTACTTTGATAACATCCTCTTGGTCACAAAAACTCATCTCAACATCTATTTGCGTGAACTCTGGCTGACGATCAGCACGCAAGTCCTCATCACGGAAACATTTTGCGATCTGGAAATATCTGTCAAATCCACCAACCATTAAAAGTTGTTTAAAAAGTTGTGGTGATTGAGGTAATGCATAAAATTCACCACTATGCACACGTGATGGTACAAGATAATCACGTGCACCCTCTGGAGTAGATTTTGTAAGGATAGGTGTTTCAACTTCTAAAAATCCATTTGCATCCAAAACATTGCGTGCTGCAATTGCTGCTTTTGAACGAAGACGGAATGTTTCGTACATATCTGGAGCACGCAACTCTAAATAACGATATTTTAAAGTTGTTTCTTCACCAACTTTTTTATCACCGATAACAAATGGAAGTGCAGCTGATTTGTTTTCGATAATGAGTTCATCTACAACTATTTCAATAGAACCTGTTTTAAGGCGTGGGTTTGTAAGCCCTTCTCCACGAAGGCGAACTTTTCCCTTTGCGATTAAAACATATTCATCTCTTACACTATCAGCAACTTTATGTGCTTCTGGTGAATCTTCAGGGTCACAAGTAAGCTGAATCAGCCCTGTTTTATCACGAAGATCGATAAAGATGATCCCCCCATGGTCACGGTAGCTATTTGCCCAACCAGTAACAACAACATCTTGTCCAACGTGTGTTTCGTTTAAATCTGTACAGTAATGCGTTCTCAAAATCAAGAGTCCTATAATTAAATATTTTCGCGATTATACCCAAATAGTGTATAATTAACAAAATATTTTATAAAAAAGAGTCGATTTGAAACTAAAAAAGATAAAAAAAATAGGGCTTATTTTGCGTCCGTCAACACCACAACTTAAAGAGAGTTACTATAGACTTGAAAAAATTTTCAATAAATATGATATAGAAGTGACAATCGAAAGCATAAGTGGTGCGATGATAGGTGTTATGGGGATGGAGTTTGATCTTTTATGTCAGCAGTGTGATTTTTTAGTAACACTTGGTGGTGATGGAACACTTATCTCAACTGTGCGACGCTCTTTTAAATATAATATACCTGTACTGGGAATACATGCTGGAAGATTGGGATTTTTAGCTGATATTAGTTTGGATCAGTTAGATGAGTTTATAGGGAAAATGCTTAAGGGTAATTATAGAATAGATGAGCGTGCAGTCCTTGAAGCAACTTATATTCAAGATGGCAAAGAGATAGCAATGCACGCTTTTAATGATATTGTTGTAACACGCCATTCGGTATCTAATATGATCCATATCGATACGCTTGTTGATGGTAAGTCGTTTAATACTTACTATGGTGATGGTGTTATTGTTTCCACACCAACAGGATCTACTGCATATAATCTCTCAGCAGGTGGCCCTGTAATGTTTCCATTAACAAAAGTTTTTGCACTTACACCTATTTGCCCACACTCTTTGACCCAAAGACCTGTTGTATTACCTGGTGAATTTAGTATTGAGATGAAAAGTAAAGATAATAAAGCTTTAGTTATTGTTGATGGACAAGATAAACATGAACTTGATATTGGGCAAAGTATTCATATGAAATTAGCAACTCAAAATGCCAAACTGATCCATAGAGAAGAGTTTAGCTATTTTGAAGTGCTTAAAGAGAAGCTAGGGTGGGGTGAATAGTTCTAGTTGATATTGATATCAGAAGAACTGTTTGAGTTGTTTGTAATCATAGTACTGATCTCTTCTGATGTATATGTTGTTCCTGTTGGGTTTTCATTTAAAAGATCAAAACGTATTTCAATTGTGAGTTTTCCCAGTGCTTCAGAGAGTTGTTTGGTGTCTTCATCAAGAGAGCCATCTTTTGAGAGTTTTGAAATAACTTCTAAAAAGTTGTTGTACTCTTTTAAAACAGATGCTGAAGCAAAAATAGCGAGTCTATGGGTAATAAACTGTAGTTTTGTAATATCTTTTGTTGTGAGTTGATGCTCTACAGACATATCTTCCATTAAATCTAAGAGTTTTTCATATGTTTGGGCTTTAAGATCTAAAAATTTGATATTTTGTTCTTTTTCTATCTCAACAGCCGTTTGTTTATTTAAAAGTAGTGCAGTGATAAACACTGTTGCAATTGTTCCTAAGATGATAAGGACTATCTCTTGTGTAAATGGTGTTGAATCTGTTACCTTATAGGCATAACGTAAATATGCGTATCCTGCTACAAGGGTGAGTAGCGTTAAGATAAGGTATGTAAGTTGTTTTGTGTATGTTGACATGAATCTCCTTTAAATTAATCTTTGTCTAAAACTTATATGATATACTTCCATTCTCTTTTACAAGCCAGCGTGGTGGAATGGTAGACACGACGGATTCAAAATCCGTTGGCTTCGGCTGTGGGGGTTCAAGTCCCCCCGCTGGTACCACTTTTTTTACTCCATTAATTTTTCCTTACTCGTAGCTAGTGCATGAATAACCTTACCATTTCGGCTAAGAAGTTGTTTTCCACCCCAGTATGCACGGATACCATCAAGTTTTTCACTCATTGTATATGTGTGTAAAAGTAAAATATCTGCTTTGTGTGCATAAAGATATAAAGGAAGGAGTACACAGAGGATCTGTTGTATAAACATCTAAAGATTTTCCTATATTTTTACTCTATAGTATATCATAAAAGAGTGGCGTGTTCAATAATTATAAGGTATAATAGAGCTATGAAAAAGATATATGCCATATTATTGCTTGTTGTACCACTTTTTGCGACAATAGATCTGCAACACAGCTATATCGTTACACATCCATACGTATATCTTTCTGATATTGTAGGTAGATGTGAGAACGATACGATACTTTTGCATTTTAAACCCTCTAAACACACAGCACGTATCAAAGAGCAACAGCTTCGTAGATTATTAGCTCAACATGGATATGAAACTACACATCATTACAGTTATATTCAGTTTTCTCAAAAAAGTCCTGTTGATACACAAAAGATTCAACATGCAGTAGAAAAACTATATAAAAAACTATATAGTAAAATTACTATTCAAGAAGTTATTGTATCACCTAGAAATTTTATAACAGAACTTCCAAAAAAGTATACTGTCCATTTTACAAAAAAATCACACCTCTACGATCATGCTATTTTTTATATTCAGACACCACAAAAAAAACGGATCTTTTTTGAGTATCGTATAAAAGCATTTGTGGATGTGATGCAAACACGAACAAAAGTATCTAAAGGGGAGGAACTCACCACTAGAAATATGGAAAAAAAGAGTATAATGCTGCAAAGATTTTTTGCTATGCCTTTACAAACTATCCAAAAAGGTTTATACCAGGCAAAACATACTTTGAAAAAAGGTATGCTTGTAACACGCAGAGATATTGTAGCACTTGCATATGTTCATAGAAAAGATAAAGTTTCTATTGTATTACAAGATGGTGCATTAAAAGTACAAACAACTGCAACAGCATTGCAAAATGGTGCTCTTGGAGATATTATTCAAGTAAGAACAGCAACAAAAAAGATAATAAAAGTACGTATAACAGGACGTAATAAAGCAGAGGTGATATGAAAAAAGTAGTTATTGCGATAAGTGGTGCAAGTGGTGTTTCATTAGGACTGAAAGTTCTTGAAGCACTTCCATCGACTATACAAAAACATTGTATTGTTTCAGAACATGCACAAACGGTTATCCAAAAGGAGATGATGGGTGATGAGATTATTTTTCACGATAATGATAATATCGCAGCATCGATATCTTCAGGATCTTTTGGAGTAGATGGAATGATGATTATCCCATGCTCAATGAATACATTAGCCAAAGTTGCGTGTGGAATAGCTGATAATCTTATAACACGTTGTGCATCAGTAGTTATAAAAGAGCAAAAAAAGCTTTTAGTAGCGCCAAGAGAGATGCCATTTTCTCCAATAGCACTGAATAATATGCAAACATTAGCTTCTATGGGTGTTATTATAGCACCTCCTGTTATGGGATATTATTCTCAACAAAGAACACTTGAGGATATGGAAAATTTTTGTGTAGGTAAATGGCTAGATCTTTTTGGTATTGAAAATAATTTATATAAACGATGGGAGTAAGAGAGTGGATACTATAGCGTTGTACCCAGGGACATTTGATCCTATAACCAATGGACATTTTGATATTATCGAACGAGCACGCAACCTTTTTGATAGAGTGATTGTTGGTGTGGCAGCATCAGTAGATAAAAAACCTATGTTTACACTTCAAGAGCGCATAGAGATGGCTCAAGCTGCTGTTGCATCACTAGATGGTGTTGAGGTTGTTGGTTTTGATAATTTGACAATTGAGTTGGCACAACAACACAATGCAGATGTGTTGATACGTGGTTTACGTGCTGTAAGTGATTTTGAGTATGAATTGCAACTTGGATATTTAAACAACTCCTTAGATGATTCTATAGAAACGATCTATCTAATGCCAAAACTTCAAAACGCTTTTATTAGTTCTTCAAGTGTTAGAAATCTTTTAAAATTTCATGGAAAAACAGATCATCTTGTACCAGTTCAAGTGCAAGAGATCATAGGGAAAATCTAAATGTATATAGCTATAGAGGGAATTGATACTGCTGGAAAAAGCACGCAGATAGAAGCACTTGCAAAACATTATCGCGATGCTATTATCACAAAAGAACCAGGTGGTACAGCTATAGGTCAAGAGATACGCACTTTAGTACTTTCAGCAAAAGCACAGAGCAAACACGCAGAATTTTTACTCTTTTTAGCTGATAGAGCAGAACATATTAAAGAGGTGATTGAGCCAAATATTGAAGATAAGATGATTATTTCAGACAGAAGTGCCATTAGTGGTGTTGCGTATGCACTTATTCAAGGTGAAATACCACAAGAACAGATTGTTACACTCAACCATTTTGCAACACAAAAGATCTATCCCAATAAAGCTTTTTTACTAAAACTTAGTAAAGAGGAACTACAATACCGTTTATCTCAAAAGAAACTAGATGGTATTGAATTACGAGGAAGTGCATATCTTTTAGCAATCCAAAGTAAGATTCAAGAAGCTGCTCAACTTCTTGGCATAGAACTTATAGAGATAGATGCAAGTTTACCAAAAGAGCGTATAACACAGATCATACTAGATAATATAAACTCTTAAATCCTCACACTTTTTCCATTTTTATCTAAACTATAAAGATAAAAATGGTATCCTTTTACTATTAAATATAATTCTTTTTTTAAGGCATACAATGATTACATCACTTCGTGGAATGAATGACATTTTAACAGATGAGGATTTTAAACGTTATACTTACTTTATTCAAACAGCTTCAACAGTTGCGCAACGTTACGGTTTTCACTTTATAGAAACACCAATTTTGGAAGAGACAGCTCTTTTTAAAAGAAGTGTTGGTGAGAGTAGTGATATAGTTGGTAAAGAGATGTATCAGTTTGAGGATAAAGGTGGTCATGATGTATGTATGAGACCTGAAGGAACAGCTGGTGTTGTTCGTGCATTTATCCAAAATAAACTTGATAGAGCAGGTGGTGTACACCGTTTTTATTATCACGGTCCAATGTTTCGTTATGAACGCCCACAAAAGGGGAGATTACGCCAGTTCCATCAGTTTGGTGTTGAGAGTTTTGGTGTTGAGAGTGTACTTGAAGATGGTATGATGATTATGATGGTGGCTGATATCCTTGATGCACTTGGTATTGGGTATAGACTTCAGATAAATACACTTGGATGTAAAGAGTGTATGCCAAAATATAGAGACTCCCTGGTGGAGTATATTCAGAGTGTAGAAGAGGGGATCTGTGATGATTGTAAACGGAGAAAAGATACAAATCCTATTCGTGTATTAGATTGTAAAAATGATAGATGTCAAACACTATACAAAGATGCTCCAAAACTCCTTGATAATGTGTGTCAAACTTGTAGTGATGATTTTGCAAAACTTCAAAAGATTTTAGATGAAAATGGTATTGCATATGAGATAGATACGAATCTTGTACGTGGGCTTGATTATTATTCAAAGACAGCATTTGAGTTTGTAAGTGATAACATTGGTGCACAAAGTGCTATTGCTGGTGGTGGTCGTTATGATAGACTTGTAGAGTTTTTGGATGGTCGTGCAACACCTGCTGTAGGTTTTGCTATGGGGATAGAACGCCTTATGGAACTTATTGTTATGCCTCAAGAACAAAGAGATGGTTATTACTTTGGAGCGATGGATGAAGAAGCAATACAAACTATTATTCAAATAACTCAACGTAAAAGAAAAACAGATAAAGCAACATGTGAGTATCGTTCAAGAAACCTTAAAGCACATCTTAAAAATGCTGATAGAGCAAATGCACGATATTGTTGTGTTATTGGATCAGATGAATATGCACAAAAAAGTATCTGGGTAAAAGATCTGGTTGAAAAAACTGAAAGTGTTATACCACTTGAGGAACTTTAAGGGTGGTACTTTTAGAGCTTATTGGATACTTATTTGTTTTTGGAGTAATCTTTTTATTTGTATATGACAAATATATCCAAAGACAACATGCACTTCTTATTAACTATCCGGTTATTGGAAGGTTTCGTTATCTTTTTGAAGCATTACGTGAGCCGTTGCGACAATATTTTGCAGAGGAGACTTTTTATGATTCAAAAGATAAAATTGACTGGGTATATAAAGCTGCAAAAGATAAGCCAAACTATCAGTCATTTGCTGTAACACAACCCTTTGCTGCTTCACGTTTTATTATTAAACATGCAAACAGTGTTTTAAACGATGATGAAGTTGATGAAGATATGAGTATTGTTTTTGGTAACGATAGAAAATACCCTTTTCGTGCATTTTCACCTATTATTCGTTCAGCTATGAGTGATGGTGCACTCTCTCCAGAAGCAGTGCGTGCTTTTTCGCTTGCTGGTAAAAACGCTAACCTTACAATCAATACAGGAGAGGGATCTTTAACATCTAATCATCTTTTTACATTACAAGTTGATCCAAATGATTCAAAATATCTTGAGATCGTTAAAGCAACTCCATTTGCTCATTTTGTTTTAAGAGCAGGAGAAAAGATAGTAAATAAAAAAGTAGCATTACGCTGGTATAGAAATATCTTATTAAATAAAACAACACAAAATACGTATATTTATGATGAAACTTCGCATCATCTTTTTCGTGTTAATTGGGATGCGCCACTTAAGGATTTTCCAAAAGAGGTGCCATCAAGTTTGCCAGATATGATTTTTCAAATGAGTTCTGGACTTTATGGTGTTCGTGATAAGGATGGGAATTTTGATCCAGTAAAATATCAAAAAGTGATGCGTTTTTGTCGTATGACAGAGATTAAAATTGCTCAGGGTGCAAAACAAACAGGTGGTAAGCTTGCAGGAAGTAAAGTAACAGCAGATGTTGCATACTATCGTGGAGTTGAAGAGGGAAAAGATATATTTTCACCAAATCGATTTCCTTATGCAGATACTACACAACACCTTTTGGATTTTGTTGCACATCTTCAAGAGCTTTCAGGAAAACCTGTTGGTTTTAAAATCGTTGTTTCTGATGTAGAATCTGTTGAAGAGTTAGCACAGGCGATACAACAAAGAAAAGAGCGTGGAGATGCGATTCCAGATTTTATAACAATTGATAGTGGTGAGGGTGGTAGTGCGACAGCTCCGTTAGAGTTGATGGAGTCTGTTGGACTTACAACACATAATGCGTTATACCTTGTAGATACTATTTTTAAAAAATATGAGATTCGTCACAATATTAAACTCATAGCTAGTGGTAAGATCCTTACATCTGATGATGTTATCATCACTCTTTGTATGGGAGCTGATGCTGTTGGAATTGCACGTGGTTTCATGATGAGTGGTGGATGTATTCGTGCACGTATGTGTTCTGGATTTGGTTCACATGTATGTCCTGTTGGTATGGCAACACAAGATGAGAAAAAACGTGCATCATATCTTGTCGTAAAAGAGTCTATACAAATAGGAAATTATCACAAAAATCTTTTAAAGAGTATGAAAATGATCTTAGCTGTTATGGGTGTGCATCATATCAGCGAACTGAGTAAAAAATATTTGACATATAAGAGTAGAAATGGTGAAGTGTTTTTTGATATTGATAAATATTTTCACCAAAAACTGCACCTTTAATTTGTGGAGCTTATAATGAAAAACTTTGGTCTTGAAGTATGGTCTAATCAAAATTTTATTATAGAAGATGGTTTAGTGCGACTTAATTACAAATCGATGCCATCATTACTTGATATTACAACACAAATACGTGACAATGGAACACGTGGGCCATTAGTGTTACGTTTTCCCCATCTTATCCGTAAACAGATACGAAGTTTATATAATCATTTTTCAGATGCTATGAGTGAAAACAATTACAAAGGGGAATTTGGTGCAGTTTTTCCACTTAAGGTAAATCAATTTCCCAATGTTGTCTCAGCAGTGGTTGAACAAGGGCAACGGTACAATTATGGGCTTGAAGCTGGTTCAAAAGCTGAACTTCTTTTAGCTGTAACGCAAACACCAAAGGGTGCACCAATTACCATTAATGGTTTTAAAGATAAAGAGATGATAATGTTTGCATTTATCGCTTCACAAATAGGGCATAATATTACAATAACTATTGAAGGTTTAGGTGAATTACAAACTATTATTGAAGTAGCACAAGAACAGCAGTTGCGTGTTCCAAATATTGGTATACGGGTTCGTTTACATTCAGCTGGAAGTGGTATTTGGGCAAAAAGTGGTGGTATGGATGCTAAATTTGGTTTAACATCAACAGAGATTTTAGAAGCGATCAATATGCTTCAACACGCAGATCTTTTAGATAAATTTACCATGATCCATTTCCATATTGGCTCACAAATGGCAGATATTGCACCTATTAAAAAAGCATTGCGTGAAGCTGGAAATATCTATGCAGAATTAAAAATGATGGGAGCAAACAACTTACAAAATATCAATATTGGTGGTGGACTAGCTGTTGAGTACGATCAACATACACACGCAAAGAGTCACAACTATTCTATTCGTGAGTTTTCGAGTTCTGTTGTCTTTTTACTTGGTGAGATTATGGATGCAAAAGGGGTACAACACCCAAATATCTTTACAGAATCGGGACGTTTTATTGTTGCATCACATGCAGTGCTTATTACACCAGTTTTAGAGCTGTTTTCACAAGATTATCAAGAGAAACATTTGCGTCTAAAAGATATTAATCCTCCTTTAATTGAGGAGTTAGTGGAGTTAAATAAACTCTTAAACAACACAAACTGTATAGAGTATCTACACGATGCACTCGATCACATGGAGTCACTCTTTACACTCTTTGATCTTGGGTATATCGATCTACAAGATCGCTCAAATAGTGAGATATTGGTACACAATATCATTAAAAAATCTCTTTATCTCACAGCTTCATACCATACTAAAGAGCTTGAAGCATTACAGGTGAGTTTACAAGAGCGTTATCTTATCAATGCATCTGTATTTCAATCATTACCAGATTATTGGGGATTAGGGCAACACTTTCCTGTTATGCCTTTACACCATCTCAATAGCGATCCTTTACGTGCTGCTTCTTTATGGGATATTACATGTGATAGTGATGGTGAGATAGGATTTAATCCCCAAAAACCATTGTACCTTCATGATGTAAATCTTCAAGAAGAGGAATATTTTTTAGGTTTTTTCAATGTTGGTGCATATCAAGAGACACTTGGAATGCAACACAATCTTTTTGCTCGTCCAAGTGAATTTACTGTTGTTATCCACGAAGATGGATACACCATACAAAACCCAATAGAGTCTAACTCCATTAAAGAGATTTTGTGTAATATGGGGTATGATATAACTCAATTGACACAAAAACTTAAAAGTGAGATAGAACAGAGTGATTTTATATCAGAACAAGAAAAACGTGATACACTTGCACAATTTGAAACTTTTATAGCCCAAAATGGGTACTTAAGAACAACGAACTAAGGGAAAAGATGGGGATATTTGCACTAATCAAAGAAGATTTTGCTAATGCGTATAATAATGATCCAGCATTACATTCTAAAGTCGATTTTTTATTTAACTATCCTGGTGTATGGGCTGTTGCATGGTATCGCATAGCACATAAATTATATACATCAGGATTTAAACGTTTTGGTCGTATGATAATGGGTGTGACGCAAATATTAACAAATATTGATATCCATCCAGCCGCACAACTTGGACGACGTGTTTTTATCGATCATGGTGTGGGTGTTGTAATAGGTGAGACAGCTATTGTAGAGGATGATGTTTTAATCTATCAAGGGGTAACACTTGGTGGTGTTTCTTTAAATCAAGGCAAAAGACATCCAACAATACGACAAGGTGTTGTTATAGGAGCCGGTGCAAAGGTTTTAGGAAATATAGAAGTGGGTGCATATGCAAAAATAGGGGCAAACTCTGTTGTTGTTAAGTCTGTACCTGAATGTTCTACTGCTGTAGGGATTCCAGCTCATGTGATAGAAAAAGGTCGATGTAAAGATCCATTTATGCACAATATGCTTCCAGATATCAACAAAGAGATGTTTGAGTATCTACTCAAACGGGTTGCAGTTTTAGAACATATTCTTGTTCAAGATAATAAAGAGGTTCTTGAACAGGATCTTGAACTTGAACAAATATATGAATCTTTTATAAAATCGATGAAAAACTAAAAAATTTTAGTATAATATCGAAATATTTCACCTAAAGGGTTTTCATGCTAACAAAACGCATAAACACACTATCTGAATCGATCACTATTGCAGTGACAACAATGGCTCAAGAGCTTAAAGCTCAAGGGAAAGATATTTTAAGCTTTTCTGCTGGAGAGCCAGACTTTGATACACCTGCTGTTATTAAAAATGCTGCTATTGATGCTATTAACAATGGATATACAAAATATACTGCTGTAGATGGTATTCCTGCACTTAAAGAAGCTATTATCAATAAACTCAAGCGCGATAACAACTTGGAGTACAAATCGAGTCAAATCATTGTAAACAATGGTGCAAAACACTCACTTTTTAACCTTTTTTCTGCAACGATTGAAGATGGTGATGAAGTGATTATTCCTGCTCCTTTTTGGGTGACATACCCTGAGTTAGTACACTATTGTGGTGGGAAAAGTGTTCGTATAGATACAGATGATACAACAGGATTTAAGATCACACCACAACAATTGCGTGATGCGATCACACCAAAGACAAAGATGCTTATTCTTACAACACCTTCAAACCCTACAGGTGCAGTGTATTCACGTAGTGAACTTGAAGCCTTAGCAGAGGTATTAAAGGGTACAAATATCTTGGTTGCAAGTGATGAGATGTATGAAAAACTTGTATATGAAGGGGAGTTTGTCTCAACTGCAAGTATTAGTGAAGATATGTATAAAAGAACGATCACTATAAACGGTCTTAGTAAGTCTGTTGCAATGACAGGATGGCGTTTTGGATATATGGCTGCTGCTGATGAGGATCTTATCAAAGCAACAAAAAAATTACAATCACAAAGTACATCAAATATCAACTCTATCACACAATATGCAGCTATTGCTGGTTTGGATGGAAGTGCTGATGATGATATTGAGATGATGCGTCAAGAGTTTAAAAAACGTCGTGATGAGGCTGTAGAGCTTTTTAATAAAATCGATGGTCTTAGCGTACTAAAACCAGATGGTGCATTTTACCTTTTTGTAAACATTAAAGAAGTAACTGAGGATTCTTTAACATTTGCTAAAGAACTTCTTGCTTCAAAAGGTGTTGCAGTAGTTCCTGGTGTTGGTTTTGGAAGTGATGGATATTTTAGATTTTCATTTGCTACTGATATAGAGAGTATTCGTGAAGGTATTAAGCGTATCGAAGCGTTTGTTCAGGAGCAAAAAGGGAACTAACTATGTTTACCACTGATCTACTCATCAGCTTTGTGCTGATGGGTTTACTTTTTCTTCGACAGGTAGTCATCCTCAGACAACCTAATAAAATCAATTATGCTCCTTTGATGATAACTATTGGTGGGATCAGTAGTGTTTTACATTTTATTATTCATCCAGAAAATACCAATCTTATCCTTTTGCTTCGTGAATCTTTAATCCCTTTTTTAGTTGCTTTGATCTTTTTTGTTATTATGAATATTCTTCATCAAACACAACGCTCTTTAAATGCAAAAATGCAAGATGAGATTACACACGCAATAGCAAACGAAATAGCTGAGCTTAAAAAGTTTATTTTAGAACTTGAACAGCGTATGCAAAAAACACATCAAGATTCTATGGATGCTCAAGAAGAGATACGTAAAAATTTTATTAATGATGTGAAAATATTAGAAACTATTGTAAAAAACCAAGAGCAGTTTGCTCAAAATTTTAAAACAATGGAAGTATCTAACCAAGAAGTTCAAAAAAATTTACAATACTTTAGTGATGTTCAGTTACCAGAGCTTGATAATGTTGTGCATAAACATATCGATATATTGCGTGTTGCTGAGCAAGATCACTATAACAAACTCTCAACATTACTGCAAAAAGCGACACAAAGTCGTTTTGATTTAGCAGAAGATATAGAAAAAGTGGCACTAAAACTTGAAAAAATTGGTCATACAGCAGATACCATTGCACAAGATATTATTACTACAGCACTTAAAAAACTCACACAAACAACAAAAGCATTAGAGGGTGAAATGGTGTTTTTAAAAACACACGCAGATGGACTCAAAACATCATTGCTTGAGAGTGAAACTAAAATAACAAATATCACAACGCAAAGTGAAATGGTGATGAATCAGATAGTTCTTGTTGCAAAAAAGATGGAACATTTAGACCAATACAATACTACTGTATACAATCTTCTAAAAAATATTGAGCAAATTACAGATGAAGCAGATGAAACACAGCAACACTATAAACAGATCTCTGTTGAATTACAAAAATTGCTTATAACTATACAAAATACAAAAGCACAGGAAGCTAATTATATTCATGATACACTTGCTACACTCATTGATTCATTGAATCAAAAAATAGATACTTCGCTACAAGAGTTACATGAACATTATCATACAACAAGTGATGATATTACTAAAAGCGTGCAAATTCTTGCAAAAAAAGCACAACTTCAAAAAGGGTATGGTGAGAGTTGAGCCCTTTGGTAAATGTGCAACATGATGCACTTCTTGCTTGGTATAAGAAGTTTGGACGTCACGATCTTCCGTGGCGAACAAGTGATGATATTTATCATATATATATTAGTGAAGTGATGTTACAACAAACTCAAGTTGAACGTGTACGAGAGTTTTTTTATCCACGTTTTTTAGAGCATTTTCCTACACTTACATCTTTGGCAAATGCACCACTAAGTGATGTATTGGCTTTATGGAGTGGACTTGGATACTATCGTCGTGCAAAAAACCTGCACCTCTTAGCACAACAAACAGCACCACAACTTCCATCAACTTATAAAGAGCTTTTAGCCCTACCAGGGATAGGAAGTTATACAGCAAGTGCGATCTGTAGTTTTGGTTATAATCATGCGTGTTGTGTTGTTGATACAAATATCTCTCGTGTACTTAAACGCTTTTTTGCATTAAAAGAGGTGACACCAAAAGAGTTAGAACAACACGCAACAAACTTTTTAAATATCCAACAGCCTCGTGCACACAATCTAGCACTTATGGATCTTGGTGCAATGGTATGTAAAGCAACAAATCCACTCTGTTTGGAGTGTCCACTAAGGCAGTGGTGTCAAGGAAAAGATGATCCTATGGCATATACAAAAAAGAAGCAAAAAAGATCGCATCAGATGGATCTGTTTTTTGGAGTTTATACAAATAGTGCCAATGAAGTAGCTCTTGTATATTCAGATGGAAATATGTATAAAGATATGTTGGTATTACCAAGTGTTGATCCCATTGAAGAGAATCTTTTGGGTCAATATAAACACGCATATACAAAATATAAACTCAATGTATATATTTATGCTTTAGAGGAGTTGCCATCAAGCTATAAGGAGCAAAAAATCATTTGGCTTGATGAAAAAAGTTTTAGCAAGGCTCATATATCATCACTTACGAAAAAAGCACAAAAACTGATTTTTAACAAAGGATAAGAATTACTCAAAATTGAGTAATTCCTTTGCTTGTATCATATCTTTATCACCTCTACCTGAAAGATTTACGATGATAAGTTTTCCTTCAATATTTTGTAGTTTTTTAAGGTATGCAACTGCATGTGAAGATTCAAAAGCAGGGATGATTCCCTCTTTTTGACTTAGCCATACAAAAGCATCAAGCGCTTCTTGGTCGGTAATATAATCGTATGTAACTGAACCATTGTCATTGTGAAATGCATGTTCAGGACCAATACCAGGATAATCGAGCCCAGCAGAGATAGAATGCGCTTCTAAGATCTGTCCATCATCATCTTGTAAAAGATAACTCATCTGCCCATGTAAAACACCAGGACGACCTTTTTTAAGGCTACATCCGTTTTTATCATCTATTCCAAGACCACCAGCTTCTATCCCGATACACTCTACCTCTTGATCTTCTAAAAAATGTTGAAACATCCCTATAGCATTACTACCACCACCAATACATGCTATTACATGATCTGGTAAACGGTTCTCTTTTTCTAAAATCTGTGCACGAGCTTCCCATCCGATGATCGCTTGAAAATCACGCACCATCATAGGGTAGGGGTGTGGACCTGCAACTGTTCCAATGATATAAAATGTATCACGTGCATTTGTTACCCAATGGCGAATAGCATCATTCATGGCATCTTTGAGTGTTCTGCTTCCACTCTCAACTGCGTGTACTTTTGCACCAAGGAGTTTCATACGAAACACATTAAGCTCTTGACGTTCAACATCTTTTGCACCCATAAAGATTTCACATTCTAGCCCTAATAGTGCCGCAATTGTCGCAGTTGCAACACCATGTTGTCCTGCACCTGTTTCTGCGATAACTTTTTTATATCCTAGACGTTTTGCCATAAGCCCTTGTGCAATAACATTGTTTACTTTATGTGCACCTGTATGGTTAAGATCTTCACGTTTGAAATAAACTTTTGCACCTAATTCATTTGAGATGTTTTGTGCAAAATATAAAGGGGAAGGGCGTCCTACATAATCTTTTAAATAGTAATCAACTTCAGCCCAAAAATCTTTATCAAAACGGATCGATTCATACTCTTGGTTAAGTTTTAACAGTGCTGGCATTAATGTTTCAGGAACATAGCGTCCACCAAAAATACCAAAATGTCCATTATCATCGGGATCAAATTTACTTTTACTTGGAATGTACATTATTAATTAACCTCTATTACTGTATATACGTTAGTTTTTTCTTGGAGTTTGTTTATTCCCTCTAAAAAGGTAAGACCTAATATAAAACAACTCTCAACACATTGTGCACCTGTTTGGTTGATAAGTGTTGCAGCTGCATGTGCAGTACCACCTGTGGCTATTAAGTCATCAATCAGTAAAACTTTTGCTCCTTGTTTATTGCCAAAAGCATCAATATGTACTTCTATCTCATCTACGCCATACTCTAAAGCATACTTTTCACCTATAGTTGTGTATGGAAGTTTCCCTTTTTTACGGATAGGAACAAAACCAACACCTAACATCTGTGCAAGAGCTGCTCCAAAAATAAAGCCTCTAGCATCGATTCCAGCTATATAATCAAGATTATACTCTTTGTAGCGTGTAGCTAGATGATCCATAAGTGTTGCATATGCATCTTTATTATTTAAAAGTGTAGTAATATCTTTAAACACAATGCCAGGTTTTGGAAAATCGGGAATATCGCGTATAGAAGATTCTATTAGTTTACGTTGTGTTTCATTGAGTGTTTTCATAACTATATCCTTTAGAGTAGGGCATCAATACGACTCTCAAGTGCTTTGATTTTATTGTTGAGTCGTTCAACCTCTTGACGGTGTTTTGAGTTTCGTTGTTTTAGTACTTTAAGCTCATTTCTTAGTTTGTTAAGCTCTTCGCTTAAAATATCTACATTTCCTAAAGCACGTTGGAGTTGGATCTGGTACTTTCGTATCAAAATCTCTGCTTCTTGTAATGTTAACTTCATTAAATCATTACTGCGTTGCTCTTTGTTTGTGATGCTTTTAAAATAAAACATCTTCACAAAAAGATAGATAGCAACGATAGAGAGTGTTGTTAAAAGTGACCATTCCCAAAACATTTAAGACTCCGTTTTATGCAGTTTGTTCTATTTTTGTTACACGGCAACCGTGTCGTCCACCTTCAAATGAACTATTAAGCCATGCATCAATGATAGATTCTGCAACACCTTTGCCCACAATACGCTCTCCAAAACACAAGATGTTTGCATCATTATGTCCACGTGCTACTGTTGCAGTATATGCGTCATGGCAAAGTGCAGCACGAATACCTGCGTGTTTGTTTGCTGCCATACTCATTCCAATACCACTACCACATATTAAGATACCTTGTGCATCTTTATCAGCTAAAACAGCTTTTGCAACTTTGTGTGCATAGTCTGGATAATCAACTCTATCTCTTGAGAATGGTCCAAAATCTTCCACCTCATACCCTTTTGACTTTAAAAGCTCAACAGTCCAGTCTTTAAGCTCAACTCCTGCGTGATCAGTTGCAATGTAAAATTTCATATATATTCCTTTATGAGAGTAGTAAATGTAAAATAGTTTGTACCGGAAGGTAGATCAAATACTCGTTTAATGGTGTCATAATGACAATCAGTACTATAATCATACCGTATTGTTCATATTTTTGGAAGAACTCTGCTACAGAATCAATTTTATATTTTAGTGCCAGATGTGTAATAAAATGTGCCCCATCAAATTGTGGTATTGGAAGGAGGTTAAACACGCCAAGAACCACATTGATAATGAGGAGTTGATATACAAGTATATAGCTAAATATATAAAACCATGAATCAGAAATAACAGGTGGAGCCATCACGGTAATTGCTATAGAAGCAAATGTTGCTAAAGTAAAGTTATATACAATTCCTGCTAAATCGACTTGCATAGCCGCATTGTATCCACCACGATGTCGTACAGTATACATATCTATTGGAACTGGTTTTGCCCAACCAAAAAGGATACCACCATCACTCCCAAGAAGCATCGGTACAAAATACATTGTTGCAGGGACAATAATGGTCCCAACAAGATCAATATGGTGTAAAGGATTGAGAGTTAAACGACCTGCATTTTTTGCAGTCATATCACCATATTTGTATGCCACCCATCCATGCATAATCTCATGACCGATAATAGCAATAGCCAACGCAACAACAGCTGCAATTATTTTTACAATATCAAGTAATTCCATAATACTCTTTGTCTTGTTCTTCTCTTTCTTTAATGGCCTTTTGTAAATAAGGCGCTTGTTCAAGATCAGTAGGTGTTTTACCTACTCTATCCCAACGAATTTTCCAGTTATCATCAATAGAAAAGTAGATAAACCATGGTGTTCCTTCTATATTTTCATAAGGAACGCTTCCCCAAAAACGGCTATCGTTTGAGTGGTCACGATTATCACCCATCATAAAATAATGATCTTTTTCCACTTTAATAGGTGTCATATAAAAAATTGGTACAGGAAAACGCCCATTGTCTACAATCTTATCATCATGGTGAATACCTGGATGCTCTTTCATATATGGGTTTTTAACCCAAAGTTTTCCATCATACTCTACCACTTCATAGCCATCTTTATAGTGTTTGTTTATCCACTCATTACCTTCTTTAAAATGGATATAAAGATTTTTTTCAGCAACAAAAAGCTCATCACCCGGAAGAGCAACACAACGTTTTACAAAATGTTGTTTGATATTTCCAGGGTAGCGAAAGATGACAATATCACCACGTTGTGGTGTTCCACCATCAATAAGTTTTAGATCTTTACTCCACGGAATTACTGGAATCTCTAAAAATGGAATATACGGCATAGGGATACCATAAGCAAATTTTTTCGCAAAAAGGTGATCTCCAATCAGTAAAGAGTCTTTCATACTTCCACTGGGGATCCTAAAAGCCTGAGCAATAAAAAAGATTACAAATAGGACAATCACTATTGTTCCTGTCCATGTATTTGACCACTTATAGGCGTTGAATAAAAACTTTTTCATTTAGTTGTTCTCTTCTTGCGCATGAAGCTGTGCAGCTTTAAGAGTATTACTTAAAAGCATTGCAATAGTCATTGGTCCAACACCACCAGGTACTGGAGTAATATAAGAGCATTTCTTGCTAACATTTTCAAAATCAACATCACCAACAAGCTTACCATTATCTGCACGGTTAATACCAATATCGATGATAATAGCACCATCTTTAACCATATCCTCTTTGATAAGGTTTATAACACCCACACCCACTAAAATAATATCTGCTTGAAGTGTGTGTTTTTTGAGATCATCTGTAAAAATATGACAAACTTCTACAGTAGCATCTGCATTAAGTAGTAATGAAGCCATAGGTTTTCCAACAATGTTTGAAGCACCAACAACACAACAGTTTTTCCCTTTGACATCGATATTGTACTCAGCTAAGAGTTCCATAACTCCAAGAGGTGTACAAGGAACAAATCCATCAAGATTTGTAACAAGACGCCCTACATTGTATGGATGGAAGCCATCTACATCTTTACTCGGATCTACAAGTTCTAAAATTTTTGTTGTATCTATTTGTGGAGGGAGAGGTAGTTGGATCAAAATACCATCAATATTTGGATTTTCATTCATCATTTTGATTGTATTTTCGATCGCTTCTTGTGAAATATCTTGAGGCATTTCATGTGTTATAGAATAAAAACCTACACGATCACACGCTTTTTTCTTCATGCCGACATATGCAGCACTTGCAGGATCATTTCCTACTAAAATAACTGCTAGACCTGGTGTTCTTCCTGTTTGCTCTTTAAGTTTTACAACATCATTGGCTACATTTGTTTCTATTTTTTTTGCGAGTGCTTTACCATCAAGAATTTGCATTTAAACCTCATAAATAAAATTTTTGTTATTATACCGTTTTAAAATAACATTAGGCTAATAATGAAATATATTATACCACTTCTGATAAGTACTACATTGTCCCTTTTTGGTGAAGGTAGTTTTATAACACCTATGGAGTATGCTTCTCAACTCTATGATAACCCACGTGGTATAGGATGTGGTAAATGTCATGGAAAGCATGGAGAGGGACTTGTTATAGCGCATTATACGCATAAAGAGCAAGAGAAAACTTTTAGTGCACCACCGATAAATAAACTCTCTTATGAAGCATTTTACAAAGCATTGCACCAAAGAAAAAAAGGGATGCCTTTGTATTATTTAACACAAGGTGAGATACAGGCATTGTATCTTTACTTACAAAATCAAGAGTTTAATCAAAGGTAGATCATGGTTTCTATAGAGTACCTTCAAGAGTTGTTTGACAAACGTGATCTTAAAGCTTTAGATAGCTTGGCAAAGCCAACATATCGAGTTTGTAATAAAAGAGATGATTACCGTTCTGTTTTAATGCTCTCTGCACACAATATTAAACACCTTTCAAAAATAGTCTCACTAGATGCTGAGGCGATTATGTTGAACCTTGAAGATGGTGTATCAAAAGAGCTTAAGCCATATGCTCTTGTCTTATGTGCTATTTTTTTAACGCAACTTCGTGAGTGCAAGAAAAAGCTTATTGTGCGTGTGAATCCTCTTGATGAGGGTGGATATGATGAGATAGCATATCTGAATCAATTTATGCCTGATGCTATTCGTGTTCCAAAAATTAAAAATCCTAAAGAGGTAGAGAATGTTTTAGCACTTTTGCATGATGAGATTGAACTGCATCTCTCTATAGAAACAGCGCAAAGTTGGCATAATCTTGCTCAGTTGCGTGTAAGCTCTCGTGTTACAACTTTTTATTTGGGTGTATTGGATCTTTTTGCTGATATGGGACTCTCACATGCTCTTATAACAAAAGACAATCCTACGATGCACTATATCTTAACCCATTTTCTTATTACTTCAAAAGCGATGGGAATCAAACCTGTTTCTTTTGTATTTCAAGAATATAAAGATGAAAAAACATTTACAGAGTGGCTCAATCTTGAAAAACAGCTTGGGTATGATGCAAAAGGGTGTATTGCACCAAATCAGGTAGCATTAGTGCATAAGATATTTGTCGATGAACACAAACAGATTCAAAGAGCAAAAATTATTGTTAAACTTTTTGAGATGCACCAAGAAGAGGGGATTACAGGGTTTGTCGATGAGGAGTATGGGTTTATTGATGAACCGATATATAAAGGGGCTTTGAACCTTTTGGCTTCACAAAACCCCTCAAACGATTAGTTACACGATCTCCATTCGTAATATTTATCCCATATCACACTGTCTCTATAAAGTGTTACACCATTGTAATATGGTGTTGTTCCTTGAGTATCGACAATATGTATCTTAATGTTTTGACCACTCACTTTTTCAACAAAACCTTTCATAGTTATATTTAAAAAGAGTGCTACACGCCCATCTTTACATACTGTTTCTCCAACATGCTTACGTTTTGAATAAGCTCTTTGGAGTGCTTCTTGCTCTTTTTGTTTTTGAAGCTCTTGAGCTTTTCTTTGTGCTTCACGTTGTGCTTTTTGATGTGCAAGTTCTGCCTTGTATTCTTGAAGTAATCTTTTTTCTTTTGAAGAACCAATAGATGCTATATATTCCATACTTTGAAGATCAGATCTGTTTTGTGCATAACGCATAAGTTGATATTTATCTACTCCTGATGCAAAAAGTTTATTGAGTATCTCTTTTTTATCACTTTGTAAAAGTGCATAGCTTAATGCTAAAAGTTTATCTGGCTGTGGAAGTTTATTATTATCTATTAGGAAGTTAATAAGTTGGTACTCTTTGTGTTCATATGCTTTATTTAAAAGACTGAGTTTATCATACTTCACATCCCCTTGAAGCACTATACGCTCTACAACAGGTATCATCCCTTTTTCAAGTGCATCGTTGAGAATTTTTGGTGTTGCGACTGCACCTTTTTTCAAATAAAATAGTGCACCACGCTGATCTTTTTGTTCAACCATTTGTGCAAGGATTTTTTGATACTCATAGTAGTGTGCTACTTGTGTAATATTGTGCTTTTGTAGAATTTGTGTGATTTGTTGTGGAAGCTCTTGTTTTTGTTGTTTAAGCTGAGCATAGATTTCTGCTGTGATTTTATCTGGTTGTATTGTTGATAAAAAGCTCTTAACAACTTGTATAAGCTCATTTTGGTGTTGTTGGACAACTTTTTTACTAGAGTAGACTTTTGTTTTTTTCAAAATATCCCAATCATTTTCTGTAAAATACCCATTGCCAACAGAGAGTTTATATGACTGTAGTCGTAATGTTTTTATCAATAATATATTAAGATATTTGATATCTTTTTGTTGTGCTTGTGCAGCTGCGTGTTGTAAGAGTTTAAACCCTTGTGGTTGCAATAGTATATTTTTCACATAGAGTTGTATCATGGTTGTATTATCATATTTTGTAGCTAAATATGTTGCAATTTTGGTGTAAAGATCACCAGGCATTGGATCTCTAAGTTGATCAAGATATTGAAGCAGTAAATTATCAAAGCGTTGCTGTTTCATAAAATACTCAGCAAAAGCATACCCATTCATCACTCTGTATTCAGTATTGCCATATACTGCAAAATCAAGAGCATTATCAACAAGATCCCAATACCAGTCATTATGATCCTCTTTGCTTTTTTGTGCAAGAGCATCCAACACTTCATCTTCACTCATGGAAGCATTGTTTCGTAAAAGTTCATATACATAATAATCAGGTGTGTATTTACTATCATACACAGTACCAAGAGATTTGAAAATATCATTTTGAGAGATATACACACCATACGCTAAAAGCTCTTGAACATATCGAGATTTTGTTGGATTTGCTCTGTATTGTAAAAGTTTGTCAAGTTTTTGCATCAACTCAGCATCAGAGTAGGGCGAGGGTTTAAACTTTTGAACTTTTTGTGGTATTTGAGTAATCTGTTCTAGTGGATTTGAACATACAAGATCTATATCAACTACTGAAGCATCATTTGAACGAGTTAGTGCGATGTTTAGATGATTTGATTGTACATCATTTATTTTGATATTTTCATCTTCTAATGAATGGTAGCCTTTGGGATAGATATATGGTGTATCAATAGAGATACTTTCGCTAAAATTATCGATAATATACCCTTGACCACAAATATAGAGTGGTCCATCACATGAAAGATCTAAACTCTTTGGGTAGTTTTTAAAGTTTATAGTTATCGATCCAGATTCTGAACCATCAAGTACTTTTCCCTTACATACATATTGTTTTGCAATAAGTTTTTGAAATTTTTTCATTGTATCGTGTTGTTTTTGTACCACTTGTGGATCGATCCCAGAGCTACAAGCTCCAAGTAATAAGGCAAGTGTTGTAAGTGTATATGCAGTTTTCATTTGTTTTCTCCTTATTTTCCAAGTGCACTATCTAAATATGCACGTGCAATATAATAGTTGTAGTAGTCGATAATCAATGTAGCTTTTGCATCGATATACCCTTGTCGTGATTGTTGCAACTCTATATAGTCACACAAACCATGCTCATATCGTTTAGTTGCTTGGTAAAACTTCTCCTTTGAGACCTCAAGAAGTGTTTGAGCTAATGCAACTGTATCAGCACTTTTTTGTACTTTAAAATATGCTTGTGTAATCTCCTGTTTTATTGCAAGTTTGAGATCTTGGAGTTGTGTTGATGCACGAGATGATTCTATCTTTTTTGCCTGTGTATGTGCTTGAGTTGCACCACCAGCATACAAATTCATATCAACTCCAAGCCCAATGTTCCAACTCTCTTTAGGGAAATAGGAACGAAGTTTTTGCGTATCACTTTTTGTATAATCTCCAACAATATATACAGATGGGTAATATTGTGATTGTGCACGTTTGATCTGATGTTGATATTTTTTAATATAATATTGTTGCTCCTCAATCTCATAACGGTGTTTATAGCCATATATTATGGCATTTTCAAGTGTAAGAGGATACTCAGACAAGGTGCTACAGAGTGATTCTAAATTTAGATGGGGTTGCGTGATAGTGTATGTGCGAATAGCATCATGAAAGCCTACTATACGATCGAGTTGTGCATATGCAAGTTCTAAATTGTATTGAGCATTTTTAAGTGCTATTTTTGCTTGTATTAATGTTACTTTTGCATCAGAAATATCTATTTTTGTTCTGATACCTGCTTCAAAATAGCGCTGAGCACGATAAAGTTGTGCTTCATTGAGTTTGATATTTTCTTTTTGTACTTCAATAAGCGCTTGTGCTTCTAAAACTTTATAGTAACTCTCTTTAACATCCCTTTTCTTTTCTACTATAAATCGTTTGATCTGCATTAGCAATGATTTACTTTGTGCATCAGCTGAAGCAATATCTGATGAAATACCACCAAAATCGTATACTAATTGTTTTAAAGACAATGAACCCATTAAAAGTTTGTCCTCTGTAGAAGATATGGAACTTTGTGTTGCTTGTCCTACGAGATCTATACGTGGTAAATAAGAGCTCTGTGCCTCTTTTTTATAGAATCTACTTGCATCATAACTATACTGTGCACTTTGTAAATTTGGTGCATTGTGTAATGCCTGTGTAATGAGTTGATCGACTGTGTAAGTTGTATCAGCAATACCCAAACACGCAACCAAAGAGCTTAAAACTATTTTTTTTATCATGAAAGCGACTCCCTTCGTGCAATCTCATCTTCAACGCTGACAAATTTTTCTCTCATTGTTTCAAGTACAACGTACAATACAGGAACAATAAGTGTTGAGATAAATGTTGCAGCAATCATACCAAACATTAAAACAACACCTATAGAGACTTGTGTAATCGCTCCTGCTCCTGTTGCAAATGCTAATGGGAAGATACCAAATAAAAATGATAAAATTGTCATCATAATGGCACGAAAACGGAGCTTTCCTGCATTGATAGCAGATTCAATAATACCTATACCTTGTTCCCTTTGCTCTTTAGCAAACTCTACAATTAAAATCGCATTTTTTGCAGCAAGAGCAACAAGAAGTACAAGACCAACTTGCGCAAAAGTGTTTAGTGGGATATTCATCCATAATAATCCACCAAGAGCACCTGCTATTACTAAAGGGACTGATAATAAAATCATAAGTGGTAAAATCCAACTCTCATATTGTGCAGCAAGAACTAAAAAGACTACGAGTGTAACAAAAATAACAACATATATTTGTGCATCTCCTGCTAATTTTTCTTGAAAACTCATCCCAGCCCACTCAAAACCATAACTTTTTGGTAATACTTTATTTGCAATCTCTTCCATTGCTTTCATTGCATCACCTGATGAGTATCCAGCTGCAGCTGCACCATTGATTTGGATACTTCTATACATATTAAAATGTGCAAGATTTTGAGGACCTATAATTTGTTCTATTGTTACTAAGGCACTGAGTGGAACCATCTTCCCATCATTGTTTTTAACAAAAAGTTTGTCAATATCAACTTTGGCACTTCTGTACTCTTTGTCTGCTTGAACAAATACACGAAACACTTTTCCAAATTTTGTAAAGTCATTAACATATACAGAACCAAGATATATCTGCATTGTACTAAAGAGATTTGCCATATCTACACCTAAAGCATTTGCTTTTTCTCGATCTATTTTTATATCATACATCGGGTAGTTACTAGAAAATGTTGTTGTTGCATATGCTATACGTGGGTCTTTATTTGCTTCTTGAATTACAAGATCAGCATAATGTTTAAAAGTACTTAAATCTCCTGAAAGATAATCTTGTAATCGAAAATCAAATCCACCAACAGCACCAATCCCTGGAATACCTGGTAGATTAAATGCAGCGATATTTGCATCTGTTATATCTGCTGTTTTTGCTTTTATTTTTGCTATAACAGCATCAACACTTTGATCTTTTTGTGTTCTTTGTTTCCAATCTTTTAATGTGATATACATTGCAACAGAGGCACTATCAAGTGATGATGTAACAAGATTATATCCATCGATAGTAACTATATTTTCAATCTCAGGTATGTTATATAGACGTTTTTCCACCTTTTTTCTAATCTGAACAGTTTGAGAGAGTGCTGTACCTGGTTTAAGATTTACTGAAACAATACATACTCCTTTGTCTTCTGATGGGACAAAACCGGTTGGAATAATAGTAAAAAGATAGTATGTAGCATAAAAAAGTAGACCAATGATAAGAATAACACCATAACGTACCTTAATAAAAAAGGTGATAACAGCTGTATATTTTTGTGTAATATATTCAAAAACATGATCAAATTTTTTAAAAAAAATAAATTTCTCTTCCCCTTTTTTTCTTCTTTTTATGATGATAGAGCTCAAAGCAGGGGAGAGGGTGAGGGCATTGAGTGAAGAGATCATTACAGCAAAGGAAATTGTTAAGGCAAACTGTTGATAAAGAGCACCAGTTATCCCTGGTAATAATGATACTGGCACAAAAACAGCAACAAGTACAAGTGTAGTTGAAATAATAGGACCAATAAGTTCAATCATAGCCCTTTTTACTACTTGAGGAACTGTTAAATCTGGTTCTTTTTCTAAAAGAACCTCAACATTTTCTACTACCAAAATAACATCATCAACAACAATTCCAATAGCTAAAATAAGTCCAAAAAGTGTTAAAAAGTTGATAGAAAAACCATTTGCCATATGCATAATGGCAAATGTACCTATAAGTGAAACAGGTATCGCAACTGAAGCAATAACAGTAGGACGCCAAGAGCCTAAAAAAATAAATATAATTAAAATTACAAGCCCAATAGCCATAAACAGATTTATTACAACATTGTCTATTGCAACACGAACATACTTAGTTGTATCATATGGTATACTCCACTTAACACCATCTGGAAAGCGTCTTTGTAAACGCTCCATAGTCTCTTGAACCTTTTGTCTAATCTCCAAAGCATTGGCATCACCAAGTTGAAACACCCCTATAAGTCCTGCTGGCTGTTTGTTTGAGATGGCATTCCAATCGTAACTTTCACTTCCTAAAACGATTCTTGAAACATCTTTTAAATAGACTAAAGAACCATCTTTTTTATGTTTTAATACTATATTTTCAAACTCTTTTACATCACTAAGACGCCCCTCTGTTGTAAGGGTAAATTCTTGCTTTTGATTATCAAAACTTGGCATACCACCAATTTTTCCAAGAGAAGCTTGTTTATTTTGACTTTTAATAGCTGAGACAACATCCATAGGAGTTAAACCAAGTGTTTTGATTTTATCGGGATTGAGCCATACACGAATAGAGTATTTTTTCTCTCCCATATTTAATGCCTTACCAACACCAGGTATACGTTTAATCTCATCGAGTACATTGATATTTACAAAGTTTGACAAAAATGCTGCATCATAACGTTTATCCCCAGTGATCGTGATAAGACAAACTAAAGAGGGACTTTTTTTATCTATAATAATCCCTTGTGCAACAACTTCTGCTGGAAGTGAAGCTGTTGCGATAGAGACTTTATTTTGTACATCTACAGCACCAATATCTATATCGTATCCAGGTTTAAAGTAGACATTAATATCAGAACTTCCACTTGAAGTTGATATTGAATCCATATAAATTACACCTTTGATACCATTGAGTTTATCTTCTAGTACACGAGTAACTGTATCCTCAACAACATACGCATTTGCACCAGTATATGTAGCACTAACACTTACTGTAGGTGGTGCAACATCAGGATATTCAGAAATTGGTAAGATAAAAAGTGAAACAAGCCCAGCGATAATGATGATTAATGAGATCACCATTGCCAAAATAGGGCGTTTGATAAATGTTACACTAAACATTGTTTAATCCTCTTTTTGTTGTGAAGAGGGGATAAGATTGTTTTTGTTTAAAATTGCATCTATTCCACGCTCTTTTGTTACATCATGAGGAATCACAGCAAGTTTTTGTTGTAGTTTCATTAGAGAAGAAACCACAACTTTATCACCACTTTTTAGACCCTGTGTAACAGCAACATAATGGCGTGTTCCATAGCCAGTTGTAATATCTGCACGTTGTAATGTATTATTGTTATCAACAGTATATACATATGCTCCAAGTTGATCGTGAAAAATAACTTCTGGTGGGATCATTATAAAAGGTTGCTTGTCTGTTATAAAGATATGTACATAAACAAAACTTCCAGGTAAAATTTTTGCATCTTTATTGTCAATAACAGCTCTCATTGAGATTGTAGATGTCAAAGGATCTACAATATTATTTGAAAAATCAACATACCCATCAAGTCTGATACGCTCCTGTGTTCCTTCTACTTCAATAAAAGCATCAGGATTTTGTTTTATTTTATATTTGTTAAACATAGCAACATCTTTTTGTGAAGGGGAAAAATATGCATAAAGTGGATTATATTGTACGATTGTTGTAAGAAGAGTTGCTTCTGTTTTTCCTACTAGGTTACCTACATCAACATATCGTACACTGATATATCCTGATATTGGTGCTTTAATGGTTGTGTAACTAAGGTCTAGTTTTGCTCTTGCTATTTTTGCATCATCACCAAGTAAAATAGCACGCAAAGAAGCCTCTTTTGCTTGATACTCTTCAAGTGTAGCACGAGGTGCAAGCCCCTCTTGCACCAAGGGTGCATATCGTTTCACATTTGCATGTGCAAGATGTAAAGCAGCTCTATCTTGAGCTTTTTGTGCATACGCCATTTTTAATGCAGCTTTGTAAGAACTTTGTTCTATCTTAAAAAGTTTCTCACCTTTATGCACATAGGCACCATCTTTAAAATAGCGTTTTTCTAAAATACCTGATACACGTGCTCGAACCTCTTGTGATGAGCTTGCTTTTGTTTTTCCGGTATATGTAACCCAAATTGGAACATTTTTCTTTTCTACGGTAATAATATCTACTTGAAGTGGTTGTGTTTTTTGTTGTTGTGTTTTTTGTTGCGTGTCAGAGCATCCAATGAAAAAAAAGAGTAAAGAAGCAAAAGCAAATGAGTATTTGATGAGCATAAAGAAAAACCTTTGTAAATTTTTCTTATTATTATAACCTAATATCGTAGATTATAGTATACATTGTAACGTATTAGTGTTTTCTCTTTTGGTCGAGGATAACGACTGTATGCATATTCTATCATCTCTTTTGTAGTGTCATCAAGAATAAAATAGCCACTTTTTTTAATAAGATGCAGATTTGAGATATCACCATTTGGATGAAGATAAAACTCAACGACATTTGTTCTGTTTACACGCAAATCTCGTGGTATATTTAAAGGTGCCAGACGGTTAAGTACACTTTGTGTTATACGACGCATAATCTCTTGATTATCTATAATATATTGTTGTTGACCTGGTGTGAGTTTTCCAAAAGTATCTCCATAGAGCTCTTTTATATTTTGTGAAAGGTTACCACCAGATTTATAATGTTTTTTGCGTTGAGTTTGTTGTGAAGATGCTGTATCTTCATACATCCAACTTAATGGATCTTTTGGTTTTGATTTTTTTGGTACTTTTTGTACAGGAACAACTTTTTTTGGTTCAAGTAGTGGAATTACGGGCTTTTTGTGTTGTTGAGAAGAGTGAGTTTTTTTCTTTGTTTTTTGATGAGATTGTGGTGATTTTCTTTTAGGTGAAATGACAGTTTTATGAGGTTGTATTACAGGCTTTTGTTGTGTAATTTTTTTGTATTGAGTACCTTTTGGAACTGTTTGATGTTTTGGTGTTGGAAGTGTCGTTTTTGATATTCCCGATTTTTTAAATTTTTTTGGAAGTTCTTTTAATGATATTTTGAGTTTATGCTCTTTTTTTTGAGTATGTTTTAGTGTAGAAGGGATATGTGTAAGAGCAATCCACAAAAGTAAAAAGACAAGTACATGGATAAGTAGCGCAACAAAAAGTGCAAAAGATGACCTGTTCAACCAATAAACCCTATTTTTTTAGCAATTATAGCAGATCAATATTAATACTACTTGGCTATAATAAAGAAAATATTTTGATAAGGTATAGTGTATGAGTATAGAAGCATCAAAAAAAGCATTTCAAGAAGCGCAAGATTTAATCCCAGGTGGTGTTGATTCACCAGTACGTGCATTTAGCAGTGTTGGTGGTACACCACTGTTTATTGAAAAAGGTGAGGGTGGTTATCTGTATGATATAGATGGTAACAAATATGTTGATTATGTACAATCATGGGGACCACTATTATTTGGGCATAGAGATGAAACAATAGAAAATGCTGTTATCAACGCTGTTAAACATGGTTTGAGCTTTGGTGCACCAACATTAGCAGAAACACAACTTGCAAAACTTGTAACGCAATTTTTTGATTCTATTGAAAAAGTACGTTTTGTAAGTAGTGGTACAGAAGCTGTTATGAGTGCTATTCGTTTAGCTCGTGGTTTTACTGGACGTGATGATATTGTAAAATTTACAGGATGTTATCATGGACATAGTGATTCATTGCTTGTTCAAGCTGGAAGTGGTGCAGCAACATTTGGAAACCCATCAAGTCCAGGTGTTCCTGCTGACTTTACAAAACATACACTTTTAGCAGAGTATAACAATATCCAAAGTGTAAAACAATGTTTTGCAGACTCTGATAATATTGCGTGTGTTATTATTGAGCCAATTGCTGGAAATATGGGGCTTGTTCCTGCTGATAAAGAGTTTTTGCATCAGTTACGTCAGTTGTGTGATGAATATGGTACTTTACTTATTTTTGATGAAGTTATGAGTGGCTTTAGAGGTAGTTTACATGGTGCTGAGTCTATTACTGGTGTAACTCCTGATTTAGTAACACTTGGTAAAGTGATAGGTGGTGGTATGCCTGTTGGCGCATTTGGTGGACGCAAAGATATTATGGCACACCTCTCACCTGAAGGTCCTGTATATCAAGCAGGTACACTTTCTGGAAATCCTGTTGCTATGGCAGCTGGATATGCAGCATTAACAAAACTTAAACAAAATGCAAAAGTATTAGATGTTTTAAATGCTCGTGCAACTCGTTTAGTTGAAGGGATGCGTGATGCTGCAAAAGAGCAGGGTATAGCGATGCAGATCGATACACGTGGAAGTATGTTTGGCTTTTTCTTTAATGAAAAACCAGTAAAAAACTTTCAAGATGCTACAGAGTCTGATGCTGAGCTTTTTGCAAAATTTCATGCAGGTATGTTAGCTGAAGGGTTCTACTTTGCGTGTTCACTTTATGAGACAGGGTTTATCTCCACAGCAACAACAGATACAATGATAGAAGAGACTATCCAAGCAAGTAAACGTGTATTTAAGGCTATAAAATAATGGAAGAAAAACCAAAATTTAAACCCATTATAGAAGCTGCAGATACCCTCTCTTTAGGTATCTCAATGGTAGTAGCTGTATTAATGGGTGTAGGACTTGGATGGTTGTTTAAAAACCTTAGTGGTGCATCGTGGAGTTTTTGGATAGGTGTAGCGATTGGGATTGCTGCTGCTATTTTAAATGTATACAAAGCCTATAAAAAACAGTTTAATGAGTTTGAAGAGTTGGCAAAAGAGGATAGATATGCCATTAAAAAACAACTCGATGATGAAGATGATTTGGACTATGGTGAAAAGAGCTATTAGTATATTTTTAGGGGTTGAACTCCTAATAGGTGTTTTGCTTTTATACTCAAAAACAGTGTTTATTAATGTTGAAGTTGCTTTTTTAAGTGCATTTTTTGTTATACTTGGTTCATCTTATGGATACCAAAAAATGGTACAAAGACAACTTGAAAGTGGCGATTTTGAAGAGAAAAGGGATCTTTTAGATGAGATAGAAGATCCTCATGAACTCTACGATGATACACCATTAAATGATGCGCCTGTTGAAGAGCTTGATCTTAAGGCTATTGTGAAAGAGGAAAAAGCAAAAATTAAAACTTTTAATCCAAAAACAATGAAGTATGGTGCAAAAGGGAGTGTTTCTCTTTTTCGACTTGGTGGTTATATCTTTTTAATTATGGGATTTATCGCTTTGAAAAACAATGGCATTCTTCATTTACCATCGTATCTTCCTGCACTCTTAGTAGGGATTATTACAGGATCACTCGTAACAAAAAAAGGATAATTTGTTATGATGTGACCATAGGAAGGTTGATAGTACAACTATTTGCTTTTACATCAAGACAAAAACCATCATTGTAAGCGCTGTTTTTGATCTCATTTTGTTGTTGTGAACTAAGTTGCATATCAGCAGAAATTGTAATAGAAAAAATACTATACTTTTTATCTTCAAATTTTATATGTTCTCCAACTCTACAAAACACTTTTGTTTCTATTGTAGTACTTTGAAGGTAGGTATCGTATATTTTATTTAAAACTTTTAATAGTTTATTTGAATCAACAATAATATCAGGTAATGCAGGATCATATAGTTTTATAAATTCTATATTTGAATTAATAGAATGAGTTGCTATACATAGATCAATAAGGGTAAAAATATTTACAAGTTCACCTTCTGGTTTTTTCGCATTTAGTTTATATGTAGGGGTTTGATAAAGTTTGATCCCTATTTTCTCTTCATCTTCATAGCCAACAGTAACACCAAAAAATTTATAACGCCCATACTCAAGCTCTATAAAGGTAGTTTTAAAGCCAAAAGTAACACTTGCATAGGTTTGTGCAAGCTCAAAAATCTCTTTTGGTTGTGCAAAGCCCAGTAAAAACTGTGCTTCACTATTTACTGAAACTATCTTTCCATTTGAGTCAAATACTATAAATGGATTATAATCATATTCGATCCACTGTTGCTCAAATGTCATAGTATGTATTACTCTTCTATATAGTTTTTAAGTCTACGCCCAACTTTAGGGTGTTTAAGTTTTTTAATAGCTGATGATTCTATCTGACGAACACGTTCACGAGTAACGCTAAGCTCTTTACCAATCTCTTCAAGTGTTCTATCACTCTCATCATCCATGATACCAAAACGGAGTTTGATAACAGCTTTTTCACGCTCGTTGAGTTGTTCTAATACTTGTTCGATCTGAACACGTAAGTCATCTTTTAAGATTGCATCTGAAGGAGAAAGGGAAGTTTTATCTTCGATGAAATCTCCAAAACGTCCATCATCTTCACTACCAATAGGTGCTTCAAGACTGATTGGTTCTTTTGTAATCTTAATAACATTTTTTACTTTTTCAACAGATAAACCTACCTCTTGTGCAATTGTCTCAACATCTGGCTCTTTACCATGTTCTTGAAGATGTTTACGCATAATTTTGTTAATACGATTAATCGTTTCTATCATATGGATAGGGATACGAATAGTACGTGCTTGATCTGCGATAGCACGACTGATAGCTTGACGAATCCACCACGTTGCATAAGTTGAAAATTTATACCCTTTTTGGTATTCAAACTTATCAACAGCTTTCATAAGGCCAATGTTACCCTCTTGAATAAGATCTAAGAAAGGTAAACCTCTGTTTGTATACCGTTTTGCAATTGAAACAACAAGACGGAGGTTTGATTTTGCCATACGAGTTTTTGCAACTTCAGAGATATTTTTACCACGTTTGATCTGTTCTAAAATATCTGCAAGCTTTTCTGGTTCCATATCAAAAGAGTTTTTACTCGCTTCTTTTGTTTGTACTAGTTTCTTGATCTCCATATATGTAGAAACCATAGTAGCTTCTGGAACCATATTGGTAATATCTTCTTTTGTGAGCTCTTGAATCTTATCTACAAGCACTTTATGGTTAGCACGCAATGTTGCATTAAAAAGTGGAAGTTTATACTCAAGACGTTTAAGCTCTTTATCGTATCCCTCATCACTTTTCAATGCTGTTTCCATCGCTTTTACAAGCTCATTGATAAGCTTTGATGTTGGTCCAAGATCAAGAAGTTTCTCTTTTAAAACAGCTTTTTTATATGTAAGTATTAAATAATAGTGAACAATCTCTTCATTAAGCTCACCATCAAGATTTTCAGGTGCTTTATCAAGCACTTTAAGCCAATCTTTTTTTGCTTTTTCTAACGCTTTAAAACTTTGAGTTACTTTTTCAACACGTGATTTATCTTTACTTGAGAGTGTTTTTTCTTCAGAATCGTCATCATCGTCATCACCATCATCTTTTTCATCTTCAAATGACTTAAACAACTCTTTTACACGTCTTTCACGATTAATAAGTGGTTCTTTATAGTCTAAAATAAAGTCTATAAGATAAGGTACTGAACAGATGGCATCAATAATGATACTCTCTCCGATCTCTATTTGTTTTGAGATTTCAATCTCTTCTTCTTTAGTAAGGAGTGGAACTTGCCCCATCTCACGAAGATACATACGCACAGGAGAGTCTGAACGAGACCATTCAAGGAGTTCATGCTCTTTTAAGATATCGAAGTTTTCACCATCATTATCTTCAAGCATTTTAAGCTGTGCATCACGACGAGCTTGTGCTTCTTGGTCATTAAGTTTTTTTGCGTGTTCACTAGATGTATACAGACATTTATCATATTTTTTCATAAATTTGAAAACATTTTTTGCCTGTGCCGCAGTTGGTTGTTTTTCAAAAAGTTCTACAATCGATTCGTATGTAATACAATCTTTTGACTTATGCTCTTGAAAAAGTTTTTCTATCGCTGCATTGAGTTCTTTTGCTGTCATATCGGAGGTTGCTCCATTTAAGGTTTTTAAAAGGTGGATTATACCGAAATATTTTTAATATCAGCTTTAATAATAGCATTGGAAAAAACTGGAACACTCTTTGCTCATTTCGTTGTATAAAGATTTTTTTGAAGGTTCAAGGATGCAAACAGGATACTATAACTCTGCTGCTGGTATGGTTGCTCAGTTTAACAGAATCGACACTATTGCAAATAATCTTGCCAATGTAAATACAGCAGGTTTCAAGGAAGATAAGCTTGTTGTTGGTGATTTTATGCGACTCTATCAACAAAAGCGTGATGAGTTGGAAAATCCAAATAACACGCAAGAAGCGGCAGCATTTATAAATAGAACTATGGCACGTGCACCACAAATAGTAGATAGATATACAGATTTTTCTGTCGGAAATATGGAAAAAAGTTCCAATACACTAGATTTTGCTCTTTCTCAAGAGGGACTGTTTTTTGTAGTTAAGACTCCTCAAGGGTTGCGTTTAACACGAGATGGTTCTTTTACAACAAACGATGAGGGAAAACTTGTCACAAAACAAGGGTATGAAGTTATGAGTTCTGACTACTATAGCACACAAGATGGTAGTATCACTATTCAAGAGACTGATCGTATCATCACAGTGGATAAAAATGGACAGTTTTATACCAACAACCCTGGAACACTTTCACTTAATCCTGGTAAAAAACTTTTTATTGCACAACCACAAAACCCACAACTTCTTCGCAAAGTAGGGGATAACTTATATACTGTTGAGAGTAGTGAACAAATTGAACCACTTGAAGAAAGTAATGCTGTTCGTCAAGGTTTTATTGAAAAAAGTAATGTTAATGCTGTAGATATGATGACACAGCTTATTGAAACAAATCGTCTTGTTGGAATGTATCAAAAAGCGATGGATACTCAAATGAACGATATGAACAGAGATGCGATAGAAAAAATCGCTGCAAAAGCATAAGATAAAGGATTAGACTATGATGCAATCACTCTATACAGCTTCCACTGGAATGCTTAGTATGCAAACACAAATTGACACGACAGCAAATAATATTGCCAATGTTAACACTATAGGATTTAAAAAAGGTCGTGCAGAATTTGCAGACTTAATGTATCACGTAATGGAGTATGCAGGAACTGCAACAAGTGATGTAACACAATCTCCAACAGGTATAGAGGTTGGTCTTGGTGCACGCCCTACAGCAATTAATAAAATATTTTCAGAGGGTGCACTAAAACAAACAGACAATCAACTCGATATTGCCATTACAGGAAAAGGTTTTTTCAAACTTGAACTTCCAGATGGGACAGAAGTGTATACACGTAATGGTGCGTTTAAAGTAGATAGAAACGGAACAATTGTAAATAGTGATGGGTATAAACTTATTCCAGAGATTGTCGTTCCAGAAGATGCAACAAATATCTCTATTGGTGTTGATGGAACAGTAAGTGTGATTCAAGCTGGACAAACGCAAGCAACACAAATAGGACAAATCAATACAACAAACTTTATCAATCCTGCCGGTTTACACTCAATGGGAGACAACCTGTATGTAGAAACTGATGCTTCAGGACAACCTGTTGAAGGAACACCTGGTGTTAATGGTTTGGGGGTGTTACGTCAAGGTTTTACAGAACTTTCAAATGTGCAACTTGTTGTAGAATTAACTGATCTTATTACAGGGCAAAGAGCATATGATGCTAACTCAAAAATCATTACAACAAGTGATGAAATGCTCCAAACTGTCAATAACCTCAAACGTTAAATCCTCCGATAAACCCTGTTGATACTTTTTAATATCAATTTGGGTTTATTATCTTTTCTCCCTATTTAATGAAGATCAAATGACTCTTTTGTTATAATCACAAAATTATTTTAAGTTCACATATTAGGATTTTATATGCAAAAAGCAAGTATAAACGGTAAAGTTTGGAGATTTGGCAAAGATATTGATACTGATCTTATCATTGCTGCACGTTATCTCAACACTTCAGTTCCTCAAGAGTTAGCAAAACATGTTATGGAAGATGCTGATCCAGAATTTGTTACAAAAATGACTCCAGGTGATATTATCGTTGCTGATGAAAATTTTGGTTGTGGTTCAAGTCGTGAACACGCACCAATAGCACTAAAAGCTGCTGGAGTTGCTGCTGTTGTTGCTCCAACTTTTGCACGTATTTTTTATAGAAATGCTTTTAATATGGGGCTTCCTATATTTGAGCTTCCAGAAGCTAATGAGATTAGCGAAGGTGATACACTCTCTATAGATATGGACAATGGAACAATCACAAATGAAACAACTAACAAAACGTACAACTTTACGCCAATCCCACCATTTATGCAAGAACTTATTGATGCTGGTGGATTGATGAACTTTGCACAAAATGAGATAAAGGAAAACAAATAGATGAAATCGTATAAAATTGCACTGATAAAAGGTGATGGTATTGGTCCTGAGATCGTTGATGAAGCTGTAAAAGTTTTAGATGCAGTTGCATCATATTGTGGTTTTAGCCTAAATTACAACGAACTTCTAATGGGTGGTATCGCATATGATATTACAGGCGATCCACTACCACAAGAGACTATTTCAGGTTCACTTAACTCAGATGCAGTACTCTTTGGTGCTATTGGTGGTGAAAAATGGGATACACTTCCTCGTGAAAAACGTCCAGAAAGTGGTCTTTTACGCTTTAGAAAAGAGTTGGGTGTATATGCAAATCTTCGTCCAGCTGTTGTATATGATGAACTTGCAAACGCTTCTTCACTTAAACCAGAGATCGTAAAAGGTGTTGATCTCATGGTTGTTCGTGAACTCATTGGTGGGATCTATTTTGGTGAACCAAAAGGTCGTGATGAAACAAAAGGGTGGAATACAATGGTATACACTCGTGAAGAGATTGTTCGTATCGCACATCAAGCTTTTAAAATCGCTATGACACGCAATAAAAAGGTATGTTCGATTGATAAAGCAAATGTTTTGGATGTATCACAACTATGGCGTGAAACAGTAGAAGAAGTTGCAAAAGGATATCCAGAAGTGGAATTAACACATATGTATGTAGATAATGCTGCTATGCAACTTATCCGTGATCCAAAACAGTTTGATGTAATGCTTACTGGAAATATCTTCGGTGATATCTTAAGTGATGAAGCTTCTATGCTTTCTGGTTCTATTGGTTTATTACCTTCAGCTTCTGTAGGTGCAAAAATTGGTGTTTATGAACCTATCCATGGAAGTGCACCAGATATTGCAGGTCAAGGAATAGCAAACCCTATTGCTACTATTGCTTCAGCATCTATGATGCTTCGTTACGCTTTAGGTGAAAATGATGCAGCTGATAGAATTGATGCAGCTATCAAACGTGCACTTAGTGAAGGGTACAGAACACAAGATCTTGCACAATTTGATGCTAAAGAGATCTGTTCAACTAGTGAAATGGGTTCTATTATCGCAAACTTTATTGAAAAGTAGTATATAGTTGAAAACACTTACTCTTGCAAATATTTATGAGCTTCAAGGTCTCAAAGATGAGGCCTTGGATATTTACAGAGAGATCTTAAAAAAAGATCCAAATAATGCAGACGCAAAAGTAGCTATTCGTCGCCTCAGTGGTGTTCGTAAAAAATTTTTGCATGTAAACACCCAAATGAAAGAGTTTTTTATAAAAATGGAATCAGAAGTAGAGTTTAAAGAGTTTGAAAGGTGGTTAGTAAAAGGATGGAATTAAAAGATGTAATTCTCTCAACTATTGCTGAACTTGAGGAGCAAACACTACATGAACAAGAGAGTGACTTTCATACAAGTGATCATTATGAAGTTAATGATGCTTCGCAAACTTCTCAAGTAGACAATACGACAAACACCGATACAGAACGTTATTTTCTTGAATCTATCAGAGAGCGTTTACTTGTACTCTTTGAGGGTTTTCAAGCACCTAACAATACAAATCTTGAAGCAAAAATTGATATGACTTTAAACTTTTTAGAGTTTACTTTAGCAACAATAGATGCAAGAATAGAAAATTTAGACAAAGGAACACACTCGTGAGTCAATACCGTGTTTTAATCGATGCAAACGATGAAAAAGGTCTAGTGTATAAAGTATCAACAATATTTTATGAATACAATCTCAATATTATGTCTAACAGCGAATTTGTAGATAAACAAAGCAATAAATTTTTTATGCGCAGTGTTGTTGATGGTGCTGTGGACAAAGAAGAGCTTAAAGCTAAAATAGCACAAATTCTTCCTCAAAATTCTAGTGTCTCTGTCATAGAACCTAAAAAGAAAAATATTATCATTATGGCAACAAAAGAGATGCATGCCCTTGGTGATATACTTATACGTCATGAAGCAGGGGAACTTGAAGCAAATATCTTGGGTGTTATCTCAAACTACGATGCTCTTGAACCATTTGTTAAAAAGTTTAATATCCCTTATGTAACGGTTTCTCATGAAAACTTAGAGCGTGCAGAACATGAAGAAAAAATAATTGAAGCGATCCGTAGTTTTGGTAATGTTGATTATATTGTACTTGCAAAATATATGCGTATTTTAACACCTCAGTTTGTTGAAGCGTTTGAGAATAAAATAATCAATATTCATCACTCATTTTTACCTGCATTTATTGGTGCAAATCCATATAAACAAGCATATGAAAGGGGTGTAAAGATCATTGGAGCTACTGCACACTTTGTAAACAACAACCTAGATGAAGGTCCTATTATCGCTCAAGAGGTGATACCAGTAAATCATGCGTATAGTTGGAAAGATATGCAACGTTTAGGAAAAGATGTTGAAAAAGTGGTACTCTCTCGTGCACTCAAACTTGCACTAGAAGATAGAATTTTTGTATATGAAAATAAAACGGTGATTTTTTAATGGCTTTTAATCTTGTATTGGTTCATCCACAAATCCCAAACAATACAGGTGCGATAGGGCGTTTATGTGTTAATGCTGGAGCATCACTACATCTTATCAAACCTATAGGTTTTGATATAGATGAAAAAGCTGTACGTCGTGCAGGGCTTGATTACTGGGATAAACTTGATCTGCACGTTTGGGAGAGTTTAGATCATTTTTTTGAACATAACCCCATAACTGACAATGGACACTTTGCAACAACAAAAACAGATAGACCATATTTTCAAGCAGAGTTTAAAGATGGTGATTATATCTTTTTTGGTAGCGAAACAGCAGGTATCCCAGAAGATATACTCAATAAATACAAGCAAAACAATATAACTATCCCAATGACAAAAGATGGACGCAGTTTAAATCTTGCCATCAGTACTGGCATAGTTTTATATGATGCTATACGTCAAACATTTGACACTTTTCCCAAAGGATAACAATGAATTCATTTGTAGATGCTTTTATGCTTATAGCGTTTGTACTTTTTATGATCTTTATTTTTGGTGGCTACCATAAAACAAAATCTCAAGAGCGTGAAGCATTTGAACAAAAACAAAAAGGGAAGAAAAAAGAGGATTAAAAAAACTTTCTTCCCCAGTACCCCATTTTTTCTTCAAATGTTTCAAATAATGTTTTAAAGTTTTCTAATTGTGCTGTCATAACAACTCCTTTTTTTTCTATTTGTAATGTAACTATGTCATAAAAATTTCACAATAAATAAAAATATGACAAAATGCAATATTTTTTTTGACATTTCTTGTTTTTTTGACTATACTATGAAAAAACAGAAGGGAAGCGTATGAATAGTTTTGTTGATATCGTTGAGGAGATTAAAAGTATTGTATCTCAAGAGTTTGCTCCTAAAAAAGTGTTTGATAAAGATATAGCTGCTATTTTAGGTATTTCACCTATGAATTTTGCAACAATGAAAAAACGAAATAAAGTTCCATTTACTGAGCTTTTAGATTTCTGTGCACAAAGAAGCATATCTATCAATTGGCTACTCTATGGACAATCACCAGAGAGTCTCATTGATGCAACAAATAAATACTACATGGTAAAATACTTCAGTGATGTACATGTTAGTGCTGGTGGTGGAAGTGAAAATGACACGCAAACAGCTGAACTAATGGAATTACCAAAACATTTTGTTGCTATGCTTGGTGGGCAACAAGCATTACGTCATATTGAAGCACTTCATGTTACAGGTGACTCTATGGAACCAACACTAAGTTATGATGATCTTGTCTTTATAGATAGAACAAAGACAGATATTAACAGAAGTGGTATATTTATCATACGAACAGAAGCTGGGCTCTTTATTAAACGACTTCAAAAGCGTATCGATGGAACAATAGATGTTATTTCAGATAATTCTGTTTATCCTGTACAAACACTACAACCATATGAATTAGAAATACTAGGTCGTGTTGTTGGAAGGTTTGGTGATGTGGATTAACAAAAAGAAGTTTTTTGTCCTTGTTCCACTACTTACACTCTCTTTTGTAGGATGTAGTCATACAAATGTAGAACCTAAAAAAACAGATCCAAAACTACAACAAAGCAGTGGTGTTAAGGGATATACCGATATAGATCAAAATATCTCTTTATATACAAAAGGGATCAACAAAGGGTATATTGGATCATTTGCAGAATATAAAAAACGTTATTTTCGTATATGGAGAAAACAACCTATATTTGATAAAAAAGATGCCATGTGGGCATATCGTGTTTTTCATGCACCACGTGGTTATGGAGAAAATAAACAAATCCTTCCTCAATCTTTTTATACTAAGATGCTCCATAATGCAAATTTTAATAATTTTGCAACACTTAATAAAAAAGCGTATACTCTACGCCGAACTAATTTACGAGTTTTTCCAACATCAAAAGCATTATTCTATAATCCTAAAAAAGCAGGGGAGGGTTTTCCTTTTGATTATCTACAAAACTCTTCAATCGCACCATATAAACCACTGTTTATCTCTCATTACTCTTTAGACAAAGGTTGGGCATATGTAACTTCAAGTTTTGCACAAGGATGGGTTCGTGCACAGGATATAAAGCTTATAAGCGATCAAGAGGCTAAAAAGTGGCAAGAGAGTTTACAACAAATTATAGTTCAAGATGATGGTAGTGTAACTGATAAAGACAATAAATTTCTTTTTTATTCTCAAATAGGACAAATGTTACCAAAAATATGCCATCTTCAAACTGATTCAAAAAACTATTATGAAGATATATTACCCTTTAATGAACAAACTATTGCTATGATCCTCCAACAACTTCAAGATGGTATTTATGGTTGGGGTGGACTCTATAATGAAAGAGATTGTTCCTCTACAATGAGAGATTTCTTTGCCCCATTTGGTGTATGGCTACCACGAAACTCAAAAGCACAAAGTCGTGTAGGAAAAGTTATTGTACTCAAAGGTATGGATGATGCAACAAAACTTAAAACTATTAAACAATATGGTGTACCGTTTGAGACACTTTTATATAAACGTGGGCATATTGTTTTATATCTTGGTACATTTAATGACAATGTTTTGGTATTTCAAAATATGTGGGGGATTACAACACGCAACAAAGATGGAAAATCTGGAAGATATATTATAGGTAAACCAGTGATTACAACAATAGATTTTGGAAATAATATAGCAGGATATGATCCTAAAAAGAGTTCACTACTACATAAAATAGAGAGCATGAATATTGTAACTCAAAAATAGAGTTACAATATTATACTGCGTATTTAGTGAAGATCAGCGTTGAGTTTAATCTCTCTTGTTGAACGAGAAGCTGTAATTTCACCAGTCATAGAGTTTTGTCTAAAGTGTAAACCACTTAAAAATGAAAGTTGTTTTGCTTTAAAGATCTCACCTTCCATTTTTGCATTTGGATTTGCTTCCATGATTTTTTTCAACTCTTCTGGATAGATAGCTACTTTCGTACCCTCTAAAATAGCGATACCAGCATCAATAATACAACCATCACCTAAAGGGATACCACAAACAGAGTTTGCACCTAAAAGACAGTTTTTACCAACGCTAATTGGATTACCATCTGTTCCAGAAAGAACTCCTAAGATAGAAGCACCACCACCAACATCACTACCATCACCAACGATAGCTGATGAACTAATACGCCCCTCAACCATACTTACACCAGTAGTTCCTGCATTAAAGTTGATGTATGAAGCACCTGGCATTACCGTTGTTCCAGCTGCAAGTTGTGCACCAAAACGAACTTTAGAAGTATCAAGTATTCTAGTGTTGTCTGCTGGAATAATATGTTGTAAAAATCTTGGGAATTTATCTACAAAGTCAATATGTGGGTACTCACCAGAGAGTTTAAGTTCGATTTCAAACTCTCTTAGGTAATCAAGCTCGATTGGCTGACCATTAGACCATGCAACATTTGGCAACGCACCAAATGCACCATCAAGACAGATCTCACGTAAACCAACTTTTGCCAAGCTGATTGCATAAAGTTTAAGATATGTAGCCTCAACAGACTTTAAAGGTGCATCATCAAAGATAAAACATACTTTAAATTCACCCTCTAGCATACCATTGTTTACGATTTGTGAATACAGTGCTGAGATCACTTGAATATTTTTATGTGCATCACCATGAGCCTCATCAGAGTAAGGAGTAAAAGCATTCAAACATGATTTTAAAAATGCCAAGTTAATATTACATACAACCTCCGTTGCAGTAAAATCTATCTCAACACCTTGTTCCATAAGTGCTTTGATAAAGATCGCAGCACTTCCAAAGTTTTCATCCCAGTTAATAATTGGATATGTAGCTTGAAGCGCTTTATCAACATTAAGTTGTCCTAAATCTACACGACACACACCAAAAGCTAAAGGATCTCTATAGTTTGGTGTATTTGTTTTGATATCTTCGATCAGTGCTTTAAAAGCATCAGTTGTTTGTATTACTTCCATTATGTCTCGCTTAATAAATTTGTGGTGCAATTATACTCAAAAACTACTAATATAATTTTAAGTACAATAATAGAAATAAAATTAAAGTGTAAATTATGAATAAATGGCTTGAACTTTTAAAAAATGATGATTACATTGGGATTAAAAAATATCTTCAATCTGGTGGTGATATTAACGAAACAAATGAAGCAGGAGAGGGTGTACTTGCGTGTGCAATGCGTGCTCGATGTGATGATGAAACTCTTATGCTGTTAATAGAAAATGGTGCTGATATTTTTGATTTTGATGATGAGGGAGTAAGCGTTTTAGATATAGCTATCACTTATGATTATCAAGATATAGTACGCTATCTTGTTGAACAGGGCTATGATGTTAACAAAACAACACGCAAGAGTGGTTTTACACCACTTATGGCTGCTGCGTGTTATGGACGTTTAGAGATTGCTCGTTACCTTTTAGAACAAGGAGCATCCAAAGATGTCCGAGATCTTAAAGGATTTAGTGCAGTCGATTTTGCAAGAAAAACAAATAAAAAATCTCTTTTAAAACTTTTTGATTTCGATGAAAATGCTCCACAAAATAAAGGATATGCCCGTTAATCAAAAAATTTTGCTTGTTTTTCATTATCAAGAGGTTTGCGTTTCTCCTTCTCAAGCCACTCTTGTAAGAGTGATTCTATAACTTTTGAAAGGCTCATTTTGTATCGTGCACGAGAGTATTTCATAGCATCTTCCCATGTCTTTTTATCGATTAATAAACTGCGTGTTACTTCATCTTTTGGTTTCACAGTAGGGTATCCTTCTAATTTTTTTGCAATAGTAGCAAATTCTTATGAATTTTCTATTAAACGATACGCTATAGCGCTTTTTTGGAGTTGTTGTTCAAAAAGTGAAAAATAGTGTTGGAGCTCTTGTTGATCTGAAGAGGCTAAAGAGAGTTCAACATGAGGTTTTCCATCTTTAAATAAAGGTAATGATGAAAGTTCTATTGTTTTTGGTACTGTTTGCATTAATGAGATAAGTTGATTTTCACTTGTATCTGCAAGAAGTGTTTTTCTATACACAATTTGGGGTGTTGCAAAATATGTTTTTATCGCATTATCTATCATAGGATGTGCCATTGAAGGAAAGCCTGGAACAAAGAAATATCTACTATCCAAAGCAAAACCAGACATATTATTGATAGGATTTTTCAGTAAGGTTGCATAAGGAGGAATTTCTGCCATATGGATACGATGAGGATACGCATCATCACCAAATTTATCTATAATATCTTGTAAAAATTGTTGATTCACTACAGGTTTTGAGTCCCTAAATACTTTTGAAGCTATTGCACGTGTAAGGTCATCAGGTGTTGATCCAATACCACCAAAACTAAACATAACAGCTTTTGGATCATTTTGAATCATTCGAAATGTTTGTTCAATAAGTTGTGTATCATCTTTAATAACAAACGAAGCAAAAAGGGTATGATTATATACCCCTAGTGCTTTTTTAACAAAATCAAAATGTTTATCAACACGACGACCATTTAAGATCTCTGTCCCAATAATAACACAGTAAAAATGGTATTGTGTTTGTGCCATCTCTTTTTTATCCAAACATTTTACCAAGCATATTCATAGCACCTTGTGCACCACCTACTTGATCTAAAAGATCACCAAACATTCCATCAGCAGAAGTTGCTTTATCAACAACTTGTGGTAATGCGTCAGAAAGAGCTTGTGCAGCACTATCTTGAGAAAGACCAAGATTTGAAGCAAATTGAGCAACTTTATCTGATCCTAAAAGTTCACTAATAGCATCAGGAGAGATAGGAGCATTTTCCCCATTTGAGATCCATGAACCAACAATATCACCAAAATCACTATTTGAAGCAAGATTACTTACCATTGAAGAGAGATCGAAGTTACCATCACTTCCACCAAATAATGAGCCTAAAGAGTTTGCAATATCGTTCACATCTAAATTTGTTGTAGCATCATCACTGTTATTTTGAATGAGCGCACCACCCATTTGTAAAAGATCATTTAAATCCATTGTATATCCTTATAATTGTTTTCAAAAACTATTATAGCATAGAAGAAGGGAGTTATTTGGGAGATAAAAAAATGGCAAATTGTCATAAAAATAGTTTTATTAGTAGTTTTTAACTATTATTATAAAAATTTTCTTCTTTAAAGGTTGGCAAAATGATAGAGAGATTTTATCTCAAAGAGTATTTAAGCTTTCAAGAGGTGGAACTCAACCTAAAAAATGGTCTTATTGTTTTTAGTGGTGCAAGTGGAAGTGGAAAGTCAATCCTTATGGAGGCAATTCTCACATCACTTGGTGCTTCATCATGTGATGCAAAAGTGTGTGAAAGTAGTGTTACATGGGAACTTGACACGCAACACTACGGCATTGAAAATGAAGAGCCAAATGTACTACGACATACAAAAAAAGAGAAATCACGATATTTTATCAATAACCAAAGCGTTTCAAAAAAAACACTCTATGAGATTGTTTCTCACCATTTAAAACATCTAAGTTTACGAGATTTTAGTGACTTTAAAAATGAAAACCTTTTAGATATTATTGATACACACATTATCAAACAAAATCCAAACTTTGCAACTCTAAAACAAAATTATACTCATACATTCCGTACTTATAAAGAGAAAAAACAGCAACTTCAGCAGATCGAAGATGAAGAAAAAAGAGTTATTGAGCTCAAAGAGTTTGCAACATTTGAGATAGAAAAAATAGCTTCAATTGATCCTTTTGTAGGTGAAGATGAAAAACTTTTAGAGATTAAAAAAGCATTATCTAAAAAAGAAAAAGTACTCCAAAAAATACAAGAAGCGTATGCAATTTTTGAATATGAACATACAGTAGGACAAACATTACAGCTACTTGAACACTCCAGCGATTTTTTTGATGATATGATGAATGAACTGCGTGTTGTATTTGATACTGCTGTTGAAGAGTTTAACTCTTTAGAAGAGGAAGATATTGAGGATGTACTTAACAGACTTGAAGCCTTAAGTGGGCTTAAAAGACGATATGGTTCTATTCAAGAAGCTCTTGAATATAAAGAACAAAAAATAGAAGAGTTAAAAAAATATGAAAATATAGAGTATGAAAAAGGATCACTCCAAAAAGAGTGTCAAGAGCTTAACACGCAACTACATGATCTTGCACACCAACTCTCACTCTCAAGAAAAGAAGCATTACCAAGTATACAAACAAAACTCAACAACTACCTCAAACAACTCTATTTAGAAGATGCAACACTCACAATCACACAACAAGAGTGTGCTCTTTTAGGAGAAGATCATATAGATATCAACATCAACAATACACAATTAACAAAAATATCTACAGGGGAATTTAATCGCCTACGCTTGGGGATTTTAGCACTAAAATCTGAAAATCTCCATACAAATCATGGTGTTTTAATGCTTGATGAGATTGATGCGAATCTTAGTGGTGAAGAGTCTATGAGTGTTGCAAAAGTGTTAAAAAAACTCTCAAAAACATTTCAAATTTTTGTTATTTCTCATCAGCCACAACTCACTTCCATGGGGGACCAACACTTTTTAGTCTATAAAGATGGTACTATTTCAAAAACAAAAGAACTTACACGCAAACAAAGAGTAGATGAGATAGCACGGATTATTAGTGGTAGTAACATTTCTCATGAAGCAAAACAGTTTGCCCAAGAACTTTTAGGAGAATAAAAGATGTGTTTTATTATTGCTGTTTTAGGTGTGCTATTTGGTTATAATTTTTTCATGGCAGGAAAAACACTCCTAGCACTTGGTTCATGGAGTGTTTCACTACTATTTTTATATTTTATGATACACAATATTATACGCGTTAAAAAACTCAAAGAGGAGCAAAAAAATGATCATTGATACCCATATACATCTAGATGATTCTCGCTATGATAATGATCTTGATGATGTAATACAACGAGCCTATCAAGGTGATGTTAAACGATTTATTATTCCTGGAGCAGATCCTAATACATTAGAAAAAGCGATTCATATAGCACATCAATATGAAGATGTCTATTTTGGTGTTGGCGTGCACCCTTATGATAAAGATGCGCTTAAAGAGTATGATTTAACACACTATATAACAGATCACAAATGTGTAGCAGTAGGGGAGTGTGGACTGGATTATTTCCGTTTAGAAGGAACACCAGAACAAAAAGAGGAAGAAAAAAAGGTTCAAAAAGAGGTTTTTATACAACAAATAAATCTTGCAAAACAGTACGACAAACCTCTGATAGTCCATATACGAGATGCTTCCCACGATGCAAAAGAGATCCTTTTACAACACGCAGATGAAAAACTCAGAGGCGTTTTACACTGTTTTAATGCAGATGAACAACTTCTAGCACTAGCAGATCATCAATTTTATTTTGGTATTGGTGGAGTAGTTACATTTAAGAATGCAAAAAAACTTATACAGGTTTTACCAAAAATCCCTTTAGAAAGAATGATTATAGAAACAGATGGACCATATCTAACCCCTACGCCTCATAGAGGTGAGCGTAATGAGCCTGTATATACCAACTTTGTTGTTGAGAAGATCGCTCAAATTTTAGAACAAGATGTAGAATATATTAAACAAATAACCACAGAAAATGCAATGAAATTATTTAATATTAACTAATTTTCTCCCTGTTTTTGGGAGATTAATAAATATTTCGATAAAATATATCTAAAAAAGTATACTATCATATGATTCGATTTATTTTCACCTTGTTATTTCCCTTATCGCTTATGGCGATACCACTGTATGAAACAAACTACACAAAAGAGCTTGAAGTGCTCAATGCGTTTGATATTGACCCATCTTTTTTAAATGATACAAAACTCATGGAGATAGAAGAGCATTATATTCAAGGAAACTACCATTTTTTTAAAACACTCAAAGAAGCATCACTTTATATCCCTACAATTCAAAATATTTTGGCAAAAAATGGTGTTCCTCAGGAGTTTGTCTATCTTGCAATGGCAGAGTCCAACTTTAAAGCAACATCATACTCATCAAAACGTGCATCTGGTGTGTGGCAGTTTATGCCACAAACTGCGTGTGTATTTCATCTAAAAATTGATGATTATATTGATGAACGATGTGATCTTGTAAAATCAACACAAGCAGCTGCAACATATCTTAAAAAACTACACAAAAAATTTCACAAATGGTATCTTGCAGCTATTGCATACAATTGTGGAAGAGGATGTTTAATCCGAGCTATTGATAAAGCACAAAGTGATGAACTTTCAGTACTTTTAGATGAAGAACAAAAATTTTTACCTCCAGAGAGTCGTAATTATATTAGAAAAATTGTTGCTATAGCACTTATTGCTACGAATGAACAATATCTTATCAATAATGAGTGTGAATATTTACTCAATCGCTCTCACAGTGATCAAATAGCCGTTGTACAGCTTCCAGGAGGTGCTTCTTTACGTAAAATAGCCCATCTTATAAATATTGAACCACAAAAGCTACAAGAGCTTAATCCTCAACTAAAATACGATTTTATCCCACCATATAGTGGAAAGTTCAACCTTTATATCCCATACGAAACATTGGCAACTTTTAAACAAAAATATAAAAAGAGTGCTGTTAAAAGGGATCTTTACAGAGTACATATAGTAACACAAGGGGATAATCTTTCTTATATTGGAAAAAAGTATGGTGTAGCGTACGGTATTATTAAAGAGGTAAATCATCTTCAATCCAATAGTTTAAAAATAGGTCAAAAACTTTTAATCCCTATGGCACACAAGGGGAAACTCCAACAACATTTTATTCATAAAACTCAACAAGAGTATATAGTTCGTTCGGGGGATACACTTGAATCTATTGCAAAAGCACATCACACTTCAATAAAAAAACTAAAAAGACTCAACCATATACAAGGGTCGTTAATACGAGTAGGAGAGAGGTTACAACTACATGATTAAATTTAAAAAGATACCATTTTTCGCATTATCAACAATAGTACTTTTTATTGGTGGATGTAGTACACGTACACCATATGCACTTAAACACAACACGCAATCACAAGAAGCGCTACAGCATACAACTCCCACACCACCAAAAAGTACCTATACACATCCAACAATGCGACCTTATACGGTTATGGGGGTAACATACTATCCTAAAATGGTACACGCAGGGGATCGTTTTAATGGAATTGCAAGTTGGTATGGACCAAACTTTCATGGAAAACTCACATCAAACGGTGAACACTATAATATGTGGGACATGACAGCTGCACACAAAACATTACCAATGAACACCATTGTTGAAGTAACAAATAAAAGAAATGGGAAAAAAGTAATTGTTCGAATCAATGATAGAGGTCCGTTTGTTGCAACACGCATTATTGATCTTTCAAAAGCAGCTGCAAAAAAACTTGATATGCTTCAAAAAGGGACAACTCCTGTAGAGTTGCGTGTTTTAGGATTTAACCAACCAAAAAATACAAAAATTCCAACAAAAAAAGAGCTCAAAGCATTACCAAAATCAGCAGTGTGTGTTGGGAAGTTTGCATTACAAATAGGATCTTTTTCAAAAATTGATGGTGCAATGTATACACAAGAACGCTATAATAACATAGATGGTTACAAAACTATTATTAAAGATGTAAAATCTGGTGATACAAGACTATTTAAAGTGTGGATAACTGGCTTTAAAACAGCCCAAGAAGCACAAAACTATAAAGCAAAAAAATTTCAAAACGGATTTATCATACGAGAGGATTAACAATGGCAACAAAACAACGAACAACAAAAGAGACAGATATTACCATAACACTTAACCTACAAGGAAGTGGAAAAAGCAGTATCAATTCGGGAGTAGGCTTTTTAGATCATATGTTAGAGAGTTTTGCAAAACATGCTCTTATAGATCTTGAAGTAACATGTAAAGGTGATACACATATCGATGATCACCACAGTGTAGAAGACATAGGTATTGTGTTAGGAGAACTTATTGCTGAGGCATTATATCCATTAGCAGGTGTTGAGCGTTTTGGTAGTGCAAATATTGTTATGGATGAAGCGTGTGTAGGGTGTGATTTAGATCTTTCAAATCGCCCATTTTTAGTTTTTGAACTTGATCTTCAAGGACAAGTTGGACATTTTGACACTGAGCTTGTAGAGGAGTTTTTTAGAGCACTTGTATTAAATGCTCGTATAAGTGCGCATATTATACAACATCGTGGAAAGAACAAGCACCACATTATAGAAGCAGCATTCAAAGCTTTAGCTGTTGCACTCAGACGTGCTACAACACCAAATAGTCGTATTGGTATTCCAAGTACAAAAGATGTTTTATGATTAAGTTACTTTTACTCGATATTGATGGATGTATGACAGATGGAAAAATTATCTACGATGCCAACAGTTGTGAGTCAAAAGCGTTTAATGTAAAAGATGGCTTGGGAATAGTTTCATGGAAAAGACTAGGGCTTGAAGTAGCGATTATTACAGGACGAGACTCTCATATCGTTGCACATAGAGCCAAAGAGCTTGGGATTACACACTTATATCAGGGGATTAAAAATAAGTTTGCCATTTATGAGCAACTCCTTGAACAATTACAACTACAACCAAGTGAAGTTGCAGCCATAGGAGATGATCTTAATGATTATCAGATGCTACAACATGCACAAAGAAGTTTTACACCAAATAATGGTGTTGATGAGATTAAGCAGATTGTCGATACTGTTTTAACACGCAATGGTGGCGATGGTGCTGTTCGAGAGATGATCGATATACTTCTTAAAGAAAATGGTATGTACGATCAGTTTTTAGCATTATGGAAATAGGAGTTTATCATAAATAATATCAACGGTGTATTTTTTATTATTTTATCAGTATTTTTAGCCATATTTTTTCTTTTTAAGCCTTTAGACATAAAAGAGATACCCCATACAAACACGCCACAATTAGAGTTTCAAAACTTTACATTGTATGAGCTTAACACGCAAGGTCTTATGACACAAATGGTTGGTTCTCGTGCACAAAAATTTCCTGAAAAATATACACTCAATGATATAAACTATACCGATTTTACATCAAAATACAAAGCAAATATGCAGGCACAAGAAGGAGTTTATCGTAACGATACTTTAGAACTTTTTGGTACAGTGCACTATACAAGTTTACAACAAAATAAACTAGAGTTTATTACAAATCATCTTCTATATGATAAGAACAATTCAATGGTGCAAACTGATACAAACTACACAATATATTATCAGTTTGGAAAGGTACAAGGAAACACTCTTGTATATGATATGAAAAATGGAAAAATCAGATCACAAAACGTTCAAGCACAATATGATGTGCAGTAAGGAGCATAAGAATGAAATATAGATACCTCATAGCAGCACTTTTAATAAGTTCACAGTGTGTCGCTCAAGAGTTACGAATACAAGCTAACAAATTTAGTGCAGATCAAAAAAAAGGCATCTCAATCTTTAGTGGTGCAGTTAAGATTCATAAAGGTTCAGATGAACTGAATGCTTCTCGTGTAACTATCTATACTGATAAAAATAACAAACCCCAACGTTTTGTTGCACAAGGGGATGTATCTTTTGTTGTTTTAACAAAACACAAAGACAGATATCGAGGAAGTGCTCAAAAAGTGGTCTATGTACCAAAACAAAAAGAGTACAAATTTTATGGTAATGTTCATCTTCAACAAGATAAAGATAAAAAAGAGATCTTAGGTGATGAAGTTTTATTAAAACTTAACAGTGGAAAAGCGTATGCAAAAGGTGCAAAAAAAGAGCCTGTTATTATGATCTTTACACTACCAGATGAAAAACCAGCAAAAGGGAAAAAATAGATGGCTATTGATATAGTAGAAGCGAAATTTATCACATCAGCACCACATGTACAGTTAGCACCAGATACACTTGAACACAATGAAGTTGTTTTTATGGCTCGATCAAATGTGGGAAAAAGTTCCCTGTTAAATGCTTTAACAAACCATAAAGGACTTGCAAAAGTATCTTCTACACCAGGGAAAACAAAACTAATTAACTATTTTGATGTAACATTTCTAAATCGAGATACAAACGAAAAACTCTATAGTAAATTTGTCGATCTTCCAGGTTTTGGATATGCAAAAGTTTCAAAAACACAAAAAGCAGATTGGGAAAAAAACTTAACAGACTATATTGTTAAACGAAAACAGATCAAAATTTTTGTTCATCTTATCGATGCACGACATCCTCATCTTGAGATAGACACGCAAGTAAGTCAATTTCTCTTTGATAATGTTGCACCACATCAGTATATAGTTCAAATTTTTACAAAAATAGATAAACTCAACCAAAAAGAGCAAAATGCACTCAGAAAAGAGTTCCCTGATGCACTTATGGTATCAAGTTCTAAAAAACGTGGCATTGCAAAGCTCATTACACTTCTATATACACTTTTACAAGAGGACACAGATGCCAAATAAACCAACACTACGTTTTGTAAAACCAACATTACGTGATATTACAAAGATGATCGATCTTGTAGAACCAGAGGTTGCAAGTGGTATTATTTTAGCACGTTCTGAGGATGAAATAGCAACAAATATACGATCCTATACTCTTGTGTTTGATAAAGAAGAACTCATAGGTTTTAGTGCTTTACATATCCATACAGCAACATTAGCAGAGATCCGTTCACTTATCATTGCACAAAACTATAGAGGGCAAGGGGTAGGGGCAAAGCTTATCGATCATCTTGTCCAAGAGGCACAAACACTTGGCGTACAAAAAGTGTTAAGTTTAACCTATCAGCAACAGTTTTTTGAAAAACTAGGTTTTGTTGAAATTCCAAAAGAGTCACTCCCAGAACATAAAATTTGGGCTGATTGTATCAAATGTAAACATTTTCCGATATGCAACGAAGTCTCTCTCATCAAAAACCTTTAGCACCGGTTTTTGCACTACTTGGGTTTGCTGTATATAGTTCTTTAAGCACTATATATCTCTTTGTACCCCCATTGTTTGCATTACTCTATGTAATGTTTGCACGTGCTTTAAAAAGAGAAGATACCCTATATATATTTTTCATCTTTCTTGCATTGATGATTTTTGAAGCAAATTTTCATTATTTTGTTTTTAGCAGTATTATCTACTTTTATCTTTTATATCAAGTTATTATGCCAAAAATTACACAAAGTTTCTCTTGTAAACTCTGTATACGCATCGCTTCTGTTGCATTAGCATATATTGGATACTATTTATTTTTACTTTTACTTAGCAATATTTTTTTGCTAGAGGCACCCCAACTTAGTTACTATATAATTTACTATATAATAATTGAGTTTTTTTTAGTGAGTCTTTTATATGAGTAGTACAAAAATAAAATTTATCATTTTTATCTTTGCAACCATTTGGCTGACACTTCTTGTTCGTGTTTTTTATCTGGCTGTAAATCATAATCACTATTATGAAAAACTCTCATTAAACAATACCATTAAACATGAAAGTATTGCACCTGTACGTGGTGAAATCAGAGATAGGAACAATGTACCTTTAGCATTAAACAAACTTGGATTTAAGATCTTACTTGCACCCCATTTATTACGAAAGAGTATGCGATCAACTTTTGAAGCTGAAGTACAAAAACTTGTTGATATTTTTCCATCACTCAAAAAAGAAAAAATAATAAAAAACTATAAAAAAGAGGATTCTGCATATAATCATAATTTTATAGAGGTTGTACCTTTTATACCATATAAAGAGATGCTTCCGGTATATACAAAACTCTCTTTAGATCCAAATATTACAATTCTCTCTTCACCAAAACGGTATTATCCATATAAAAATATTGGAGCACATCTTATTGGGTATGTTGCAAAAGCAAATAAAAAAGATATTCAACGTGATCCGTTAGTAGAACTTATTGGGTATACAGGAAAAACAGGTATTGAAAAATACTACAATACTTATCTTGAAGGAAAACCTGCACAACGTGTTATTCAAGTCAATGCAAACAACCAAGAGATACAAGAGCTTCAATATATCCCGGCTGTTGAACAACAAGATCTTAAACTTACTATAGATATACGTTTACAAGAGTATATTGGAACACTGTTTAAAGATAAGGTTGGTGCGATCGTGGTAATGGGTGTTGATGGTTCTATTTTAGCTGCTGGAAGCTATCCAAACTATGATCTTAATATCTTTGTTTCAGGGATGAGCTATAAGATGTATAATGATCTTGCATCAAGTTTGGATCATCCATTTACTAATAAACTTATTCATGGACTCTATCCACCAGGAAGTACCATTAAGCCATCACTTGGATTATTGTATATCAGTACTGCAAACAAAGATATAGATCAAGATTTTCAAGTAACATGTAAATCACACCTTAAAGTTGGGCATAGAATCTTTCGATGTTGGAAACGAGCAGGGCATGGAAAAACAAACATTACAAAAGCGATACGAGAGAGTTGTGATGACTTTTTCTACAAAGGGAGTTTAGTAGTTGGTAACCAAGAGATGAGTGATACACTTCAGCGATATGGTTATGCGAAAAAAACGGGTATAGATCTTCCAAATGAATTTATAGGTGTTATGCCATCACGCAAATGGAAAATGCAAAAATATCATAAAAGTTGGAATATTGGTGAAACACTCAATATGTCTATTGGACAAGGTAATGTTCTTGTTACTCCTTTACAAATTGCACAACAAACAGCACTTATTGCAACTGGAAAACTTCCAAAACCACACCTTGCTTTAGAGATTGGAAATAAACTCATAACTCCCCAATATAAAGATCCTTTAACACCTCAAGAAAAAGCAAAACTTCCTATTATTCGCAATGCGATGTATGAGGTATGTCATGCAAAACATGGTACAGCAACACATTTTATACACACAGATGTTCCAATAGCAGGAAAAACAGGTACAGCACAAGTTATTGGGATAAAACAAGATGTAAAAAGAAGAAAACTTGAACATGAACTAGATTACTATAGTCGTTCACACGCATGGCTTACAACATATGGACCATACAATAATCCTCAATTTGTTGTAACTGTACTTGTTGAGCATGGTGGTCATGGTGGTGGAGCTGCTGGTGGGATTGTCTCAAAAATATATACCAAACTCCAAGAGCTTGGATATATAAAAGAGTAGTGTAGTTTTAGATTGCGTGTTGAATAAAAAGTGCTAAGATCATTAATAAAAAGATAGATCCAGCTTTATTATAGAGTTTATTTGCAAGAATAAAAAGTAGAGTTAATGATGTAACAGCCAAAATCATTACATCATAACTGCGTGCTTGAAGATCTATAGTTAGAGGATTAATAAGTGCTGAACCACCTAAAACCATAGAAAAATTTGCTACATTAGAACCAATAATATTACCAATACTCATCTCTGCATTACCCTTAGTAACTGCAACAACAGAGACAACTAGTTCTGGTAAAGATGTCCCAAGAGATATTAAAAACAACCCTATAATCCATTCACTAACACCCAAAGAGTGTGCGATATGTGTGGCACTCTCAACAACAAAATGTGCACCACCTAGTGTTAATGCAAATCCAATAGCTAACAATCCTAATGTTCTACCCCATTGAAACTTCTCAGCTAAGAGATCTTCATCAATCTCATCTTCTAAATCCTCTTTTGAAGAGTTAAATAAAAACATAAGATATGAAACCATCATAAGAAGAAACAATACACCATCAAAACGTCCAATAGTACCATCTTGAATCATAAGATAAAAAATAGCAGGTGGAATAACAACCCATGCACTATCCAATGAAAACAGATCTCTTTGTGGTTTCATAGATTTTGCAATAAAAAAGACAATACCAAGAACCAAAGAGATATTAAAGATCACACTTCCTAGCACATTTGCTACAGCCATATCACTTTTATGATGGAATGATGCCATCATAGATGCAGCCATCTCTGGTAATGATGTTCCAAAAGCAACAAGTGTTGCACCAATAACAAAATGTGAGATATTGTAATGCAGAGCAATACGCCCTGATTCTTTAATGATAAAATCTGCACCATATACAAGTGCACCCATTGCTACAATAAATATAATATAATCCAACTAAACTCCTTGTGTACGAACTATTAAACTTTGAGGAAGATTCCATTGTTGTATCAATCGTTTCTCCTCTTCTCTCATCTGACCATTATCAACTTCATGATCATATCCTAAAAGGTGCAATAACCCATGGATATAAAGTAAACTTAACTCATCCATATAGGTATGCCCCAACTCATCTGCTTTTTGTTGTACAAAATCAAAAGAGATAACAATACTTCCTAACAAAGGGATCTCTTCCATCTCTTCTAAAGGAAAACTCAACACATCAGTTGGTTGCTCTTTGTTACGAAACTCTTTATTTATAGTTGCGATCTCATCGTTTGTAGTAATAATGAGTTCAACATCTTTAGATGTTAAACTTTGCGTGATTTTTTCCAAAAATGGTATATCTGGTTTACATGAGGTTTTATTTTCTAAGTCAATCATGGTCGCAATTTTATCTTATAAGTGCTTATGGTACAATAACACTATGAAAACACAACATAAAAGAAAAAAAGCAGTATGTATCATGAGTGGTGGTATGGACTCAACACTGTGTGCATATATGATGAAACAAGATGGGTATGAGATTATTGGTGTTCATTTTAACTATGATCAACGAACACAACAAAAAGAGCTTGAATGTTTTGAAGCAATCACTAAAAAGTTAGGGGTTGTAAACAAATATGTATTAGATCTTGATTTTTTTAAACAACTTGGAGCATCAGCACTTACAGACACATCACTTGATGTACCAACTTCTGGATTAGAAGATGGCGTTCCTATCACATATGTTCCTTTTAGAAATGGTATCTTTTTATCAATGGCAGCCGCAATAGCAGAAAAAGAGGGTGCAGATGTTATTGCCATTGGTGTTGTAGAAGAAGATAGCAGTGGATATCCTGATTGTCGTCACTCCTATATAGAAGCGATGCAACATGCTATTAATCTAGGAACAAAAGATCAAACACATATCACAATTGCGATGCCTTTAGTTGCACTAAAAAAAGCACAAATTGTTCAAGAAGCACTAACACGCAATGTTCCACTAGAACTTACATGGAGTTGCTATAAAAATGACAACAAAGCATGTGGTGTATGTGATAGTTGCCGTTTACGTTTACGAGGTTTTAAACAAGCAGGAACAATAGATCCTATACAATATGAAACAACAGATCTATAATTATCATGGGCTTGAGATATATCATCTTCATAAGCCCACATTAAAACACAGCTATATTACCATTAAACATAATGGTAGTATTTATGTCAAAACACCTTTTTCTTCCCCATCTTTTGTTAAAGATCTTATTACAAAAAAACTTGCATGGATACAAAAAGCACAAAAAAAAGTTACACAACTACAACCTATAGGTACACAACAATACCATACACGCCACGAGATCTCTTTACGTGTTGCATATTTTGCACAACAAATGGATCTAAACTATAGTGAATTAAAATTTAGAAAAATGAAAAGAAGGTGGGGGAGCTGTCGCTCTAATGGAGTTATTACACTCAATACATATCTCTTATATATAGAGCAAGAGCTTGTTGATTATGTTATTGTGCATGAACTTGCCCATTTAGTTCATATGAACCATTCTAAAAGGTTTTATCAACTGCTCTGCGAATATATTCCTGATGCAAAAGATCGAGAACAACGACTTCATAAGTACCTTTTATCGAATTCGTAAAAAGTACCCAAGACTTGCATCACTCCACTCTTTACTCAATGATAAATAATTTGCAATAGACTCATAAACTGTTTGAAAATCTTTATTTGCACTACTAAGCTCTTCAATAACCTCCTGAAGCGCTTTTTTCCCAGCTTGAGTAACATCATCAGGAAATTGTGCCAAAGTAACATTAAGTGATTTAAGTTTTTGCAATGCATCGATATTTTGTGCATGAAACTTATAGGTCATATTTGCATTCATCTCACTACTTGCAACTTCAATCATCGCTTTATGTTCATCTGCGAGTTTATCCCAAATATGTTTATTAAACGTTAATTCCAAAACACTTCCTGGCTCATGCCATCCTGAGTAGTAGTATGGTGCTACCTTGTAAAATCCCATCTTAATATCAAGAGCAGGGCCAACCCATTCAGTAGCATCGATGACACCTCGTTCAAGTGAGGTATAGATCTCACCAGCTGGAAGCAAGACAGGGTTTACCCCCATACGTGAAAATACCTCTCCACCAAGACCAGGGATACGCATCTTTAATCCTTGCATATCTGCTAAAGAGTTGATCGGTTTTCTAAACCATCCACCCATCTGAATATTAGTATTACCACCCAAAAGAGGGTAGAGGTTATAACGTTGATATTGTGCTCTCCAAAGATCAAGACCACCACCATAGAGCATCCATGAATTAACCTCTTCAGCTGTAAAACCAAAAGGGATACCACTAAAGAGTGAAAATGCTGAATTTTTCCCTTTCCAATAATATGGTCCTGAATGAAAAGCATCAATTTGACCACTTGAACATGCATCAAAAACAGCTAATGGTGGCACTAAAACATTTTTTGCATAGATTTTAATCTCTAAAGAACCTCCACTAATTTGTTTGATCCTTTGTGCAAACTCTTCAACACCTGTTCCCATAATAGGAAAATGTGCAGGCCAACTTGTAGCAAGTTTAATACGTGTTTTTTTATTTTTATTAATATGCACATCTTTATGAGCTACATGTGCTTTTGGATGTTTTGAGTAATCAATAGCTTGACGATGATTTTCATTACACCCTTGTAGTGCCAAAGAAGCTGTTGCTACTGTTGAGGTTGTTAAAAAAGTTCTTCTATCCATAATTTTTCCTTCTTTAAAGATCAAATAGTGTTGGTTGCGTGTGTGTAATGATACACTCTTGTAGAAATGATGGTTCTTTTCCTACTATACAACTAAAAACTGCATCACACTTATGCAACTCTTCTACTAGTTTTTGTGTATTTTCATAAAAAATGGTATCTATTGTAGAAGTTACACACTCGTCATAATATTTTTGTTTGTATTCCAAAGGGATAAAAACAGTTTTTTTTGCCCATGATGCTTGTTGTTGTAAAAAAACAATCTCTTGTTGTGCTACTTCAAAATCTGGTTCAAAAATAACAACTTTTTGAGTTGAACCAAACTCCTGTTCTTCAAAATTTTTATTTACAAACACTGGAATAAAATGTACTTTATTATAAAAACTTTTTATCTTAAAATCTATGGCGTGTTGTGTATAAAAATTTAATAATTTATGCAAATAAGGAACAAAAAACGGGCTTATTTGTTGACGTTCATAATAGCGTGTTTCAAAAACAAACGAAATCTCAAAAAGGGTGTGTTCACATAATTCTAATGTTGTTGATATCTTTTGTGTATCAAGATCTATACTACCAACAAATATATCAGCATAAATACTGTGGTGAGAATATACTATATATGTATTTGGTGCTACTGTTGCGAGTTGTGTAAAAAGTGTACGAATATGCACATCATCCAAAACAACAAGATCTTCACGATCTGTTTTAAACATATGCGCTAAAGAGTGCGTGATTTTACAACACGCAACCGGTTTTAACCCTTTTTCTATTATGTAAAAACGACTTAACCTTTTTAATGCATCATCAAGATCTGAAACCTTAATCCATGCTATCTCGTCATCTTCTATCTCTATAGAACTATCAAAAATAACACCATATGCTCCAGCTTGGATAGCATTTGTAATGTCTGTTTTATTATATGCAAAAAAAAGATCACCACGTTTTAGATATTTTGTATCTAAAACAATATTTTCAAATGTATGCACAATAGGGGAGTTTTGTAACTCCCCATGAGTAAGGGCTACAACATTTTCAAGTCTCATCCAATAGGTGTACCCGATTTCTTAGGTTTTTCAGGGCGAACAAGTGCTAGACCATCTTCATCTTTTGCAGCTAAAAGCATCCCTTCACTTATCATCCCCATAAGTTTTGCAGGTTTGAGATTTGCGACAACACATACTTGTGTATTTACAAGATCATCTGGTGCGTAAAACTCTTTAATACCTGCAACAATTTGACGAGGTTTCTCTTCACCTAAATCAACCTGTAAAAGAAGTAATTTTTTAGATTTTGGTACTTCAGAAGCTTCAATAACTGTTCCAACTTTTAAAGAAGTTTCAAAAAACTGTCCAATCTCTATAAGATTATCTTGCTCTTTTTTTGCCTCTTGTTTTTTTGATTGCTTTTGCTCTTTTTTTGGTTCTGGTTCATTTTTTTGAACCTCTTGCATCAACGGCTCTTCTATACGAGGGAATAATGGTGGAACTTTTTTAATCTCAAAAGTATCAAGCAATGCTTTATTTTTTACAAGTTTTTCAAAACTTTGCGTGTTGATCTCAAAAGAGAGTGCATCAGCAATAGTATTGGTTGTTTGTGGCATAACAGGGTGAAGCATCACAGCAGCACGTGCAAGAACATTTGCAACTAATGCAACTGTTGCTAATGCTTCATCTTCTTGGTTGTTTTTCATCTTAACCCATGGCTCATACTCTTGAATAACACCATTACCAATAGCAAAGAGTTTCCAAAGCTCCTCTAAATATCTATGAGGTTGCAATTTTTGAATATATGTATCTAATGAGTCAAGGATCTCATTCATAGCACGCAACTCTTTTTCATGATATTGTGCAACATCTTTACTATCGATAACAAAGTTGCTATATTTGCCACTCATACCAATAATACGATTGAGTAAGTTTCCTAGATCATTTGAAAGCTCGGAGTTGATACGGTCGATAAATGCGCGTTGAGAAAAATCACCATCTTGACCAAATGGCACTTCGCGAAGCATAAAATAGCGTAAATTTTCAACACCATACGCATCTGCAACCTCTTTTGGATGGACAACATTCCCTTTTGATTTTGACATTTTTTCACCATCACGAGTCCACCATCCATGTGCACCTATATGTTTTGGTAAAGGTAAATCAAGACTCATTAAAAATGCAGGCCAATAGATAGCATGAAAACGTAAAATATCTTTTCCAACAAAATGAACATCTGCAGGCCAATAACCCATTTTTTCCTCATTACCACCATATCCAAGAGCCGTTACATAGTTTAAGAGTGCATCAAGCCACACATACATAACATGTTTATCATCATTAATGCTCTTAGGCATTTTCACACCCCATGTAAAAGATGTACGTGTAACAGAGAGATCACGCAAACCACCTTTTACAAAATTTATCACCTCATTTGCACGAGATTTTGGCATGATAAAATCTGGATGCTCTTCATAATATTTAAGGAGTTTTTCTTCATAATTTGAAAGTTTGAAAAAGTAACTTTCCTCTTTAATAAGGCGTGTTGCACGTCCACAATCAGGACAACACTCACCATCTACAAGCTGAGTTTCTGGGAAAAAAGTCTCACAACTTACACAATAGTGCCCTTCATAAAAATCTTTATAGATATCACCTTTTTCATACATCTTTTCAAATGCTTTTTGAACACCTCTTTTATGATCAGCATCAGTTGTACGGATAAATTTATCGTAACTGATCCCAAAACTATCCCAAAGATTTTTAAATGTAGCACTGATCTCATCAGCAAACTCTTGTGTTGGTTTGTTGTTTTTTTGTGCTGATTCTTCTATTTTTTGACCATGTTCATCTGTTCCTGTAAGGAAAAAAGTATCTTCTCCCTTAAGACGATAATATCGTGCAAAAGTATCTGCAATAAATGTTGTATACGCATGCCCTATATGTGCTTCGCCATTAACATAGTATATTGGTGTTGTTATATATCTACTCAATTTTCATATCCTATAAAATGTATTGGTGGTATTGTAGCTTATGTAATCTTTTATTGTTCTTTTAAAAATGGTTTTGATTAAAACTCAAAACCACCGGTATCACCCTTACTCATCGAGTTGTAAACAGCATCTACATACTCTTTACGTAATGAACATGTTAAAAATTCACTACACTTGCTACAAGTTTGCATATCTTTGTCTTTTTGGCACTGTGTAAGTTGTATAATCATCTTTTCTAAATGAAGTTCAAACTTATCTTTTTGTACCTCTTGCGTCTTATCCATTTGCTCCATAAACCTCTTGTACTACTTGAATTTCAGATTTTGATCCAAAAAAACATGGTGATGTATCGTGAAGATGTTTACAATCAAGATCTAAAACTCTTTGTGTACCGTTAATAGCCTCCCCACCTGCTTTTTCATACACAAAAGCAAAAGGAAATACTTCAAACAAACGTCTAAGTTTTCCCTCTGGCTTATCACTTGTAGCTGGATAACTAAAAAGTCCACCGCCTTTGAGTAAAATCTGATGAAGATCTGGAACCATACCACCAGAATAGCGTAAACGGTACCCTTGTGCGAAAAAACCATCAATCATCTCTTTATGGTATTTTTCCCAATTTTGTTGTGTACCACCTGGAGCCATAAGTTTTCCTTTGTTATTAAGCATAATCTCCTTAACATATTCAAAGTTTTCACCTTGAAGCAAATAGAGTTTTACTTTATTATGAGCAAAAACCATCTCCACTCTTGGACCATATACTACATAACACGCAGCTACGAGGTTTTGTGCTCCAAAACCACCATCATAAATACCAAAAATAGAACCAACACTTAAGTTTACATCTACTAAAGATGATCCATCTAAAGGATCATATGAGATATAATATTTTCCATCTTGGTGTAGTGTTACAGCATCCTCTTTCTCTTCTGATGATACAGTATGTACCGATGCAACTTTTGCAAACTCCTCTTCAATAATCATATCACATTGAATATCTAGTTCCAATTGTGCTTCACCAGAAGAGTTCTCTTGTTGCGAGTATCCTATATCCTTAACATCAATCGCTTTTTTAATTCTTTTTGCACTTGTTTGAATCGCAGTAAAAATAGTATCCATTTTATATTTCCTTTCCATTTTGTAAAATCCAATTTATAATCTCTTGCGTGTTATTAAGATCAAGAACTTCTAGTGTTTTTGGGAGATTATATTTTTCAATATCAACACTCTCATCTACAGCTAAAGCATCTAAATAGGGTAGATATGTCTCATCAAAAACTCCACGAAACACACCTATGCGAACAAGAGGCAAATCACGCAAACCCTCAACTAGCAATATATCAAAATCACCCAACATCGTAACCATCTCATCAAGTGTCGAACGTCTTTGTGAAAAATATGTTGTCCGAGTAGGGGAGGCAACAATAACTTCTGCACCAGTAGCACTAAATTTATAACTATCTTTTCGTGCAACATCAAATTGTGCTTTGTCTTTTGGATCATGTTTGATAATAGAAACCTCCAAAGAGTGCTCATTGATAAAAGATTCTGCAATCTTTACAATCAATGTAGTTTTACCACTGTTTGAAGGTCCTGTAAATGCAACAGCTCGTCGTTTATTCACAATATTCCCATTTTTATAAATTTTTCAAAGATTATACAAAAGAAGAGATTAATAAGATATAATTTTACAAAAATTTTAGGCTAAAGAGAATGAAGAGACTTTTTTTACTTCTTGGAGTAGGGGCAATGTTTTTTGGATGCTCACGTGATGCTGCCTTTGACAGATTTGCCCTTACAAAAGAACAAAAACTTGCAGAAAACTCAATACTAAGCACAAAAATCACCTATAAAGAGCATATTAACGGTGTCGCAAATGTTGTATATCTTAATGAAATAGAACCAAATAAGTATAAAGATAAAGAGTATTTTTACATCTATTTATATCTTAAAGGGGAGGATCAAAAACTCACCTTTTTACTTAACAAGCACCATCCACTACAAGTGACACAGCTTCCAGCAAAAAATCAATTTTCTGATTTGGTATCGTTTCGTGCACCTTGGAGTCAATACTACCTTGTGGTATTCGCTCATCAAAAACAAGACAAACTCTATTTAAAAATAAAAAATAAACAATACACTTCAGAAAAACTCTATTTTGAAAAAGACAAATAAGCTATAAAAAGCTTATTTGCCTACTTAAAAAATAATCGCTTGAATAACTACTATAAGTACCTGTAGTGCGATAATAATAATCAAAGGTGCAAAATCCAAACCATTAAAATCGGTTCTCATATAACGTCGTACAAGCATATATGCAGGATTTGTAATACGGTATAATGTTTGCACAACAGGATTAAATGGATCTGGATTAACAAATGTTAAAAGCGATGCAATGATTATAACCCAAATATATACATTAATCAGTGATATAGCGATACCACCTAAACCTTGAATAATCTCTAAAATCATTTTTTAATAATCTCCCCTATATAGTTTTTTAATGCATCATACACAGATGATAATTCTGGAGTCTCTTGCGTGTTATTTGTTAATAACACACGCAACTCTTGATGAAGTTGTTGTAATGGAATATTAGTTTGCTCATGTATATATGAAACAAACGCTTCATAATCATCACAGTAGGGTGCTTGTTGTAAACACTCTTGTATCTTTGTAATATCCTCTTGCATCTCATTAGGTATATTACGTGGTGCAAATATCGGTTCTATCACCTTTTTTAACTCTTTTGTTGTTGTTACAGTATCAATATACAAACGTGCGAGTTTTCCTATATCAGCATCAGCAAATCCAACATATCGAGAAAGCTCTTTTGGATCAAGTTTTTTAAGATGCTCTTTGTTATAGTATTGTAATTTTGCAAGGTCAAAAGAGGTTGTTGTCGTAGTAATAGTTTTATAATCAAACCACGCAAGAGCTTCTTGAAGAGTAAAAATTTCACAAGGTGGTGTACAACTTAGTGATATTAAATAATTTGAAATAGCATCTGGAAGATATCCAGCTTCTAAAAGTCCCTTGATTGTGTAGTTTTCTTGATTTTGTAATGATGATATATAGATATACTCTATCTCTTTATCATACCCTAGAGAATCTCTTATATATTGATGTTTATATGTTGCGTGTTGCTCATTTTCTAGTGTAATCACTAATGAAATATCATTGAGCATATCATCAACACCAGTAGCAAAGTCATATGTCGGTGTTTTATCCTGATTCATAATAACAAAACTATCAACACCATGTACAATATCTCCACTAGGACGTACAATACGAATCCTAAAAGGATTTTCATTATCTATAACCAACTCAGCAGGAAGATTTCTACACGCATCATCATAATAATATGGTATATTTTTTTCTTGTGCTTCTTTTTTCTTATTTTCTAGCCATTCATCTGAACAAAAACATGAAAAAGCTTTTTTCTTATGGAGAAGATCCAAAGCCATTGCTGAATGGAAACGAAAGTTTTGACTCTCATAAAGTGATTGTGTATAGGTGATGCCAAAAACAGAGACAATATCAAATATCTCTTGATCTTTACCTTCAATATTTTTCTCTTTATCTGTATCAGCAATTCGTACTATAAAATCTTCAGTACGCTGTTTTGCAGCTAAAAAGTTGAGCAGGGCGATACGTAGTGCATCAAGATCCATATCAGCAGTAGGGCGTGGAGCAAATCGTAACATGCATATTCCTAAAATAAATTTTTTGCGATTTTATCATAATAAAAATTAATTTATGATTGTTGTCTAAATGTTTGGAAGGTTTTGTGAAAGTGGTGACCCCTAGGAGACTCGAACTCCTGTAACATGGATGAAAACCATGGATCCTAACCGCTAGACGAAGGGGCCACTTAAAAGTATAACAACTTTGTTTTGTTGTGCCGGAATTATATAGGTTATATGCTTAAAATAAGCTAAACCTATATAATTTTTTCCTAATTATCGTAAAAACTACGAAGTGCACGAATAATTACAGCATTTTTAGAGATAGATTCTGCCTTTGCATTTTCATTAACAGTCTCATATAGATCTAACGGAAGAGAGATAGAGAATGTCTTTGTTTCTATTTTTTTCTTTTTAGCAATCATTGCTACAACATTACCAAGTAATTCAATGATTTTTTTTGTATCGATTGGTTTTTGAATAAAACTATTAACACCAACTTCAATAGATTCTGAAATTTTTTCTATATCATTACTTGCAGAAATTACAATAATAATCTGATTTGGGTTAATTTGACGAATTTTACGTGATAGTTCAATACCATCCATGCCATCCATGATGATATCAACAAAAACAACATCAGGCTTGTTCTCTTCATACCCTTTAAGTGCGCTATCACCATCAAAATATGAGCTTACATCAGAAAAAAAGTTTTTAAACGTTGAACTTAAAAGTTCATTTGTAACTTTTTCATCTTCAACAACCATAGCTGTCAGTTTTTTTGTCTGCTCTGTTAACTGAATCAGATCCATATTTGCCATTTCATTTCCTTGTTATTTTTTATGTATAACATTATACAATAAAAATAGTAAAAAACAAAAACATTTTTAAACATTGTTTTTTATTAACAAATAACTATTTTTCACATTTAAACTGTTCAAGCCATTCTATATCTACATTTTCAACAAGTTGTTCTTTTTGTTGCAACAGTGAATCGATTATAGCAATAAGAGATTGTTCATCCATATATGACAAAAGATCAGGATTGATAAAAGTAGGGGATTGACCAGGATATTTATTTAAAAGTTGCTCAATATCCTCAATCAATTGCTCTTTTTTTGAGTTATTTTCCATATTTTCTCCATTTTAACATATATTTGCTCTATATCGATTTTTTTATAAAACACATACTTTTACCTTGGCTGATTTTTTTATAGTGCTTATTTCAAAGATATAATCCACTTTATATTTCTCTTGGTTAACATAATGTAAATTCTCTTGAAAGTATTATTCCAACACTAATGTCGTGCTTTTACTAAACTATCTGTAATAGTATCTAAAAATCTCCAACTACTTACAAAACTTTCTAAAGGTATTTTTGTTATAACTGTGTCATTTGTATATGAAGCATCTTGAGGAATTGAAAACAGATTAAATATCAAATTATTATCACTATATGCAATGCGTAATGTTTTTTTGTTATCATTTTTTACAACCATATACAGTCTCACACTAGAGTCTTTTTTATTTGTTAATATAAAATAATTAAAACCATGTTCAACAGCTATCAACTTTACATCATAATGAAAAAAGATTTTTTCTACCAATGTTGGTATTGAATATGCAAAAAAATATCCATTATCTACTTTAGCTACTTCATACTTTATAATATGATCGTCTTTTAAAAATTCTGATTGATATATTTTTATATAAGGTATATTTATTGTATCACATTGTTTATGAGTATACTCTGATAATTTTGTCTCAAATATGTCAGGTTTATGTGTTAGTATATTCCATCCAATAAGTAACGATGCAACAACTCCTGCCCCTGCAATAATATATCCATCTTTATACATCAATAAGAACCTTTTTCACAATACAACAGATACGAAATAAGCCGAGTTTTGTTAATGATAGGATTAATCTACTCTATATTTTACAATATAGCTCTAGCGAAGCAATAGCATTGTAAGAGGCTAACCATCTGCTTCTTGCTGCCATGTTGGGTTTACAAGCTCTCTATGTTGCCATAAAGACTGGTGGTCTCTTACACCACCTTTTCACCTTTACTACTTTTTGAAAGACAAAAAGCAGAAGTCTGTTTTCTGTTGCACTTTCCCTCGTATTACTACGGCCATTAGTTAAATGGAACATTCTCTTACAGCAGCTCGGACTTTCCTCTTGCATAGATACAACTATACAAGCCACTATCTTCGTATCTGTTGATGTCATTATACACAAATAATATTAATTTATTTCAAAAAATGAACATTTGTTAATGAAAAATATGTATAATATGAACAACTGTTAATTACAAATATAAATAATAAGAACAATTGTTCACTAATATAAAAAATAACATGAACGACTGTTAACTAAAAGGAGTGATTATGCCTAATTTAGGGGTTCAAGAAGATATTGTAAAAGAAAGTCCAACAAAAACAAAAATCAGAAAAGTAGCAACTGCCCTCTTTTCACAATATGGATACAAAGGGACAAGTGTACGAAAAATTGCTTCAGAAGTTGGCATACGTGAGAGTGCTTTATATAATCATTTTAAAAACAAAGAGGAGATATTTTTAGATATTGCAAAAGAGATATTTAGTTCACCCTTCTCTTTTAATCCTCAAGAGATACAAGAGCTAGCACTCAGAGGTAAACCATTTTTATCTAAATTTACAATCCATTATAAGATGGCTACATTCGATAAAAACAGTGAAGATATGTTTCGTTTACTGATCATAGAACTTATGCAAAATCAACAGTTAAGAGAACAATTTATGCAGCACTATCACGATGCAAATATTAAGCTTTTATCAGAAGGATTTTTTATTATGATGCAAAATAATCTTATAAAATCGTATGATCCAATGATGTTAGCATATGAGTATATCAGTACCCTCTTTTATATACGATTACAAGTTACAATATTAAAATTTGATGCACATGGAATTGGACACTTGACAACACAGTTTGAAAAACATGTAGATTTTTTCTGGGAGAGCATTAAAGTATAATATTTTTTAGTATCAGATACTATTTAATATTAATATAGAAAATAAAAAAAAGTGTACCTCCAAAATGGAAGTACACCCTACTCTTCTTAGCTACTATTTACCCATAGCCTCTAAAGCGTATTTTTTACCAAGTTCATAAGCAAGTTTATTTGCTTCATGTACTTTTGGTGGAACTTTTGAAAGCATTGTATCAATGAGAGACTGCTCAGGAAGAACCTCTGTCATAGTATTTGTAATCGCAAGAGCAACAACAGATTGAGTAATAACATTACCAACCTCTTCTTTTGCGATTGTAATAATAGGAATCTCATGGATAACCCATTTTTTTCTATCTTCATCACTTGGATAAACAAGGTTAGGATCAACTACAATGATCCCACCTGGTTTTACACCATTTTTAAATTGCTGATAAGAAACATCTGCAACAGAAAGCATAAAGTCAATTTCACCTTCATTTGCATATGGATAACGGATCTCATTATCATCAAGTGTAATATCAACAACTGTTGCTCCACCACGAACTTGAGAAGTATATGTTGCAGTTTTAAGACCAAAACCACCATTTTTGATCTTACATGCTGCCATAATCTCACCAGCAAGTAAAACACCTTGACCACCAACACCTGTAAATCTTAAAGTATGTCTCATGTGTTAGTCCTTATATTTTATTGTTAAAGTCAGATTGAGTGATTTTTGCACCTTTACCTTGAGCTGCTTCGATAACTTTATCGTAAAGCTCACAGTATTCAGGTTGTTCAATCTCTCTTAAAACACCAGTAGGAAGTTTTTGCAATTTCTCTTCATCACTTAGTGCTTCATATTTTTTCAATGGTAATGTAATGCTATCAATCCAATCAAGGTTTTGCATTGCATTGTTCATTTTGTTTTTACGACCAAGATTAATATGGCAGTTTGAAAGTACTTCAATGAAACTGAAACCTTTATGTTGGAAACCTTTTACTAAGATCTTCTCAAGTTTTTTAGGATCGATCATTGACTCACGAGCAACAAATGTAGCACCAGCACCCATAGCAAGACCACTTGCATCAAATGTAGGGTCAATATTTCCTTGCTTCATTGTAACAGACCACATTCCTTGTGGAGTTGTTGGTGAAGTTTGAGAGTTTGTAAGACCATAGATAAAGTTATTGATCAAGATAAGGTTAAGGTCAATATTACGACGACAACCATGAATAGTATGGTTACCACCAATAGCAAGACCATCACCATCACCAGCAACAACAATTACATGTTTATCTGGATTAGCAAGTTTGATACCTGTTGCATATGCAACTGTACGACCATGAGTAGTGTGAACAGTATTACAATCGATGTATGAACTAAAACGTCCAGAACACCCAATACCAGAAACAACACATACGTCATTCATATCCCAACCACATTTCTCAATAGCACGGATAGTTGCCTTTAAGATAACACCATCACCACAACCCCAACACCATAGTGTTGGCATCTTGTTTACACGTAAATATTTATCATAGTTAAATGCCATTACATCATTCCTTTCACTGTTTCTACCATCTCAGCAGGTGCGATTGGACGACCATTAGCTTTAAGAAGTGTAGTAAAATCATCTCTTTTAATAATTCTTTCAATCTCTTTAGAGTATTGACCCATATTAAGTTCAGTAACCATAATTTTGTTACCAAATTTTTCACCAATCTCTTTGATTTTTTTAGCAGGAGATGGCCATAACATAATAGGTCTAAACATACCAGCTTTAATACCCTCTTCACGAAGTTTGTTTACAGCTTCATATGCTCCAAGACCGATAGAACCATATGCAATAACACAAACTTCTGCATCATCCATAAGGTATTCTTCATAATCTGGAAGATCATCAAGACCATCATTTTCAGCAGCTACTGTATTGATCTTACCAACAAGTCTTTCAATATTAAATTCACATTGTTCTGCATCTTCAGTAGGGAAACCTTCATCACCATGGTGGAGACCAGTTACGTGATACTTATACCCTTCAAACATTGGGTTAAGAACAGCTGGTTTATTCATAGGAACATCATATGGTTTGTAATCTGCTGGATCACCATCAAATCTTTCACGATTTACAATAGAAGCTTCAACCTCTTCTAAATCTGGAAGTACAGCTTTACCATGCATATGACCAATAGTTTCATCTAAAAGAACAAAAACAGGAGTCATATATTTTTCAGCAAGGTTAAATCCACGAACTGTTTGTGTATAACACTCAGTTAATGAACCTGCACATAAAGTAATAGAAGCATAATCACCATGTGTTGGATATTGTGCTTGACCAATATCAGCTTGTGATACACGAGTTGGAAGACCAGTTGATGGACCACCACGCATAACATTTACAATAACTAATGGGATCTCTGCAATAAAAGCAAGACCAATTTGTTCAGCTTTTAAAGAAATACCAGGACCTGATGTTGCAGTATACGATTTTACACCAGATGCAGAAGCACCGATAGCAGCACAAATACCAGCTATTTCATCTTCCATTTGAATAAATTTACCACCAACTTTTGGCATTAAATCAGATGCAACGTGCATAACTTCTGATGATGGAGTAATTGGATACCCACTAAAAAATCTAGCTCCAGCATCGATAGCTGCCATTGATGAGAGTTCGTTTCCTGTTGAGATAACTTCTCTTGCCATTACTTCACTCCTTCTTGATCAAGCGACATATAGTTGTTTGCAATAATTGCAGCTTGACGCTCTTTTGATTCATCAGTTAATTTAGCAAAACTTTTTCCAGCTGCTTTTAACTCTTTTCTATCTGCTACATAAATAGCAAAGTCTGGGCATGAAAGTTCACACTCCATACATCCAATACACGCTTCAGGATGATCAATAGATATCATTGCTCCTAGTGTAGAGCTTTTATCATATTTCATACCTAAAACACCAGATGGACAAACAGCAACACAAATGTCACATGCTTTACAGTTGTTTGTGTTTACCCATACAGGTTGATCGCCTGGGTTTTCAGTTTTAAAAGTTCCCATTTATTCTCCTATTTTGTAAGATACATACGTAAGTAAAGAGTATCTTGTTTTGCATAATTCTACGATTAAATGTGTTACAAACGCCCCAAAAAGATACAAATTGTAACGTTCTGAGGCTCACACAAGCATTCTAATCGAAAAAACTACTTCTTAGCTAAAACTTCAGCTACTGCTTTACCGATCTCTGCAGGTGAAACTACAACTTTTACACCAGCAGCTTCAAGTGCTTCCATTTTCTCTTTTGCAGTACCAGCACTTCCAGAAATGATAGCACCTGCGTGACCCATACGTTTACCTTTTGGTGCAGTTTGACCAGCGATAAATGCAACAACAGGTTTAGTAATTTGCTCTTTGATAAGTTTTGCAGCTTGGATCTCAAGATCTCCACCTATTTCACCAATCATCACGATCGCTTCTGTCTCTGGATCTGCTTCAAACATTGGTAAAAGTTGTTTATATGAAAGACCAATAATTGGATCCCCACCAATACCAACTGCTGTAGTGATACCAAAACCTTCTTTAACAACTTGGTTTGCACCTTCATAAGTCAAAGTACCAGATTTAGAGATAAGACCTACATTACCTTTTTTGAAAATCATACCTGGCATAATACCGATTTTACACTCTTCAGCTGTGATAATACCAGGACAGTTTGGTCCAATAGTTTTCATATTGTGTTTTGTAGCATATTGTTTTGCATACATCATATCACGTACTGGAGCACCTTCAGTAATAATTACTGCAAGTTCAATTCCAGCATCAGCAGCTTCCATAACAGCATCTGCAACAAATGCAGGTGGAACAAAGATCATAGAAACTGTAGCACCAGTTTTTTCAACTGCTTCTTTTACAGTATTAAAAACAGGCTTACCTAAATGCTCTTGACCACCTTTGTTTGGTGTTACACCACCAACAATATTTGTACCATAATCGATACATTGCTCAGCGTGAAAAGAACCCTCTTTACCTGTAAAACCTTGAACGATTACTTTTGTATCTTTATTTACTAAAATAGACATATCTTATAACTCTCCTTTCGCTGCAGCTACTGCTTTTTTAGCACCATCTGCCAAGTCAGTTGCAGGGATAACATTTTTAATATTTGCATTTTTAAGAATTTCAGCTGCCTCTGGTGCATTTGTACCATCAAGACGAACAACAACTGGAACATGAACATCTACAAGTTTTGTAGCTTCTAAGATACCATTTGCGATTCTATCACAACGAACAATTCCACCAAAAATATTTACAAAAATAGCCTTTACATTAGGGTTTTTAAGGATAATCTCAAAACCTTTTGCAACAGTCTCTGCATTTGCACTTCCACCAACATCAAGGAAGTTTGCAGGTGTTCCACCCATATAGTTAATTGTATCCATAGTACCCATCGCAAGACCAGCACCATTTACCATACAACCAATCTCACCATCAAGAGCGATATATGAAAGACCATATTGACCAGCTTCACGCTCATCAGGATCCTCTTCACTTAAATCTCTCATAGCTTCAATATCTGGATGACGTCCAAGAGCTGAATCATCAAATCCCATTTTACCATCAAGTGCGATAAACTCACCCTCACCTGTTCTGATAAGTGGATTGATCTCAATCATCTCTGCATCATTTTCCATATAAAGTGTATAAAGCTTTTTAGCGAAGTTGATCATATTTTTTTGTTGTACTTTGTCTGTAATCCCAAGACCAAATACTAATTCACGACCGTGGAAACCTTGGAAACCGATAGAAGGATCAACTTGAACCTTGATAATCTTTTCTGGAGTCTTTTCAGCAACAGTCTCAATATCCATACCACCTTCAGTAGAAGCCATAATAATTGGCATCTCAGCAGCACGATCAAGAACAACAGAAAGATAAAGTTCATCTTGAATATCAGCGCCATCTTCGATATAAACTTTTTGTACAAGTTTACCCTCTGGGCCAGTTTGGTGTGTTACAAGTGTCATACCAAGAATCTCATCAGCAAGTTCACGAACTTCTTCTAAAGACTTAGCAAGTTTAACACCACCACCTAGACCACGTCCACCAGCGTGAATTTGTGCTTTTACAACCCAAATAGGTCCACCTAACTCTTTTGCATTTTCAACAGCCTCATCAACAGTATGAGCGATTTTACCCTTTGGTGTTGGAACACCATATTTAGCAAAAATTTGTTTTGCCTGATACTCATGTATATTCATCTATTCTCCTTATTTTGAAATGGAAGTCTATTTGACTTCGTATTGTTCACGACCCATTTGATATAAATCATTACCATATGTGTCATTAATTACAGTTACTGGAAAGTCCACTACTTCGAGTTTTCTTACTGCCTCAGGTCCAAGTTCTGGATATGCAATAACTTCAGCACTCTTAATCTGTTTACCAAGTAAAGCCCCTGCTCCACCTGTTGCACCAAAGTATATTCCACCATACTCTTTACACGCATCAATAACAGCTTGATTACGTTTTCCTTTACCGATCATCCCTTTTGATCCATGTTTAAGCATTGTAGGAGAGTAACTATCCATTCTATATGATGTTGTTGGCCCTGCACTACCTATTGGATCACCTGGTTTTGGTGGTGTTGGACCTACAAAGTAGATCACACTTCCTTCTAAATCAAAAGGAAGTTCCTCCCCTGCTTCGATAAGATCAACTAGACGTTTGTGCGCAGCATCACGTGCTGTATAGATTGTACCACTAAGGTACACTATATCTCCAGCTTTGAGCTTGCGTGTCACATCTTCTGTTAAAGGTGTTGTTAAATGATAAACTTCACTCATTATCTATCCTTATATGGTAATATGTGTATGACGAGATGAATGACACTGCACATTAACAGAAACTGGTAACGATGCAATGTGACACGGATTTGCTTCAATATGAACAGCGAGTGCAGTTTCAGTACCACCCATACCCATAGAACCAATACCAAGCTTGTTAATCTCAGTTTTTATAATCTCTTCAAGTTCAGCCATCTCTGGGTCTTCATTTTTTGAGCCAATATCTCTAAAAAGTGCATGTTTTGAACTTATAGCAGCTTTTTCAAAAGTACCACCAATACCAACACCTACAGTAATTGGAGGACATGGATTTGGACCAGCATCACTAATACACTCTTTTACAAACTCAATCACACCCTCTTTACCAGCTGCCGGTGGGAAAACTCTTGCACGACTTACATTTTCACTACCACCACCTTTTGCAGCATATTCGATCTCAATCTTATCACCTTCAACAATATCAAAATGGATAATTGCTGGAAGATTGTATCCAACACTATCTTTTAAGTTAGCACGAGAAAATGGTTCACATGTAGAAGCTCTTAGATATCCATCTTCATACCCTTTTGCTGTTCCCTCATTAATAGCATCTTTTAAAAGACCACCAACAACTTTTACATCAGCACCAACTTTAACAAAAAATACTGCAAGACCCGTATCTTGACAAAGTGGACGAGCTTCAGAACTTGCAATATCTGCGTTTTCTAAAAGCTGTTTTAAAACCTCTTTACTAACAGGAGATTTTTCATTTTCATACGCTTCTTTTAAAGCATTAAGTGCATCTTCAGGGAGATTTGAAGCAGAATAGATAATAATATCTCTTACATGCTTTACAATATCTTCATAAGCTATCTCTCTCATTAGTTTCCTTCAAAAAAATTATTTTTGTTTAGTGTATCGATAAGAGTTTGAACAGATGCACATGATTGAGCAAACATTGCCTTCTCTTTTTCATCTAAAGTCACTTCAATAATCTTCTCAGCACCTTTTGCACCAAGCATTACAGGTACACCTGAGACCACATCACTATATCCATACTCACCATCAAGACATACTGCACAAGGATGAATCTGTTTTGTATCTTTTAAAATTGCTTCAACCATAATAGCAGTCGATTTTGCAGGAGCGTAATATGCAGAACCAGTTTTCAAGTATCCAACAATCTCAGCACCACCATGACGTGTTCTATGAACAATCTCATCAATCTCATCTTGTGTTAATACATCATGTAAAGGAACACCAGCTACAGTTGAGTATCTTGGAAGTGGAACCATATCATCACCATGCCCACCCATAACAGATGCACGGATTTGACCACCACCATATCCAAGTTTTTCTTGAATAAATGCAGCCATACGTGAAGAATCAAGAATACCAGCCATACCAATAACACGACTTCTATCGAATCCACTCTCTTTGAGTGCTACATACGTCATAGCATCAAGAGGATTTGAAACCATAATTACAATAGCATTTGGAGAGTATTTTGCGATACCTTGAATAACCTCTTTTGTAATCTTTGCATTGATCATCAAAAGATCATCACGGCTCATTCCTGGAAGTCTTGGGCTACCTGCAGTCACAACTACAACATCACAATCAACAAGATCGCTCATCTCTTCAGCTACACTTACAACTGTATGGCTTCGTACTGCTGAAGCAGCTTGAGACATATCTAAAGCTTTACCTTTTGCAACTTCTATTTTATTATCTCGTAAAATAATCTCATGACAAGCCCCAAGCATTGCTAGAGAATACGCTACTGTGGCACCAACGTTACCAGCACCAACGATCCCTACTCTTTTACCTTGACTCATTAACACTCCTTAATATTAGTTACTATGATACTTCTAAATACACTTAAACACTATGTGCGAACACATAACACTTAAGTATATATAAGTATCATAACACAGGTGAATTGATCACCTTTCATATACCATACATACTATATAATATAATATATAAAAGATGATCTCTATATGCCAAAAGGCATATAGAAACTAAACAACATTAGATAGAATCGATAATATTGTTTAAAGTTTGTGATGGACGCATTGCTGCTTCAGCTTTTGCATCATCTGGATGGAAATACCCACCGATATCTTGTGCTTTACCCTCTACAGATAAAAGTTCTTCCATAATTTTTGCTTCATTCTCTTCTAAAGCTTTTGCAATTGGAGCAAATTTCTCTGCTAACTCTGCATTATTTCCTTCAGCAAGTGCTTTTGCCCAATACTGTGCAACAAAGAAGTGTGATGCTTTATTATCTGGTTCACCAGCTTTACGTGAAGGAGCTTTATTGTTATCAAGGTATCCTTCATTTGCTTTATCAAGTGCATCAGTAAGTGCTGCAAGTTTTTCATCCGAATTTTTTTGTCCGATAAAACGTAAAGATTCTGCTAGTGCCAAGAACTCACCAAGACTATCCCATCTTAAGTGACCTTCTTTTAAGAACTGGTCAACATGCTTAGGAGCTGATCCACCTGCACCTGTTTCATACAATCCACCACCTGCAAGTAATGGAACGATTGAAAGCATCTTAGCTGAA
>Ga0256843_1000068_pt1 | contig 85775 bp, 87 predicted proteins | sample AlvinellametaG_FD_191572 | JGI IMG/M metagenome (GOLD analysis project Ga0256843, IMG submission 191572) | Pompeii worm associated microbial communities from hydrothermal vent at the East Pacific Rise, Pacific Ocean - Alvinella | ecosystem: Host-associated > Annelida > Integument > Unclassified ... | reverse complement strand
AATGCAGATATAAATGCTGCTAAAAACATACTTGTCCGTGGGATACACGGCAATAATGCTTCACTTAAAATAGCTGTTTAGGCTATGGATGAAGAATCCACCTCATTTTATGGGGTGGAGTATCAAATTACTACGCGTCTAAGTAAAACTACCTTAGGGTGCAATGGGCACAAAGGGTTTCATTTTTGACTCATACTTTTGGTCGGTTAAGGTTCGCAAAAAGGCGATTAGGGCATCAATGTCCGCATCGCTAAGCGGTTGGGTGGCACCCAATTTTTCATGGTTGATGGTTTCTGGAAAGTCATTGTCTCCCCAGACTTTACCCGTTTCAGGATTGATGGGGTGGGTTCCTTTTCCTGAGATAAAGTCGTAAAATTCTAGTACCGTACGCAGTTGTTTGAACTGTCCATTGCTCATGTACGGATCGGTAATGGCAATGTTTCGTAGGGTCTGAACACGGGATTTTCCATCGTGATTGGGATCCTCTACGACTTTTCCTAATCCTTGATATTTAGCATCACTCTCTTGGAGTCCCAGTTGGGCACGGCGGTCCATGGCAACAATGTTGCGTGGGGTTCCTACGTTTTCATACTCATAGTTGGTAAAGAGCTCTGCTTTGGGTTGAGTGTTTACCCCCGTGGAGCTTACGGTATGACAGAGCCGACAGTTGGTCTGATCAGAATTGAAGAGATCATACCCTTTTTGTTCCAATTCGCTAAAGGTATACTCCCCAGCTACCCAGCGGTCAAATTTAGAATCAAAAGGAGCAAAAGGCTCGGTCTTTTCGTAATCACTAATGGCTTCTGCCATTTTATCATAAGCATTGTCGGCATCATCAAAAATATCCTCCCCGTAGAGCGTTTTAAATTGCGTTACGTAATCAGGATTGGCTTGAATGCGTGCAACCACGGTGGCTTTGTCGGGCATTTGCATCTCTGCACCATCCAGTGGTGGTCCCATGGCTTGGATTTTGAGGGTGGCGGCACGTCCATCGTGGAACTGTCCTCCCTTGTAGACCCCATTGGTTTCACCAAAGGTTGGACTAAACATCGCATAGGCTGCGGTTGGTGAGTTGCGTCCGCCCAGTGAGACACCATCGTCTCCTACGGAGAAGGCACCATTTACAAAGATGGTCTGATTGATATCCTCTGCTTTAAATCGGGCATCCACGTACGCATTGTCTGGGTCATGACACGTGGCACAGTTGCTATTGCCTGTATTTGAGAGGCTCTTGTCAAAGAAGAGGGCTTCTCCCAGTTTTTCACTGGTGATAGTGGTGGATACACTCTCTTCTGCCTCCGTTAGTGTGGTATCCTCTGTGGATGATCCACAGCCATTCAAAAACAACAGTGTTGAGATGGCAATGGAGCTCATTATAATTTTCAACATTTCCCCTTTTAATAAAATATTTTGAAGAAGGTCATAACTTTCCCTTAAAACCTTCGGTTAAATTTTATCAAAGAGGCTCTGTTTTCGATGTAAAATTATCGATATAGTCAAAAAACTTTATATTAATTTTATTTATTAAAATAATAAAAATTATTTATGGAAAAAATCTTTTGTTATCTTCGATTGGCCTTCTCTTCGATGCCACTGGTACCAAAACGTCGTGCCAACTCCTGCTTGATGCGATCGGGGCTAATTTCACGGTAGCCCAGTCCCACCAAGGCATGATAGAGAAGATCCGTTGCTTCATAGATGACCTGTGCATCACTCTCTTCATCAATTGCCACGCAGAGCTCCTCTGCCTCTTCACGTATTTTACTCAGAAGTAGGGCTTTGTCATTGAGGAGCTTTTTGGTCCATGATTTTTGGGTATCGGTACTGTTTTTTCGCTCTAAAATGGTATGATAGAGGGTATCAACAACTCCATAGAGGGCATCGGTATTGACCGTTTTCTCCAAAATGACTTGATCGTTGATCACGGAGGTGAAAAAACAGCTCTTGCGTCCTGTATGGCACGCCACACCATTTTGCTTGATTTTTAGCACAAGGGTATCAGCATCACAGTCGAGCAGGATATCTTTGACCTCTTGGGTATGGTTAGAGCTCTCACCCTTTTTCCAGAGGCGTTGACGACTTCGGCTAAAGTAGTGGGCATAGCCTGTCTGTAGGGTGAGATGGTACGCCTCTTCATTCATATACGCAAGCATGAGGATTTCATTAGTCTCATAATCTTGAGCAATAGCGGGGATAAGGGGGGTTTTTTTCCAGTTGATCTGCATGGGGGTTCTCCGTAGGTAGAGGGTACGTCAAGAGACGCACCCTGTGATGTAAAATTGGTTTTATTGTGCTGAGATGGTTTTTTGTTCTCTGCCCTTGGCATCGACCCAGATATTAGGAACCGAGCCACCAGGGGTGAGGAAGATTTGGGCATCTTTGTTGACACGCAAGGCTTCATTAAACTTGGCTTGGGTTTTGATCTGTTCGAGTTGAAGCAGTTGGGTGGTGAGTGAATCAGAGATGAGCTTATTGGCTTTGGCCTGCTCCTCGGCTTCGATACGAATCTTGTCCGCTTGACCTTGGGCTTCAATGCGGTTTCGCTCCGCCTCCCCTTTGGCGATCTCTGCTTTACGTTGAGCCTCTTGTTTTGCCTTCTCTTTTTGCTGTTCAGCAATGGTGACATCCTGTTTGGCTGCTTGGACCTCTTCGATTTTGGCTTTAATTTTGGGGGGAAGTACAATGTTTCTTAGCTCAACCGAGGAGAGAATCACAGGACGATCTTCAAGCGCATCAACCTTTTCGGTAACTTTAGTCTGAATGGCAGAGGCGATCTCATTGCGCATCTCAGGAAGACGCTCAGCGGTGTATTGTCCGACCACATCCCGCACCACTTCGCGTACTTTGGAGTTGATAATCTTCTCCTCCCAACTCGATCCCCACTTCTCAATGGTCTTAGGGGCAGTCTCAGCACGGAGTTGGTACTGAACGGCAAGATCAATGTTGACCGTTAGACCTCGTTTATCAAGGACCTGAATGGCAGGATTTCGTTTGAGTCCTCCCTCAAATCCTCCTTTGCTCATGGAGATGGGAGAGCTGTAGTTGTCTCCGACCATGGAGGTGTGTTCGTTGCTATAGGTAATGAGTCGCATGCGGGTATTAACCGGAATGATTTGCTCAATAATTGGAATGTAGAAGTGCAGTCCTGCCCCAAGGGGTTTCTCATCAAATTTACCGGTACGGACCTTGATCCCCACCTCTCCAGAGTTGATGATGGTAAAAGGCTTAAAAAATATTATCGTAGCAACGATAATAAGGCTAATAAAGAGCCATTGTGGGGAGGATTTTTTTCCATGGTTCTCCTCTCCTGTAGGGCGACGCATGTAGGGGGGAGGATTGCCTCCGCCATTATCCTTGCTAGGTTGGTTGTTTTTGGGTTGTTTCTTTTTAAAATAGTCGTTCATATCAGCGGGCATCGATGATCCTTAATTGATGTAGGTAAGATGCTGAATGTAGTTGGGGTTTTTCCCCGCAACCACATCAAAATAGGCACTTTGCAATTTCTCGCTTAGCTCACCACGTGAACCAGAACCGATAATACGGGCATCGACTTCACGAATAGGAGTAACTTCAGCCGCGGTTCCAGTGAGGAATGCCTCGTCGGCAATGTAGATCTCTTCACGGGTAATGCGTCGGCGAATCACCTCGATGCCCATATCTTCTGCGAGATCAATAATGGTCTGTTGGGTGATGGACTCAAGAGAGTTGTCGTTGGGTGGAGAGATCAGTTTGCCATCCCGTACCATAAAGAAGCACGCCCCGCTTGCTTCAGCGATGTAGCCTTGGTCATCACGAAGCAGGGCTTCATCATAGCCTGCCTCGACCGCTTCAAATTTTGCCATTTGTGAGTTGAGGTAGTTGGCAACCGCTTTGGCTTTGCCCATGCCTGAGGTGTTGGGTGTTCGGGTCATGGAGCTGATTTTAAGGCGAATTCCTTTTTTGAGTCCCTCTTCTCCAAGGTAGGCTCCCCATTTCCATGCGGAGATGGAGACCTCTACAGGGGCATCTTTATGGTAAAGCCCCATGACCCCATAGCCCAGATAGACCAACGGTCGAATGTATGCACCATCAAAGAGCTCATTGGCTTGGAGCAGTTGAATCTGTGCTTGGTTAAGCTCCTCAAGGCTATAGGGAACCTCCATAAGGGTCATTTTTGAAGAGTTGAGTAGACGTTGGGTATGTTCTTTGAGTTTAAAAATTGCGCAACGTCCATCGACCGTTTTATAGGCTTTAGTTCCCTCAATGGCACCGTTGCCGTAGTGGAGGGTGTGTGTGAGTACATGTACGTTTGCCTCATCCCATGGGACCATGGTCCCGTTCATCCAGATATACTTTGCTTTATCCATATTATATTCCTAAAAGTGGTCAAAATTAATGGGCGATTTTAGCTAAATTCTGGTTAGATAATGTTTATGGATACTTGAAGGAGTGAGGGATTGATTTCTATTCTTTTTTGTTTCTCTTTGGTTAGGGATCTTTTGATTCAAGCACCAAATTAGGGGAGAAGAGTATCCAATTGACATAAATCAATTTTGATAATTTTCAATTATGATAATCTTATTATGTGGTTATTTCTATCAGTATATTTTAAATAAAATTTAACTATAATATTTAGTTATTTATTTTAAGATATGCACCAAGAATAACAGACTTAATTAAAATTTAGGAGGAAGAAGAATGGCTTTGAACAGAAGAGATTTTCTAAAAAGTGCAGCGGCAGCGTCAGCGGCATCTGCCGTGGGGATTGCTGTTCCATCAAACCTTGAAGCTTCGGCAACGGAAGCGCAAAAAGATTGGCGATGGGATAAGGCAGCATGTAGATTCTGTGGAACAGGATGTGGGATTATGCTCGCAACCAAAGGTGGTAAAATTGTTGCGGTCAAAGGTGACCCCGCAGCTCCTGTTAACCGTGGTTTGAACTGTATTAAAGGGTACTTTAATGCGAAAATTATGTATGGAGCAGACCGACTTAAGACCCCACTGCTTCGTATGAATGATAAAGGTGAGTTTGATAAAAAAGGTAAGTTTAAACCTGTCTCTTGGCAACGTGCCTTTGATGAGATGGAAAAACATGCTAAAAAAGCACTCAAAGCCTCTGGACCAGAGGGCGTTGCGGTTTTTGCATCGGGTCAATATACCGTTATGGAAGGGTACGCTGCACAAAAGATGATGAAAGCAGGTTTCCGTTCAAATGCCATTGATCCTAATGCACGTCACTGTATGGCGAGTGCGGTGGTTGGGTTCTATCAAACCTTTGGTATCGATGAGCCTAGTGGATGTTACGATGATATTGAGATTACCGATACCATTGTAACGTGGGGATCAAACATGGCAGAGATGCACCCCATTCTCTGGTCACGTGTCTCGGATAGAAAACTCTCTAATCCTGATAAAGTAAAAATCGTTAACATCCAGACCTATACCCACAGAACATGTGATATTGGGGATATTAATATTATCTTCTCTCCCAATACAGACCTTGCGATCTGGAACTATATCGCGCATGAGATTGTCTACCGAGATAAAAAAGGTGGTGGTAAAGAGGACATTATCGATTGGGATTTTGTTAATGAGAACATTGTCTTTACCGCAGGTCCTGCAAACATTGGTTACGGTATGCGACGAAAAGGTGAGAAGTCTCTTGAGGATGGTAAATACACCGCCAAAGAGATGGAGACCATTAAAAAAGAGATGGAGAAAAAAGTTTCTGCCAAAGAGGGACCAGCCCTTGAGCCATTTGGTTACAAAGAGGGTGACATTATGAAAAACACCCCAGGTACTTTGAAGCACTGGAAAATCTCTTTTGAAGAGTATAAAAAATCACTCGAGCCATATACCCTTGATTATGTAGCAAAAATCGCCAAAGGGGATCCCAATGAGTCCATTGAATCCTTCAAGAAAAAACTACAAGCCTTAGCGGATCTCTACATTGAAAAAGATCGAAAAGTGGTTAGTTTCTGGACCATGGGAATGAACCAACACACCCGTGGAACATGGGTTAATACCCTCTCCTATAACGTTCACTTTATGCTCAATAAGCAAGCCCTTCCTGGAAATGGTGCCTTCTCACTCACAGGACAACCTTCAGCTTGTGGTACTGCACGTGAAGTTGGAACCTTCTGTCACCGATTGCCTGCAGATATGATGGTTAAAAATCCTAAGCATCGAGCCAAAGCGGAAAAAGTTTGGGGAATTCCTGCTGGGACACTAAATCCTGTAGGAAATCAGCACATTATGAAGATTCACCGTGATATTGAAGATGGTGTGGTGAAGTTTGCATGGGTTAACGTCTGTAATGCTTACCAAGATTCTGCTTCAGCGTCTCACTGGATTAAAGCAGCTCGTGAGATGGATAACTTCATTGTTACCTCTGATGGATACCCAGGAATTTCTGCAAAAGTTTCGGACCTTGTTCTTCCAAGTGCCATGATTTATGAGAAGTGGGGAGCGTATGGAAACGCCGAGCGACGAACCCAACACTGGAGACAACAAGTATTGCCCGTAGGTGATGCGATGAGTGATACATGGCAGTGGGTAGAGTTCTCTAAACGCTTTACGGTGAAAGATCTCTGGGGTGAGTATACCCTTCGAAACGGTAAAAAACTTCCCAACGTGATTGCCGATGCCAAAAAGATGGGATACGATGAAAACACCACCATGTATGAGATTCTTTACGCCAACGATCGTGCGAAGAAGTACAAAGTGGATTTAGAGAAGTTCCCACAAAAAGGGTTTGATAATACCGAGTGTATCGGTGATAGCCGAAACGTAAAAGGGAGTGATGGTAAGGTCTTTAAGGGGTATGGATTTATGATTCATGAGTACCTCTTTGAAGAGTATGCCTCTTTTGGACGTGGTCATGGACATGACTTGGCTCCGTTTGAAGTCTACCACAAAGTGCGAGGACTTAAATGGCCGGTTGTTGATGGTAAAGAGACTCAGTGGCGATTTAATGTTAAGTACGATCCGTATGCAGCCAAAGCGGTAAAAGCGAGCGGTAGTAAATCAACTCACGCCTTCTATGGACCATTGGCGAAGAACATTCTCCAAGGAGATCTCAAAGGACCGGATAAGAAACTTGGAAAATATGCGCTTCCTAACAAAGCAAAAATCTTTGCACGTCCTTACATGGATCCTCCAGAAATGCCAGATGAGAAGTACGATACATGGCTCTGTACCGGACGGGTCTTGGAGCATTGGCACTCAGGAACCATGACCATGCGTGTGCCTGAACTGTTCCGTGCGGTTCCCGAAGCGCTCTGTTACATGAACCCTAAAGATGCCAAAGCCAAAGGGGTTAAACGTGGTGAGTTGGTCTGGGTTGAGTCACGACGTGGAAAAGTTAAAGCTCGTGTTGAGACCCGTGGACGAAACAGACCACCTCAAGGATTGGTTTTTGTGCCTTGGTTTGATGAGAAGGTCTTTATCAACAAAGTCTGTCTTGATGCAACTTGTCCCATGAGTAAGCAGACGGACTACAAAAAGTGTGCGGTTAGCATTACAAAGGCGTAAGTAGATGGCAAACTCCAACAACAATAGACGAAAGTTTATGGCAACGACTCTTCAAAGCGTAGGTCTTACAGCTCTTGGTGGATTGTTGTGGAGTGGTTACAGTGATGAGGTCAAGGCATCCCCCTTGGTACTGCGACCACCTGGAGCACTTCCTGAAGAGGATTTTCTCAAGGCCTGTGTAAAATGTGGGCTCTGTGCTGAGGCGTGTGTCAACCGAGAGAGCAACCGTAATAAAGATGGCTCCAAACGGGCAGGAACACTCAAGATGGCAAAAGGGGGAGACCATAAGCTTATTGGTACGCCCTTTTTTGTGCCCACCGATGTGCCCTGTTACATGTGTGATGATATTCCGTGTGTGCCGGTGTGTCCCTCGGGTGCACTGGACATGCCATCGCTGTTGAATCCTCAAGGAGAGCTGGACATTAACAAAGCCCGCATGGGTCTAGCCGTGGTGCATAAAGAGTCCTGTATTGCCTTTTGGGGGATTCAGTGCGATGCCTGTTACCGTGCGTGTCCCTTGATGGATGAGGCGATTAGCTTGGAGTATCACAAGAATGAGCGAACGGGTAAACATGCCTTTTTGCTTCCGGTGGTGCATTCGGATGTCTGTACGGGATGTGGTCTGTGTGAAAAGGCGTGTGTAACTGAGAAACCTGCCATTTTTGTACTGCCCATTGATCACGCAACCGGACGAGCCGGAGATCACTATGTCAAAGGTTGGGATGAGAAAGATCAAGAGCGTGTTGGCAATGCCAAAGCGATTCATACTAAAAATGAGCGAAGTGAAAAAGAGGCAACGGACTATCTTAATATGGAGGTAGAGTATTAATGAAAAACATGAAATATCTCCTTCTTCGACGGACAACGCAGTTGCTTTTACTCTTTTTATACTTTGGAGCCAATGCCTATGGATGGCACATGCTCGAGGGGACCTTTGGGGCATCAAAGCTCTTTGGGGTGATTCCTCTTGCGGACCCTTATACCACGGTTCAAGTGTTGGCTTCGGGATTTGTTTTGGGCGCAGATGTGCTCTTTGGGGCACTGCTCATTACGCTCTTTTATATGATTGTTGGGGGACGGGCGTTTTGTTCATGGGTCTGTCCCATCAACATGGTCACCGATCTTGCCAACTGGCTTCGACGTAAACTCAAGCTTGACAAAGAGGAGGTGAACTACCGTTTTCTCAAGCGACGTACCCGCTATTGGATTATGGTCTTAGGGATCATTGTCTCTGCGATTGTGGGCATTGCAGCGTTTGAGGTGCTTAGTCCCATTACCATTATGCAACGGGGTATTATCTTTGGGTTTGGTGCAGGGATTTCGGTGATTGTTGCCATTTTCCTTTTTGATCTCTTTGGGGTGAAGAACGGATGGTGTGGACACCTTTGCCCTCTTGGGGCGGCCTATTCACTGATTGGTTCAAAAAGCATGATTCGGGTAGATCATAACCACGAAAACTGTACCGCATGTATGGAGTGTAAAGTGGTCTGTCCTGAAAATCAAGTACTGTTTATGATTAACAAAGAGAGCGTTATGGTTACCGATGGGGAGTGTACCAATTGTGGTCGCTGTATTGATGTCTGTAATGATGATGCGTTAAAGTTTAGCATACGTTCTTTTGCAAAAAAGCAGGGAGAGTCACGCGTGGCTGTCCAAGATAGAAAATAAAGGAGAAACAATGATTCAAGTATTAAAAGTGTTAACAGTCGGTTCACTGCTGGCAGCCTCTGCACTCTACGCAGCAGGTACTGCCGCGTGTGTGGGGTGTCATGGTGCTAATTTTGAGAAAAAAGCGTTGGGCAAATCCAAAGTGGTTAGTGAGATGACCAAAGAGGAGATTGTCACCGCTCTCAAAGGGTACAAAGATGGCTCGTATGGTGGGGCGATGAAGGGCTTAATGAAAGGGCAGGTTGCTTCATTAAGTGATGCGGATATTGACGCGCTAGCGGGAAGTATTAAAGGGGGAGGAGACGCTACTCCTGCTAAAGCTCAAGAGAGTGCTGAGGCTCCTGCAAAAAAATTAATGAATATTAATGCCAATGTTGCCGATAAAGCCCGTCTTGACAAAGAGGATTTAGGCAATAAAAAAGAGGTGACTGAAGAGACACTAGGACTTAGAAAAGTGGATCTCTACTCAGAAGATAGTGCCGAGCCAGTTAAAACCGACTACTCTCGACCTGCGCCTGGGCAATCAACTCGATTTGAGCGAGCGTATGTCAATGCACCACCAATGATTCCTCACTCTGTGGATGGTCTTTTGCCCATTACCAAAGACAACAACCAGTGTCTAGGATGTCACATGCCTGCCTCTGCCAAAGCGATGGGCGCAACGCCGATTCCTCCTTCACACTTTACCAACTACCGACCCACAACCGTCTATAAAGATGGTGAGTTGGTCAAAGAGGGTAAAGTGGTTGGTATCAAAGGTGAGTTAGGTAACACGTCAGATATTAAAGTTGCCAAAGCTAAAAAGATGGACAAACTCTACCAAGGGCGATTTAACTGTACGCAGTGTCACGCCCCACAAGCCAAAGTGGATCCTGTGGTTGGAAATACCTTCCAGCCTGATGGACTCAACGATGAGCTCAAAGGTCACTCTACCTTGGCAGATGCGATGAATGAAGGTGTAGATATCCAATAATGGCAGATCGTAGAGCATTTTTTAAATCCTTTACCACGCCATTGCAATCGAACCAAGGGGCATCCTCGCCCCTGCAGGTTCGTCCCCCGTATGGGCGAGATGCGTCTACTTTTCAGAGTGGTTGTCCCACGTGTGAAGATCAAGCATGTGTGACGCATTGTGAAGAGAAGATTATTGTCATGGGTGAGGATAAAATCCCCTATTTAAACTTTTCTAAAAATGGTTGTACCTTTTGTGAGGCATGTGCTAATGCGTGTGATAGGGGGGTGCTTTCACTGGAAAATGAGGCAACGTCAGCGCGATTGAATGCGATGTTTCGTATCAATTTTGAGGCATGCATTGCTCATCATGGGGTGATATGTCATGCGTGTAAGGAGCCTTGTATTGATGATGCGATACTCTTTAATGGGATGTTTAATCCCGTCATTGATGAAGATCGCTGTACGGGGTGTGGTTTTTGCATGGCACGCTGTCCCACTCAAGCGATTGATTTTAGGGTTTTAGAGTGGTAGGGTATGGCTTTAGCCTCAGCCATTGAATTAAGGATTTTTATGGAACTGTGGCTTTAGCCTCAGCCCCTTTTGGTGGAGCTAAAGCACCACTTCCAACGAGTTCGGCAAGATCTCTATTGAATCGGTAGGCTAAAGCCATACCCTACAGGATCCAGACCCTACAAAAGTTTGTTATTATAAAGGAAAAAAATGAGTCTACCCACGAAATATCCAAAACTATTTAACCAATTAGAGGACCAAGAGTTAGAGTTACGTCACCTCTTAAATGTGGATCGCAATGAAGAAGATTATGACTCCGAGGAGTTTGAGTTTGATTTTGAAGAGTACAATTTTATTGTCTACATCGCAGAACCTATCCAGCAGGTTTTGGGTGAGGAGAAGATGCAGGCGTTGATGGTCAAACTCAGTGAGCATCCTGCCTTTGAGCATTTCCGTGCCGATGAGATTGATCTTTATGGAGTCAAAAGCACGCACTCAGAGGAGGCATTGGTTGCCTTGATTCTTGATGAAGTGGAGGCGTTGGTATGAAAACGTTTATGATGATGCTTGGTTTGAGCCTATGGATGCATGCCGTACCGACAATTACGCCAACGTTTACCATTGAGGTTAATGGTACCGCCAAAGACATGGTGCTTGATGGTAATAATTTGGTCATTGCCACAGACATGGGGCATATTGAGATCTATGATACCGAGAAAAAAGCCAAAATCAAAGAGATCTCTATTCCCGATGTCAAAGATTTTATGGGAGACCTGCTTCCTGCACGGGTAATGAGTACGGATGTTGTTAAGGGGCGATATTTGCTCCTGAGTGATAGTGGAAAGGGGGGGTATTCAAACCTCTTTATCTATGATGAGAACCTCACGCAAATCCTCTCACCCGAAGATAAAGAGGCGATTATCAAAGCACGCTTTATAGATAAGGATCATGTCCTTTTGGGCTTTTTGAGTAATGAAGTGGCACTTTTGGATTTGCGGAGCAAAAAGGAGCAGTATCGGGTGCAGTTGAGTGAGTCAAAGTTCTCTGATTTTGCCCTCAATCCCGACAAGACGCAAGTGGTCTTTTCCTGCGAGAGTGGGGTATTGAACCTTGTGGAGGTGCAAACGGGCAAAAAGATCAAAGAGCTCAAAGGGCAAAACGTGGACAATGTCTATCGGGTTGATTTCAAGCATGGCATGGTCAGTGGTGCCGGACAGGATCGACGAGGATCGCTCTATGAGGTTACCACGGGTAAGGGGAGTTATATCGCAGGAGATTTCTTGATCTACTCCACTGCCCTGAGCCCTTCAGCATCCAAAGTGGCGTTTAGTATGGATGAGCAGAACAATATCTCCATCTATAACACCGCAACCAAATCCAAAATTGCCCTGCTTAAAGGACAAAAGAGTACGCTTAATGTTATACTTTTTAAAGATGAAAACCGTCTCTACTCAGCGAGTGATGACAACACCATTATGGTCTGGGATCTAAACCAATAGACATCTTGCAAAACTCGTTGGAAGTGGTGCTTTAGCTCCACCAAAAGAGGATGAGGCTAAAGCCACATTTCCTAGTTTTGCAAGAACTCTAATAAAATAAACGAGGAGTAAACATGAACATTTCAAGCATTGTGGTACAGGCACGTTCGGAGTACATTGATGCGCTTGTGGAGCATTTCAAAAAGGAGGATTACGTCGATTATCATCTGCATGATAAAGAGCGAGGTAAGATCATTGTCACGGTCGAGGGAGAAGGGGTTGAAGAGGAGATTGAAAAACTCATCAAAATTCAACAGACCCCTCACGTGATGGCAGCGGACATGATGATGACCTACCAAGAGGAGTTGGATAAAGAGCGGGAGAAGCTAGAGTTTGCCAATCCCGTGCCTGAGATGCTCAATGATGATACCCTTGATGTCAAAGACATTGTTTATAACGGGGATTTGAAAAAGCGTTTTTAAACAGAATCCAACCTGAAACGTGCTTCAATTGTTAAGCTTTATAACATTTTTGATATTTATTATAAAATTTTCTTAAGTTTATAAAGAGTTCCAAGGGAAAGTTGATTATCATTAAGGTTGAGCAGGCAAATCGTCTTTGCCACTTATAATTTTCTATAGAAGGATAGGATTGAGAATGAAAAGAGAGATTTTAATTGCAACAACAGCAGCGGCATTACTTTTGACAGGATGTTTTAACTCCGAGACTGGGGCCTCTCAGCGAGCAGCAAATGAAGCAGCAGCTGGAGGAGCAACCAAGCATGAGGCAAAGCATGAAGCCAAAGTAGAGAAAGCAGAAGCCAAGGTTGAGCATACCGCTCCGGCTCCTCAAAAAGTAGCCCAAGAGAAGCCAGCAGCTCCAGCACCTGCTGCTGAATCGACTCCCGCACCTGCAGCAGCGGCAGCGGTTAATACCGCAGCGTGTGCAGGGTGTCATGGTGCGAATTTTGAGAAAAAAGCAATGGGTGTCTCTAAAGTGGTAAGTGACATGACCAAAGATGAGATTAAAACCGCACTGCATGGGTATAAAGATGGTAGCTACGGTGGAGGCATGAAGGCTCTGATGAAAGGTCAAGTAGCAGGATTGGATGATGCTGCCATTGAAGCGATTGCCAACAAATTTGGGAAATAATCCACTTTCTCGGCTCTAGGGAGACTCTCTAGGGACGGGTGTGTCTAACTTCACAATTTCTCCTCAATTTTATTGAATCCCCTTAAAAAACACAATTTTTACACAAAAAATATCTATACTGTATGCGCAATATAAAAACACATAAAAGGACAGGAAAGAAATGAGCAATATCGTGAAAATCATTGCCATCGTCTCATTAATGATCCCTTCACTTTTTGCATCAGAGATTGCAAAGTGTCAAGGGTGTCATGGATCAAACTTTGAGAAATCGGCGTTGGGAAAATCAAAAATTGTTAAAGACTTTAGTAAAAAAGAGATTATTAGCGCCCTTAAGGGGTACAAAGATGGATCATACGGTGGTCAGATGGCAGAGGTCATGAAAAGCCAAGTCCTGCTCTTGAACGATGATGCCATTAAAGCCATTGCCAACGAGATAAAAAAGTAAACCCCACCTCTCCCCCCACCTCTTTTTGGGGTGTTTTTTCTCTTTTCTTCACTTTTTACGTTATAATTTTTGCAAAAAAGGTTGAGCCATGTTTAAAATATTTGAACGTAATGATACCATCAATGATGCCAAAGTCTTTATGGGAAGCAGTGAAGAGAGTCGTGATTCGATGCGAGAACGACGGAGTCCATACAGCGGTGAAGTGGTTAGTCGATCCCCTGTCTGTACGGAAGAGGATGCCAAACGTGCCTTGGAAATTGCTCAAAAAGCCTCCAAAGCCACCAAGGCTTCTCCCCTCTATCAGCGAGTAGCATGGTTAGAAGATGTGGCCAGAATGTTACGAAAGTACAAAGAGGATATTGCCTTGACCTTAGTTGATGAGGTTGCCAAACCGTTAGCCTTTGCGCGGGTGGAGGTAGATCGCTGTATTGAGACCATTGAGATCACCGCCAAAGAGTTGGTTGCCCTGCATGGGGAGACGATTCCCACCGATATAGCCCCTAGTGGTAAAAAGACCATTGCTTACTTTACGCGGGTTCCTGTAGGAGTGGTAGCGTGCATTACCCCGTTTAACTTTCCTCTGAATTTGGTTGCTCACAAGATCGCTCCCGCATTAGCTGCGGGCAATGCTGTCGTGCTTAAACCCACCCCCGAAGCCCCACTAACCGCGTACAAACTAGCCAAACTCTTTAACAGCTCGGAGTATGCTATTCCTGATGCGCTCTCGGTGGTGTATGGGGATGTTGAGGTGGGCAGTACCTTGGTTAAAAGCCCCATTCCAAGAGTACTCTCTTTTACCGGTTCGGTTCCGGTAGGAACGATTATCACCCAACAAGCAGGAATCAAAAAAGTGAGCCTTGAGCTTGGGGGCAATGCGGCAACCTTTATCGATAAGAGTGCCGATGTGATTAGCGCTGCGGGACGTTGTGTCTTTGGGGCATTTGTCAACTCAGGGCAGGTCTGCATCTCCTTGCAACGGATCTATGTGCATGCGGACGTGTATGATCAGTTTGCTCACGAGATGGCAAGTGAGACCAAAAACCTCAAAGTAGGATCACCCTATGAGGAGGATACGTTTATGGGACCCTTAATTGATCTTGATGCCCTAAGCCGTGCTCAAGCGTGGGTCACTTCCGCCATTGCAGAGGGGGCAACCCTGCTCAGTGGTGGAGAGGTGATTGATGGAGCATTTACACCAACGGTGATGGCGGATGTGACCGATGAGATGAAGATTGTGTGTGAAGAGGTCTTTGCACCCATTGTGAGTCTTGTTAAGGTTCAGAGCTATGAGGAGGCAATTGAGAAGATGAATGATTCACCTTTTGGCTTGCAGTTTTCGATCTTTACCAACGACTTGCGACTTACTACGCGGTTTATTGAAGATGCCGAGTGTGGTGGAGTTGTGATCAACGATATTCCTACCCTGCGGTTTGATGTTCAACCCTACGGGGGTGCAAAACTCTCAGGAGTAGGACGTGAAGGACCACGCTGGGCACTTGAAGAGTTTACCGAGATCAAAAGTGTGGTGATCTGCTAACGAAAAAGAGCCCGATTATCCATAAAGTTATGCTATACTTTTCCGCTGTAATACTCTATTAACGAAAGGTAGCATAACATCGATGGTAGATATAGGTTTTTTGGGGGCTGGGGCTCCTCTGTACATGGATCTTTTCTTGCTTTTTACCACGCTTTTTCCCCTTTTGATTGCTCTCTCCGTTTGGCAGGTACGTCGTGAAAACTACAGGTTCCATCGTCTGGTTCAGGGGGCTCTTTTTGGGGGAGCATTGCTGTTGATTGTAATGGTTGGCTACTATGGTTCATCACCGCAAGGGGTTATGATTGAAGCGGATCGGGCATTGGTTGTTGCCTACATGACGTTACTCTATTTGGTCTCCTATGGTTTTATGTTGTTGTTTTGGTTTGCGGCTCTTAAATATGCTCATGGGGATCATAAACGACGTGCTCTCCCAGGGCTCTACAGTAAAGGGCATAAGCGTTTTGGACGGTGGCTCTTGGGTTGGATGGTTGCAAACACACTCTTCTTTTGGATACTTTATGGGGTGATTTATGTCGCTTAAGGGGAGATCGGTTGCCATCTCTGCGTGCCTGCTAGGATGTCGTTGTCGTTATGACGCAAGTGACAATCGAGATGATCTCCTTCTTCGTCATCTTGAAGGTGCTACCTTGATCCCCTTTTGTCCGGAGGATGATGCTTTTGGATCGCCCCGACCGACCATGGACCTTATCGTACATAAGGGGGAGGTAATTGCCCGTTCGAATGAGACGGGGGAGGATCTCTCCGCACCCATTTTGTCTTATGCGGAGGCATTTTTTGAAGCACACCCTACGATTGAATATTTTGTGGGAAAAGACCGAAGTCCTAGTTGTGGGGTAAGGAGTGCTAAGATTTATAATGAGCAGAAGCAGTTGATTGCACGAGGAGCAGGATTGATGGCACAGGTCGCTATGCGACGGGGGTTAAGCGCGTGGGATGCGGAAGCGGTGTGTAACTCCTCACTATTTTATAAAAAGATCTCAAAAAATTTTTAAATTTTATGATATTTTAACACTATAAACGATACTCTAGCATAAGATTAACTTATAGGGGCTTTTATTGAAAAGATTATGGACCGTACTGTTTGGCTTGCTTGGGGTAATTCACGCCTCACCCCCTCTAAAGGATACATTGCGTTTAAACATGACTCTTGTGCATTCTAAATCTCCTCCAACGGTCTCTGATCCTTCGGATTTATTGAGTGAAGGGCTGATTGATGCCCGTTTGCGTCTGAACAGTTTTGTCTATGATAATGGTGACGATGCTTACGATCAGCAGATTGTAGGGTTAGGTGGAAGTCTAGGGTTTCGTAGTGCCTATTGGCAGGGGCTTGGGTTTAGTGCCGTAGCCTATACCTCTCAAGAGATTTTACACGGGAGCATGGATGATGTTTCTCACTACAAAGCGGGAAAAGATGTGCTTAGTCGTTATGATGCAATGCATGGTAGACACCGTGGAATTGAGAGTCTTGCTCAAGCCTTTGTGGAGTATCGTGATGCACAGAGCAGTCTCAAAGTGGGGCGGTTGCTCTTTGAGAGTTTCTTAACCCAAAGCAATGATACCAAGATGATCCCCAATGCCTTTGAGGGGGTGACGTTTGAGAGCCAAAGGTTGCCTGATACCGGTTTAAAGATGGCACTTTTTACACGGCAGAAGCTTCGCGATCATCGTGACTTTCACCACCTGCTTGCTTACGGGGATAATCCTGAGGATCCTTATGCCAAGTGGTCTGAAAATGATGACAGTGCAATGCACCGAGGGTTGACGCTAAGTCGTCTCACGTCGCAAGGGATTGAGGATCGATTGCTGGTGATCGAACTTCAAAATCATGCCCTTGATCGTGCAAAGCTCAAACTAAACTATACAGCAGTTCCGGAACTGATTGCTTCTGCGATGGTTGAGGGGAGCTATCAATGGGCGATGGCAGAGACAAAAGTTATTCCGGCGGTACGTTACATGAAACAGTTTGATGAAGGGGCTGGTGCTATTGGTGGGGCAAACCTTCGGCTCAATACGGTAGGGTATACCAATCCTGATAGTCTCGATGGGGGGCTTGTGGGGTTACGGATGGATGTTGCGCAGAAGCGTTGGCGTGTGCGTTTGGGCTATACGCATATTATGGATGAGGGGGATATTGTCGCTCCATGGCGAGGGTTTCCTACGGGTGGTTACACCCGAGCCATGGGACAGTACAATTGGTACGCAAATACTGACACCTACATGGTTCAAACGGAATATAAGGTAGGTGATGAGTTGACTTTTCTCTCCAAGGTTCACGTTAGAATGCGATACGCCATCGAAGATTTTGATGATGCCAAAGCAGGTGTGCAGAGTGATGCGCAGGTATGGACGTTGGATGTGGTCAAAAAAGGTTTTGATGTTGCTCCGAATCTTTATGGAAAGTTCCGTGTGGCACATGTCCAAGGAGACGATGAAACCATGGCTCAAGATGGCACCCTCAAACCCGATCCCTCCTACAATGAAGCTCGTTTGGAGTTTAACTATCTCTTCTAAGGAAACGGTAGGTTGCAGAGTTTTCTCTTTGACCTACTCAAATGTTTTGAGTCATTGGATATCGTCGGGTTTATTTTCATTCATTTGGGTATACTACCAAAAAAATTATAAGGATTAGCCATGTTGGAAATTGGTGATAAAGTACCTGATTTTTGTCTTCCCAACCAAGATGAAGAGGAGATCTGTTTTCGAGATATCAAAGGGCGGTGGGTTGTGCTCTACTTCTACCCCAAAGATAACACCCCTGGGTGTACCACCGAAGCGTGTGAATTTACCGAGGCGTTGCCTGACTTTAGTGCGTTGGATGCGATTGTGTTGGGGGTGAGCCCTGATAGTCCCAAAAAGCACCGAAACTTTATTGAAAAAAAGAGTCTAGGCATCACCCTTTTGGCAGACGAAGAGAAAGAGCTGTGCAAACTCTTTGGTGTCTGGCAACTCAAAAAAAACTTTGGCAAAGAGTACATGGGTGTGGTGCGTAGTACCTTTTTGATCGATCCTGACGGTAAGGTGGCGTACAAGTGGGAAAATGTCCGTGTCAAAGGACACGTCCAAGCGGTAAAAGAGAAGCTCCAAGAGCTCCAAGGGCGTATTTAAAGCTTTACATCTCAAAAGATCCCTAGTTTATGGGATTTTTTTGTGCGTGTTGGGGGAGTGATCCCCCAAGAGGATTTAGAAGAGATCGGGGAACTCTTCGGCGGTTGAGGTCTCTGCCGGAGTGGGTAGGGGTGAGATGTCCGTATAGAGTTCGGTAGGTTTACCGTTTTTGGTGTTGTAAACCCCTTCGGGAACCTCAAATTTTCGAGGAAGATCGGGATAGAGTTTGTAGAGTCGTTTAAAGTAGTACGAAAATGCAGGTGCTGCGGTTCCTCCACCCGTACCTCCACGTCCAATGGGTTTGTTGTTGTCGCGTCCAATCCAGACGATCACTTCAGTAGAGGGAGAGTAGCCACAGAACCACGCATCAACGTTTTTGTTGGTGGTTCCGGTTTTCCCCGCCACTTGTACCCCTGGGACTTGAGCGTTTCGTCCGGTCCCTCGCTTGATAACATCCATGAGGATATCGGTCATGAGGTAGGCTTGTTGGGGGAGGGTGAAGTCTTTGATCTCTTGGTTTTTGGCTTCATAGATGACCGTTCCATCGCGGGCGACTACCTTGGAGATAAGACGAGGTTCGATCATGTGTCCCGCGTTGGCAAACGCAGAGTAGATCTGTGCCATCTTAAGCGGAGTAACCCCAAGGTTCCCCAATGAGATGGACATGTCTTGTGGAATGTGGGGAATGTTGAGGGGTTTGAGTTTCTCAAAAATCCGTTGGATTCCAACCTCAGTAACAAGGTTGATCGTAGCAAGGTTTCGTGAATGCACCAATGCCTCACGGAGCTTAATAAAGCCCACAAAGTTACTCTCATAGTTTTTAGGTCGCCAGATCATCCGTTTGCCGTTTTTGTAGTACTGAAAGGTTCGTGCCACATCGGTTAGCTCAGTTGCAGGGTTATAGCCAAGATCCAGTGCGATCTGATAGAGAAACGGCTTAAATGCCGAACCTGGTTGACGGTTCATCATGCTCACACGGTTAAAGGCGGATTTTTTATAATCGACCCCACCCACCATTGCTTTGATGTCGCCTGTTTCGTTGTCTACGGCTAAAAACGCTCCATTGAGGGTGGTCTTTTTAAGGGACTCTCGCTGTTTTTTTACCGCTTTTTTATGAGCATAACGCAGGGCTTCTCGGGCAAGTTTCTGCTGATTCATATCAATGGTTGTATAGATGGTATAGCCTCCCGATTTGATATCAGGGAACTCCTTTTTGAGTCGACGGACCACTTCATCGGTAATGTAGGGGGCAATGTTTTGGGTGAGTGATTCGTTGTAGATTTTGGGAGACTCTTTGATGGCATTGATGTAATCCTCTTCAACAATCCAGCCCAATTTTTTCATGCGGGTCAAAATGGTATTGGCACGCTTCAACGCACGTTCATAGTGACGAATGGGGTTATAAAACGACGGGGCATTGGGCAGTCCAACCAGTAGTGCTGCCTCTTTGAGGGTGAGTTGGTCAAGATCTTTATGAAAATAGCCTTTTGCTGCGGTCTTCACTCCCATGTAGTTGTTACCAAAGGGGATCTCATTGAGGTAACGTTCCAAAATATCCTCTTTGGTGAGCTCCTCTTCAACTTTCATGGCTAAAATTGCCTCTTTGAGTTTTCGGGTGTAGCTCTTTTTGGGAGAGAGGAGGATCTTCTTGACCAGTTGTTGGGTAATGGTGCTTCCCCCTTCGACCTTTTTTCCGGCTTTGTAGTTACGTAGAGCGGCACGAATAATGGCATCGGGGTTAACCCCATTGTGTTCAAAAAAACGGGTATCTTCAATGGCAACAAGTGCCTCAATGAGGTAGCCTGGCATCTCATCATATTTGGCGTAGAGTCGATGTTTTCCCTCCATAATATAAGCAATTCGATCTCCCTGTTGATCGAGAATTACCGAAGAGGTTTTAGGTGAGTAGTTGATGATTTTGTCCATATCAAGTTGGATCTCATTATAGGCGTAGATAAACGCCGCAAAGAGGGCAATGGCGAAAATGATCACCAGCATTATCGAGCCCTTAATCAATTGATTAACCATGGATGTTCACTCCCTTTTTTATAAAAAATGGTTTCATTATACCTAAAAGTGATTGAGTAGTGACTTTAATGCCGTGGTGGAGACTCCTAGACGTGGAATGATTCGTAAAATAGGCTTTGGAACGGTGGGTTGACGGATGGCACCAACAAGGTAGCCTTTGACCATGAGGGCATCCCGTAGGCGTTGGGTCATGGCATTATCCGGAACGGGAATGGGAAGGATAAGGCTCTCTAGAGTGATACCGGTCATGGAGGCAACCACGGCTTGACGTTTTTTGATTTTGGTGGTAAATTTTTTGGGATTATTGGCAATCTTTTCAATGTTGACCAGCGCAAGTGCTGTATCAAAAAGAGAGGGAGCCGTGGAGTAGATAATGGGTTTGCCTCGATTTTCTAAAAAGCTAATAATCTCATCTGTAGCAAGGATATACGCCCCATAGCTCCCATACGCTTTGCCCAGTGTTCCCATTTTGATGTGGTTGCTTTGTGGGGTGATGTTGTGATGTTCAAAGACCCCAAGAAGGCTCTCGCCAATGACCCCTGAGCTGTGTGCCTCATCAACAATCAACAGGGCGTTGTGACGGTTTGCTACCTCAAAGATCGCTTTGGTTGCAACCTCTCCGCTCATGGAGTAGACCCCCTCAATGGCGACAATGTTACGTTCGGCTTGGCTTGCCTTGAGTTGCTGATGTAGATCGTTGGGGTCATTGTGTTTAAAGGTGCTTACACGATTTCCAAGCAGTCCCGTTGCCATGATGCCTGAAGCGTGGTACTCCTCATCAATAAAAAGGTGGTCTCGTTTACGTACGAGTGACTCAATCAGTGCCATATTGGCTAGAAAACCGGACCCTACCACCAAGCTAGACTCAAAACCATTGAGTGAGGCAAGGGTACGCTCAAAGCCTTGATGAATGGGGTGATAGCCATTGACAAGCATGCTGGCTTTGGGGGCATGCGCATCGTAACTTTCAAGAAGTTTAATGGCTTTTTTGAGTTGTTTTTTATCGTGAGCAAGTCCAAGATAATCATTGGAGGCAAAGTCCAAGAGCTTCTCATCGAAGAGTTGGCGTTCTCTAAATCGATGAGCTTTTTTAAGTGCGTTGAGTTCATTTTGGTACATGATCTTCTCTTTGTTTGGGATTGGAAAAGGAATTATAGCTTAAAATCAATCGGGTGTGTGTCGCCTGTGGAGATTAATCACATTTATTAAAGGAGCATCAAAAAAAGTACCTTTTTTGCTATTTTCAGAGGTATAACGCGTTATAGTTAACTACTTTGTGTTAGAGGAAGCGTAGATGGTTGTCTTAAATCGAACACTTAATGGGTTGATGTTGCTGTTTGTTTTGCAGATCATTCTCTTTTCGCTCTATTATCTTTTTGAGAATAAGGAGCTAAAAACAAAAAAAACGATGGAAGAGGAGCATGCCCTACAGGCGTTGGCACATTGGCATAAGGCAACCAAGAACAGGCAGTATCAGGTCCTCTATGTTCCACCTAAACCCGAACCAAAAACACCCTTTCGTGTCATTTCTCCAGAGAGTATTCACGATATTTTACCCCTCAAAGACCAACGGGTTCCTCCTGTTTTATATACCAACTCCGTTTCGCTTGATCAACTCCCTATTAAAGAGAAGAAAGAGAGCTTTATTAACATGATGTTGCCCTCCATTCTTTTGGCAAAATACAAAGTTCGTTTGGAACGAGCCAAACTCTTGAAGTTGGCTGGACAGTCCTACTGGAGTGCCAAAGAGAGAGCATGGCTTAAAGCTAAGCGTGAAGAGTACAACGCCAAAGATTATGTGGCACTCTACAAGGCAATGGCACTGCATCCTACGAGCATTATTATGGCGCAGGCGATTGTGGAGAGTGGTTGGGGAACCTCAAAATTTTTTCAAAAAGCAAACAACGTCTTTGGGGTCTGGTCGTTTAATCCAAAAGAGGATCGCATTGAAGCGGGAGAGAAGCGAGGAAAACAGCGTATCTATCTAAAAAAATACTCAACGTTGGTGGAGTCAATTCATGATTATTTCTTGACCATCTCTCGCCATGGAAGTTATCAGACGTTTCGAGAAAAACGGCTCATAACCCAAGATCCCTTTACTTTGGTTAATTATCTTGATAAGTATTCGGAGCAGGGGGAAACCTACGTGAAAACGATTAAAAACCTTATAAAAACCAATAATCTTGATCGTTATGATGGGTATCGGTTGGCACTTTAAGAGAGCCCCTACTATACTACGCTTAAAAAAGTGAGAAGCGTTTATGATAAAACCAATTGTTGGGACAATGGACTTTGTGGAGTCCCTCCGAGGCAAAAAAGCCACCTTTATGCTCGCCATGAGCAACACCAAAACCGCCCAGATTCAAGGGATTACTCAAGCGGGTATTCCCGAGATGATCCACCTAACTCCTACGTTGGATGCGGAGTTTCTCTGCACCGGAGAGGTGCGTAGTCTCCCCGACGTGGCCAAGACCCCCAAAGGGGTTCCCACCCCCGCCCTCATTACCCGTGGGGTGCATCTGCTTTGCCCGTATGGTCGAATTGAGTTGTTGGATTTGGGTTTGGAGGTCAAACCAAAGCTGGAGTATTTTAAGGTGCATTCGTTTGATATTGTGCCCAGTGAGAGCATTGCCAAGGGAGCGAGTATCGATGCGCAATCCCTTTTTGAAAAGGGGGTTGCTTTTGGGCAGGCGTATCCGTGTGAGGATGAGTACATTATTCTTGGGGAGTCGGTACCAAGTGGTACCACCACCGCCATGGCAACTGCATTGGGGCTTGGGCACAAGGTGGGGTCCTGTTTTTCGAGTTCATTCAAAGAGGTTCCCAATGATATTCGAGAGCGTACCCTTACGTTGGCACTCTCCCACCTTAAAGAGGAGGATGACCTCTTTGATATCCTCTCCAAAGTAGGGGATAATATGTTGATTTTCAATGCGGGCTTTATCTTGGGCTTAAACAACCGCGTTCCATTAATACTTGCAGGGGGCACTCAGATGGCGGCGGTGCTGTTGATCGTGGATAAGGTCCTTCAACTTATGGGAGGACGTATGGAGAGTTCCAATCTCTCGCTCTGGACGACCCAATGGGTTGCTCAAGATAAGCACAGTGACATCAAACAGCTACTCTCCCTGTTGCATTTCCCCATCAATGCTTATTATGCCGATTTTGATTTCTCCCGCGCGCAACACCCTGCCTTAAAACTTTACGATCAAGGGGAAGCCAAAGAGGGGGTTGGGGCAGGTGGAGCCCTGATCTATGGGATGCTTCATGGTGTAAACGCAGAGCAGATTACCAATCAGGTGGAGGCATTTTTACGTTAGATGAAAGTTTTATATTACGGTGGACAAAAATCGGGAAAGAGTCGATTGGCAGAAGCCCATGCTCTTGCATTGACCTACGATCAAAAACCTTACTATATTGCTACCTATGATCGCAGTTATGCCGATGAGGAGATGACAGCGCGAATTGCACACCATCAAGCAGATCGTCGGGAGCGTTTTATCTCCGTGGAGGAGCCCTTTGAGCTCCCTTTGGTTATAGACCAGCGGGGGACCTATCTTGTCGATTGCCTCTCGATGTGGATTTTTAATACCCTTGATGTGGAGATTGAGGAGTTGTATGCCCAGCTTAATACACTCGCTTCACGGGATGCCAATATTGTTTTTGTGCTCAATGAGGTTAACAGTGGGATCATTCCCATGGATGCCGAGAGTCGAGCCTTTGTGGATCGTACGGGCATGCTGGGGCAATGGGTTGCTTCGTTTTGCGATGAGGTTTATCACGTACGGTTGGGTTTAGCGCAAAGGATCAAATAGTGTCCCTAGGGTTTCTTGTAAAAAAAATAGTCTCTTACTTTCTAATGCCTTTACCGATTGGGATCATTTTTTTTGTTATGGGCTTATGGTTGCTGTTTCGTGCTCACCTGAGGGGAGCAAAAATTCTATTCTCCTTAGCACTGTTGTGGATTGGGCTTGTGACCTATGCCCCTGTGGTGGATGGAATGTTGAATATTCTGGAGTATCAATATCCCAAACTTACGACCATTCCAAAGCAAGCAGAGTATATTCTCCTCTTGGGAGGTGACCGAGAACAACGGGCATGGGAGGTCCTGCGTCTGCATCAAGCCCTCCCCCATGCCACGATTATTACCTCAGGCTATAGCAGTAATGAGCCCCTCTCAGACGCAAGGCAGAGTGCCAACTTGCTTATCAACTCAGGCATTGACCCTCATCAGATTCTCCTTCAAGAGCAGGTCAAAGATACCCAAGAGGAGGCAGAAGCGCTCAAAACCCTCATTGGTAATGCTCCCTTTATCTTGGTCACCTCTGCCTATCACATGCCTCGAGCCATGATGATCTTCCATCAAGCAGGACTCAACCCCATCCCCGCTCCTACCGACTTTTACCCTCGTAAATCAGACCGTTATCAAGCCATCTTCCAAGCCAAACAACTCGAGAAGAGTGAAAGAGCTCTACACGAGTTTTTGGGGATGCTTTGGTTATGGGTGAAGTAGGGGGAAGATGGTTTGAAAAGCGTGTTTCTCGAAAATATTTACTGCCACCCAAAATGTGTCAACAACTTCTCTAACCCCCAATCAACCTTGACCTGAGCAAAGAAGGGGGGCTCTTCGGAGAGGTTGATGTTGATAAAGTCAACATCTTTTGAGCCAATGTTTTGACGGATCATCTTTTTGATTTTATAGAGGGAGCTGATTTTATCTACGAGGATGCCTTGGATTTCGGGGACGTTGGCGATAAAGATTTTACCTTCGGCAAAAGGAAGGAGCTCTTTAGAGGTAAGACCTCGGTTGGTGGCAACGGCGTGGATGAAGTTGTCGTAGGTGGGTTTGAGGAGGTGTTTGACCATGTACTCTTTGTTCTCTTGATCGATTTTTGCAAGCATGGAGATCGGTTTTTTGAACTTTCCTGCGGCAAGGTAGTCCTCTTCAACCCCGATTTTTTTGGCAAGTTCACCAAAGTTGTAGTGGGGCATAATAACTCCAATGGAGCCCACGATGGCGTTTTTGTTGGCATAGAGGGGACGGATGGCAGAGGCGATGTAGTAGCCACCGCTAGCAGCAATGGAGTCAACATACATGGTGACATTCATCTCATTTTGAAATGCTTTGAGGTATTCACTCAGCTCCTCACTGGCGGTAGGGGATCCCCCAGGGGAGCTCATAATAAAGAGCAGAGAATGGTACTCTCCGCTCTCTTTGATCTCGTCAAGTTTATCCATCACTTTACTGGTAAACTCTTCGGTGACCTCTTGGTTGTAGCGTAAAATGGCGACTTTATTTTGGGCGGTACTCACCTCTTCAAACATGCCCATTTTGGAGAAATAATTGATAATAAATATCAACTCAGCAAGTAAAATCAGTCCAATAATCCACGCTTTTAAATTGCTAATAAATATCTGTTTTTTGAGGGCTTTAATCTCATAATCTTTTACATCCGCCAACTAAAATCCTTTTTTAATTAATTTCTTTAACCCTAGTCTAAACTAAAACCATATAGAATCCAAAATTATATACTCTTCTGTATTAAAAAAGGGGCTACACGTGCATAATATCTCAATCTTTGGAACCAGCTCAGATGCAGGAAAATCGACCATTACGTTTGTGGTGGCAAAGATTTTACAGGATCTTGGTTTTCGTGTGGCACCCTTTAAGGCACAAAATGTCTCCAACAATGCGGTGGCGTGTGATGATGGTTCGGAGATTGCTGTGGCACAATATTTTCAAGCCGAAGTCTTAGGATTGCGACCCACCTATCAGATGAACCCTGTACTGCTCAAATCAGGACGGAAAAGCAGTGCGTCGTTGATTGTCAATGGAAAGGTGGTGGAGACGAAGGATGTGCGGGAGTATTATCGTGATCTTGATCGTCTAAAGCCCATTGTTGAAAAGGCATATCGTTACCTTGATGCCCGTTATGATTGTGTGGTGTCTGAAGGAGCAGGGAGTCCGGTGGAGCTAAATCTTATGGATAAGGATCTCTCTAATATTCATATTGCTAAGACCTTTAAGACCAAGATTATTCTGGTGGCTGATATTGAAAAAGGTGGGGTTTTTGCTTCGATTTGGGGAGTTTATAATCTCTTGCCTTCTGCACTTCGGGAGAATGTTATTGGTGTGATAATTAATAAGTTTCGAGGGGATTTAAGCCTCTTTGATGCGGGGATAGAGATTATTGAACAGGAGTTTGGCATCCCTGTATTGGGGGTATTGCCCTATCGTGTTTTTAATTTGGGGTTTGAGGATTCACAATCGTTGATGAATTATCAGCAACCTACCAAAGTAGGAGCTAAGCGGGTGGGAATTATCGCCTATCCAACGATGAGCAATTACAATGATTTTGAGCCGTTGATTGCCGATGAGAGCATGATGGTGGAGTTTATCCGGCACAATGTTCTTTTGGAGCCCTTTGATCTGATTATTTTACCAGGTTCAAAGCTGGTGATGGAGGATCTTGCATGGCTTAAGGATTCGGGACTCTTTGAGCAGTTACAGCAACGTCGTGGAGAGATTTTGGGGATCTGTGGGGGGTTTGAGATGATGTTTGAGCGGATTATTGATCATGCCATGGTTGAATCCCCCCATCCCATGGAGGTAGAGGGGTTGGGGTTGGTGGATGATGTGATTGTGTTTGAGCCCCAAAAGGTGGTACGTCGGGGTCGTTATTGGCTTTTTGGTCGAGAGATTGAGGGGTTTGAGATTCATCATGGGGTGAGTCAACGCTATCCACTTGTTTTTGAGCGGGGGAATGTTCGTGGAACGTTTGTGCATGGAATGTTTAATGATCAACTATTTTTCGCTTACAAAGAGCGTACTATTCAAGCATTTGTTCAGGAGATGAAATCTCGCCTAGATGTGGCACAACTTCTCAAAAGTTTAACAGAGGGTTAAATTTACAATTTACTTTTCACTGCTTCCTATTTAAATAACTTTACGATATAATATCCTATATAAATTAACACAGGGGGTTTTATTTTGTTTTTATCTCTCTTTCTAACAAAGAATCAAAAGTTGGTTCGAAAGTGGACTAAAGATCATGAGAATATTGTTTTACTAACCAATCAGGTGATTGCTGAATACTCTAAAAACAATCATAAAAAAGCAAAAAAGCTTCTGGTTAATTTAAACAATTTAGTGGTTGATCATGTCACGGACGAGAACATAGAGTTTTATAAGTTGCTCAAGGATGAAGATCGTCTTTCGATCAAAAACAAAGCCTATACGGAGGAGTTTATTGAGACCTTTGCCGAGATCAAAAAGGATCTGATGGCATTTTTGACCAAATATACCCGTAAGGATGTGGCATTGGATGATGAATTCTTTGAGGAGTTAACCACCCTTGCGGATGTGTTGGTTGAGCGAATTCAGTACGAGGAGAGCAAACTCTACGCCATTTTAAACATTTCACGAGAAGAGGAGAAGTGGGAGAAAATCAAACGATCAATTTAATTTGGGTATAATCCCCGTCATGTATACCGTTATAACTCTTTTTGCCTATCTTATTGATCGTATTTTTGGCGAATTCTCTTTTATCAAGCATCCTGTAAGCTACATGGGAGATTATATTCTATGGTTTGAATCTCGATACTATCGCGACAGTGTTTGGCGTGGGGTGGTGTTGGTGGTTTCGTTGTTGGTGCTGACGTTTGGGGTGGTCGATGGATTGGAGCTCTTGGTGGACTCTTTTGTTGTGAACCCATGGATTCAGGTAGGACTCTATGCGGTGATTGCCTCCATGAGTATCGCTTCACGTATGTTGCACGATGCCGTCAATGATTTGATAGATAATCCCCATCGTATTCAATACCTTGTGAGTCGAGATACGCAGAATCTTACTCCTAGTGATGTGAACAAAGCAGGGATTGAGACCTATGCGGAGAACCTTAGTGATGGTGTGATTGCCCCTCTGTTGTACTTGTGGCTTTTTGGTCTGAAGGGAGCATTTCTCTACAAAGCAATTAACACGCTCGATTCCATGGTTGGGTATCGTCATGAGCGTTATGAACGATTTGGTAAAGTTGCTGCGTATTTGGATGATGTGGCAAACTACCTCCCCGCGCGTATAACCGCTGTATTGATTGCGTTACTCATGGGCTCCAAAGAGGCACTGCATGGTTTTTATGCGCAAGGGAAGAGCCATGATAGCCCAAACGCAGGTCACCCCATCGCTGCAATGGGGCTTGCGCTTGGGGTGAAGTTAGGTGGAGATACCTTCTATTTTGGAAAGCTCAAGAAAAAAGCCATCTTTGGAACGGGAAAAGGTGAGATTGAGGTGGAGGATATTCAACGAAGTTTAGCACTGCGCTGGCGCTTGGATCTTCTGATTGTGCTTACGTTAGGGGTGCTCTTATGGATATAGTCCCAACGCATGGTGGTGATATTGTTAGCTTTGCGCAACAGGTGGGGTGTGCTCCTGATGAGGTGATTGATCTCTCTTCAAACATTAATTTTCTTAAACCCAACATGGGATTGGACTTTAATCAGCTTAATATCGCACCCTATCCCAACGACAATGCCCTTCGAGAAGCAGTTGCTCGACGTTATGGGGTGGAGGTCGAAGCGTTGGAGCTTTTTAATGGGGCAACCGTGGCGATTCATGTGCTGTTTCGTTTTCTAAATCTGTCGCAGGTTACGCTTTTTGCCCCCTTGTATGGAGAGTATCAACGCAGTGCCAAAATTCATGGCTATGGGGTTGATTGCATCAATCGTCTAGAGGGGATAGATCATAAGGTTGCTCCTGAATCCTTGGTGGTGTTTGTAAATCCTTCTACGCCGGATGGACGGTACTACAGTTTGGAGAAACAGTTAGCAATCTGGATGAAAAAAGGGTGCACGGTGCTGATTGATGAGTCTTTTTTGGAGTTTACCCCATACGCTTCAGCAACTGAGTATCTTGATCGTTATGATCGCCTCTATGTCCTAAAGTCGATGACCAAGTTTTATGGTGCGGCGGGTGTTCGGGTCGGTGCGTTGCTCTCTCAAAAAAAGAACATGGTAGCTCTTCGAGCACAAGAGCCTCTGTGGAAACTCTCTACGTTTGATAGTCATTACATTCAGGGGGCACTGCGTGATCGCTTTTTTCCTGAGATCAGTCGCATCGTTACCGAGGAGAATCGAGATCATTTACGTCGGATTCTTACACCTTTTGTCTGGGTAGAGAGGATCTATCCAGCCAAAGCAAATTATCTTTTGGTAAAATTGCGCTATTTAAATGCGTTTGAGCTACAGGAGCGGTTAATGCCCTATAGAATCATGATACGTAATTGTGTTAATTTTGACTTTTTGGATGCACGGTTTGTGCGTATTGCCGTTAAGGAGCGAGAATCTATTAATCGATTAGAGGAGGCATTGTGCGAAATCTTTATTTAGGAATTAAACTTTCATTGGCATATTTTTCACTGTTGCCCATGCGTTTTGCACGCAAAGATAATTTGCAAGCAGCATCGGTTCTCAATGGGATGTTGCTCTTTTTACCATGGGTGGGTCTGCTCTTGGCAGGAGGCGTGATTCTCTTATATGGACTGCTTAGTCCCTTGGGATGGTATGGGGCATTGGTGGCAGGAATCTGTTACATGATGTTTTATGGTTTTTTACATACTGAAGCGGTTATTGATGTCTTTGATGCTCTTTTTGCTGCGCATGGCGGTAAAGATGCCTATGATGTGATGAAGGAGCCTACGGTCGGAGCCATTGGGGTGCTCTATGGGGTCGGGTTTTTTCTGCTTAAACTAGCAGGTATTGTGTGGGTTTTAAATCATGGTTATTTGGCAGAATTTGTTGCCATTGTGGTCATTAGTCGGTTGTCACTTTTAAGCTTGATTGTGTTACACGATTTTCGCTCCGCTTTTTTAACCCAGCTTAAAGAGGCATTGGATGCGTGGTATTTGATGATGCTCTTTGTGTTTTTTGTGCTCTTTGGGTCATGGATTACGCCCTATTTTATTCCCCTGTTGCTTACGGGAGTCATTTTGGGGTTTTTAATCTCTCTCTACTTTGCGGCTAAGTTACGTTTTGTTAATGGGGATGTTCTTGGGACAACCCTTGAGGGCGTAGAGATTATTCTTTTGTTGCTCGTAAGTCTCTGGATGAGTTGTTGATCACGTGTCTTCGTTAACCCTCTTGCGACACGCTCCGTTGCCTTCGGTGTATCATCGACGTTACAATGGATGGTCGGATCTCCCCATAGATCCTACCCTTGTGGATTCTCAACAGCTGAATCGGTTACGACGCACTCTTACGGTGGATCGTATCTACAGTTCGGATCTTGTGCGTTGTCAACAGACCGTGGAGTTGCTCTTTGGAAAGGATTGCTCTTTTGTTGCAACACCGGCACTGCGAGAGGTGCGATTTCGGGAGGAGATTGAGGGGAAATTGTTTGCAGAGGTTGAGAAACTGCCCAGTTTTAATCGCGCTTATCTCGAGAGTCAATCCCGTTGGCATGCGTATCTTTGTGATGAGTCGGAGGAGGATTTTTATCGGCGTTTGGATCATCTCTTAAGCGGAGTGCCTCGGGGAGAGGATCTTCTCTTTTGCACGCATGCAGGGACCATTGGTGGGATCTTGAAATGTTTAGGTCAACCAGCACGCTCTCTTGGCTATCTTGAGTCAATTACTCTATCTATTTAACCCAAAGGAGAACGGATGCGTTACCGGACTTGGTTTAAGAATCATGGCAAGAAACATCAAGCGATTATGCGTCGTTTGACGCATTTGAGTGATGAGGAGGTGATTGCCTATTTTCGTTTTGAAAACATGCGTCAAGCCGAGCCAGATTTCTGCCCACTCTATGCCAAAAATACCCCGTGCCACCCGATGGAGAATCTGAACTGTTACCTCTGTGCTTGTCCAAATTTTCGGTTTGATGATCGAGGGATGCGAGAGGTAGAGGGGAAGCGACTCTATTCTATTTGTGGTATTGACTCCAAAGATGGTGCGCAATACATTGGCGATGAGGTGATTCATCAGAACTGTTCAGGATGCCTCATCCCGCATCATGAGCACTATATTCGGACCCATTTTGATCGGGATTGGTTTGCCATCATGCACAAGGTCGAACCAGCAGACCTTGGGGATTAACCGTTGCGATGATTGGCGGATGCTTCAATGAGTGCTTGAAGTGTCTCGCTGTTCTCTTTCATGTAGTCTAAGAAGGCGGGAGAGAAGCCTTGTTGGCTAAATCCATCTAAAATACTCATTAAAAACTTTACCCCTTTAGGACTCATCGCTTCAAGAGGAAGGGGGAGTTGTTGATCGTACGGTGGGGTATGTTCATAAAAACAGCTCAAAACCATGGCATGGGGGATCCCTTCGAGAGCAGCTTGGGCAATGGCAGTTTTGAAGGTAGCGATTCGCGTTGCTTCTTGGGGGGACTCTTTACCCACAATAATTTCGCTAATAATGTCACTGTACTCCTCCATCAAATCAAAGACGGCTTTTTCATCATACTGAGGCAATGATGCCTGCATGGGGGGCTCCTCGGTAGGCTCTAGAGACTCTTGTGGGGCTCTTTTATTGTCTGTGGGGGGCTCGTTTGATGCAGAGGGAATGGGCTCATCGGTTTGTATTGGGGGAGGCTCCTCCATGGAGGGGGGAGTGTGGGGTTGGTTGGGTGCTTCTTGTTCCATTTGTGTATGGCTAGGAGGTACGGATTGCGCTGGAGGGGTTGGTGCGCTTGATTGCGACGCATACGGTCCAATCTGCCATTGTCGCATGACGTGATCGATGATATCCATGGAGATGGACAGAAGCTCTTTTTCATTACGAAGATTACCTAAGAGCGCCTCAATTTTCTCATCAATACGGGATAAGACAGGGTGATCATCGGGAATACTTTTCGCTGCTCCAGCATAGGCTTCTGGTGGAAAGCCACAACGTTGCAGAAACGATTGCGGAAAGAAATGATCGTTGGCACCAAAGTCAAGCTCTCGTAGAATAAACTGCACAGCAACCGATTGAGAGGGGAGTATCTCGTTGATCTCATCAATCAGTCGTTGCGAGGCAATTTTTAGCCCCTCCGCACGTAGTGCCTTATTGAATGCTCGTTCTTTGGGGGTAGCGGTGATGCAGAACAAAATATCTCGTAGTGGTCCCATCTGACTCCTTTTTGGTCGTATTATAGTCAAATCCCCCTAAGTTGTTTGCGTAAATGGCACAGGAACTGATGGAAAAATGTGACAAAAAAATAGAGTTTTCTATTGAAAAATAATAAATTTTATGATTTCTCATGATCATCAATATAGGTAGATGTAACCAAATATTCGATAAATAAGATTTATGTTTATATCATCTTTAATTATTAAGCTTATTATCAAAATTTATATATAATCGTCTCACCTAACAAGCTAAAAAGGAGAACCATGTCACAGCTAGCGTCACAGACCCATCAGTATACCCCCTATGATGAGATTGACAAAGAACAACTAAAACGAGATATAGAGGAGGCAAAAGAGAAGATTGGTAACCCCTCTCAAGAGGATTTTGAACATCTATTAAAAATGGAGCGGTGGGGAAGAGCTTTTACCTTTTCAGGTTATTTAATGATCGCAGTGATTAGTCTACTTGAGCTCTATGCGGGTTTGAGTAGTTGGGCATTTTGGCCATTAGCAATTGTTGCTGCACTCTTAATCAGTACTGGAAATGTGGCACGATGGGCAAATGTTACGCATCCTATTTTGCATGGGGCATACGATAAGGTACCCAATATCCCTGAGAAGTATACCAAGAAGCACTTTGCACAAGGGAGTCGACGATGGCTTGATTGGCTTGATTGGATTGCTCCGCAGGCGTGGTCCTATGAGCATAATATTATGCACCACTATCATTTAGGTGAAGCGGATGATCCTGATAATGTGGAGCGAAATATGCAGTGGTTAATTCAATCCAAGACTCCCATGTGGTTGCGTCGACTTTTTGTCTATCTCTTTGCTGGGACATGGAAATTTACCTATTATGCACCCAATACATTACGAATTTTACAGAACAAAAAGCTTAAAGAAGAGAACAAAAAAGAGATTCTTGATTATGAGTTTGATCCCCGTACCCCCTTTGGGTTTGAGTTGTGGTGGAACTACTATCTTCCCTATGCTGCGATCAAGTTTATTGTGATTCCTGCCCTCTTTTTACCCTTGGGAACCACGGCCGTGCTGAATGCCTTTATTATTGTTCTTTTAGCAGAATTTTTTGCCAACCTTCACTCCTTTTTGGTGATTGTCCCCAACCACTCTGCTGAGGATATCTATATGTTTAATGAGCCCTACAAAGGACACGGAGAGTTTTACTTGCGTCAGATTATGGGATCGGTGAACTATAATACCGGTTCGGATTGGAAAGACTTTTTGCATGGCTTTTTAAACTATCAAGTAGAACATCATATCTATCCAGATATGCCTTTAAGTTTCTATCAAAAGACACAACCCCTCATCAAGGAGATCTGTAAAAAACACAATCTTGAGTACCGCCAAGAGTCCGTCTTTAAGCGAATTGGAATGACCATTGATCTCATGATCGGAAAGACCAAACTCCTTCGTGTGGATGGGGTTTAAATCGTCTCGTTTGAAAATTTAGGGCGTATTAATCTTTTGCAAGTATAATCGTAATAACTAAATTTTCAAGGAAAATAATGAAAAGAATTCTAGGTATTGTCCTGAGTATCTTCTCCCTGCTTGGGGCAACGGAGCTTCCTCATGCTATCACTACGCAGGTGGCATCGGTTCATAAGGGCACAGCAACAACAGCGCAAGCTATCCCTCAAGGGATGAGTGGGATTGTTATTCACAATTATGGTGGTGGACTCTCTGCCATTACGCACCTGTTGGTTTCTCAAGGGGGTAATCGTTCCAGCATTCGTTCCTACAGTGTCGTAGAACACGATAACCTTCCCACCATTAAAAATGTAGTTGTACAAGGGGATCAGGTGGTTTTTGGTAATTTCTACGATAATGTTTTAGTGATTGCTCCCAATGAACAGACCTATGTACAGGTCACAAAAGGGATGCGTAAAAATTGGATTCATCCCGATCTCTATGCCATGTTTTTAATGATGAATGAAGCCCATCAGATGACCTTGGATAACCTTAAGAAGTTTGCCATGGAGAACCAAGTTGGTCTGGTCATGTTGGTGGACAAAGATCAGATCAAGGTCCTTGACCCCATGAGTGGTGCCTATCTGCTTAGCTTGCCTTTTCAGACGGTAGGATCAGAAGCCGTGATGTCTCCGTTTTATGCGCGTTTTGGGCAGATGAGTAGTGGTTTCTTGGGGAGTTCAGATACGGTGGCTTTTCCGGAGTACTATCGTGGTATTAGGGGGATTAAATGATAGCAACAGAGCACCTCAGTGCCCTGCGCAAGATCGTGGGTAATGAGAATATTTATGATGACAAAGCGCACCTGTTGGCGTACAGTTACGACGCGACCCGTACCCGTTTTGAACCCGATGCGGTACTTTTTCCTCGGGATGAAGCGGACGTTCAGGCGATCTTGAAGTATTGCAATGCGCATGGCATTGTGATCACCGCACGGGGAGCGGGTTCTGGCTTTACAGGTGGAGCACTGCCTGCAAAGGGTGGGATTGTTCTGGCAATGGAGCGTCACATGAACAAGATTCTTGAGGTGGATACCGAAAACATGGTTGCCATAGTACAACCAGGAGTGGTCAATATGGATCTGCAAAAGCATGTAGAAGCCTTGGGGCTCTTCTATCCCCCTGATCCGGCAAGTGAGGAGTACTCAACCCTTGGAGGTAATGTGAGTGAGAATGCCGGAGGCATGCGGGCTGCTAAATATGGAATAACCAAAGATTATGTGATGGCACTGCGTGCGGTGCGTGCCAATGGGGAGGTGATCCGTGCAGGAAAACGTACCATTAAGGATGTTGCAGGGTATAATATTGCGGGGATTTTGATCGCTTCTGAGGGAACCTTGGCGGTCTTGACCGAATTGACGCTCAAACTTATTCCTAAACCCAAGTATAAAAAGACCTACATGGGGATCTTTCCTAGCGTGGAGAATGCGATGAATGCGGTCTTTAAATCCCTCTCAGCAGGTGCCAATCCTGTGGCGATGGAGTTTTTGGATAAGCTGGTGATTCAAGCCCTTATCGAAAAACTTGGGGTTGATCTGCCCAAAGAGGCAGGTGCAGTACTGGTGGGGGATGTGGATGGAAATGTCCCCGAAGAGGTTGCCTTTCAGCTTGAGACCCTTGAGCAATCTTTCAAAGAGAATGGTGCTACGGAGTTTCGGGTAGCTCAAGATGAGGAGGAGGCAAAAGCTCTCTGGTACGCACGACGAAACGCCTCGCAATCGATTACCATCTTTGGGAACAAAAAGCTCAATGAGGATATCTCCGTACCTCGGTCGATGCTTCCTAAAGCGCTAGAGAAGATTTATGCCATTGGGGAGAAGTATGGCTTTAAAATTCCCTGTTTTGGACATGCAGGGGATGGAAATATTCATGTTAATGTGATGATTGATATTGCACAACTTGAAGCGGGGCACCGCTGTATTGAAGAGATTTTTGAGCTGGTGGTTGCCATGGGGGGAACGCTTAGTGGAGAACATGGTATTGGAACGAGTAAAGCACCCTTTATGGAGATAGCATTTAATGAGGCGGAGCTTCAACTTTTTCGAGAGATTAAAAAGGCGTTTGATCCTAACAACATTCTCAACCCTGGAAAGATGGGGCTTTAGGTGATGCCCCAGCGACCCATTAAGTTGCGTCAACTGCTCAAAGAGTATTACATCTTTATGCGGGATCTGGGGTCAGAACTCTTTGCCGATAAGCTTAGTTACTACTCGGCAAGCCTGAGTTACTATACGCTCTTTTCCATGATTCCGCTTTTGGTTATTATTCTCTCCATTTTTACCAATCTTCCCATTTTTGATGAGGTCTATGGCAAGATTCAAAACTTGATTTTTCAAAACCTTATGCCGACCCACTCCAAAGAGGTATTGGCATACATTAATGGGTTTGTGGAAAACTCAGGCAAATTGGGTATGGTGGGGGTTATTTATGTGCTCTTTGCTTCGATGATGTTTTTTAAAAACTACGACTACATTGTGAATGATATTTTTGAGGAGGAGCCAAGAAGTTTTTGGTCGTCGCTTAGCATCTACTGGACACTGGTGACGTTGACCCCTATTATGTTGGTGCTCTCTTTTTATGCTTCCAATGAGATTCAGCATCTGTTGGACAAAAATGTCTGGACCTCGACCATTCATCTGCTCAATATTTTACCTTTTTTTATTATCTGGAGTCTCTTTTTTATTAGCTATAAGATCTCTGCCAATACAGACGTGAGCACCAAATCAGCAGGGATTAGCTCTTTTATCGCCTCTTTGGCATGGTACATTGCCAAAGTAGGTTTTATCTTTTACGTGGTGCACAATAAGACCTACATGAGCATTTACGGAGGATTTAGTATTTTGCTCTTTTTCTTTTTGTGGATCTACATCTCATGGGCAATTTTTCTGCACGGTCTAAAGTTCTGTTATCTGTTGGAAAAAGAGGAGGAGTTGGATGAAATTAAGTAAATATCTGTTGACTTTCTTAGGAAAATATAGTAAGATTCTAACTTAAGATTAAATTAATAAATATAGGAGTATCCATTTTATGAACCAAACAACTTTATCGCAAAAAATTCTAGGTTTTCTCTTTCGTAAAAAAAGTGTTCACCCACAACAGTCTCGTGTGGGCATTTCGGTTATTAAGTTAGTGTAGTTGAAAATAGGCTATTCCAATAAGAAGCCAGCAGAGCAGGTGTAAAAGCACTGCAAAAAGTACTGCCGTGGCTCCAATATCTTTGGCTGCTTTTGCCAAAGGGTGGATCTCTTGGGTGACGAGATCCACCACATTCTCTACCGCTGAGTTGAGCAGTTCAGCAATCATGATCAATCCGTACGTAACCATCAGTATCAGCTTGTAGCCTAATGCCAGTGGAAGCAGGTAGATCAGCGGTACCAAGAGGAGAGCAAGGATCACTTCAATTTTGAATGAGGTCTCACTCTTAAGGGCATGACGTAGCCCATCAAGGGCATACGAAGCATTTTTAAAGAGGGTGTATTTGGGTTTGTTGTTCATGTTAGAGCCCAAACGTCAAGAAGATCTGCCCATTGCGAATATCAATTCCTTTGACAAAAGAGGAACCCACACCGGCTTTTTTGATGTTGTAAATGGGTTTTTTGGCAATGGTCTCGGCAATAATAACCCCCAGTGAGTTTCGCATATCTTTGGTGAGGTATTTTGCCAGCGAGAAGTTTTGAAACTGTAGATCTTCTACCATGGGTTTATCAAGGTAGAGGTTTTGCGTTTCTGGGTCAAATCGAACACCACTTGCTAACTTTAGGCTTCCGCCAATTCCATCACGAATGAGAAAGTTGGTAAACTTAAAGGAGGTGCCCACCGCAAGTTTATCGCTACCCTCTTGACCCAAGATTGTAGGATCGGAAATCTCTACGGTTCCTAAGCTTCGTTTTTCTGTAACAGGGAACTGTTCAGAAAGGGTTGAATTGACCATGCTCATGGGAACAGCAACCGAGTAACCACGACCTTGTGGATCTACTGCAACGCACCCAAGAAACAGACCCGTAAGTAGGATAACTCCCATCAGTTTTTTAGCTAATTTCATGCTTGAATACTCCTTGATTTAGTTGGTTTCATTCTTAATGATACCATGTTTGTTATTATACTCTTGAATTTTTCGAAGATAGGCTTTGCGTTTGCGTTTCCGCATCTTTTCACGTCGCTTGAAATCCTCTTTTGCCATGATGGGATCAGGAGTAAGGTAGCCGTACTTGACCATGGTGTCAACCACCTTTTGAAACGTAGGTGCTGCGGTTTGGGAGGCAAAATAGACTTTTTTAGGTTTGATAGCAAGAACGCCAATGGTATATTTGTGCCCAAGTTTATCGTTGACAAAGCCATAAAAACTGCTGTGGTAACTTTCGATGTAACGTCCTTTATAGGCGACATGGGCGGTTCCGGTTTTTCCTCCCACTTCCAACCCATCGTACTGCGCCGCACTTCCGGTTCCAATCTCAACCACGTCTTTAAGAATTTTGTGCATGATCTTTGCGGTATTTGCTGAGCAGGCTTGAAGGGCAGGGACATCCACGCTTACGGCATATTTTCGATTGGTAGTGTCTGAGAAATGATCCACAATACGGGGGGTAACGGCGACCCCATCGTTATTGAAGGCACTGTAGGCTTTGACCATCTGCATAAAGTTAACAAACATGCTGTAGCCGTAGGCGGTATTGGCACTGTAGGTGGGATAATCAAGCAGGTAGGGGGGTTTGATTTTTCCTTCAAGTTCACGGGAGAGATCAATTCCACTGCGTTGAGAGATACCAAAATTGTAAAGCCCGTCGTAGAGCTCTTGTCCTGAGAGTTGCCACGCAATTTTAGAGATTCCAATATTGGAGGAGTAGATAATAATGCCCCGTGGAGTAAGTGATTTGAAGTACTCATCATCGGTGATGGTGAACTTGTCCGTTACTTTATATTTTCCTCCGAGTCGAATGCGTTTGTAGAGATCAACGCGGTCCTTATCCAAGGCAATGGAGAGAATGAGAGGTTTCATAACCGAACCAGGCTCATAGAGGTATTCGGAAAAATTAGGGTTGAGTGAAGCAACATCTTTTTGTTGAATGGCAGTAGGATTAAAGCGCTCGGAGCTTGCAAGGGCTAAGAGTTTACCGCTTTGGGAGTCCATCACCGCCAACATAATCTCCTCCGCATCAATCTGCTCTTTCATCTGATCAAGGACCTTTTCCACATCTTGTTGGAAATCAAGAGAAATATTAATGTGTAGGTTCATGCCATCTTCACGTTTGATCTTTTTGCTTTCACCGGTACGAATTACGGTACCAAAAAGATCCCGCTTCCCTTTAATAAGTCCATCACGTTCAGGAGAGAGGTAGGAGTTGTAGGTTTTCTCCAATCCTTTAATAGCAACCGGAGAGCGGTAGCCATCATGCTCTTTGATCTGCACATAGCCCACCGTTGGAGTAAGGGTATCTTGGTAGGGGAAGTGGCGACTCTCTCGATCAGCAATAATATCAAGTCCCAAGATCAGATGGGGTTTGTGCGGATCAAGGGGGCGAAAGATCTTCATGCGGCTCATTTTCCGGCTCAATGCTTTGAGATCACTTGCGAGGCGTACATCAATGTCGTTGGCCAAGACAATGCGTCCTCGAATACTTTTGCCTTTTTTATTAAAAAACTTTTGACGCAGTTTGGCTTCAGGAATGCCACTGTAGATGCTAAAAAGTTTGATAAAGAGATCTTTCTTTTTGGGGTCAATACTGCGGGTATGTACCTCAGCACGGTAATGTTTTTGACTGTAGCTCAGGGTATATCCATCAGCGGATATGATTTTACCTCGAATCGCTTTATTTGTAATGGTAGTAAACCGGTTGTCGGTGTTACGATCGGAGGTAATGGTGAGCAAGATGGTGACCAGAAAGATCATTAATAAAAGGGCGATAATAAGGAACATTCCAAGCAGAATGCTGCTGCGATAACGTATGATTTTATTCCCTGCGTACTCTTCTTCCATTCTATACCTATATTCGTCTAATTTATCGTTGCTATTTTACTATCATTTACAAAAGTTTTTGATAAAATATCATAAACTAACAATAAAAAATGAAAAAAGAAAATAAAATATGATTGATAAACCTCTCTTTGGTGCGACGATGCTACTTCTTTTGATTGGCTTGATTATGAGCTACTCTCTTTCTGCCTTTACGGTAATACAGCACGGCTACAGTGATACCCACTTTTTTGTGCGTCAACTGATTGCGGTGGTGATTGGTATTTTGCTGATGGTAATGCTCAGTAAACTTGATCCCGATCGGTGGTTTCAACCCATTGGGATCGTACTTTTTTTATTCTTTATGCTGATCCTCTTGATTATGCCTTTTTTACCAGAATCACTGGTACGGAGCGTTGGGGGAGCCAAGCGATGGATTAATTTTGGTTCGGTCTCGATTACACCGGTGGAGTTTTATAAGATTGGGTTTATTATGTTTATCTCTTGGAGTTTGGTTCGTACCCGTCTGCCCAAAGGGGAGATGCGTTTGGGTGATGAGATTAAAGTCTTTATTCCCTACGTGACCATTTTGATTATCTCCACGCTTCTTATTGCCGTTTTCCAAAAAGATCTGGGACAGACGGTTGTGATCTCAGCAACCCTTATTGTACTCTTTGTTTTGGTAGGGAGCAGTTTTCGTTTCTTCTTTTTGCTCTTTGGTATAGGATTGACGGGATTTATTCTGTTAATTATTACCCAGCCCCATCGGCTAAAGCGGATTCAGGAGTGGTTTCTCTCTTTTAGCAACGAGTCCAACCGTCTTGAGACCTATCAGATCTCCAACTCCCTTGATGCGATTCATCACGGAGGTTTCTTGGGGCAAGGTATTGGAAATGGACAGTACAAACTGGGGTTTCTCTCCGAGGTGCATACGGACTTTGTACTCTCAGGAATGATTGAGGAGTTGGGGTTTGTCTCTATTGTATTAGTGGTCTTAACGATGCTCTTTATTATTTTTCGTATTTTTAAGGTGGCGGCGAAGGTGGATAATCCTGTCTATTACCTCTTTAGCGTAGGGGTAGCGTTGCTCTTTGCCTTCTCTTTTCTCATTAATAGTTTTGGTATTTCAGGAATTACACCCATTAAGGGGATTGCGGTGCCGTTTTTAAGTTATGGGGGGTCTCAGATCATCGCCTCTTGTATCAGTATTGGTTTGGTGTTGATGATCTCAAAAAAAGTGACCGGTAGGGGGGAATAATGAGTATTGTAATGACAGGCGGTGGTACAGGAGGACATTTAGCAATTATCAAAGCGGTTAAGGAGGAGTTGCCCGATGAGGAGTTGATCTATATTGGCTCAACCAAAGGACAAGATAAAGCATGGTTTGAAAAGGATGAAGCGTTCAAAGAACGCTATTTCTTATCAACTCAAGGGGTGGTCAATCAAGGAGGTTTTGGTAAGATTAAATCGCTTTGGATGCTCTTAAAAGCAGGCATTCAAGCTCGAAAAATTCTCAAAGAAGAAGAGGCTAAAGTGGTCTTTTGTGTGGGGGGGTTTTCGGCTGCTCCCACCTCATTTGCAGCAAAGTTATTAGGGATCCCTTTGGTAATTCATGAGCAAAATGCCATGATGGGTTCGCTCAATCGTCTTTTGCGTCCCTACGCGACGGCATTTATCTCATCGTATGATCATCAAAGTTCCATTCGGGCATACCCCATTAAGCAGGAGTTTTTTGAACGATCACGCATTCGTGATAAGGTCAAAACCGTTATTTTTTTGGGAGGATCTCAGGGGGCACGTGCGATCAATCGTCTGGCACTGGATCTTGCACCCATGTTAAAAGATCGAGGTATCACGATCATTCATCAAGCGGGAGAGAAGAACATTCAAGAGGTCAAACAGTCCTATCGGGACATTGGCATCGAGGTTGATGTCTTTGGTTTTACGCAAGATCTTGCGCAAAAGATGGAACAGGCAGACTTTGCTGTGGCACGGGCAGGGGCATCCACGCTTTGGGAGTTGGCAGCAATCGCTTGTCCCACGCTTTTTATCCCCTATCCTTACGCTGCGGGTGACCATCAGTATTATAATGCCAAGTTTTTAGAAGAGCAGGGGGTGGCGTGGATCATGCGAGAGAGTGAGATCTCAACCTCCGGAGTATTGGAGATTATTGATGAAGAGATGCGTGAACGCAGTAAGAAACTTCAGGAAATGATTGAGCGAGATGGTGCCCAAAAGATTGCCAAACTTCTGTCTACCTTGAGCCATTAGTCCAAGGGGTGGAGGATGAAGCGAGGGTTGGTATGCGGTGCATTATTAATAGGGTTTCTACTCTTGAGTGCGGGGCTTTTTTATGTGTTGGGTCGATCCATCTGGGAGCCCTACTATCAAAAATATCGCCTATTAAAAGAGCCTCAATCCTCTCAGACCATTATCCAAAAGATCTATCTTCCTCGGAGTTGTAAAGAGCCACTTCCCTGCCCCCAAGAGCATTTAACGTCACTTCAAAAGCTTCACCGTCATCTCGCCAATGCGCAATTTGTTCTCTATCCTGAGGCATTGACCCTAATTGGATTAAAATATGAACGACGACTGGAGGTCTGGGGTAAGCTTCATGGGAAATGGTACCACATTCATAATTATCCTTTCACCGCTTTCTCTGGACGATTGGGACCTAAGTTGGAGGAGGGGGATCGACAGATTCCGGAGGGGATCTATCGGGTAAGTTTTCTCAATCCCAAGAGTAAATTTCACCTTGCTTTACGTTTAAACTACCCCAATGCTTTTGATCGAAAGGTTGCCAAAAAAGATGGTCGAAAGGGCTTGGGGGGGGACATTATGATTCATGGAAGTACCCGTACGGTGGGGTGCATTCCTATTGGGGATGAGGGGATTGAAGAGCTCTATTTTTTGGTTGAAAAAGTGGGCATGGCACAGACGAAAGTGATTATTGCCCCGCTCGATTTTCGACGACGGGAGGTGGTGATCAAAAATAAGAAGTATCCATGGCTTAAAGGACTCTATGCTCAGATCAAAAAAGAGATGGAGCCCTTTAGCGATTAAGCCAACTTCACCACATTCTTAGATAAAATATCCACAATTAAAAACAGAGGGTTTTATTATGGATATTCGACAGCAATTTTTAGATTTTTTTCAAAGTAAAGGGCATCAACTCTACCCGAGTAGTCCCTTGGTTCCGATTGATGACGATGGAACATTGATGTTTGTGAATGCAGGGATGGTTCCGTTTAAACGTATCTTTACAGGAGAGGCACCTGTTCCTAATCCCCCCCGTGCTACAAGTTCTCAGACCTGTATACGTGCGGGAGGAAAGCATAATGATCTGGACAATGTCGGTTATACGGCACGTCACCATACCCTCTTTGAGATGTTGGGCAACTTTTCATTTGGTGATTACTTTAAAGAGGAGGTCATGGCCTACGCGTGGGAGTTTGTAACGTCGCCTAAGTATCTAAACTTGCCAGTTGATCGATTGTGGGTGACGGTTCATGAGGATGATGATGAGGCGTATGAGCTCTGGCAAAAGCATGTCTCGAAAGATCGGATCATGAAATTTGATGACAAAGAGAACTTCTGGGCAATGGGGGATACGGGAGCGTGTGGACCTTGTTCGGAGATCTTTTATGACCAAGGTGAAGAGCACTTTAATGGACCGGAGGATTACATGGGGGGTGAAGGGGATCGCTTCTTGGAGATCTGGAACTTGGTCTTTATGCAGTATGAACGAAGCGAAGATGGTACGCTTACCCCACTGCCCAAGCCTAGCATTGATACTGGAATGGGCTTTGAGCGGGTTGCTGCGATTAAGGAGGGGGTTTTGAACAACTACCACTCCAGTATCTTTATGCCCTATATCAATAAGCTCGGGGAGATGGTGGGCACACCGTATGATTATGAGGCTTCTAATTCGGCAAGTTACCGTGTAATTGCTGATCACTTGCGTTCTTGTTCATTTCTTCTAGCTCAAGGAGTAAACTTTGATAAAGAGGGACGAGGGTATGTGTTGCGGCGGATTATGCGTCGGGCGATTCGTCATGGATACCTCTTGGGGTTACGTGAGCCCTTTATGTATCAGCTGGTCGATACGCTTGTCGAGGTGATGGGATCGCAGTACACCTATCTCTCTGAGCGTGCCGCTTCGATTAAAGCCTCGATGAAGCTAGAGGAGGAGCGTTTCTTTAAGACCATTGAAGAGGGAATCAAGCTCTTTAATGCCGAGCTAGAAAAGACCGATAAGGTCTTTGATGGGGCGGTGGCATTTAAGCTCTATGATACCTATGGATTCCCACTTGATTTGACCGAGGACATGCTTCGAGAGAAGGGCATCAAGCTAGACATAGAGGGCTTTAATGCCAAGATGGATGCCCAAAAAGCTCAATCAAAAGCGGGCTGGAAAGGAACCGGTGAAGCCGCAGCTACGGGTGATTTTAAAGCAATCAAAGAGATGTTTGGTCTCAATGAGTTTGTCGGTTATGAGCAGACTGAATGTGAAGCAACAGTCTTGGCACTCTTGGATGAGAACTTTAAACAGGTCAAAGCACTCGATGGGCATGGATGGGTCTATCTAAGCAAGACCCCTTTTTATGCCGAATCGGGTGGTCAGGTCGGTGATCGTGGAACATTGGTGCTTAAAAAAGATCAATCTCAAGTGGAAGTTCTTGATACCAAGAAGTTTTTGGAGATGAACCTCTCTGAGGTGAAGGGAAAAATAGCGGTCTGTGATCAGGTGGTTGCTACGGTCGATGCACGTCGACGAGAGATTGAGCGTCACCACTCGGCAACGCACCTCTTGCATGCAGGATTGCGTGCAGTGTTGGGTGATCATATTGCTCAGGCAGGATCACTCAATGACGATAAACGTCTGCGGTTTGACTTCTCTCATCCACAAGCCCTTAGTGCAGAGGAGTTAGCCAAAGTTGAAGCGTGGGTCAATGATAAGATCGCACGAGCAATTCCACGAACCACAGAGGTGATGTCGATAGAGGAGGCCAAAAAAGCAGGAGCCATGGCACTCTTTGGCGAAAAGTATGGCGATCGGGTACGGGTGGTGAGTATGGGGGATGCCTCGGTAGAGCTTTGTGGTGGAACCCATGTGAATAACCTCTCTGAGATTGGTCTGTTTATGATCACCAAAGAGTCTGGGGTCTCCGCAGGCGTGCGACGGATTGAAGCGGTCTGTAGTCAATCCGCACTCTCTGAGGTTCATGCCCTACGTCAAGGGATGGAGTCACTAAAAGGGGAGCTGAAAAATCAAAACCCTCTTGCGGGGGTACAGCGTCTGAAAGAGGAGATTAAAAGCTTGAAGTCTGAGCTCAAAAGTGCGTTAAATGCTACCAAGAAGGAGCTAGAGGTCAAGGAGATCAAGGGGGTGAAGGTGATTGTGGATGAGGTAGAGAATGGAGACATTAAAAACCTCATTGATGAGGCAAAAAACAGTCATTCCAATATTGCCATTATGCTCTTTCAGAAAAAGGGGGACAAGGTAATGATTGCTTGCGGTTCTAAAGAGACCCCTATTAAAGCAGGAGATTGGATCAAAGCAATTGCACCTATTTTAGGAGGAGGTGGCGGTGGTCGTCCCGATTTTGCTCAAGCGGGAGGGCGGGACGCGTCTAAGATCGAAACGGCAAAAGCGGCGGCATGGAGCTATCTAGAGGAGCGACTCTAAGAGGCTTACCATAAAGTTCAATAGATCGTAATAGGGGATAATAGAACGTAATCTTTTTTGTCGCGCTCTTCTCATGGGCTAACAGTAATTGCGCTTGAATGGGGATATTCAATTCCATCATAAGGATAGATTGGGGGGTGGATAGGTTATAATTGAGGCAATTAAGCGTTGAACAGGGGTTGTATTGAAGAGGTCATGGTTTTGGAAAGGGGGGATGGTATTGCTTCTCTTGACACTATTGGCACCTGCGGCTGAGGTGCATCATAAGTTATGGAAAAAAGGATTGGATTTTGAACACTATCTTAAGCAACACCATATCTCTACGGAGATTATTGATGCCCTTGACAAAGATGATGGACAGTTAATCTCTGAGATTGATGAGAACCGTCGCTACTATGAGATGATTGCGAGTAATGGGGTACTGCTTCAAGCCCTTATTCCAACGGGTGAAGAGTTGCAACTGCATCTCTATCGAACGCCAAGCGGTTATAAATTGGAGATTATCCCCATTGCGTATAAAAAGGATACCTACATTGCACAACTTACTGTGAATACGGCGGCACAGTCGGACATTATTAAGGTGACTAAAAATCGTCGTCTTGCCATTGAGTTTACCAAAGTGCTTAAACACTCGGTCAATTTTCGAAGCATTCAAAAAGGTGATCGTATTGCCATTGTTTATGATCAGAAGATGCGTTTGGGACAACCCATAGGGGTACCGGACATTAAAGTAGCAATGATGGAGACCCATGGTAAGCGTCACTATGTCTTTAAGCATACGGATGGAAAATATTACGATGAGAATGCGAAAGAGTTGGTCAAAAAGTACATGGGAAAACCCCTACGGCATATTCGCATCACCTCTCCGTTTACCCATCGTCGTTTTCATCCCGTACAGAAGCGATGGAAAGCCCACCTTGGTACCGATTTTGGAGCTAGACGAGGAACCCCTATTTTAGCGGTTGCTGAGGGGAAGGTGATCTTCTCAGGACGCAAAGGGGGCTATGGGCAAGTGGTCAAGATTCAACATGCCGATGGGTATGTCTCACTCTATGCCCATCAGAGTCGACGCAAAGTCAAAGTTGGAGAGCATGTTCGTAAAGGGCAGGTGATTGGGTACGTGGGAAGTACGGGGCGTAGTACCGGACCCCATTTGCATTTAGGGATTTATAAAAACGGTCGAGCGATTAATCCGGTTCAGATGGTAAAGTTTTCAAGCAAAGGCTTATCGGGTAAAGAGAGACGGGCGTTTCTGAGGCGAAAGCGGAAATATACCAAGATTATTGATAAGATTTTTGATGAGAACCACCCCTCTTATGTTTGGAGCAGTGTGGATGAGCGTTCGGTAGCACCGGAGATGAAAAGTTATTACAAAAGTTTAGGTTGGTAAAAGATAATGGAAAATAGAATAGAAGCGTTTACGTTGCATGCGTTGGAGGATCCTAAGTTTATTAAAGCCGCGTTTGTCACCTACCGACAAAATGGTATTGATAAAACATGGGAGGTGGTCAAAGCTCATGACTCTGTGGCAGTATTGATCTATCATAAAGATCATGAGAGTTTTATCTTGGTTAAGCAGTTTCGTCCCGCCGTCTATATGGGAGGGGATCAGGATGGATTAACCGTGGAGCTTTGCGCGGGCATTGTGGATAAAGAGCTTTCACTCGTGGATATTGCTCGTGAGGAGATTCTTGAAGAGTGCGGTTATACAGTGGCATCTGATCAGATCGAACGGATTATACGGGTCAATAATGCCGTAGGTTTTGCTGGGTCTCGACAGACGCTCTTTTATGTTGAGGTGGATGAGTCGATGCATACCCATAAAGGTGGTGGGATCGATACGGAGTTGATTGAGGTGATTGAGTTGCCCATCACCAAAGCCAAAGAGTTTATTTACGACGAGTCCATTGCCAAGACCACGGGACTGCTTTTTGCAATAATGTGGTGGTTTGATCAAAAAAGAGGCTAAGTTTTAGGTTTTTCTAAGGAATAGTTCTTTATAATTCAACTCTTCAAATATCGGGGCGTGGCGCAGTCTGGCTAGCGTGCTACCTTGGGGTGGTAGAGGTCGCAGGTTCAAGTCCTGTCGCTCCGACCATTGAAGTGATAAATCCCCTCTCTTCTTGTTTTAATCATCATCTTCTTATTTAATTTAATAGCTTAAGGACTTCCATGAACTATCCTCATTTTCCCGCCGATTGTCAATCGCTACTTTGTCAATATTTAACGCCTGAAATTTTTGATCAACTCAAAGATAAAGAGACACCGTATGGTTTTACCCTCGCAGATGTGATTCGATCAGGCGTTGAGAATCCCGACAGCAGTATTGGTGTCTATGCAGGAGATAGGGAGTCCTATACGCTTTTTGCTCCTCTTTTTGATCCTATTATTCAAGCCTATCATGGTTTTTTGCCTAGGGATCAACATCGGAGTCATCTTGAGGCAACGGCACTGCCGGATATCACACTTGATCCTGAGGGAGAGTATGTGCTCTCCACTCGCATACGGGTGGGACGCAACCTAGCTGACTTCCCTTTGGGAGCAGGATTGAATCGGGAGCAACGTGAGCAGGTTGAACGCAAGATCATTACCGCCCTTGGAGCGTTAGAGGGGGATTTGGCGGGAGCCTATTATCCTCTCTACGATATGGACGCTTCCGTGCAGTCGGCATTGATTGCGGATCACTTTCTTTTTCGAGAGGGGGATCGATTTTTAGAAGCTGCAGGACTCAATCGAGATTGGCCACAGGGGCGTGGTATTTTTCATAACCATGAAAAACGTTTTTTAGTCTGGGTTAATGAGGAGGATCAGTTACGCATTATCTCCATGCAAGAGGGAGGCAACGTGCAAGAGGTTTTTGATCGATTGATTCGTGCCCTTGCTCAGTTGGAGCAACTGTTAAGCTTTGCATGGAGTGAACATCTAGGTTACATCAGCTCATGCCCTACAAATCTAGGAACTGCCATGCGGGCAAGTGTGCATATTCGTCTGCCTCAGTTGGCACAACATCCCAATAGATTGGAGGAGATTGTCAATTATTATCACCTACAAGTTCGTGGTAAAGATGGAGAACATAGCACGACGCATGATCCCATTTTTGATATCAGTAACCGTCGTCGTTTAGGGATCACGGAAGTGGAAGCGGTGGGAGAGATGATGCGAGGTGTGGATGCGTTGATTCGTGAAGAGCGGGCGCTGGGATCACGATTAAAAAAAGGTTTTTTGAGCAAAAAGCATTAGATTTGGTTGAATTCTATTTTTTACTGCTTGAGTCTATTGCGGAGTTCAAAGAAATGGGTTACATTTTGAGACAAATTAGGCATGGAGTTAAAATATTCCATTTTTTCTCCGCATTTTCTTGCCATAATAGAATAAAAAGATTATATAGCAGGAGCAACCCATGTCAAAGCTTTTTCAAAACAGTGGAATGTTATTTTTAATTATCACCTCTTTTATGGTAATAGATTTTAAACCGGCAGTGGATCACGCCATCTTCCATGGTACCTATGTGGAGCATGATGATCTCTTGGCACTATCCAAACAGATCAACGATTCGTTGCACTATGTAGCAACGAATACACCCAATCCTCAACCCTATGGTATCTTTACCCAAGAGATTGAGCAGATTCTTAGCGTTACGCCCAGTGACAGTGAAATTTATATTGAAGAGCGAGAGGGGGGAGGGTGGTACCTAAAAATAGAAAAGCTTTTCTCAACAGAGGAACAGGCAAGCGGTGCAAGCTCTCCTTTGGTATCCCCAACGGAGAAGGGACCTTCTGAACAGAGGCGTACGGATGATGCTGAGCCCTTTACTCCATCACCTTTGCCTTCCGAGTATCCAGAAGATTCACTGTTGGTTTAGTCTGTTTTTGCTTGCGTATACGCAGCATAATAGGTACTGCCATCCGCAAATGAGTTGACGGTTAATTTGGAGAATTTATCAAGGTAGTCCCAGAAGTCTTCTAAAATTTCTGGTTCAACCCCCTCCACTTCTTCTAGGGCTTCACGCATGGTTCCTAGCCACTCAATACGGGCTTTTTCATTAATGGAGAAGTCATCGTGCAGACGGATCATGAATTCATTAAGCTCCATCCCTTTGGTCTCCTCTTCATAGACCTTAGGTCCTCCACAGATCTGAACAAAGAATTTGGTATTTTTGATTTTGACCGCTTCAAACTCCTCTTCATCTTGTGGAAAAAAGTGGGCAATCTCGCTTTCATAGATCTTATCATAAAAGTTATACATTAATTTTTTCATCCCCTCTTCCCCTCCAATAGCATCGTAAAAACGTTTGCTAGGATTTTTAAAATGGACCGCTTCCCCTTTTTTGACGGGGGTAATTTGCATGGACATGGTGGCTCCTTTGGTAATAATATGTGATCATTATAATAAATATAACTTGTAAATGCTCCATTTAGTCGCAATATCGTTGAAGCAAATCCTGATATGTATCAATTCGTCTATCCCGTAAAAAGGGCCAGATATCCCGTACGGCTTGGGTGCGTTTGGGATCAATCTGGGCATAGAGTATGGACTCAGAGTGATTATTGGCATGGGCAATGATCTCTCCTTGTGGATCAGCAACAAAGCTGTTCCCCCAGAAACGGATCCCCTCAAGTACCCCTGAGTGGTCCGCCTCAAAGCCTACTCGGTTACAGCTAACAACAGGAAGACCATTGGCAATGGCATGGGCACGTTGAATGGTGATCCAGCTCTCCAGTTGGCGTGCCTTCTCTTGAGGTGAATCCGAGTCAAACCACCCAATGGCTGTGGGGTAGATCAAGATCTCAGCACCCCGTAAACTCATGATGCGCGCAGCTTCAGGGAACCATTGGTCCCAGCAGATGAGTATACCAAGTTTGCCCACTGAGGTCTCAATGGGGACAAAGCCCAAATCCCCTGGGGTAAAGTAGAATTTTTCATAAAAGGCAGGATCATCAGGAATGTGCATCTTGCGGTATTTTCCAGCAATGGTACCATCGCGTTCAAAAACCACCGCGGTATTGTGATAGAGTCCAGCAGTACGTCGCTCAAAGAGTGATGTTACAAGCACGACATCATGTTGGCGTGCAACATCAGACCAGAAGATGAGATCCTCCTCCCATTGGTTGGCATACTCAAAAAAACGGGTATCTTCACTTTGACAGAAGTATTCACTTTGGTGAAGTTCTTGAAGAACAATGAGTTCCGCTCCAGATTGACTTGCTTCGTGAATCATCTCAAGGGTTTTGGCAATGGTTTCTGCTTTGGTTGGATAGGATTGTTGTTGAATTAATGCAATTTTCATGCGAAATTTTATCCAAAAGCCCCTAAATATCTCTAAAAGCCAAAAAATATTTAATTATATTGATAAATGTTAATTTATAATTAAGTTTTAAGTTGTTATAATCTGTTTATAAAAAACAGCTCAAGGGGGTTTATGATGTTGGGTCGAAAAATGGTTTTAATGGTAGCGGTAGGATTGCTTTTGGTTGGGTGTGGTGAGTCCAGCGATGCGTATGCACCAACAAGCACTACAGCGGGTGAACATTTAGAGGAGGCAAGCGATCTTCTAAAAGCGGATTATCAGCGTTGGCTTGATGCAATCAATCAAGCCCGTGCGGAGGTGCGTGACTGTCATGATGGAAAAGGATTGGTAGGACCCAGTCAACCCCTTCGATGGAACGATGAGCTGTATGCCTCTGCCTACGAGCACAGTTATGATATGGCAATGAGCGATACCTTTTCTCATTATGGCTCTGGTACCAAATATGACATTACTGCTGATGGAGGAAGTCCCAGTTATTTTTATGAGCGTATTGAGAATAATGGGTACACCCACTATCAACATTTAGGCGAGAACATTGCAGGTGGTCAAGAGAGCATTGAAGAGGTGATGAACGCATGGTTAGAGAGCCCTGGGCACTGTGCCAATATTATGAATAACGATTTTGATGAGATAGGAATGGCAATTGTAATGGAAGAAGAGAGTCGATTTGGTATCTATTGGACACAAAATTTTGGAGGGTAAGACGTTAGCGAACGTATTACTCTTCAGCACCATGAAGTGATTTTATATTCAAAGCCATAGAATTTAATAACCTCCTTTTAAGATAATATGGTGCTGTGGAGTGATACCTTAGCAAAGTTGCATGGTCGAGCAGTGGAGACTTCCCCCCTGTTCAATCAGTTTATTGCAACGAATGGGAATAACCTCACGGGTAGGAAAGAGGTTTTTAAAAATAGCATCTACTTTCTGATCCTCAGCAACCCCATAGGTTGGGTAGATCAGGGCACCGTTGGTAATTAAAAAGTTGGCGTAGGTAGCCGGTAATCGATTGCCTTGAGCATCATATTGGGCTTGAGGCATGGGAAGTGGGATGAGACGATAGGGATTGCCATCAAGGGTACGAAATTCACGCAGTTGTGTTTCCATCTGTTGGAGTGCTTGATAGTGCTCATCCTCATGATCATATGACTTTACATAGGCAATGGTGTCGCGATCAATAAAGCGTGCTAAGGTATCGATATGTCCATCGGTATCATCTCCGGCAAGATAGCCATAATCGAGCCAGAGGACCCGTGTGGTACCAAGGTAAGTACGCAGTTTGGCTTCAACCTCTGTTTTGCTAAGTCCACCATTCCGGTTGGGATTGCAGAGACAGGAGGTGGTGGTAAGAATGGTCCCCATCCCATCGGACTCTACCGATCCTCCCTCCAGCACAAAATCGATCGATTCGAAGGGTGTGGTCCCTAGATAACCTTTTTGGTGAAGGGTTTGATTGACGGCATTATCCAAACGTGCTTCAAACTTTCCCCCCCATCCATCAAAGGTAAAATCAAGAAATTTGAGTTCATTCTCTTCAAAAATGGAGAGGCAACCGTAGTCGCGTATCCATGTATCGTTGGTGGGAATCTCAATAAAGCTCAGGTTGCGTGTGGAGCAAAAGAGGTTTGCAATGGATTCTCGATCATCACAAAGGATGTAAACGGGCTCTTTGTAGGCGATGGCTTGAGCAATTCGAATAAAGGGAACAAGGGCTCTCTTCAGATCGTTGGACCAATCACTGTTGGCGTGAGGAAACGCCATCAAAACGGCCCGTTGTCGCTCCCACTCAGCAACAAATCTTCGCATGGTTTTATCCTTGATATTTTGTAAAGAGTCGCTATAATCACGCATGGCATTTATAACAATCAATCGACAAAATTTTTTCTATAATCTTAACCAATTTTCTCTAAAGAGTGGCTCCCCTGATCAAATTGCCATTGTACTAAAAGATAATGCCTATGGGCATGGGTTAGTAGAGATGGCACAGCTCGCTTCATCCTTTGGATTGACTCAAGCGGTGGTACGTACTTATCCGGAGGCAAAAGTAATTCAATCCTACTTTAGAACAATCTTGATTTTGGGGGATCAGGCACGCGTTGCCCAAGGGTGTAGATTTGCGATTAATACCCTAGAGGATATTGCTCAGGCACAAGCTGGTTCTATGGTGGAACTCAAGGTGGATACGGGAATGCACCGCAATGGTATTGCGATGGAGGAGCTAGAGGAGGCATTGGTATTGATTCGGCAAAAAGGGTTGAAGCTTGTTGGGGTAATGAGCCATAACCGTTCTGCTGATGAGTTAAGCTCAGAGTTATTTTGGCAACAGAAAAATTTTGAGAAGGTTAAAGAGATACTCCATGATCAAGCTCTTGATGGTTTACGGGTACATACCTTTAATTCTGCCTCTGCACTGCGTCTCTCTTGTGGGGATCAGGATTTGATTCGTCTAGGAATTGGGGCATATGGGTACAGTACATTACCTTCGCTCTATGAGGTATTGGAACTTAAACCGGTAATGGCACTCTGGGCAAAACGGGTTGCTACCCGCCAACTTAAAAAGGGGCAACGTATCGGTTATGGTGGGACGTTTGAAGCTCATCGAGATATGGTGGTCTCAACCTATGATTTAGGGTATGGTGATGGGTGGATGCGGGGGAGTCACTTTGCACCTTTTATCACGGCAGAAGGGTTGCCTATTTTAGGACGAGTTTCAATGGATTATATTGTCTTAGAGAGTACCAAAGAGGAGGTTTGCATTTTTGATGATGCTCAGGTTGCAAGTCGCCAGCTTGGGACCATTTCGTACGAGGTAATGACGCAGTTGCATGCGGACATTCCCCGTTATGTCATCTAAACCAGACCCCATCCACGTTAGCTTTTGCCATCTCTTCAATCTCCTCTTCATGATCAATAATGGCAAGAATACGGCTATCAAAGAGATAGTTTTGGGCAATGGGCATAAGTTCCGTGGCGAGTTTTTTGGAGCATCGAAGGTATTTGGCTTGGTAGATGTTGCCAAAAATCCCCTCTTTGATGTTCTCGATGGTTACCATATAGGCAAGTTGATTGGCGTGACAATATTGCAACAGTTCTATGTCAAACTGTTCAATCTTAAGGAGGCTATTGGGTGGGGTAGTGTGAATCTCCTCACGATTACGGATGCGATAGAGGGGCTCATGTTTGACCCATGGGTGTCCAAAGATAATCATGGGTTTAGGCTCCTTTTTTGGCTTGGGTAAGGCACTCTGCAGAGCAGTAGGCTTTTCCTTGATGGATAATGGCATCGGACTCTGTGACATAGACCCCACATTGAGCACAGGCTGATGTGGTCTGAATATCACCAAAGTCATGATCTGCTTTAGGGGAGCTAGCTCTGTCGATAAAGGGGAGTTTTCCTCCTAACCATCGGTAGATCAATGCCAGAACCACAAGAAAAATAATCAGTTTAAATAACATGGTTTACCTTTGTAATGTAGAGATAATTGCGTCGCTCTTTTTGGATCACCTCATAGCTCATGGTCTGGGTGATGTCCTGAAGCTCATCAAAGAGCTGTTCCCCTTTGTAAAAGAGATAACGTGTGTGAGAATCTTGAAGATGCTCGGTAAGTTTAAGAAGCATTTGCGTATTGGTAACGGCTCGTGAGGTGATGAGCCCAAAGGGTTCATGGTGATATGCTTCTACCCGTTTTTTGACCACCGTGATGTTGTGCAGTTGCAGTTCCATGGCAACATATTTGAGAAATGAAGCACGTTTATTGCGAGGTTCACACAGTACAGTTGGGGTATTGGAGTAGGCAATACCCAAAATCAAACCAGGAAAACCTGCTCCCGTACCCACATCCAAGATGGATGAGGGATCTTGGATAAAGGTTGTAGGATAGAGAGCATCTTGGATGTTCTGTTGGACATCATAGGGTGTTTTTGCTCCCGTAAGATTATGAATCTTATTCCACTCTAAAATAAGTTGGGTGAAGTGTTCTAATTTCTGTTGATCCGGTTTCAAAGCAGGTGTCCTAATTGATCTTTTTTAACCTTGAGGTAGGCTTGGTTGTGGGGATTTGGCTCAATCTGGATGGGGATACGCTCAACAATCTTGATCGTGGGGAGTGACTCAATTTTTTTGGGATTATTGGTAAGCAGTTTGATGGTTTTAAGTCCATAGTACTCTAAGATAAACGCCACAATCTCATACGTTCGCTCATCGGCACGAAAGCCAAGCTGATGATTTGCCTCAACGGTATTGAGCCCTTGGTCTTGAAGAGCATAGGCATTGACTTTGCCTAGCAGTCCAATGTTGCGTCCCTCTTGGCGATGGTAGATGATCATGCCACCCTTTTGGGCAATCAGCTGTTGTGCGTAGGCGAGTTGTTCACCACAGTCACACTTTTTTGATCCAAGTGCATCACCGGTGAGGCATTCGGAGTGTACCCGAACAATGGGTGTTGGATCAAGATCATCCGTAAAGATTGCTAGGTGTTCTCTCTCCCCCTCTTTGAAGGCTTGAATGTTAAATAGCCCATAGCGGGTTGGTAGTTGTGCCACATTGGAAATTTCGATTGCTTTCATGGGCAAAATTATATCAGGTTGTTAATCAATTATAAATGTAATGGTGATAGAATAGCATTAATAAATTCAAAAGGTTAGAATATGTTTACACGATTTCGACGAAAACGGCTGAATCCTGTCTTAAGGGATCTGCTACAAGAGACGCATTTAAGCGTACATGATCTCATGTATCCTCTTTTTATTAAAGCGGGCAAAGGGATCAAGCAAGAGGTTGCCTCCATGCCAGGGGTCTATCAGATGAGTATTGATGAGATCATCAAGGAGTGTGAGCTCTTAAAGTCGTTGGGAATTCGTGCCATTATTCTTTTTGGGATTCCTGAGGTCAAAGATAGTGTGGGAAGTGATGCGCTGTGTGAGCATGGGGTTATTGCGTCGTCGATTCGAGCCATCAAAGAGGCTCATCCTGATATGTTTGTGGTTACGGATCTTTGCTTTTGTGAATATACTGATCATGGGCACTGTGGGGTACTTGATCCGGTATTGGAGACCGTGGAGAATGATATTACATTGGATAATCTTGCAAAACAAGCGGTGATTCATGCGCAAGCGGGTGCGGATATGATTGCTCCTAGTGGTATGATGGATGGGATGATTACGGCTATTCGTGAGGGGCTTGATCGTGTTGGGTTTACTCATTTACCTATTATGTCGTACTCAACCAAATTTGCTTCTGCCTACTATGGACCTTTTCGAGATGTGGCAGAGTCGGCACCAAGTTTTGGAGATCGACGAAGTTATCAGATGAATCCTGCCAACCGAAAAGAGGCGATTTTGGAGAGTTTGGCTGATGAAAAAGAGGGGGCGGATATTTTGATGGTTAAACCCGCATTGGCGTATCTTGATATTGTACGTGATATTAAAGAGAACAGTAGGCTTCCACTAGCAGTCTACAATGTTAGTGGGGAGTACAGCATGCTCAAGATGGCCGCCAAAGCAGGCGTAATTGATTACGATCGGGTGATGATGGAGACCATGCTTGGCTTTAAGCGAGCGGGTGCGAACATCATTATTACCTATCACGCCAAAGAGGTTGCCCTGCTACTTCAGAGATAGTTGAGCGATGGTTATCGCCCCTCTCCATCAATCTCTTTGGAGAGTTCTGCGAGTTGCTCAAGGTAGGTATCTTCCCCTTTCTGAGATGGGCTAAGGTGTGGTTTTGGGACAAGCGCAATGCTTTGTTGGTTGGCTTGAGCACGGTCAATCTCTTTGGAGAGTTCAATTTTCACTTGATCGGCAATGGTGTCAATATTTTTAGGTTCTCGTTGGACTTGTGTCTCCGGTTGAGGGGTTGAAGGTTTGTTTGAGACCTTAGGAGAGTGAGGCTTCTCGTGGGAAGAGGTAGGTTCTGGTTCTTCAAGATCTTCAATATTGTCAATCATCATGGGTGCTTGTGGAAGTTCAATCTCTTCAATGGGTGGGGGGGTATTGGCTTGGTTTTGAGTGATATATTTGTAGCCAAAGATACTTAATCCAGAAATAAGTACCATAAGCAGGAGAATACCTAAAATTTTTGGTAAGGAGCTTGTCTCCTCTTCTTCGTCTGGAGGATTAAGGATTTGAGATTTGTACGCTTCGGCAAAACTGGTCTCTTCGTCATGGCGGTTTACATTATTATCGAACACCTGCGTCCTTTGTATAAAATTTGTATATAATGTATATATTAATTTTTATCTTTATTTAAAATACTCTACAATTTTAACATAAAAATGGCTAAATCTCTTTTAAATCGTCTTTTTTCACGATTTTGTACACAATTGTTCATTTAATTTGTTATAATTGCAATACTTAACAAAAATTGATAGAAAAGGGAATGCAAATGTTAGATTCAACTTTTTTGTATTGGATGCTGGGAATCTTTTTCATTTTAGCGGTATTGGTTTTAATCTTTTATACGATTGGATTTGAACGCTTTATGCCCATTGTGGTAGTGGATTCGCAAGAGGCGTGGGTGGTTGACCGCTTGGGGAAGGATCGGGTTCTCTATGAGGGGATTAATCGTATCTTACCTGGATTGGATAAGATTGAGGCAAAAGTGAGCCTCAAAGAGGAGCCTGCAGACCCCCCACAGCAGACGATTATCACTAAAGATAATATTAGTATTGATGTGGACATGATTGCCATGATCAAGGTTGAGGATCCGCTCAAGGCTATTATGGACGTGACCGATTATAAAAAAGCGGTCATCAGTCTAATTCAGACGGGTGTGGTGGATATTATGGGGAAAATGGAGCTTAAAGAGATTCAGACTAACCTTGAAGGGATTGCTCAGAAAATTCTTGAGCACGTAGAGCGCGATAGTAAACGCTGGGGTGTTCGTGTGACGCAAGTGCGATTTGAGAGCATTGGGTATTCGGATGATATCAAAAAAGCAATGGAGGAGATTACGGTCTCTCAAAGCAAGAAAAAAGCGATGATTACCGAAGCCGAAGCCAAAAAGCAGGCCGCGCAACTCGAGGCGGAAGCTCTGTTGCATAAGATTGAGATCTTACAAAAGAACATGCCCGACATGAGCAATGAGAAGATTCTTGAGTTTACCAAGTCATTAGACTACATTAACTCCATGAAAAATCTCTCCTCTTCAGACAATGCCAAGTTTGTTATCTATCCTTCAGATATGCAAAATGGCATGGAGAAGATTGTTAGTACGGAATATATGGCACAGGCGATGAATAAAAACTCATAAAAAAGGTGTTATGATGTTTTTTTTGAGTAAAATTATAGAAAAAAAAGAGAAGGCAGGAGGAACAGGAATGTTTTTTATTACAGGGATGTCAACCTTTACATGGATTTTGTTAGCGTACGTGGTACTGCACGTAGGACCCGATTACATACCATTTTTAAAAGGTGTGGATCTTAATACCATGGTGCTTACGCATCATTTTTCAGCGGATAGCAGTAGAGACTTAATTATTCGGGTTAAAGACCTCTTTTTAATTGTTGGATCATTGGCGCTGTTTGTTGAGATCTCAAAGGCAGCAACATCGCGTGCGTTTGGTGCGACAGAGACTCTTTTGAGTTTTGTGGTTGCCGTGGTTTTTGTGGTCCTCTTCTTTATGGTAAATTGGGCACAGAATCCAACCTTTATGGTGCTTGCGTTGATGTCTTTTATTGATGCAACGGGTGGATTTATTATTGAGCTGAATGCTGCCAAGCGAGATTTTAGTATTGGTTAATGAAAGAGAACCTTCGTTCTAGAGGTGCTTATCTTCCTCGGGAGGGTAGGTACATGATTATTGGCGATGTTCATGGTACGATTGATGAACTTCGTCAACTGCTTCTTCAGAATGGTTTTACCATTAATGCTTCAGGCATGATTCAACCCCCTCTCCCTTATCGTATTGTTTTATTGGGTGATTTTATTGACAAAGCAAGCGATATCAAACTCAAAGAGACTCTAACCTTTATTCATCAAAATTATTTTTCTCTTAATCAAGAGGAGCAACAGTTTTATCTTGTTATGGGGAATCATGAATGGATGGTTTACCGCTACATTACGCAAGATCCTACATTGGATTGGCAGAATCCCAAAGGCGTGTGGCAAAAAAAACACTACTACAACACGGTCCGTTTGCTAGAAGAGGATAGGGATCTCAAAGCTAAATTTTTAGCTCTTTATGAGGTTTTGCATGTTTGGTTAAAATATGAATATGCAGAGGCGTTCTCCGTGACGTTGACCCATGCCCCGTGCGAAGAGCGTTATCTAACTCAAGAGAATCCTGAAGCGTATGCCAAGATGATTAAGTGTGCCTCGCGCAGTAAGAATCCTGAACTCTCTTTGGACGCATTGATTCCCTATGTGCATCAAGAGGCAAAAGAGAATAACCATTACCATATTTTTGGGCATCTCTCTCAACCGGATATTCGACGGTACAAAAATCGTATCTGCATTGATACGGGTGCGATATATGGCAACAAGCTAAGTGCGGTGTTGTTGGAGAGGGATCAATTACGCTTTGATGCAGTTTCCTTTTTGGGAAAGCAAAAAGCGGTTACATCTCATAATAATCTTCTGTTTGATTTTCCCCATTAACTTCTTTATAAAAATTTAATGGTAAAATAGCTACCTTAAAATAAAAACCACTTATAATTATAGCACTAGGTATTCTGGCTAAGTAAAGTACGAGGAAATCCACATGAGACATTTTTTAAGTTTAAAAGATTTCACTAAAGATGAACTTTTAGAGATGATAGCATTAGCTCAAACGATAAAGGCACAGACCAAAGCAGGGAATTTTGTGCCATACCTAGAGAAGCAGACACTGGGGATGATTTTTGAGAAGAGTTCAACCCGTACCCGTGTGAGCTTTGAGACGGGGATCTATCAGCTCGGTGGTGTTGGACTTTTCCTCTCTTCAAATGATATTCAGCTTGGGCGGGGTGAACCGATGAAGGATACCGCTCGGGTGATTTCTAGAATGGTGGATATGGTGATGATTCGTACTTTTGAACAGGAGAAGCTTGAGGAGTTTGCCAACTACTCAAAGGTTCCCGTGATCAATGGGTTAACCGACAGCTACCATCCCGTACAGATTATGACCGATTATCTGACTCTTTTGGAGTTTGGTATTACCAAGCCCGTGGTGGCGTATGTGGGTGATGGCAACAACATTACCCACTCTTGGCTCTATCTGGCAGCTAAGCTTGGCTTTGAGTTGCGGGTGGCAACGCCTAAGGGATATGAGTGTGATGAAACCGTGGTGAATGAGGCATTGGTCATGGCACAAGAGAGTGGAGCAACGATTACTTTTGGTCATGATCCTAAGGTAGCGGTTGATGGTGCCAATGTGGTGACCACTGATACGTGGGTCTCCATGGGGCAAGAGGATGAAAAAGAGGTACGTCTTAAAGCCTTTGAGGGGTACATGGTCGATCATGACCTCATGGCATTAGCCCAAGAGGGGGCGATCTTTTTGCATTGCCTTCCGGCGTATCGAGGCTATGAGGTGAGTGAAGCCCTCTTTGAAGATCATGCTAATGAGATCTTTTGTGAGGCGGAAAACCGTCTTCACGCTCAAAAAGGGATCATGGTCTGGTTGGACCAACATCGCAACAAATAACAGCAACAGAACGTAAAAAAGGAAAACCAACACGATGAGCACGATTGATTTTGAGAAATTCTCTAAATATTCAAAACCTGGACCCCGATACACTTCGTATCCGACGGCATTGGAGTTTAGCAACGACTTTACCTATGATAACTACATCGAATTTTTAGAGAACGCAACGCAGAAGCTTTCGCTTTATGTTCATCTTCCCTTTTGTCGGAGTGCGTGTTACTTTTGTGGGTGCAATGTGGTCTTTACCTCCAAAGAGGAGAAGCTGAGCCGTTACGTGGAGTACCTCAAAAAAGAGATTGATCTTTTAGCCCAGCATATTGATACCTCCCGTGAGGTGATTCAGTTTCATTTTGGTGGGGGGACACCTACCTTTTATAAGGCATTTGAACTCGATGAGATTGTAACCTACATCAAATCCAAGTTTCCTAACTGGAGTCCTGAAGCAGAGGTCAGTTGTGAGATTGATCCACGGTTTTTTAATGAAGAGCAGATGAAGGTCTTTAAGAAGCATGGCTTTAATCGTATTAGTTTTGGGGTACAAGATCTTGATGCGAAGGTACAAAAAGAGATTCACCGTATTCAACCCCTTGAATTGACTAAAAATGCGGTGGAGTTGGCACGTCGTTATGGGATTAACTCAATTAATACCGATTTTATCTATGGATTACCCTACCAGACTTTAGAGACCTTTAAAACGACCCTTGAACGCTCAACCGCGCTCAATCCCGATCGGGTGGCGGTCTTTAACTATGCCCATGTACCGTGGCTTATGCGGACCATGCGAAAATTTGATGAGACCACCTTGCCAAGTCCTGAGGAGAAGCTTAAAATCTTTAAATACACCATTGACTTCTTTGAGTCCCACGGTTACCGCATGATTGGAATGGATCACTTTGCAAAACCTGAAGATGAACTCTTTGGGGCGATTGAAAAGGGAGAGTTGCACCGAAACTTTCAAGGCTATACCACCAAAGGGGGATCCAATCTTGTGGGGATTGGCTTGACAAGCATTGGTGAAGGGGAGCGTTATTATGCCCAAAATACCAAAGATATGCATGCCTATGAAGAAGCGTTAGATGCAGGGCGCTTGCCTTTTGAACGGGGGGTGGTCTTGAGCGATGATGATCTGATTAGAAAAGCTGTTATTATGGAGTTAATGGCAAACTTTCACATTGATATTCCGCGGGTAGAACGGGAGTTTGGAATTCGCTTTGGGGAGTATTTTGCAGATGCCCTTGAGGCTCTTCATGAGTTTGTTGAGGCAGGACTTGTTGAGATTCGTGCCGATGAGATACGGGTCAATACGACGGGCATGTTGCTGATTCGTAATATTGCTATGCCGTTTGATGCGTATATGAAAAAGTACGCTCAGAGTAAAAAAGCCTTCTCCAAGACCCTCTAGCTCGACGTTGGTGTCGAGCTAAGAGTTTAGTTCCAGCCTAAGATTTCAGGTTGGTCTCTAAATTTTTCCGTTACGGGTATTTTGATCTCTGTATTTTTATGCACAATAAGGTTGCTGCCAATTAACCCTTTGTTGGCATTTAGAATAATGGTATAGTCTGATGCATCGCCATAGTAACGCTCGGCGAGCTCTTTAACGGAGATATCATAATTTACACGGGTATTGATCCATGAGAAGTTTTGAGCAACTGCAAGGGTGGTTGACCCTAACGTTGCAACCAATAGGCTAAATGTTATTAATTTTCGTTTCCACATAATTTTTTTCCCCTTATTTTTAATTTGTGAAGTTTTATTATACAATTGGAAAACTTAGAAAGGAAAGCGATCCAAAGCTTTCTCTAAGAGGGTTTAGATTATATTCCCGTTTAAAAACCAAAAGAGAACCATGAAAAAGAATCCCAAAGATATTTTTAATTTTCAAGCCACCTCCGATGCGTGCGTAAAGTGTGGTAAGTGTATTCCTGTCTGTACCATTCATCAGATTAACGCCGATGAGGTTACTTCACCTCGAGGATTTATTGATCTACTCGGGCAGTATCAGGCGGGAAATCTAGATCTGGATAAAAATGCTAAAAATATTTTTGAGAGCTGTTTTCTCTGTACCGCATGCACTGAGGTCTGTCCCAATGATCTGCCCACGGACATGGTGATTGAAGAGGTACGCAAAGATATTGCCGATAAATTTGGGATTGCATGGTTTAAACGTGCCTTTTTTATGCTCTTACGCCACCGTAAATTGATGGATTGGATGATGAAACTGGGCTACACCTTTAGAACCTGTGGCTTCAGGGAGGATCCTGTGCGAGGGGGGATGATTCCCCGTTTCCCCATGCCCATTATCAAGAGCGGACGACTGCTTCCTTCTCTTGGGAAAGTGAGTTTTCTCAATAAATATCCCCAAGAGATTAATCATGGGGGCAAACGACGGGTGGCGATCTTTATTGGGTGTTTGGCAAACTATAACTATACGGAGATTGGGGATGGGCTTATTGAGATTCTAGCCGAGCTTGGGATTGATGCGTTTATCCCAAAAGATCAGCTCTGTTGTGCAGCTCCTGCCTATTTTACGGGAGATTTTTATACCGTTGAGACGCTCTCAAAAAAGAACATTGCGTATTTTGAGAGCTTTATTGATGAGGTCGAGGCGATTATTATCCCTGAGGCGACCTGTTCAGCAATGATCAAGCACGATTGGGAGGTCTTTTTTAACAATCAACAGATGCCCGAGTGGGCAGAGAGAGCCCGTAAGCTTAACCAAAAAATCTACATGGCAACGGAGTGGCTTGAAAAGGAGACCGAGCTAAAAGCGATCCTTCACGCCAAGGGTAAAACCTTTGATGAGCTTATCACCTACCATGATGCGTGCCACGCCAAAAAAGTCCAAGGCATTGGCAAAGAGCCTCGAGCCCTTTTATCTCAAAACTATGTGATCAAAGAGATGAGTGACCCTGATCGCTGTTGTGGCTTTGGCGGGGTGACGATGCAGACAGAGAAGTACCACTTTGCCGAGGCAGCGGGCAAACCAAAAGCAACCATGATTCAAGATACAGGAGCAAAGATTGTGAGTGCGGAGTGTTCAGCGTGTCGTATGCAAATTAGCAATGCCTTGCATCAATCCAAGGTAGAGGTGGTCTTTAAAAATCCCGTGGAGTTGATTGCTGAGGCATTAAAAAAGTAGCCATTTAACACTAATTTAACACTCTTAGCGTATGATACTCTTATTGAATACAAGGAGAATGAAAACAATGAGACAAAAATTACTGCTCTTAGTGGCACTGATGATGGTACTGTTCACAGGATGTGCAGAAGAGAATAAAAGCGTGAGCAAAAAGATGCCAACCCGTTTCCAGTCGGTTAAAATGGATCAAGCGCAACTGCTTCAAAGTGGCGATCAGAAGATCTTTTGTCCCTCTTGCGGGATGAATCTTCCTATGTTTTATAAGACCAATCACGCCGCTGATGTAGAGGGTAAAACTGAGCAGTTCTGTTCCATTCACTGTTTGGCAGAGACCATGAAATCAGGGAAAAAGGTGAGTAATATTCGTGTGGTGGATAACGCTAGCTTGAAATTTATGGATGCCAATACCGCGTGGTATGTGGTGGGCAGTAACAAACCAGGTACCATGAGTGCGGTGAGTAAATATGCCTTTGCCAATAAAGCCGATGCCCAAGCCTTTGCCCAAGCCAATGGTGGAAAGGTCATGGACTTTAAATCAACGCTTGCTTTGGTTGAGCAGGGGCTTGATAAAGAGAGCAGTATGATTCATCAGAAGCAGAGTAAAATGGCTAAAAAGGGTCAAGAGATGTACCAAAAACTTTGTCAACCCATTGAGCAGAAGTTTACCTCCGTTGCGGAGGCAAAAGCATATATCTCAAGCCATCAAAGTTGTGGAGAGCTTAAAGGAAAACAGCTTCAAGCCATTGGACTCTATCTGGTAGGACGATAGATTTGGTGCGTTATCTTCTTTTGCCTCTTTTTCTCTGGGGAGGCATGAGTATGGCATCAGAGTTAGAGCCCTCTAGTGCCAAGATAGAACGTTGGATTAAAAAAGGTCAGAAGGTTGCAACCCTTTTCTGTTTGGGGCAATCTTTTGATTCATACAAAGGGATGGAGGCTTCCAAGATCATGGCGGAGTTAAAGCTTACTCAGCCTTGTGGAGCTTTAAGTTCAGATTATCAAACCGCCTTAGCATACTATTTGGCATCCCCCTCCTCAGTAGCTAAACATGATGGCTCTATTGTTGTACCGCATGATGCAAAGTGTCCTGTTTGTGGGATGTTTGTCTATAAATATCCTAAATGGTCAGCACGCATGGTTGTAGCGGGGCGTACGTACTATTTTGATGGGGTTAAAGATATGATGAAATATTATATTTTTGATGCCGATTTTCCCTATTCTCGTGATGCCATTGAGTCAATAGAGGTGAGCGACTTTTATACGCTTAAAGCAATCTCGGCTAAAGATGCTTATTACGTGATAGGTTCTAATCTTTTTGGTCCCATGGGCAATGAGTTGATTCCCTTTGAAAATAGAGCATCGGCACAAAATTTTATGCACGATCACCAAGGTCAACGCATTATCTCTTTTGAAGAGATTGATGCCACATTGGTGATGAAACTTGATGGAGTTGAATAGCTATTGGGTAAAAGAGCACCTTTAAATATTAGATTTTTTTCTTCAGCTTTTTTATAAGTTTATATTATTCGTTTAAGGTTTTAATGACGAGAAGATGCTATAATAAATGTAAATTTTAATTTCATGGAGGGCTTTATCAATGCTTAAAAAATCAATACAAATGGGGATACTCTCATTATCGTTAGTCGCCTTTATTAATGGGTGTGGAAGCAGTGTTAGTACAACATCGGACTATCAAGACACAACAGATGATACGACCGCAATACCTTCAGCAACTACTATCGTAGAAAAAGAGGGACTTTTTTTAGATACGGGAGTTGATGGTTTAGGGTATAGTTATAATGGAGAAAATCGACTCACGCAAGAGAAAGATGGATTGCATGGGGTCTTTAGTTATCTTGATGCTACTCCGGTGAAATTCTCTTTGGGGACACTTGACCTTGGAGAGGTTGTGGTTCCTGCTAATCGATTGGTAACTCCCTACACGTTAGCCGGTGTAGCCGCAGGAACAGAGAGTAATTTGGTAGCAATTATGGCATCTCTACTCCAATCTCTGGATTTAGATGCAGACCTTAGCAACGGAATCACCATTGCACCAGAAGTGGTTACCGCATTGAATGCCGAGTTGGGAGAAGATGCTACGCTTGAGACGCTTACGGAAGAGAGCATTATGGCATTAATTGAAACCATTAATAACGCACTGGAGTTAAATTTACAATTTGTTCCCATTACAGAAGCTTTAGCACATTTAGGAGAAACAATTGATGAGATTGATGCCGGTTTAATTGTTGCTCCCGAAGAAGAGGTATTGGACGAGGAAGAAGATAATGCAACTGTTGTTGAGGAGGAGGAAGACACAGTAGAAAGTGATGTGACAGTGACCCCTCCTGTGTATATTCCAACAGGAACCGGAACCGGAACTGGAACAACTGGATCAACCACAAGAACTTCGTAAGTTTAATCACTTTTAAGAGAAAAGGAGTTTTCCTTTTCTCGTTTCGATTTCATATTTTGATATTAAGGTGCTTTATGCGTGTTCTCTTTTTTTTACCTATTGTCTCTACATTTTTACTCTCTTCTGAATTTCACAATCACTTTTCTTTGCAAGGGTTTACCGGATTGATTAATACACCCAATGCTCAGGTCTTAAGAAACGCTGAGGCAACACTTCATTATAACAATCAATTTGATAATCATCTTCGTGATTATAATGAACATATTGGTTATGATTTCGAAGATAATTATATTTTGGGGATAGGATTTTTATCCTCATTAGAGATCAGTGGAAGATTAGCCGATGCGAAAGGATATATTCGAGATATCTCTGCTAATATTAAGTATCAACTTCCATTACTTTACCCATGGTTTCCTGATGTTGCCATTGGTATTCAAGATGTTGGAGGAGATCGAAATTACTATCGAAACAGTTATGTAGTTATGGATAAAGCGTTTGGAGATTTTCGTCTATCGGGAGGTTATGGAATCTCTGGGGATACGGTCTCTCCTGCTCCGATGGAGCGTTACTTTGATCATTCTGACCGGATGAATGGTCTCTTTGGGGGAGTGGAGTATCAGCCTATTTTATGGCTGGGTGTTTTAGGAGAGTATACTGCTGAAGAGCAGTTTGCGGGCATAGCATGGCACTTGCCCAAGGAGTGGAGTGGGAATCTCTCTTTTGATGCATTAATTACTCAAAACTTAACTCATCCTGAGACAGCAGTGGCATTAAATCTTATTATCCCTTTGGAAAAAAAGAGACCATCGTATGCCTCGTTGATGGCGAATGAACCTTTTGGTACCAATGATGATGTTTCTAGTGATGCTTTAACTTCAGAGATGATTGGGGTACAGCCATCACTAAAACCAATACCCCAAAGAGACAGAGTAAAGCATTCGCAAGATGCCTTAATGGCATTGGAAAAAAAGCTTGTAAAGATAGGGTTTGAAAATGTAAGTATTGGAACGATTGGGGGTACTACTCTCTATGTGGCGTGTGAAAACAGTATTTTTGATCAAAATGATCTTGATGCGTTGGGGTATATTTTAGGAAGTATGATTGATGCCCATTTAGAGTATGATAATTACGTTGTGACCTTACTAAAAAACAGGCTAGAGACCATTACGACTCTGGGGACAATGCAAACACTGCAGGCATACATGCACCAACCCACCGCATCAAATGAGATTGCACTTAGGGAGGATTTGCATTTTACACGAGCATTTGATACGCAACAGGTTACGTTCTTGGTACAACATCAAAACAGTTCATTTCTACGTCCAAGACTGGAGATTTTCCCCGGGTTGTTAGCGGGTGTTGGGACGGATGTTGGGGTGGTTGATTACTCGTTATCGATGTATACCAACCTGTATACTACCCTTTATGATGGATTAATGGCATCGGTTCAGTATGAGACCATGCTTTCAAAAAGTGATGATTTTAGGGATGGTAAGGTGTTTGATCGAATGTATGAACGCTACATGGACAGTCGGTTATCTACGGCAATGGTGCATCAGACATTTCATTACAATAATCTTCTTAATACCGTCTCAGTGGGACGTTTTGATCGAGACTATGATGGGATTTTAAATTTAACCAACTTGGTATCGGATTCAGGACGACACTCCTTGGGATTGAGACTCGGGAGCTTTCAGAATAAAGATAAAGATCTTGATGATGATAAGGAGGTGTACCTTGGAACCTATCGTTATTTCTACACACCGTTAGAGCTTTTTACTGAGTTTACCTATGGAAAGTTTTGGTACAACGATCAGGGAGGAAAATTTCGGATAAAACGTTTCTTTGAAGATACCGCCGTTGCATTTTATTATCAAGACACAACCCGTGAAAAGTACATTGGGTTTACCGTAACACTTCCATTAACCCCTCGAAAACTGCATCCTGCTACAAAGTTTGGGCAACTCAAGGGGATTCGAGACTTTACTACCGGTTTGCGTAGCAGTGTCTTTAGGGATGATGGAACCAATCTTATTGATCCGTATGGAGGCATTACGCCAGTATCTGACTTTGAACTAGGAAGTTATTACTTAAACAGTTATCGTTTGACTCCTGAATACATTAAGAAACATCTGGATCGTTTGCGATCGGCGTATATACTTTTTAAGGATTAGTGGCGAACTTAATAGATCTTTAATAAAATTACACTATGATAAGAGAAAAAAATGAGGTGCTTTTGATACGACCATTTATAATACTTTTTTTATTGCTTTTGGGGCTATTACTTGGGGCGGTGGTCCATTATTTTGGGGGTAAGGATCAGGGGGATAAGCTTCAGGCGTTGGTCATGCTTACGCGTGATGCCACCCCCGCTTTAGAGGTAGGATTTGATACGCCTAGGGTGCTTTATGGAGGAGAGACTCAAAGGAGTTATCCTGAGTTACCTAGTGCCTCTACATTGGAATTTGTCTATGCTCAATAGCTCCTTTTGGCATTTTTTAACGTTACAACTTTTTAGAGAACGTAAGAAACATTTTGCTACTGTTGTTATCTCAACGTTTTTGGTTTTTATTCTGGCTTCAGTACTTTTTATTGCAGGATCTTTGCGTCATACCTTAATGCAACTTGTTACGTTAGAGCCTGATTTTGTGGTAAGTCGTATTCAGGGAGGTGAGCCAAGTGCTACACCATTGAGATGGATGGATGAGATTCTTGAACTGCATGGGGTTGCTGAGGTGACACCTCGGGTCTATGGACGTTATTTTTTTACTCCCAAAGAGGTCTCATTTTTTCTTATGGGCGTGGATCCATTGGATGAACAGACGCATCGAGCCTTAGCACGCATCATGGGAGATACAATGCCGTCCAAAGCTTTTGCTCTTGGAGAATCCATGTTGGTTGGAGAGGGGGTAAAGCATTTTTTAGTAGAGCACTACTACACAACCGAGTATCGGTTTCTTACTCCAATGGGGAAATTTTTACCTTTGAAAATTGAAGGAGAGATACCTAAGGTTACTAATCTTTTGAGTAACGATATGGTTTTACTCTCCTTAGCACGTGCCGGTGAGATTTTGGGTTATGGTAAGGATGAAGTTTCGGACATTAGCTTCAATGTTCCCAATCCTGATGAGTGGGAGAATATTCAGGATAAGGTAAGTGCATTGCATTATGATCTTCGGGTGGTTAGTAAACGAGAGAAAGCACGTGCTTATGCGCATCTTTTCAATTATGAAGAGGGGCTTTTTTTGGTACTTTTTTTGGTGCTTTTAGCCACATTTTTATTGACACTTTATCAACGTTATAGCATGGTTTATAGCAGTGAGAAGCGTCAAATTGGGCTGTTACGTGCCACAGGGTGGAGCATTGCATCGGTCTTACGGTTGAAGTTAGCAGAGAGTCTGGTATTGATACTTTTTTCTTTTATCTTAGGGGTACTATTGGCGTATGGTTATGTCTTTGGGTTGGATGCTCCATGGTTGAGTCTGATTTTTGTAGGGAGTGAAAATCTCTCCATGGATGTAACGTTGGTACCTTTTGTTGAGTTTTCTACGTTGGGTAGTATCTTTTTGGTCTATGCACTTCCCTCAATTGCTTCCGTATTGATTCCTGTATGGCGTGTAGCGATTACGGATCCAAAGGAGGCGATGTTGTGATTGATATTTCTCATCTCTATAAAGTTTATGGTGAAGTTAGGATTCTTGAGGATATTAATCTTTTAATTGATCATGGGGAGTGTGTGGTGTTACGGGGAGTAAGTGGTAGTGGAAAAACAACGTTGCTCTCGCTTATTGCAGGCTTAGAGAAGCCAACCTCTGGAAGTGTGTTGATTGATGGTGATCCCATTCATAAATTGCCCGATCTCTTTGCTTCTACACTGCGCGCCACTAAAATTGGAATGATTTTTCAGCACTTTAATCTTATAGAGCACTTAAGCGTTGAAGAGAATGTTATGGTGCCACTGATCCCCTTGGGACTCTCATTAGAGAGCGTGCAGGAGCGGGTACACAAGGCATTAAAACTAGCAAACATTGAACACAAAGCCAACCATTTTGCCTCTCGTCTCTCTGGTGGGGAGAAGCAACGTACGGCTATTGCCCGTGCTTTGGTAAATGATCCTGCTATTATTTTATGCGATGAGCCCACCGCCAATCTTGATCGTGCTAACGCTCTGGTGTTTATTGAGATGCTTCAGTCGCTCCATACGATGGGAAAGACATTGATGATAGCAACACATGATCCTCTTTTTGAGAAGTTAGAGTTTGAGCATCGGACAATACCCATGGTGCAGGGAAGCATTGTTGATGGGTGAAATTTTTATTTCCACCAATGTTGTGGTCTATCTTTTGGGAGAGGTTGTATTAGCCCTGTTGCTTTTGGTGGGGCTTGGGGTTTCTATTCAGTTATTGTTACGGTGGGATTTTGATGCCTTTACACCAGCGCAGTTTCGTCTAGAACAACAGGCTTACCTGATTAATACCATGGCACTTTTTATTTTTGGGATGAAGTTTTTGCTGTTGCTCTACTTTGCTGTTAGTGTGGATGCGTTAGCCATCTTGGTCCCAGGGGCAATGTGTGGGGCAGGGGTGATTACTGCTAATGGATATGGTCAACCCCTTTTGGTCATCAAATTAATCATTTTAGCACTTTTGATTCTTTGGTTTTACTTGAACCATTATGATATGCACAGCAAAGATTACCATTGGTTTCGTGAAAAAACCATGCTTTTTATTCTGATTGTAGGGGTGATTCTGGTTGAATTCTGGTTGGACATAAACTATTTTAGCCATATTGATACCCATCAGCCTGTTAGCTGTTGTTCCACACTCTTTGGACAGCTAGAGGGAGCCAACCCCCTGCCTTTTGGTTTAAATATCACCACACTTTTACTGCTTTTTTATCTGCTCTTTATTGTGACACTGATGAGCTTTGGATGGAGAGAGTATAGGGTTTATCTTTTGAGTAATGGGCTCTTTCTGTATGTGGCATATTACGCAGTGGTTTATTTTTTTGGGACCTATATTTATCAACTTCCTACACATAAATGTCCCTTTTGTATGTTGCAATCGGACTATTATTATGTGGGATATTTTATTTGGTTTTCTCTCTTTATGGGATCGTTTCTTGGTATAAATGGAGCAATAACTACCCTCTGGCTTGGGAAACCACTCTCTTTACGGATTCGTTATGGAGTTATGGGACTTTTGAGTTTTTTTGTTCTAATATGTACGCTATATGTCGTGGGCTATTATGGGCTAAATGGGGTTTGGTTGTAGCAACTTTTAAGCTCTTTCTGGCTGTTGAATTATATTGTTTAATAAAATTAAATATTTGTTTAAAATTATTTTTAAATACTTAAAAAAACTTATAATAATGTGTTTTCAATGTGATTCTAATGATTTATCATAAAAAACGAAGAAATTGAACAGAAAAACCTCTTGATTTGTGTTATCATAAGGAGAAACAAAGCAAAAGGAGTAAAGCGTGAAACGTTTTTTATGGATGGCAAGTACAGCATTTATGTTGTTATTTGTTGGCTGTGGTGGAGGAGATGAAGCAAAAGAGTTGCTTGATCGCCTTCTTAGGGTTGTTGGGATCCCCTATGAAATTGTTGTGAACATCTGTCAAGATGAGAATGATAACGGTATTTGTGAGAGTTTTGAACTGCAAACAAAAATTACGATAGCGCAAGGGGAGAGTGTTGAGGATATCTGGCGAAAGATTATCTTGGATGAGAATGGTACCTATCTGTTGCATAACTATGATCCAACCAAGAAGATCTTGATGGAGATTGAAGATAATGAATACCTTAACAATACAGGACAACGGGTAACGTTGAGTTTTCAACCCAAAGATGTTGAGGAGGTTCCGGTACAAGAGCTCTCGATTTTGCAATCATTGATTGATAATGGTCTTATGAGTGAGGAGGAGCTTAGTGATTTACGGGACTCTACGGTTCGAGTTTATATTGATCGGATTTTATTAGAGAATGTCTTTTATAATCAAAACATACTAGAAGAGCATAATTTACCAGCTCCTGATGCTACGATAAAAAACTTGGAGTACATTGCGGAAGGTTTACGAGATATCAATGTTTCTGGGGATTTTGTTGAGGAGTTTGAGAGTTGTGAGGATAATGCCTCTTGTCAAACCTTGTTGATTGAAGATGCCAAAGAACAAACAGTAATTACCAAAGAGGAAGCGGAGATTATTGCTGAGACCAACAGTACGGAAGGGACAGGTGATCGTAATACGATACTAACTGTTGAGGAGGGGAATGCCACAACTGTTAATGAAGAGGATGATAATACCACCTCTAGTACTAATGATAGCACTTCAGAGAGTGATGAGGAGTCATCGGAAGATGATAATGGTTCTACTGAAGATGATAACAGCACTTCCACAACGGAGGAAGAGGAAACCGTTGTTTATGTACCACCAGCTACAGAAACAGAGACAGAGAGCAGTGAAAAAAATGCAGCCGATGGGTACATTATTAAATTAGCGACGCCTGCGACTGCAACTTGTTATAACAGTGATTTTAGTGCGGTTATTGGAAACTATACCAGTGATATGACGGTTGGAGAAAAAGGGAAGTTGACATTTAATGGGGTAACCCTTGATGATCACTGTTCGATTACGATTCCTAGTGGAGCGACCATCGATTCAAACAATAATGGAGTTTTAGATAGTACTGATAAAGTCATTAATTTTGAGATGAAGACCATTGGTGACACAACCTTGGTCTCACCACTAACGACGTTGATGTATCTTAAGCATGAAAAAGGAGAGGATACCACCCTCTTTAAAAACATGGTGGCATCTTTTGATCCCGTTACGGCTACCACAGAGATAGAGAGTCGTAGTGGATCAGAGAAGATATCCATGCAAAAACTAATGGCATTGATGGAAGTCTTAAAAACCATGCTGAGTGATGGTGATGTGGATCTGTTACCGGATATTGATCTTAGTACAGTTATTGAGACCAATAGCAGTGAGAGTTTTGCTGATTTTGATGTCTCTAAACTCTTGATTAATATCCCTTCGGATAAACAGCCAAAGCTTCAAGCCAAAGCGAAAAACTTGCAGGATATTTTTCAACTCACTGAGGTAATTGATCCTGATATTATTGATCTTGATACCTTTATTATTAACATTAGCGATGGTGAGATGGATCTGCTTAGTGCCTTTCAACATGCGGTTAGAGACTCTGCTCCTCAAGCCACCAAAGATGCCATTGCTGGTGCAACCGATATAAACAGTACCATTCCTAATGTGGTTAAAAGTACCTACAGCAGTGATGCCATCGAGACTATTATAGGATACTTTAGTATTATTTCTGAGAATCTAAATAGCATTTATGGCGGTAACTTTGGTCTTCGTCTGTTTGATATCAACACCACGTTGCTTTTGGGTAGTCGTACCTTCTACTTTACCAATGAGTATGAGTTGGATCGAGTGATAGAGCTGTACAGTTTGGATGACCTTATGAGGGATGACTATTATAATTATCTTGATACTTATAACTATGATATCTATTATCAAAAAAATTATGGTGATGACACCAGCAGTGATTTTAAAATCAAAACCAACCACATTGCCCGTTTTGAGATTGTGGAGGGGTTAGATAGTGATCTCTTTGAGATCAGTGAGGGGAACCGATTTGTGGCGTACCTTGACCTCAAAGAGGGGCTAGACTCACCCACTGCGGATAATCCTCAAGATGCCAATGGGGACGGAATCTATGAGATTGATGTAAAAGCCACCGATGTGCAGATGTTGACTACCAAGACAGTACGATTATATTTTAAAATTTTAAATACTACAGTTACAGAGAGTAATACGACTGATACAGTAACTTATATACCCTTTAGCGTAGAGCATGGCTACATCCATCAAGATGCCAAAGTAGGCGGTTTGGTACTGGATCGAACAAACTATTATGACCTTTGGACGGATATCACTTCACTGATTCATTTGAATGATGGATTTGTTCCTGAGAGCTTAGAGCTAGCGGGTGAGGGTGCTGAGGATTTTGAGATTGTAGACAATAGCGAAATTCAAGTGGTTAATGCCCTAGATTATAACGCAACCCCTCAATATAATCTTACGGTGGTTGCTACCGACAGTAATGGCAATGAGTTTAACCAAAGCTTAACCATTGATGTGATCACTGAGAGTCGGGTCTTGGACTTTAGTCAAAGAAACACACTTGAACTTTTGGCAACCCGAAGCCTGCTTAATGAGAATGCCTATAGTTCTAATGGTGTGGATTATTTAGATCTTAATGGCAGTAATATACCCGCTAGAATTACTGTACAACCCATGCTTGATGCAAAATATTTCCAGACGTATGCCGACAGATATGCAGATCGAGATTATTCGATGATTGAGGATTATACATGGTTAGAGATCAACAGTTCATTAAATCCCACCTATGCCACCAAAGAGGATGCCAATGGGGATGGGATTTATGAAGTCAATGTGACCGCTACGGATGTGCAGACTTTAGAGCAGACAACTATTCTATTACGTTATAAATTGGTGAGCAGTACCCTAAGATTTGATCGATACAATGGAGATCGTAATGATCGCAATGAGTTTTATGTCGAAGATACCACAGTTGTTGGTGGAGAGGTTCCCTACAGTCTCTTTAGGGTAGATACAGCACCCGATGTTAATATTACCGATTTTTCCCTAGATGGTAATGGCAGTGAAGATTTTAATATTACCAATCATGCCATTGTTGTTGTTAATACACTGGATCTCGCACGTCAAAGTGAGTATAACTTAACCCTAACCATGACCGATACCACCGGCTTTAGCACACAAAAAGCTCTCTTCATACGTGTTCAAAGTGGTACCCCTAATGAGAATCTAGCCATTACTAATCCTGAGGATCTACATATCGACTGGTATGGGCTCTATTGGGGGGATGTCTATAGTTTTAGTATCGATTATGGTGGCATTGACTTAAATAATCTTGCACGTATACGTTTTGTGGGTGAAGATGCAACACGATTGTATGGAGACTATACCCTTGATGAAGAGAATGAACATAGTCGTTATTTTTATTTATCTCGTCGATGGGAAGATGCTTATCCTACCTATCTCAATCCTCAAGATGCCAATAAGGATAATATCTATGAGGGACGGGTTGAGTTTACCGATATTGAGACACTTCAAACCATTACTCAAGATATCCGCTACCATATTCTGAGTCATCAGGTTCGCCCTTACATCACTGGTTATTATTATACACCACTATATGAATATAATAACAATTCAGAGATCAACCTTTCCATCCCTGCCGAAGCCCCTATTGGTGGTGAACTTTTGGCATTAGATGGTGCTAAAGGTTTCTATACCCGTGTTGGTAGTGAGATTGAGCTAGGAGAAGTAACTCTAGAGGGGGATGGGGCTGAGAAGTTCCAAATTGTTGGCAATACCATTACCCTCAAAGAGTCAGTGAGTAGCGGTGAAGAGTACAATCTCACACTAGTAGTGACAGATAGCGAGGCACAAGAGTCCCGTAATCCACTCTACATTGTGGTCGATAGTATTTTTGATCCAGAGAATTTGCTTCATGGTATTGTGCCAGAGGTGATGGCAAAAGAGCAACGTCCTGTAATGAATAAGATGACTTTCCCTCAGTCTATAGATTATTCTAAAATGCCAAAAGGTTACTATCCACCTCTTCCTTGTCCGGAAGAGGAACCTGCTGTGAAGTAGGTATTTCTAGAAGGCTTCTTCCTTTGGGGAGGGGTCTTTTTTCTATTTCAAAAATTTTGCACTTCATTTCATCTCTCAGTAATAAATAATCAATCAAAGAGTATACTTAACATAAAACTCTAAAAAAGGTTTATAATTATGAAAAAGGGTATTGTTACGCTACTGCTCCTTGGGAGCATGATGCAGGTATTGGGGGCACAAGAGTGTCATAATCGTCTCTCCTTTGGGGATTGGTTGGCAGGATTTAAGCATGAAGCACAACAGCAGGGGATCTCACCTAAGATCATTCATCACGCACTCGATGGATTAAAATACGATCCAAAAGTTATTAAACAGGATCGACGGCAGGTGCAGTTTTCACAGACCTTTTATCAATTTTCGAGTAAGTTGGTCTCGGCTTATCGCATCAAAAAAGGGCGATCGTTAATGCGGAAGTATCGGAAACTTTTTGGTGAGATTGAGCGACGTTATGGAATTCCTGCAGAGGTGATTACTGCCTATTGGGGATTGGAGACCAGTTATGGTGCGGTTCAGGGGAACTACCAAACCATCCGTTCCTTGGCAACCTTGGCGTACGATTGTCGTCGAAGTGAGAAGTTTTATCCAGAGCTTTTAAGTGCTTTAGCCATTGCTGATCGGGGGGATCTACGCCTCTCTGAGATGAAGGGAGCATGGGCCGGAGAGCTAGGACAGACGCAATTTTTACCCAGTTATTACTTGAAGTATGCGGTTGACTTTGATCGGGATGGTAAACGCAACTTGATCAAGAGTGTACCCGATGCACTGGCATCGACCGCTAACTATCTCAAGGCACTGGGGTGGCATCGTGGGGAGCCGTGGATCGAAGAGGTTATCGTGCCCAAACGTATGCCGTGGGAACAGAGTGGATTGGATCGTAGTTACTCCTTAAGCCATTGGGGAAAACTTGGGGTAAAAAAACGTAACGGACAGCTTCTTAAGGGGCGATTGCAGGGATCACTCTTTTTGCCCATGGGACGCAATGGAGTGGCGTTTATGCTCTATCCCAATTTTAAAAATGTCTACCTTAAATGGAATGAGTCACTGCTCTACTCAACCACCGCAGCCTATTTTGCTACCCGTTTAGCTGGAGCCCCAAAGATGCGAGGAGCCCGTGCTAAAATCCATTCACTCTCATCCTCTCAGATTAAAACATTGCAACGACTTCTGGTGCGACGTGGGTACGATGTGGGCAAAATTGATGGGATTATTGGAGAGAAGACCCGTATTGCCGTTCGAGAGGTTCAGTTGTCACTTCACCTTCCTGCCGATGCCTACCCAACGGAGGAGCTTTTACGACGCTTAAAGCAGTAGTTACTTAGTTGTTTTGTGCTATGATTGGTCGACATTAATTTTGGATAATAAGGAACCTGTCGATGAAAAAAGCACTACCCCTGCTGGTCACTCTCTTTTTTATGGCAATTGTTGCCATGATTGTTATCTCTTTGGCAAAGGAGGAGCAACCCGTTACTATTGTCAAAGGAAATACTGCAATGAAGGCATTGCCCATTAAGTTGGGTTTTACTAATGATACTCAGTGCAAGATGTTGATTGAGGATCAACAAAACAGTGCTGAGGTGGTTGCACCGGATGGGCGGACGTGGTTCTTTGATGACCCAGGGTGCATGGTGTTGTGGTTGGAGGGTAAACCCTTTAAGGAGCGTGCTAAACTTTGGGTCCATACGTTGGACACACATCGGTGGGTCGATGCGCGTAAGGCATACTATGGGGTACGAGACCATACCGCAATGCACTATGGCTTTGGGGCACGAGAACATCCCGCGGAGGGGACGATCGATTATGCCACCATGCGTCTTCGAATGTTGCGAGGAGAGAACCTTACCAATCCCAAGATTCGCAAAAAGTTATTGGGGGTTTAGGGGATGGACAGTATCGATATTGCCTCGATTATCACGATTGCTTTTTTGGGCTCCTTTGGACACTGCTTGGGGATGTGTGGGGGGATTGTGATTGCGTACAGTTCGACCAAAATTGATAAGCGTTACTCCAAAATGATGCAGAGCATTGCCCACTTGACCTACTCTTTGGGGCGGATTACCACCTACGTGATGCTTGGAGCCATTTTTGGAGCCATTGGTGGGGTTGCCAAGCTCAATGGATATGCCATGGCAGTGATGACCATTATGGCTGGTATTTTTATGATTCTTGCGGGGTTATCTCTGTTGGGGAAATTTGCGTTTTTGACCAAACTCGAGCACTCCTTCTCCTCTAGCCCCTTTTATCAAAATGTTTTTCGTCAGGTGTTGCGTTCTCGATCACTCTATAGCTTTTATATTTTGGGCATTCTTAATGGTTTTTTACCTTGTGGATTGGTCTACTTTTTTGCAGTAACCGCTGCTAGTACGGGTTCCGCACTCTGGGGGGCATTTGTGATGTTTGTGTTTGGTCTAAGTACCGTACCCGCACTCTTTAGTTTGGGGTATTTTACTGGACTCTTTACAAAAAGTGGTTTTCGCCAATTGATGATGAACATTGCCTCCTTGGTGGTGATTCTCTTTGGGATCTATACGCTCTATCGTGGTTATGGATTTATTTTAGATCCCAATAAGTCGGTACTTAATTGCTGTGAGGTGGAAGAGGGGAGTGAGCATAATCGTAGTCGTATCACCACCAAGCCCTTTGAGGCACGAACACTGGAATAATCTTTAGAGGAATGGAGCCTATTTTAAAAGTTTGGCTTAAAAATATGCTTAATCAAGATTTTTAACATCCCTATTAGCTCTTTTTTTCTATACTAAAGTATTTGAAAAGGAAGTGTAATGAAATTATTTAAGTTCTTATTGCTAGTGGGTATGCTGATGCTTTTGGGTTCATGTACGAAAACTGTAACGGGAGAGTATGGTCAAGGACCCAATGATCCCACACGACCTCGTTTGAGTCCGTATGAGTTGAATGTGATTAGTGAAAAAATTTACATGAATGAGACGGGAGGCAATCCGGACTATTTGATGTATTGGTCGGACAATGAGGTCTTTCCTTCCTTGGGAATCGGGCATTTTATCTGGTACCCCGCAGGCCAACCTAAGCGCTTTGATGAGACCTTTCCTGCAATGATTCAATACTATATTGATCACAAAGTTGAGATTCCTGCATGGCTGATTGCGCAAAAGGACAAAGGCGCACCGTGGCCGAATAAAGCGACCTTTGAGCGAGCACGTAAGGATAAGGAGTTTGTCCAATTAAAGTATCTTTTGATGAATACCAAAGGGTTGCAGACACAGTTTTTCTTTGATCGGCTTTACGATTCGATTCCTGAGATTGTGAAGTATGTTGATGAAGGATCGCGTCAAAAGATTATTCAAAACTATAATACTCTTGCCAAAACCAAAGGGGGGTGGTATCCCTTAATTGATTATATTAACTTCAAGGGAAAAGGAACCAAAGCCACAGAGCGGTACAACAACCAAGGATGGGGACTTCTTCAGGTGCTTCAAGAGATGCGACCCGTTCCTCCTGGTCCCATGGCACTTCAGGAGTTTTCCCGTGCGGCCCGTACGGTGCTGGAGCGTCGTGTACGTAATGCTCCGCCACAAAACAATGAACAGCGATTTTTACGGGGATGGATTAAACGAACCGACTCCTACGCTACACCGATTCTTTAGGCGGGTTTAGTTGTAACTCAAACACATTGCGACCATCTTTATAGTAGTAGTGCAGTTTGTAGTTCAGTCGACAAGCAATATTGTTGACAATATAGAGCCCCAATCCAAAGCCACTTTGGCGTTTCTCCTCTTGGGTAAAGGGCTCAAGGTAGTAATCAAGAGGGTGTTCAAGGCTCTTGCCTTTGGAGATGACACGGATGGCATTGCTCGCTAGAATGATCTTGACGGGTTCATCCCCTTCACTGTATTTTAAACCGTTATCAATAAGGTTTTTGAGTGCCAATGCCAAAAGTTTACTGTCGGTAATAAGTTCCTCTGTATGGTATTCCACTGTAAAGCGAGAGGGGGGGACAAGCAAGAGTGCTTGGGTCTCTCGCATTAGCTCTTGGGTTGAGACTTTTTGGAGTTTGGGTTGGAGTCCTTGGGTGGTGATTCGCTCCACATGGGCTAGTTCATTAATCAGCTCATTCATTCGCTCAAAGGCATGAATTAGGGTCTTTTTACTGCTTCCATCATCAATCATCTCCACCGCAATTCGTCCTTTGGTAATGGGGGTTTTAAGTTCGTGCATCATGTTACGCATAAAGAGATTTTTGGACTCTAGTAGGGTCTTGATGTAGTGGATGGCATCATCAAAACTTTCACCAATTTGTCCTATCTCATCTTTGCTTTTGTGGGTGATTTTAACGTCCATGTTGCCTTTGGCAAAGGAGAGGATTTGTCGGTTAAGTTTTTTTAGGGGTGAGATCTTTTTCATGATGGCAATGTAGAGAAAAAGAAAGAGACTAGCAATCAGTACCGCAACAAGAATGGTGATCTTTAGACGGGTGGTTTTGGACTTGATATCCTCAAGCATCATGGTGGTTCCATAACGCTCTAGATAGATATAACGGTTGTCGCCAATGGCGTAAATCTTCATAAATCCGTAGATGGACTCCTCCTCAAAGATAACCTTTCCTTTGCTCATGATCAGCATTTTATTGGCATTGGCAGAGACCGGTTTGATGTAGGAGCGTTGGTAGAACTGTTCGAGTTTCTCTTTGGTGGGATTGAGCTGTGCGGTTGAGAGTAGGGCATTAGAGATGAGCCGGTAGCGGGTAAGTTCATCGGCACGTTGACGCTCTTTGTCCCAAGAGATAAAGGTAAAGAGGGCGGTAATAATGAGTGAAAGCACCAGCGTAAAGAGAATATTGATAAAGACCGTAACCGAGATATTCTTCATGAGGGATTAGACTTTCTCGGTCAGTAGGTAACCTATGCCTCGAACGGGTTTAATGTAACTGTGTTGATTATCAATCAGTGAGAGTTTATGGCGAATGCGTGAGATCATTACGTCAATGTTTTTAATCGAGCTGTTATCATCAATGTGGGTACTCTCATAGAGCAGTTGCTCGCGTGAAACTGCAGAGTTTTTATGGGTAATGAGAATGGAGAGAATATCAAACTCTGCAGCGGTAAGCTCTAGAAGTTTATCTTTAAAGGTAATGTTGCGGGCTTTGGTGTTGAGCTCAAAGAGCGATTTGGATGTCTCTGATGTGTTTTGAGGTTGCACGCGTCGTAGGATGGTTTTGATGCGGGTAACAAGCTCTCTTGGGTCATAGGGCTTGGGCATGTAGTCGTCTGCTCCTCGCTCCATGGCAACCACTTTGTCCGTAATATCGTCTCGTGCGGAAGAGACAATGATCGGGATATCGGAGTGTTTACGTATTTTGGGAATGACCTCAAGACCATCAATCCCTGGAAGGGTAAGGTCTAAGATAATCAGATCAAACGCATGTTGTGTTAGAAGAGAGAGACCAATATAGGGCTCTTCCGCAGCAACAACATCGATGTTAAATTTATTCAGGTATTCGGTAAGAATTTGTGAGAGCTCATAGTCATCTTCTATCATTAATATTTTTATAATAATAAATCCTTGTTGTGTAGCATTTTTCTATGATAACATGAGAGAGATAATAAAAGGGTAAAATACCATCAACATTGTCCACGAGGGTTTATTACAAAGGAGGTCTAAAAATGTTCTATCAAGGGAGTATATATATTTTTCAGAAAGGAGTTTATTATATACTAAATCTCGTGAACAATGTTGATGGTATCTTCTCTTCTTAGGTGAATTATAGTTGTTTACTATTAATCATCAACCAACGAATAATTAATCAATGGTTAATGGTCTTGTGCTATACTTTTGAACTTTAACAGTATGAGAGGATTTGCGTGGAGTATTGGAATCATATCTATCAACATTTTAACCCAGTTGCCCTTGATTTGGGCTTTATCTCAATACATTGGTATGGAATTATGTACATATCTGCACTGCTTGTTGCGTTAGGGTTTGCCAAGTGGATTATTAAGCATGATGGGATTGCCATAGAGGAGGAGGTGTTGGATAATTACTTCATCTGGATCGAGTTGGGGATTATTTTGGGGGCTCGAATTTGGTACATTCTCTTTTATGATCCCAATACGAGTTATTATCTCTCTGCTCCGTGGCAGATCTTTAATCCCTTTCATAACGGTGAGTTTGTTGGGATTCGTGGCATGAGCTACCATGGTGCAGTGGTTGGGGCCATTGTCGCTTCGTTGCTGTTTGCGCGTCGTCATTCAGGATACCTTCATAAATTAATGGACGTTGTTGCCATGGCAGTACCTGTGGGGTATCTCTTTGGACGGATTGGAAATTTTCTCAATCAAGAGTTGGTTGGACGGGAGACGGATGTACCATGGGGCATCTACGTTGATGGGGTTTTACGACACCCTTCACAGCTCTATGAGGCACTGCTTGAGGGGGTATTGGTGGCATTGATTATCTTTTGGTACCGTAAGCATAAAGCTTTTGATGGTGCACTTCTTGCTATTTATGGAATGCTCTATGGAACGATGCGTTTTATTGCAGAGTTTTGGCGTGCTCCGGATCCTCAATTGGGCTTTTTATATGGGGGATGGTTGACCATGGGGCAGTTGCAAAGTTTGGCAATGATTCTTCTCTCCATAGGGATTTATTATCTATTGTATCGCCTTTCCCCACAAGCAAAATCAGAAAGCTAAGGGTGAAAGATCTGTTTCTTAAAAAAAAATTAAATATTTTAATTAAGATAAAATATTTATTTAGATATTATACTATTTAAAGAGATAATATATTTTATAAAGGAAACAGATGAAACGAATACATTTATCCATTATGGTACTGATCGCTTCAAGCAGTATCGGTTATGCTGGAGGAGATATCTCTCCGGTGACCATTTATGAGACCGACGATGCCATGTTGGCAACAGAAGCTTATGAACGGGAGTATGTTCCCCCCGTAATTGAAGAACCCGTTGTGGTAGTAGAGACTCCTGTTGTTGAGACTCCCGTGGTAGAGACTCTTGTCGTTGAGACACCTGCCACTCCCCCTCCACCTCCTCCTGTTGAAGTGGCAAAAATTCCAGCTGAGGTGGTTCCCGCGGTAGTGGTTCCTGCGACAAGTATTGTAGAAGGTCCTGCTGCCAATGGCTTTTATATGGGATTAGGAATTACAGGTGTTCGCTATGAGAGTGCATGCGACTGTTCTACGGGTGGAGGCTCAGAGGACAATGTTGCTGCGGTTGGACGTGTTGGGTACGATTTTAACCGCTACGTTGGATTGGAAGCGAGAGGCATGACCACGGTCTCTGGTGACGGTGGTGCAGACGTTGATCACGTGGGACTGTTTGTGAAGCCGATGTATCCCATTACAGATAAAGCCAATCTCTATGCACTCATTGGTGCTGCCAAGACCAAAACATCGGGTGATCTGCAAAACGTTGATGCAGAGTCTTTGGCACTGGGTGGTGGATTTGAGTTTGATCTCTCCAAAGATGATCCAAAATCCAAAAAATATGCTCGATCCTTTGATGGTCAAGGGAACCAAGAGCATGGTTTAGGACTCTTTGTGGATTATGAAAAATTGGTTGTTAAATCAGATGCACCAGATCTTGATACCATTAGTGCGGGTGTTACTTACGATTTTTAATCGTTTGATACGGTGCATGAGATGAAGTAGGGGGGAGTTCCCTACTTTATCTAAAATCTCCTTTTTCTTCCTTATTTAATATTTAATTATGTTGCTTTTGGTTATTATTAAGCTTATTGAAACTAAAAAAGGAGTCATAATGACAAAAATACTTTTATTGGGGAGCTTTTTATGGTTTTTGAGTGGATGCGAAACGGGCTATAAAGGGGAGAGTGCCCAAGCCAATAATCCATGTTCTGCTCAAAATAGTGAACAAGTAGAAGCAAAAGAGGATGCTTTTAGACCATACTATGAAGAGAGAATCCCCTTGAGTAAGTTTGAAGGTGGTTACATCAACGATGGACTGGATCTTGGAGGCATTCGGGTGAGTGAAACAGCAGAGAGTGTACGTCTTGTGCTGGACAGTTATCGACTCGACAGTCAGGGCAAGCGGACTCAAAAGGTTAATCGTGCAGGGACATACAGCTTTGTTTATTCCCCTGAAAAGCGTCTGCTCTCGGGGAGCATCAGTGGCTACCGTACGTTCTCTGCAGAGCTTCCACACTTTTCACGCAACAGTCTTATTGAAAAGATCTACATGGATAAAGATCTTGACGATACGGGGTTTCGATTTCATATTAAGTTCCGTGATGATGTCTCGGTTAAGGTTTTTGACTTAGAGAACCCTGGACGGATTGTGATTGATGCTAATTTAATCTAACATCCTTATATCACTTTCCTCTCTTAAGAAGAGAGGTTAGATGATGGGAATAGCAGGTGGTTGTTTGTTGCTATCATTTGGTTTGGGTGGTTGAGGTACAGATTGATCTTCTGTGATATTGAGGGAGCTTTGAGATGTAGTACCACATCCATGTAGTCCAAAAATAAATAAAGTCAAGATAATATAACGCATAATTTACTCCTTTGGTTGGTTATTGAGTGGCTGTGTGAGTACCCCTTGGTTGCCAAAAAAGCTCACATAGGTGGTACCATTATGGTTAAAAATCAGGCCACGATGCTCCCCTTCGGTGTTGGGGAAGTAGCGTTGTGGTGGATAGTTGAGCAGTTGATCCTCTTTGATGTGGTAGATGCCCAAGTAGTTTTGTTGTTGGAAATCATGATAGGATTTTCCATATTGATAATAGGGCAGTGCCAAGAGCTGATCATTGGGGCGATAGGCAAGGGCTTTGTGGTTGTCCTCCACCTCGCTATAGGTTCCCTCTGGATAGATAATTTTATCGAGTGAACTGGGATGGGCAACGTCACTCACATCAAAGAGTTCAATCTTTAATCCTTGGGTTTGTCCTGCTTCATTGGTCTCTTGACCAATGCCTAAGAGTTTGTCATTTCCAATGAGGTGCAGATAGCTGGAAAAACCTGAGATATGAAGCTCTCCGACCTTTTGGGGTGCATTGGAATCGCTCAGGTCAAGTGTGTAGAGTGGATCAGTGGTGCGTGCGGTGACGATGTAGCCACGATCTTGCATAAAACGTACGGCTCGAATGGTCTCTCCCTCTTTGCCCAGTCCTGCTAGAACGCCTTGAATGGGCAGTAGTCCCTGTTGTTCTTTGAGGGTGTAGAGGGTATTTTTTGTCCCCCTTGAGCTCCATGAGAACCCTTCGGTGGTGGCAATACGTAAGATCTCATTGTATTCGCTTATAGAGAATTGGTTGAGTGGATGTCCATAGACCTTTCCAATAGCTCGGTAATTAACCCCCTCATCGAGTCCAAACTTATAAATTGTGGCACGATCACGATAGTTGTAGTAGTCATAATAAAAGGGATACTCATTGGAGACGAGATAGAGTGCTTCTAACGAGGCATAAATCGTACCACTCTCACCCATGTATCCCCGACTCTGACGATGTGTTTGTGTGGCAAGATCAATCTGTGTGATCACCGTCATGGTGGTGGACTGTTTGGGTTTGAGTGGATGGTAGAGGTTCTCTGGCTCAATGAGATCTGCTTGGGTTGATCCATCGCTTTGAATGGTGGGGAGCAGTTGGGTGATGGTGATATTTGGATGATCATAATCATAGCGGAAATAGCGTCCCGTGCTCTCCTCTTTTTGGATATCAAAGCAGATCACCGCAGGATTGACAACGGCATGGGGTGTGGGTGAGGGCTCTTCTACTTTGGTATTGAGATCTTCAGGTTCAGGCACACTCTGTATACTCTGACCCTCACCTGTCATGGGTTCAGGTTCGATGACAATATCGGGATAGACCTCTTTTTCTTGGGCATCAAGATAATCTTGACAGCTCTCTGAGGGGATCAGGTAGCGTTTGGGGTACTCTACGCTAAACTG
>Ga0256843_1000067_pt1 | contig 86452 bp, 78 predicted proteins | sample AlvinellametaG_FD_191572 | JGI IMG/M metagenome (GOLD analysis project Ga0256843, IMG submission 191572) | Pompeii worm associated microbial communities from hydrothermal vent at the East Pacific Rise, Pacific Ocean - Alvinella | ecosystem: Host-associated > Annelida > Integument > Unclassified ... | reverse complement strand
ATGGAATTTTAAACTGTATGAATTTTTAAAGAACGTTAATTACGAAAATAATCACTAAAACTAAAAACTATGAAAGAATTTTTTGATTCCGAAGCTCTAAGGAAATATGTAAGAATAGACGACATTGATTTTCAAGACCTTTATAAATATAGAAAGGAAGCAAGATTAACTTTAATTAGTATCTATTATCATAATAAAGATAGGGTTATGTTTCCGGATGTTAAATTATCTGAAGAAGCAATAGAAGAAATTTTATTAAGAGGTATTCGATATAAGATATTGGATATAATGAGTGAAGGACTTGAAGATAATATTGCTGTTCATGCTACTGATTTAGTATATGAATTAACAGAAATATTGGAGAACAGAAATTTAAATAGAAAAGAAATTAAGTCCATAACAAAAACAATAAACTTTTTAAAGAGGTTCTAATATGAAAATTGATTTAATAGAAATATCGGGGGTTAAAACGGCTTTAACCGGATTATATTTACCTTTTAATGTAGATACTATAAGTACTGTTTATGATGTACTAAAAGTAGAAAATACTAGTATTACTAATAAGCAATTAGACCTATTAAGAAAGTTAATATACAGAGGAGATGACCATTCTAAAGTACTTAGAATGATTAATTTAAGTTTTACTATATCGGCACCGCGATATTGGTGGCAAGAATTTGACACTTATAGAATAGGTGTAGAAAAAATTTCTTCTTCTACAATGCATACTTTAATCAAGATACTAGAAAAATTATGGAATAGTTATACTGATAAAACCTATGAAGAAAAGATTTGGCAATTAGCTGTAGATTTAACTGAGTATAAGTATTTTCATAGTTCAACTGATGCTAAAATTATAGAAGCATTTTGTAAGGTTTTTGCAGAGCAATACGAAAGCTATAAAGCAAAATCTAAGGAGTATAAAAACCGTTCAATGTTTTTAAATATACTAAAGGCTAATTTGCCTGAAGGTTATATTCAAACCAGAGTTGTAAATATTTCTTTACAAACTTTACATAGAATGGTAGAACAGAGGAAAAAACACAGATTAAAAGAATGGAAAATTTTTGTATCTTACATAACGGAAATAGAACTATATAAATTGTTATATGAATAATGCAGTAAGAAATAAAGACGGGATATGGATTAACAGTTCTGTGTTTCGCGAAGAAGCTATTCATTTTGATAAATACGGATATTATACTCCTCATCCTTGGGGTACGTTACCGTGGGAAAATTATTGGAAAGAGCAACGTAGACGTTGTATAGAAGGATATTGTGTAGGAGGTGCCTGTATAACCGGGCACCACTACTTTTATTTAAATTTCCAGAAGATAAGAGCTATTGCTAAGAATGAAAAGAGAAAAATTATTCGTTTTCCTGACTTCTGGGATGGAGACTATAATTTCTTCTGGGCTTTAGAGATAGCAAGAAACGGAATATCTTACGAAGACTATCTGGATTTACAATTATATGTTAAAATACGAAAAGAGTTTTTAGATGGCGGTAGGGATATGCTTGTACTAAAGAGTAGACGTAAAGGTTTTTCTTTTAAATCGGGAGCTATTTCTGCTAATTTATACCATAATTACAGAGCTTCCAATGTTTTAATAGGTTCTTTTGATAAAAAATATTCGGAAGATACTTTTTCAAAGGCTTTTGCTGCTTTATCTTTTGCCGATAGTCATACGGGATTCAGAAAAAATAGAATTGTAGATAGGCCTACTAAAATGTTGATTAAATCGGGTTATTATGATACTTCAACAGGTAATAATGTTCCTAAAGGTTGGTTAAGTAGTATAGTAGGAGTAACTTATCAGGATAATCCTGATGCCGGTCGTGGTAAAGATGCTGATTTGGTTATATTAGAAGAGATGGGTACTTTCCCCAATGCTATAGAGGCAAGAGCTGCTACTGTAGATACTGTAAAAGACGGGGATATAAGAACAGGAATGATGTTAATGTACGGTACTTCTTCTAATAAAGAACAGATGACGGAACCTTTTCAGGAATTATTTTATTCTCCCGATATATATGATATTTTACCTTTTGAAAATATATGGGATGAAGGTTTGGAAGATACTTTATGTAGTTATTTTCATCCTGTATTTATGAATAAACAAGGTTATTATGATGAACAAGGTAATAGTCTAATTGATGAGGCAATAGAATCTGAGGTAAAAAAACGTGAAAAATTAAAGGTTAATCCCTCGGGATTAGCTTTATATGCAATAGAAAATCCTTTAACTCCATTAGATGCTTTTGGCGTAGGTAGTAAAGGAATTTTTAATATTCCGGAACTGGAAACTCAATTAAAAAAGGTTATCGCGGAAGATTTACATGTTAAGTTAGGTCAACCTGTAACTTTAATGTATAACGAAGGTAAAGTAGTTGCTAAACCAATAACTAAATTAAGGGATGTAACACCTTTGTATTTCTATAACCAGAAAGCAGATAATTTGGATGGTGTACCTATTATATATGAATATCCGACACCTAATACTCCTTTTGGAGTATATAAGATAGGATATGACCCTTATAGACAAGACCAATCTTCCGGTCCTTCATTAGCTTCTATTTATGTGATTAAAACTATAGATTACAATAATCAAGGTACTAAAAACCAGATAGCAGCAGAATATGTAGGTAGACCTCTGGAAGCTGATGATGCTAATAAGATAGCTTTAATGTTTGCAGAATTGTATAATACTATGGTAATGTATGAAAATGAAGTTACTCATGTAAAAAATTATTTTAGTAAGAAGAAGAAACTTAATAGATTGGCTGTACAACCTGAAGATGTAATTACATCAGCGGTAAAACACAGTAAGGTAGCAAGAAAGTACGGTGTTCATATGAGTAAAAACATCAAAGATGCAGGGGAGAAGTATATAAAAGACTGGCTTTTAGAGGTAAGAGATTATGATGAGAATGATGTAGCTCATTATAATTATGAATTCATTTATAGCGTAGGATTATTACAAGAGTTGTTAAAGTATAATAGAAATGGTAACTTTGACCGTGTTATGTCATTTATGATGGCTATGATACAAATGGAAGAGGATACTGTTGAGGAACACAATAAAGAAAAGTCAGCAGTTGATGAATGGATTAACCTTGTAGAAAAAATTTATTCAATCAAAGATAATTGGCAAAACGTTTTAAAATTAAAATAAAATGGGTGATAAAAACTTACACTTATATAGTGAAAGAGAAAAATATGCTAACAATAAACAATGGTTTAAAGATTTTATAGACGCCATTGAAAAACGTACTTATTTAACTCTTAGAAGTGAATCTTTTAGTGAATTTGAAAAAGTTACTACCGATGTTTATCATAATATGAAGATAAATTATAATTTATATAATGATAAAATAGACGAAGAAGATTTCCTAAAATACTGTACCGGAATAGATTATAAATTTTCTTTTCCGGAGAACTTTTCTCATTGGAATATTGTATCCGATAAGATTAAAGTTATGGAAGGTCTTGAAATGGGAAGACCTTTTTATTCTAAAGTTATTGCTGTTAATCCGGAAGCTACTACAAGAAAAGAGCAACATCGTTTTGGTAAGATGAAAGAATTTGTAGTACAACAGATAATGGCTGAGATTGAGAAACAAGAAAGATTAAAACAAGAACAACAAACTAAAGGAAGAAAATTAACTCCTCAGGAAGAACAAGAACTTGAACAACAATTACAACAGAAGGTACAAGCTATGACTCCTGATGAAGTAAAACGTTATATGGAACGTAAATATCAGGACCCCGCTGAAGTACTAGCTTCTCAGATGTTAGAGTATTTAATGTATAAAGAAGAAATAAGACTTAAATTTAACAAAGGCTGGAAACATTCGATATTATCAGGTAATGAATTTTATCATGTTTGGATAGATAGAGGAGAACCGCGATTAGATGTTGTTAATCCTTTATATTTTGATTATGATAGAAATACAGAATCAGGATTCCCTGAAGACGGAGAATGGGCTGTAGCTACATATAATTTCTCCTTAATAGATATTATAAGGAGATTTCCTTCATTATCAAAAGAAGATTTGAATTCGTTAAGCGAACAAATTAATGTAATAGATGATGATTATTTTACTTTCGATGAAACTACAACAGCCGTAGATTTGCGTAATTATGTTACAGCAACTCATTATGTGTGGAAATCGATAAGAAAAATAGGATTTCTAACTTATATAGATGCTGAAACCGGAAACATAGAAGAAAAAATTGTAGACGAAAGTTATAAGTTACAACCTCAATACGGAGATATTGAACTTGTAAAGGGTAATATTGTAGAAGTTTATGAAGGCTGGAAATTAGGAAATACGGATATATATGCCAATTTAAGACGTGTACCTTATATAAGAGACCTTGATGATTTAAACAACGTAAAATTGCCCTATTTAGGAGGTATTTACGATAATGATAACTCTACTAGCGTATCTCTGATGGAAAGAATGAAAGGTTACCAATATTTGTATGATATTGTAATAAATAAATTACAAATGTTAATGTCTTCTGATAAAGGGTCGTTATTATTAATGAATATTGACATGATTCCTAAATCTCAAAATATAGATGTGGAAAAGTGGATGTATTATGCTTCTAAAACTCATGTAGGATTTGTAAGTCCTAAAGAAGAAGGAACCAGAACACAAGACGTAACTACAGCAGCTAAAGTATTAGACCTTTCTACTAGTTCTGATATTCAAAGATATGTACAATTAGCCAGTTACTTAGAAGAAAGATGCGGTAATAGTGTAGGTATAACACCTCAAATTGTAGGTAGAATAGGAGCTAATGAAGCTGTAGGTAATACTCAACAATCTATACAACAGTCTTCTTATATTTTAGAGCCTTATTTCTCTTTTCATAATGTAATAAAAAGAAATGTATTAAATTATCTATTAAATACAGCAAGATTAGCTTATTCGATAGGTAATAAAAAACATTTAACTTATACTTTGGATGATTTAAGTCAACATATTCTGAAAATAGATAAAGAGCTTCTAACATTTAATACATTTGGGATATTTATTTCTAATAATGTTAAACCGGATGAACTTAAGAATAATATTGTTCAGCTAGCACATGCTGCTTTACAAAATCAATCGGCAGAATTCTCAGATATTATATCGGTACTTAAAACTGATAATCCTACTGAAGCTGAAGAAATTCTTAAGGTAGCGGAACAGAAAGCTAAGGAAAGAGAATCTCAATTAGAAGATATGAAAATGAGAGGAGAACAAGAGAAAATAAATAGTGAACGAGAATTTGAGTTGACTAAATTAAGATTAGAATATGAGAATGACATGAAGATTGCCGAGTTAAAAGCTAAGACTGAAATTGAAAAAGAATTATTAAAACAAGCAGGATTACAAGACAAAGATAATGATGGTATTCCTGATGCTTTGGAACTAGCTAAATTAGCTCAACAAAGAGAACTTAACGAAAAGAAAATGAAATTAGAAGAGAAAAAACTTGAATCTCAAACTAAATTACAAAAAGAAAAGTTAGAATTAGAAAAAAAGAAACTTAAAAAAGGCAATAATGAAAAGTAAATACATTTAGCTATTATGAGAAAACCCCTGTTTCTTAAATATTTACCTTATAAATCTTAAATAAAAAACCTATTTTTGTTATGACTGAGAAAGAAAACAAAACAGTAGTTGATGAATTTGGTTGGGATGAAAATGTACCCTTTTTCGATGTTCCAGCTGAAGATAACAAAGAGCCTGTAGAAGAATCTACAGAAGAACCCGTAGAAGAATCTAAAGAAAATTCTGAAAAGGAACCTAAAAAGGAACCTGAAAAAAAAGAAGTCAAATTTACTTTTGGAGAAACACCTAATAGTGTTCCGGAGACAGAAAAAAAAGACTCTAAATATAATGAGTTAGTAAAAAGTCTTACTGAAAAAGGAGTAATTCCGGAGGAGTTAGTAAAAGACGAAACTGTAGAAGACGAAAGTGACTTCTTAGCGTTATTTGAAAAAACTGTAAACACTCGATTTCAGGAAGAAGTTAAAGGATTTGTTGACAATCTTCCTGATGAAGGCAAAAGATTTATCGAATACCTTAGACAAGGAGGAGATGCTAATACATTCTTTAATACTTATAAAGAAGTTACCGCAATTCCTACTTTAACTGAGGATAAATCTAATGCCGAACAGATAGTTGAATTCTATCTGAAGAAAGTAAAGGGTATCGATGACCCCGAAGATATAAAAGATACTATAGAAGTATTCAAAGAAAAAGGCAAATTAGACGGTTATGCTGAAAAGTACAATGAACTTTTAACTCAAATGAAGCAGAAAGAAGAAGAAGAACTTCTTAAATCTGCTGAACTTCGTAAAAAACAAGAAGAGGAAGCTCGTCGTCAGTTTGCTAATAACATTGAAGAAACTATAGATTCCAATAAGAAATTTGGTATTATCGAGTTATCTGAAAAAGAAAAAGCAGAACTAAAAGAATATATCTTAAAACCTGCCGGAAAAAAAGATAACGGATATATACCTCAATTTACTAAAGACCTTCAGGAAGTCTTTAAAAATCCTGAACAACTAATAGTACTTGCAAAACTTCTCAGAGAAGGACTTGACCTTACCTTTTTAGAGAAGAAGTTAAACACTGAGGTCGTAAATAAAACAAAACAGGCTATAAACAAAAACGAGGAACCTAAACTTCCTGCCGGTTCTGTTTTGGCTGACTTATTCTAAACGTAAAAAAAATTAATTAAAATGCCTAACGTAAGTAAACTTATAACTAGAAAAATGACATGGCATGCAAATATGACTCAGTATAATCACTTGGGTTATAACGCCATTGTCAAACCTGACAAAATGCTTTCGAAGATTGATACTTTGTTTACTGCTACTCGTTATTCTCAGAATCCTTTTACCGGGCTTCTTTTGAAAAACAATAAGGTTTCTTGGCAGAATGACAGAAGTTGGGAATGGGACCTTAAAGGTGCCACTACTCGTCCAGCGGTAGTTTTAAGTAAATCGGAAACATCAACTCAGCCAGGTAGATTTAATACCGAATATAGAGTGGTATTGGATACTGACGATTTCATGCCTGGCGATGTTATGACTCCGGGTGCTACTAATAAAAAGTACCAATCAAGAATCATGTCACATCCTGTACGTAGAGGTGAGGGTTATGAATACATTATGCAAATTGTAACCAATGACCCGAATCTTTTTATACCTACTAGATACCTTGAACCTGGCCAGAAATGGGGTAAACTTTACTCCACTTATGAAGAAGGTTCTGAACAAAGTGGTTCTACTCAGTATAGTTCTACTATCATGCTTAAAAACCGTATGAGTTTAGCTCGTAAACAGTATAAAGTAACTGGTCACGTAGTTAACGAAGTATTAGCTGTCAAAATACCTGATAGCAAAGGTAAATTGCATGATATGTGGATTAAATATGCCGAAGCCGAATATTGGCAACAGTGGTATCGCGAATTAGAACGCTTAGCATGGTATTCTCGTAGTACTGATGTTATTACAGGTTCAACAGGTTTCCCTGTAATTATGGGTCCTGGTATTCAAGAACAGCTTGAAGATTCTCATATTCACTACTACACTCACTTAACTGCTGACCTTATCCAGGAATTCTTAATGGATATTTTCTATTCAAGAGTTAAACCTGGTAATGGACGTAAAGTAGTCGGATATACAGGAGAATATGGAATGTTGTTATTCCATAAAGCTATGCAGGAACTTGTAAACACTACAAGTTGGTTCCGTTCAGGAGGTAACTTTAATCCTGCTAAACAGGTTAAATCAGATTATCATACTAATGCTTATGCATTGGGATACCAGTTTGTTGAGTATTCTATGCCTAACGGTACAACTCTTAAGTTAGTTCATAATCCGTTGTATGACGACACTGAAATTAACTTTGAGATTGACCCGATAACAGGTAAGCCTGTAGAAAGTATGCGTATTACTTTCCTCGATTTCGTTAATGATAAAGGAGAAGATAATATCGTACTTAAGAAAAAGAAAAATGGATTCTCTCTCGGTTATGAAGCAGGTCTTGTTAGTCCTTACGGACCAGTTAACAATGGACTTATGTCTCACTCTGGTGACTGGTACCAAATGCATGTAAAAGACGAAATAGGAGTTCATATTTCTGACGTTACAAGGGCTGGTGAGCTAATTCTTGCTAGAAATTAATAATTTCACTAACTTAGTGGCGAGGTATATCCTCGTCACTTTTTAACCTTAAAAATTTTAAACATGAGCGAGAGAATTAAAATTAAACCGATAGAGAAAAAGAAATGGCATGAAAAACATGGAGCTGAATCTTTTGCAAGACCAGTAGTAATCCATGCTTTAGTTAATCCTAATACAGGCAGATATGCCACAGGGTTTGAAGATGACCCTGAGAAACAACTTGAATTGGAACAGAAAACCGGATTAGACCTTAGTCCTATTTTTAATTTAAAGAAACCGCATCCTTTTTGGGATGAATTTAAAATTACATTGGAAAACAATGTAATGTTTTTAAATTTAGACAATCCTCTTGATGAGATTAAGTATCTTGTAATGAGAAAATCTAAATTTGTAGCAAATTCAGTTGAAGAATATAATCAAGGTTTGTGGCCGGAAGCTACGCATGTTATATTTAATGAAGCTGAAGAAGTTGCTGTAAAAGCTAAACGTGTTGAACTCAAACAAAAAGCTTATAAGATAGCGTTCAAACTTAGTAAAAAAGAGAAAATTAATCTTATCACTATCATTTCTGGTAAAGTACTTTCTAATCATTCTGATGAACTAATAGATGTTGAAATGGATAAGATTATAGAAGAACAGCCTGAACTTCTAATTAGTTATTCTAATAAATCAAAAGAGTATTTAAATACTAAAGCTTTGATTTTAACAGCTCTTAATGAGAGAATACTTCAGAAAAGAGGTGTAGCGATTTATTACATGGATGAATTAATAGGATTAGATGAAGAAGAAGCTGTTAAATTCTTGAATGATGCTAACAATCAAGCTTTCAAAACAATTATCATCGAAAAACTTAATAAGTAATGACTATTCAGGAAATGCACTACGCTTTTAAGATAGCGTTGAATAAGATAGACAGTCAACAATATAGAAATTTGACTATTCCGGAGATTGATTTTTTATTGAATCAAGCAGTAGACTTATTCATAAAAATGAATGTAAGACCTAGATATAACATTATTCCCGGATTTGAAAAAACTCAACGTGATACGGATGAAATAAGAAGTGTAGTCATTGCTGACCAAAGATTAGAAACTATAGAAGATGTAAGAACTGAAAATTATACTTATTTCAGATTACCTGACGATTATCAGTATTATATTTCCGCAGAAGTTATTATGAATAACGGTGTTTGCGGAGATAAAAAAGGAAGATTAATTGTTAGACAACACGATGATAGATTTGAAGATAGTCCTTTTGACAGGTCTTCTTTTGATTGGGGAGAGATAAATGCTGTTTTTGACAGTATAGGAATACGTTGCTACAAAGAGAGTAATGTAACTCTAAATACTCTTCTATTAACCTATATTCCTTTATTACCGTATATTCATTTTGCGGAAGGAATGCCTAATAACACTTATACTAATTTAAGAAATGAAACTCTGACAGGAGTACAACACTGTACTTTACCTGATACAAGTCATTCAGAGATAATAGATATTGCAGTACTATTAGCCACTCAGGATTTACAGATTCCTGATTATAATATCAAATTAAACAAATTAAAATTAACTTAAAATGGTAAACGAAGCAGTTTTCGCAATGCTTGTAACTAAAGGTAATAAAACAGCAGGTACCGGTTCACCATGGGATTTAGCCCCTGGTCAGATAGGGTTTTTCAATCCTATTACTAATGCTGCTATTACCACAAAAGCAGATGCAGACAGATATGGTTTTTATATAGCCGTAGGTGTAGATAAAGACGGAGACGGAAGCACAGATACTATGCGCAGAAGTTTCCGCGAAATTTATCCTAAAAACTTCGTCGATTATACGCAGAAATGTTATACTCCTTATCAGGATAAAATAATCGACTTCTCAGGTTGCACTATTAATTATAGTACAACTTACATTTTGAAACTAAGATTCTTTAATCCTAGTTATTTCAGGTCAATAAGTCCTACTGGTGAACAGTACAAATATCTTAACTATGAGACTGAAAAACAAGTAGACACTAGTTCAACTGACCCTGATATAGCTAAGATGTATCAGTCTTTCTTGGACCAATTTAATGCTGATGAATTCATGAGTTCATTTATGGAATTAGCACTATTGAATCCTTCAGATAATGCTGCCATTACAGATTTACCTGCTTGGTGCACTAGTAATCCGGGAGTAGCTCCTAAAATGAGATTTACTGTACATCAGTTCAAAGATGAATCGGAAATGGATGAATTCTACAATTTCAGTTCTCCAATTGAAATGAGTGTAGATTTATTCCCTTCAGCAGGCTTTATCAATAATGGTACTATTACTGTTGTTCAAGAAATGGCTTATGAAGAAATAACAGGTAGTGTAGTTCAGCAGTATGAACGTATAGCAGGTGGTTATATTGGTAATCCCGGTCCTATTCGTGAACTTAATGCAGGACTATTAAAAACTGATTATTTAGCTGATTATAATACTAAATACAGTACTATTGTGTTACATTACAAATTAGATTCTTCTGACAGATTACAGACCGATATTCTCACTTATATCGCTGTTCCTGCTGACGAAGGTGATACATTTAAATCAATACGTGAAAATTTAGGTTTATTGCTTACGGGTAACGCTGACGGTTTAGCAACAGTTAACTGTGGTACAGTTTCAGCCTAACCCTTATATTAATTAAAGATGGGCTATTAAGCCCATCTTTTAAACATAAAAGCTATGATTTATCAAACAGAGTACTATAAGTTAGTTACTATTGATTCTTGTTTCAAGATAACAGTAAATCAATTACCTGTTGACCAGAAACTAATTTATATTGTATACGAAGAGAGTGACATTAATAGAACTAATCCTGTTATACAAAGTTTTGCTTATTCCAATACTAGTATTACAGATTGTGTATCTGTAGACGGAAACTATATTATTCATCTGCAAATAGTACCTATAGACGCAGAATGTTATGAAGTAACTGATTTGACATTAGGTACTGATTATCCTTTTAATGTGTTTAAAGAAGCAAGGTATCATTTTACAGATGTCTCAAAAGATATTATTTGCGATTGTATTAATTGCAATTCTAAACCTTTATCAAACTGCGATGGTTGTCAAGACGCTATTAAATGTACTAACGAATTCAATTCATTTCTATATATAATCTATTACTTATTTCTTTATACGGCAGAATACAATTACGGAAGCTTCTTAGAATATTTACATGCTGTATTTAAAATCTTTGAACCTAAATTAAGAAGTAATTTCTCTAGAATGTTTGCTTATGGAAACATTAGAGGAATTTATACATTAGAGGGAGATGCCAAATATATTTTCACAACAGCTGTATATATCTATATGTATATGCTGGAATTATACAAAAGTGATTATGCTGATGAAATAAATATAGATTATGAGATTACAAGAATTAAAAATTGTCTGACAACTCATAACTATGATTATTCTTTATTTGAAAGAAAAGTATTCGAAACTAATTTCTTTGGTACTATGTTATCATGGAAAGATGACTGTACCGGAACTTCTGATTGTACACAACTAGTAAATAATTTAGATGAGTCAACTTTGAATTATTCCAAATATGATTTTATTCGCGGTAAGACTATTACTATTGAAGATTCTTTGAGTAAATTAGTAATAGTAATTCCTAAAGTTTGGGGTTTACCTGATGAAATTAGAGACGATAGTAACGCTAATATTATCAGCAACTTTAATTTGCTTGATTTAGGCGGTTTTTATACATTTGTAAGTAAGACAAATTATCCTTCGGGAGATTACATTATAAAACTTGTTTATTATGAAGTATAACATATTACATATTCCGCAGTATTTAAAAGCTCAATATCCTTTGGATTATAAAACTACTGTTACTAATTATTCGGAGTTATTAGACTTAGGAGAAAAAACAGAAAAACCTTATACTTATTATAAGGGTATGTTAGTATTAGTAATGAGCTCAGGTAAATACTATACGTGGACAGAATGGGAACCGGGAGGTTCTATAGAAGGAGTTCTTCCTGAAGGATACACTTATCCGGATTGTATAAACAATGATATGTACGACTATTCAGGTAAAACCTTTAACTTCGTCGAATTGAATATAGGAATAACAGATTCCGAATATTTTGACGAAGGTACATGGGCTAGAATAGGTACAGATGAACATTTACAAGATATAGCCTCTGCGATAGACAGAGGATTTTCAAAATTCTATTTCACTACAAATTATACTCTAACAGAGAACGAATTCACAGATGATTTTGATTCATATACAATTTCTACTCTTCCTGGAGTAACTTTTACTATAGGTACAGGAGTTACTGTATCTAAAGAGATGTTATTCATAGATACTAATGTTGTAGTGAACGGTACATTAGATATTGCTACTTTTGTAAGGTCAGATGTACAAGTTTCAACTACTGAAAAGAAAGAGTACAAATTCTTTTTCAGTAACGTAACTAGTACGGATTTAAACTATGCTGGTTCTACGATTTCGAGTAGTTTTTCTTTCACTAATCTAACGGTAAATAATTCTTATATAGTAGCTAGCTTTTTCTCAGGCACCAAAATTTACAGTAATTATTCAGCTTTTGATAGTTCGGAAATCTACAATACAATTGAAATAGAAGCTTTGGATTCTGAATTCTCTGATTCGAAATTTAATACCGTAACTTTATCAGGTTCGGCTTTTATAAAAGGAAGTATTTTTAGTAGCTTGAGTGTATTATCAGACGGTGTAATTCTTAGTAATAACAAAATAGGAACTTTAGACGCTAATAGTAAAGCAGTTAGTGCAGAGCTTAATTATATAGGAACTTTATCTAACGGAGCTAATCTTACTCATTGGGATAGAGCTTTTGCTAATCTTAATCTTACAGATGCCGATGAAGCTAAAGGAAATGTAGAAGTAATAGACAGACGATTGACAAGTCTATTTAGTACTGTAGATGACCATACTTATGCTACTTCTAAAGCGGTTAAAGATTATGTAGATAATCGTGTTTTAAGTTCGTTACACTATCAGGGTACCGTAGATGCTTCTACAGGTAATTTTCCCACAGCAGGTTCCGGATTAGACGGAAGTATTAAAAAAGGTGATGTATTTATTATTAGTGTTGCCGGTACATTAGACGGAGAAGATTTCCAAGTAGGTGATTTTATTATTGCTAATAAAGACGGAGCTGATTCTACATTAGACGACTGGGATACTGTAAATACAAACATTACTTATATTCCGGAAGATAGTGCTAATAAAGCAACAGTAATTGATTCTAATGCTAACGATACTACTTATCCTACTACAAAAGCTGTTAAAGATTACGTAAATTTTATAGATAGTACTTTAGAACTTAAAACTGTTACAATAGTAACGGATACTAGCGTGTACGAATCATTAACTGTTATTAGTTCGTTATTATCCAAAAGAGCTTTTGTAGATGCAGATAGTAATACAAAATATTTAAACAGTTGGGACTTAGTATTTGATTTACAATTAAAAGAGAATAGTACCTCTACAAGTGTTGGCATTAATATAGCTCCTACTAATATTTATGATAGAACTGCTCTAATGGTTATGTACACTACTGTAGGATTAAGTACTACTATTAGTACGAAACTTTCAATATATGAAATAGATACTACTAATCATATACAAGGTATGTATTTACAGTTTACTAGTAGCGCATCTTGGGACTCCGCTTCTAAGATGAAAGTATCAGTTAATGTAAAATATGTAACAACAAGTTAAAATGAGATTATTCACTGAAGATTTTTACTTTGTAGGAAGTCAAAAACCTTTAGATATTAAAGGTTGGTTCAAAGACTTAGAGGACATGAAAAATCCCGGAAACGAGAAATACTCTCGTTTTTATTATTACTATTCCGGGATGCCTGCTCATGATATGTCCACAGGTGAAATATATATATGGAGAGAAAGATTAGACGGAGAAACTACTGAAGGAGTATTAGAACAGGATTTTATTTATAGTGACGGATATAGAGAGGATGAATATTTTAACTATACTTCTAAGGCCTTTAACTTTTTTCCTTTAATTCGAATAGATACTCTATATGAATCTATAGAAGTAACTTATTCGGAGTTAATAAATCTGATTAATAACAGTGAATTGAAATCTTCTCAGACTTATAAAATAACAGATTTCAGAACAACATATACGTTTAAGGATTATTTTACTACAACTACAAAATACGGAGAAAACGAAATATTATTTGTATCAGCTATTAGTAAGAATAATATTAGTTCAATAGCGGTTTCGTTAGCTCATCCTAACGATTTAATCATATATGATGTTACTCAAAATAAAATAATTTATCGCGAAGACGTGATAAATAAAATTATTGCTTATTTTGACTTTAGAGCTATCCAAACTGTATTATATGCGCCTAATGTAACCGAATATTCGGTATCTGATACTTATACAGCTAATCAATTAGTTTCTTATAATGATGATGTGTATAAAGTATTAATTGATACAACAGCTGGGATACCTGTAACTAATAGAAGTTACTTTATACTATTCCCTATTATAAAAGATAAAAAGTATATTGCTACAGATTCTACTTATTGGTTTTTAGACCAAAATTCAGGAGTAGAGAATTTAGCAATAGTAAATTCCAGTTTTATCGAAGTTGATATGGGTACAGACGAATTTGATTACTATATAGAAAGTAGTAAAGACTTAAAATTAATTGACGTTGAAAAAGTTCAGATTGTGAACTCTGATAAACTAAATCTTGTAGATTGTTCTAATGTAGTAATTAATAATTCGACTAATACTTTTGTTATATCCGGTGTAAGTAGTATTTTGAATAATACTGAAAATTCCAAAATATTAGACAGTTCTATTATAGCAAATAAATTAGAGTCATGTAATATTGATTCTAGTTCAAATTTAAATATTGGAGTTTTAAAAGATTCTACTATAATAGATTGTAGTTCTCTATTGATTCAAAATATTGAGAATTTAAACTTATATAGTATAACAGATACTATTTTCACTTATACTTTACAATTTGTTAATAATGTAACAAATGTTATTTTTAGTAATCAAGCAGATGATATTGTTAATTTAACTTGTTTTACTGAAAATAAGTCCTTAGAGATTCCTACGGAAACTACTGCTATTTATTCTATTTTCACTAGACAAATAGTACAGAGAAATGATAATAGTTGTATGTTGGAATATCAAGATGATAACAACGATACTGTATTTTTTAATTTAACTATTAATTAAAGATATGAGACAATTAGCTATACCATATAGGAACTTAAGTATAGAGCAAAGAGATGCTCTTACTAATATCGAAGAAGGTTTTAAGATTTTTAATACTGACCTTCAGGAATTTCAGATGTATAAGGATAATAAATGGATAACTATATATTTTGATAGTACTGTAGGAATAGGAGGAGAATATGCTACTATATACGATGCTGTACAGGATAATAAGCATAGACTTAGAATAATAAGTGATATTACAGAACCAAATAAAATAACAGTTGATAAACAACTTTTAATATACGGAGCTGATTTTTATACTATTACTTTTAACGGTACAGAACAAATATTTGTAAATAGTAACTTAGTTAATATACATAATCTTAAATTAGTTGTTGAAACTAATACAACAACTTCTGATAATTATGATGTTAATTTAGTTAATTGTACTATTGAGAGAACAAACACCGATACTTATTCTACTCTTAGGTTTACCGGAGAAAATATTATAGTTAATACCAACGAAAAGACTTATGTTCAAATAGGAGGTACCTGTAATTTTATTACTGTTAATAGTCCTACTGAATACACCGATTATGCTTCTTTGTTGAGAATCCAAAATGCTGACATTGACGGATTAACATTAACAGGCTACTTTGGTCAATTAATAGCTGTTATTAATTCTACAATTAATCATTTAACAGTTTCTTTATCAGATGCTAATACACAGTATAGAGGTATTTTACAATTGTCTGAAAGCACTATCTCTAATGGTACCGGAATAAATACAATAGATTCGGGAAAAGCTAATAATTGTAGTATCGATTGGGCTAGAGGAGGAGTATTATATGAGAATTGTACTATAAATAATTTCTGGGATATAAGTGATGCTAAATTTATAAACTGTGAAATAGCAGCTACAACTTTTAATTCAATATATCGAAATAATTCTTTCGAAGGTTGTAATTTTACTAGTACAGATGTAATGAATGTTACCAACCCGACTTCAAATTATCCTTATAGTAACAGATTCTCAGATTGTTATTTCGCAGGAGAATTATTAATAGGAATCCGCGCTACTTACACAAGAGTTTCCGGATGTAGATTTTTTAACTCTAAAGGAGTAGGAATTAATACTGACGCAAATAATAGTATCGTAGATAATAATTTTTTAAATTATGTACGAGATTCTTCTTCTTCTAGTGTCATTCATGATAACATTTATATATCTTAAAACTTAAAAATATGCAACTAAATTCAAAAACAAATCATTCTATCATAAAGATAACAACGGTAGATGTATACGGTAATAAGATAAAATACGACATTTATGCTTCGGAATTTGAACCAAGTCCTGTAGCATCGAAAACTTTAGAAATAGATTTATATTCTAAGATTAATACAGAAATTAATTATTTAGAATATGCTTATAGTCTATTAGAAGGAAAAGAATCAGATTATACGATATCTACAAGTCTTAATTGGAAATTGACAGATAAACCTGTTAGAATAATGATTCCTAATAAAGTATCTACAGATGCTATTTTAGAACAAAATGATTTAGGAAAACTACTTCAAAGTATTATTGAACTTAATAAAGAAGCAGAAACTAAATTTATATTCAAAGAGTACAACTTTGCAATAGCTTATTTTAATACAGTTTCAGAGGATGACCAAACTGTAATACAACCTTATTTAGACAGAGGAGATATAGTAATTCAAATTAAACCTTAATTATTATGGGATTAGTAGATAAAATAAGAAATACAAGAAAACATTACGCTCCTTTAATTTTACCTAATTATACTACAACAGAAATGTTAGCATTAACTAATATAGAAAGAGGAGCTGTAATTTTTAATACGGACATTCAGAATATTGTAACATTTAGAAAAGAAGGTTGGTGTTCTCCTGACGGTACCATTATAGGTAATGTAGTATTTTCAGAATATTTTACCGATGACGATTTACCAAGTAACGGTAATACTGACCCTACAACAGGTTGGGTGTTTGTTCAAGATACACGAGATAATCATTTCATTGTTACAAGTGAATGTGTAGTGCCATTAGACGGTAATTATTTATCTTTAGCATATGATACTGATGATTGTGTATTTAGAGCTGATGCTACTAATGTATTTCATATGTACCGTGATATAACTTTACCAGATAAAGATATAATAAAGATTTTTACATATTTAAACGGTATCGGTATTCAAGATTATGCTTATGGTACAATAACTCTAGCATCTACTGATACAAGTATTGCAATAGGTACGGAAGTAACAGGGACAGTATATATATTACCTACAGGATTACATCAATGGACTTTTCATGAAATAGATATTTCAGCTGCTAGGAATACTACTAAAAGATTAGTAATATCTTGGCGTTCTAAGAATGCGTATGATATCACTCCTGTATTTTCAATGGATAACCTTTTAATAATTTCGAACTAATGGAAACTTTAAATAAAGATAAAAGATGGACAGCATTTATAATGCTGATTGCTGCAATATTATTAGCAATAATATTGATTCCTATAGGACTAATTTATTCATTTCTTATAATGCCTTACTTCGTAAGGAAAAAAAAGAATATAGTTCAGTACCTTAAAGATTTGTTATATTCTATATATGTTGTAATAACAGATATTTGTTATAAGGTAGCATTATACTTAGATATTTTAGGAAATGTATTAATTGGTGACTTCATTGAACTATTTGTTACTAAAGAAAGAGATACTTTATTTGGTAATAGAGAACATACTATATCTCAAGCTTTAGGATATTTACAGGTTAACGGATTACTTACATCTTTCGGATGTAAATTTGTTAAACTTATAGATTCTATATTTGGTAAGGGCCACTGCAAAAATGCGTATCTAGGATGATTTTTAACGAACCTGAATTCATTACAGGAGTTACTAGTTTACTTCTGATAATCTTTCAGAGAGTATATTTGCATTGGAAAGTAAGTAGGTTTAAACTTACAGACCATGCTATATTCGAAGAAATGAGTAAGGCAATATACGATATAAATAAATGGAAAATAAAGAAAAATAGAGAGGTTTTCTCTCAAGCCTTGTTAATTAAATTAAGATGTTGGAGGCAAGAAACTTTTAAATTAGCTAATCAGTTGCAAAAAAAGAGTTATACTAAAAAGCAATTAGACACAATTATAACTCGATGGATTTACGAAACTGTTAACTTATATACTGAAAAGTGGAAAGAAGAGGGCATTCCGGAAATAGTTATTGATATTATAAATGAGACTAATGACGGTAAAATTCGTAACTTTGAAAATAGAGTTGAAGAAATAATATACGGAAGAATGTACCCTTTTAAAATGTTAAAGATTATTGCAATCTTTGACCATTTATTAACTCTATTAGCATATACCATAAACGATTTTAATAGGTTGGTATATCGCGATAAATATAACGGAAGATTTAAAGGCGTTACATATAAAGGTGTACCTATAAACGATGAAGAATATGAGATATGGTTAGCGAATAATTACGGAAATTAGTATATTTGTAGAAATCAAAAACTTAATTGTATGGATACCTCTACTGAATATAAATCTTTAATTAAAAAACAGATACAAGAAGAATTTAAAGATTTATCTTTTAATGAAGAAGAACATCGTTACTTTGTAGGCGAAGAAGAGTTCATACCAGTATCCTACAAACTAAAGAAGTTTTATAAGCCATTTGATAAAAACATTGCTAATTATGTAGCTAAAAGAGACAATACTACAGCAAAAGAAGTATTAAAAAAGTGGGATGAAATAGGAGCAACAGCAGCTAAAGAAGGTACAGAAGTACATGAATTTGCTGAAAATTATGCTCTTAGGAAAATTAAAAATATCGATTTAGATGATAAATTAGCAGGTAAGAAAATTGCTGCTATTTGTTATTTAGAAAAGATGTTTACCGTAGATGTGAAGCTGTTACCGGAACTTAGAATGTATCACAAATTATATAAGTTCGCTGGTACAGCTGATTTAGTATGGATAACAGATAAAGGTTTAGTAATCGATGACTACAAAACAAATACTGATTTATTTAAAGCTTATGGTTATTTACTAAAACCTTTTGCTAATTTAGAAAATAACAGTTTTAATAAGTACCAACTTCAATTATCGCATTATAAAATGATGATTGAGCAAATTACAGGAATTGAAGTTTATAAAACAAGAATAATTCACTTGAAACCTTACAGTTATAAGATATATGAAACTGAAGATTTCTCTGAAAAATTAAAAGAATATTATGAAAACAGGAGAACTTATACAAAGGGTCCAATCTCTTTATTCTAAAGGTGTAGAATCAGACGATAGCAGACTCACTAACAGACACATATATAATAAATTACTTACTGCCAGAGATAGCGTTATTTTTAAGAATAAGCAGTATAGTAATATGCATAACAAAGATTCTATTTATCAGATAGTAGACTGTGAAAATTTAGAACAAGCTAATTTATCTGATTGTTCCTGTTATGCTTTAAACGATTGTTATGTGTCTAAAACTAGTTGTGAATTGCCGGAAATAAAGTATTTTAACGGCGAATTATTAATTGCTAATGTAAGTAGTATAGACGGAGCAATTAGATTTAATAAGACTACTTTTGAGCAATTTAAATACATAGGCGGTAATAGATTCACAGCCAATAAACCTTGGTACTTCATCAAAAATAATTATCTCTATGTTTCTAATACTTATAAAATGAAACAAATTCGTATTAAAGCAGCGTTTACTAATCCTGTAAAAGCTTATTTATATGATTGTAAAAATGGTACTAATTGTAAAGACCTCTATGAAGCTGAGTTTCCGGTACCAGAGGAATTTATAGATGAGATTATTAGTTACGCTATTAACGAGTTAGTTACAACACTTTATAGAACTAGAGAAGATTTATCTAATGACAGTAAAGACAGTATAATTCAAAATTCGAAATAATGAGAATGACATTAAAAGATATATACGAAGAGTCTATTAGCAAGGATTATCCTAAAAGACGATTCTTAGATATAGCTTATGATTTTAATAAGTATATGGCTAACAGTTTACTAGAAGGAGAAGAGATAGTATTACCTTCTAGATTAGGTTCTTTATTTATAGCGGGTAGGAAAATTAAACCTCGGTTAGAAGATGGTAAAATCAAAGGTTTAGCACCTAACTGGAAAGCTACAAAAGAATTGTGGGAAAGAGACCCTAAAGCTAAAGAAGAAAAAAAACTCATATATTATTTTAATGAGCACAGTGACGGGTATAGATATAGGATAATATGGTCTCGTAGAAAATCTTGGTTCCGAAATAAATTCGTATATGAATTTAAATTAAGCAGAACAAATGCTCGTTTATTAAGTAAAATGATACAAGAAGGTAAAACATATAGAAAAAATGAAGACTTACACTAATATACATACGATATTTACTAAATTATATCGTGATTATAATTTAGTCAATTTAGACGAAGCTACAGTAGTAGAATGGGTAGCAGAAGCATTAAGTGCTATACACGCAGTACCTGATTTAGAGCAAGTAGTTAAATTCTTTGCTATTAAGAATTATCAAGTTAAGATTCCCTGTGATTTAGTTGAAATAAATCAAATCATAACATTAAGACACGGTCCTGATGTATGTAGAAATCTTACAGCTTTATGTTCAGAGAAACCGGAGTATTTTATTAGAAAAAGTACAGAAGAAAACACTTGTGAAGATACTGCTAATAAATCTTGTACTGATATAGTAATTCGATTTACGCCGGAAACTAAAAAAGTTTTAGGTATAGGAGATTATCGTACTGTTAGAAAATCTAGTTCTACGTTTGCTTCTATGTCAGATTGTTCTGATAATTATCAACATGGATGTGATTTAGAATACACAGTAATTAAAGGCGAAATATTAAGGTTTAACTTTACCGATGCCATTATAGCAATGTCATATATGATGTTACCTATAGACGATGAAGGTTATCCCTTAATTCCTAATGATTATTCGCATATCACAGCAGTTACAAAATATATTGTTTATAAGTATCTCGAAAAACAATATTACTTCTCTAACGATATTCCTATTAACAAATACCAATTTGCAAAGAAAGAATGGGAAGATTACTGTGGCCAAGCTGCTTCAGCGAGTATGATACCTTCAGGAGTGGATTCTATGGAGAATCTTGCTCAAATGTGGTTAAAGCCTATATACGGAAGAGATTATGAATCTCTCTTTACTGAACTGAAAAATACTACTAAACTTACATTCTGATGCAACAATATAGTGATAAATATACGTTTCCTTTATTAAAGTTAAATACAGATAGTAATCCTAAATTACAGCCTGAAAAAACTTATCGTTTTGCTAAAAACGCTGTGTTAAATGTAGACGGTTTATTACAAAATGAACCTTCTACTATTTTTAAAATAAATATAGAAGATTATCTTACTATAGGTCATATATATATTGGCGACAATGAAATTCTTCTATTCTTAGTAAAAAACGACGATTCTGACTCAGGAATAGGGATTTATAAGGAGGGTACATTTGAATGGTTAATACCGCCTACAGCTTCTTTGAATCTAAAGAAAAATAGCTTAGTTAATGCTACGTTTAGAAAGATAAGAGGATGTGAAAAAGTAGTTTATTTTACAGATAATATAAACAAACCCAGAAAAATAGATATTGATAAAATAAACGATTATTTTGATGATTCGGGTAATTTGATAGAAAAAAGGTTAACTTTAATTTCTGATTATACAATACCTACATTAACACCTGAAGTAAGAAACTTAGGAGGTAGTCTGGATTCCGGTTCCTATAATTTCGCGATACAATACTTAACAGAAGATATGGCAGGTTCCAACTGGATAACTATATCAGGAGTAGTTAATGTATATAAAGATAATGTAGAGAATAACCCTTATGAAATAACAGGTTCTTACAGTAACGATAAAAAAGATACTGTATTCGATTCTTTATTTTCCGATTTAAAAACTTCAAAAAGTATTCAATTAACCATTGATAATAAAGATAACGAATATTTCAGTTATTATAGAATAGCAGTAATTAGAGCGATAAATGCTACAGGAATGATAACTGATGTACTAGTTTCTCCTCCACACAGTATAAATCAAGATGTTGTTATTATAGACGGAACATGGAATGGATATTCTAAAGTAACTAAAGAAGAAATTTTCTTAGATAAACCGGATGTAGAAAGAGTAAAATTCATTAAACAACTAGATTCAAGATTAATATTAGCTAACGGAGAAGGTAAACAAGAAGATTGGTGCTCATTACAAAAATACGCTTCTAAAATAAAAGTTGATTATGTTACGGAAGCAGTAGATATAGAAAATACTAAAAGTGAAAATTCTTCTAAATCGGTTTTTGTTCCTAAAATGGGATTTGCAGCAGGTGAAGTTTATGCTTTTGGAATAGTATATGTATATGCAGACGGTACTAAAAGTCCTGTGTATCATATACCCGGTAGATGTTCAGATTGTACTACTTCTAATATGGATTATTATGTTGTAGAAGAAGGTACTTATGAACCTAGAGACTGTGCCGATAATAATTATTGGGGAGTAGATTTTGACGGAAATACATTAGAAGGTAAACATATTCGTCATCATAAATTTCCTGAGAAGTACCTTATTCCTACTTATACAAATAATAAATATAAAGAAACCGTTACATTAGTTAAAATTAATTGGACATCGCCAGAATCTTGGCCATCAACTTATACTTTAAAAGTTACTATTAATTACCATATAGGTAACAAAGACATTTATGTAGATAAAGCAATACCTATTACTGCTACAAGTTTAACTTGGTATACTTATACAGGTTTAGATATTCCTCAAGCTGATACAGTAACAATTCACGCATTAAAATTAGTTAAGACTGACGGAACAGAAGGAGATGCTACAAATATATCCGCAGAAATAAAATATCTTGGATTATCTAAAAACTCTATTGCAACAATCGTATATCCTAAATTTAGTAATATAGATAAACCTTCAGATGATGTAATTGGATTCTATATAGTAGTTGCTGAAAGAGATTCGGTTAATAGGAGGGTAGTTGACAGAGGTATTGCAAATCAGTTATCTTACCATAGTTCTTCCGGTAAAGCATTAGTTTATCACTTATGGCAACACAAATACTTAAATTCTACACCTACACGTAATACTTTTTGGTTAAAGAGTCCTAAAATAATGAATGATAATAACGATATTTCATTTTCTAAGGTTCAATACGAAGGAGTATTTAAAGGAGATGTGTTTACTCAAACTTTACTACAAGAAAATGCTTATCCGGGAAGTTCTTCCAAAGGTTATTTATTTGGATTAGTACCGGGAGATACTGATGGAATGGATTGGAAATTAATATATCGAGCTGCTCAATTAAGATATTTTATTCCGTATAATCTTTTAAGTACAACAGATATGACTACTAAAGGTTATTCTGCTAATGTATTAAAAAAGACTTATTTGAGTGCATGTAATAAAATGTATGGATTTATAACCGATGTTGATTTGGTCAATGCTACATTAGATTCTCCGGCAGTTGTAGTATATGCTGATATAGAATTGCCTTATGTAAATACTCCTATTTCTAATAAGGCAGAAGTAAATGTTGTTACTTTGATTAATGAAAATAACAATATTCATAATGAATTGGATTTCATTAAATACTACCATACTCATACTGATGTAAAAGATTTTAGCTCGACTTCTGTAGAAATAAAAGAGGGCGATGTCTTTTATTCGGTTTTTGATGTACAAGGAAGTACTTATTATAAAACAGATAAACCTAGAAGATTAGGAGAAACTATAAGTAACATTCTTGCTGCGTGGGTAGTTGTAGGTTTAGGTATTGCAGCCACTATATTAACAGGAGGAGCAGCGTTACCTGTTGCAATAGCTGTAGTAGCAGAAATGTTAACTTTCGTTGGTATCGTAAGTACTCAAGTAATGAGTGAAGTGATAAAGGATTTAACTGAAGGAGAACTATTAGAAGCTTTAGACACGGAGGAATTCAAAGGAGAAACAGGAGATGTAATAGACGATACTATTTATAGTATGGGAGAGTATGCTACCGGTATTATTCTTGATTCGGAAATCAATGCTGATTTAAGATTAAGAACTACTAACGGTGCTATGGGAGCCAATTATAGTAACGGTATTAGTAGTTTAAAAGAGTTTTATAAAAGTAAATATTTATTTACTGACGATGCTAGAGAAGATGATATAGGAGTATCTTTAAGATTTATTCCTACTCCCGATGTGTTCAAAGCAAATTTAGATTATTCTCGTTTACCAAGAGAAAAGGTATATTTCTCTATTCCCAAAACTTACGATTGTAATTCTAAATGTCTAGAGAAATGGAGTAATCGTATATTATGGTCAGAAAGAAGTTTTTCAGAAGATAAGGCTGATACTTATAGAACATTCTTACCTAATAACTATCGCGACTTAACATCGGAATATGGTAATATAACAGCTATAGAAATATTAGGAGAGAAACTATATGTCTTTACAGATAGAATGTTATTCGTATATCCTCCTAATTATCAAGAAAGGATTAACGATGATTTTGTTACTTTTATAGGAACAGGAGAATTCTTAGGTCAAGGTCCTCAAAGATTGATAGATGATTCTATAGGAGGAGTAGGAACCAGATTCTCCAGAAGTGTTACTAAGTCTAATAATTCAATCTTATTTGTCGACGATATTAATCATAAGATATATTTAATAAGCAGTAGTGGATTAAAAGACTTATGTCAAGGAGTATATGGTAAAATTAAAGATTTTACTACACTTACTACAAATGAATACTTGGAGCAATTACATTTAAGTGAGTATAATGGTTTTATTAGTGTATTCGATGAACTAAATAACCGTTTTATAATAACTAAACAAGATAGATTTGAACACGATAATCAAACTGTAAACTTAGCCGAAACATTATCTTTCTCTTTAAATGTTATGGCTTGGGTATCTAATCATTCTTATTTTCCAAGTAGATATTGTAGAACAGATAACGGAGTAATATCAGTAGATGGTTCCTTAGATAATATTAATACCAGTAGAATTTATTCTCATGAGAATACTACCTCTTATGGTAGTTATTATGATAATACAGAAGATTTTGTTATTGACCTTGCAATTCCTACAAATTTGTTAAATCAATTTTTTAATGAGTTCATAAGAGTAAAAGTAGAAGCTTCTGAATATAATTCTACTAACAAAGATTTTAATCCTCTAAGAAATGTATTCTTTACAAGCGTACTATTTTATAATGATAGACAAATATCCGGCTTAAAATCTTTAGAAGTTAAAGAAGAAAATGAAACATATTTATTGAATCAAATAAGCAACAATTATACAAGAGTATTAGTAGATAAAAACAATGGTGTGTTTTCTGTTAACGATATAAGAGATTACAGAACCGATTATACAGAGCCAATTTTTATAAAAGATAAATTATACTTATATTTGCAAGGGTACTGGTATAACGACAAGGTTATTAATCCTTTAAGCTTAGACTTAAACAAACCTTGGAATAATCTTGAACCTTTTAAAGATAATTATTTAGGCATACGTCTAATATATAATAACAACGATTCTAATATTAGGTTTAAAGTATTAGGAATCAGTACAGTTACTAATTTTGTAAATTCTTAAATTATGGACTTAAACAACGATATTGTAGGATACGGAGGTTCTTTTGGACTAGGTTTATTAGAAACAATGCTTTCTAACTCCGTAGCTCAATTAGGTGATACTAATAAACGTTTACCTAATGTTGACCCTTTTGCTTCTCCTTATAAAGAACAAAAATCTATAGGGGAACAATTAATTGATAAACTGTTCGCAGGAGGAGGTATCATAGGAGATATACCTGTAGAAGTCGAAGGAGGTGAAGTTATAGATGACGGTACCGGAATAACTAAAGTTAAAGGTAAAAAACACGAACAAGGTGGTGTAGATGCTAATTTGCCAGGAGGTACTAAAGTATATTCCGATAGAATAGAAATTGACGGTAAAACAATGGCTGAAAGAAAAGAGCAACGCGAAAAAGTACTCAATAAATTAGAAAAGAAAGCTAACTCGGATATTTCAGACCCTATTGCTAAAAACACATTAGACAGAACCAAAGATGTTTTTTCCTTACAAGAATATTATGATATGTCATTTCAGAAGATGGTTGCTCAAGCAGTTAATAAAAAAACCGCTACTAAACCTAAATTAGCTTATGGTGCAGATATTCCTCCTAACGGAGACTTCTCTAATGTAACTTGGCAGTTTGAAGACAATATCAAATTGCCTGCTAATTATTATAACGGTAAAAACTGGAACCTTGATAACTTAGCAGCTTTAGAATTAGATGCTGATAATGTTTATAGAAATAATCCCGATAAGTGGAACGATTTTGTTAAGTTTTATACTTCAAAGTACGGAGATACATTTAGTTCTACAGATGAAGCTAATACTTATTTACATGAGAAATTAGCTGACCAATATGTTGGTAAAGTACATAAAACTTATGCAGAATACCTTAACAGCGAAGATGAACGTAGAGTATACGAAGATTCTCAAAATGTACCCGGAGAAAATCTTGATAACATTCAAGGAAGAGTAGGAAACTATAATAATGGTTCCTCCATAGATGCATTATTAAACGGTAATAATGCAGATAATAGTAGTAGTGGTACAGGAACTGGAACAGGAACAGGTATTGATTCCAACAGAGATTCTGCGTATACTAGTACTATAGGTAACGTAATAGGTATGAGTTCTACTATATTTGGAGGATTAGCTCCTGCTAGTACTACTTTAGCTAATAGAATGGGAGACAGAGAAAATACGAGCTTCTTTAAACAATATGGGAATAACTCATTGGAAACAAATAGACAAGCTCAAGCAATTGCTAAACAAATTGCCAAAGAGTATACAAAAGATATTGACTTAAGTTCATCAGGTGCTTATGACAGAAATAGAATGAGTGCCAGAACAATAAATGTTCAGCGTGCTTTAGATACTGTTACTCATATGCAGGACTTAAAGGCTAGGGAGAATATAAGTAAATCTCTAATAGAAACATTAATGGGATTAGAAAATCAACGTTCTAATATTCAGTTGAATCAAGACCAAGTTAGAATGACTGCTGAGGAAAGAGCTGATTTGGAAAACAGACAAGACAGAGACGCTTTCTACACTAACTTAGGTCAAGATTTTATGTCAGCTAGTTTAGTTGGACAAAAGGCTGGTAAAGATATAAATCAAGATATATATAACAGATTATTTATGAATCTGTTACCTTCTATGACTGTTAATAATATCGGTATAGGAATGAATTCTGACGCATCTGACGTATATTTCTACGATAGTAAAGGTCATACTAAATCTACATCAGGAAGATAATCATGGGAAGATTTTATAAAACTTCTAGTCCTAAGCTAATCGATTATTCTTTTAAGTTACCCGAAGAATTAATGATTAAGACTGTTCAGTTTCAAGATAGAATGATTACTGCTGAACAGCAGAGCTTAGATAACTATTTAAAAAGTCTAAGAGGACAAGGTTTGGGTTCAGAAGATGAATCCAGATTAAAAGAAATATTTAGCGGATTTAAAGGTAACATAGATGATGTTACTAATAATTTAAATGAAAATGTCCTGGAATGGCGTCAAATGATGCCTAAGATTCAAAAGCTAGGTAAAGACATCTACTATGAATCTACAGAGGGAGAATGGGCTGCTATTCAAGGAAATTTTAATGCTTATCAACAATGGTCAAAAGATATTGATGAATTGAGCAAAAAGAATCCTGATAAATTTAGACCTCAAGATATTCAGAAATTAAAACAATATGCTTATGTAACTTGGGAAGGAACTAATTACGATAAGGAAAGCGGTAAATATAAAGGTTTCTCAGGTATGGCTCCTGCTGAGTATACTGACTTAACTCAATATGTTAATGAACTGGGTAAAGGGTGGCAATCAGATGCCGGTAAAACTTATAGAGTAGATAAACAAGGTAACTACTGGGTTAAATCTCAGTCTGGTTGGGAAGCTGTTGATGAAAAAGAAGTGTATGACGCGATGATGAATTCTTTAGCTAATAACTCTAAAGTTAGAGATTATTATCAACAGAGATTTATAGTAGATACTAAGCTTGGTTATCTTAATGAATCACAGATTGACCAGATGGCTAGTAACATTCCCGGATTAGAAAATGCTGACCCGTTTACTAAGTACTTTGTTTCTACAATAAATAGTGCTGCTACTTTTGCTGCTAAGAAATACGGCTTTGTTAAAAAAGAAAGCGGAATAACAGGAGTTACTGCTGACAAGTTTGCTTTGGAAGATTCTAGATATGAACATCAGCGTCAACTTAAAGAAATGGAAATGGGTATAAGTAAAGTCATATTCGGCACTACTCAAACAGTACAAGTACTTGACCCAAAAGAATTCAATCATGAGACTGTTGCTAAACAGATTTCAGAGATAAATACTAATGTAAAAACTACAACTAAAGAGATTGCTACTTTGCAAAGTGAACTTGATAAGTTGGACCCTAATTCTCAAGAAGCTGTTGCTAAACAGGTACAGATAAAAGAATTAGAAGCTCAATTAGTAGGTTACAATGATAAACTTCAACGTTTAACTAACTTCGAACAAAGTTCTGATAATTACTCAGACCAACAATTATTAAAGAAAGGTTGGTCAAAACAAAATGTTGAATTCTATAATCTATTAAATGAAAAATTAAGAGAGCAAGGAGTAACATTAGACAAAGCTATAGAAGATGCAAATAGTAGTTATCAAGCTTATACTCTTACTGTAGGTGGTTCAGACCCGTTTGTATCTTATGATAAATTCAAAAAAAGAATGGAAAAGAAAGGTTATTCCGAAAGTATGATACAGACTTTGTATCAAATGAAGAGTAATGGTAGTTTAAAACAATATTCCAAATTAGACGATGATAAGAAAACCTTTAAGAATGATTGGTACTCTACTAATTCGGACAAGAACGCATTCTCTTATAATGCTCTAGATGTCACTCAACCTTTGACTACTGACCCGACAGGAGTGAATTTATTGAGAACTACTTTGTTTGATGATTCTAATATTTACACTAATGATAATTTGTTTGCAGAATCGGAAGGCGACTATACTACAGGTGGTAAAAATACTAAAGGTTTAAATAGGTTTGTAACTAAAAAATCTGTTCGATTCAAAGAAATAGAACAAATGACAGGAAAACCTATTGAAAGTTTTATAACTGATATTAAAGCAACTCCCGGTAAATCAGGTACAAGATATTGGGTTCAATTTGATACTAAAGCACTAAGAGAAGCCGGAGTTAAATTAAAAACTCAAGAAGGTGAACCCGGAGTAATATCATTTGTAGCTCCTGATGAATCTGAAAACGGAAAACGCTTAGGTGCTTATCTAAGTGAAAATGCTCGTACTTATACTCAATCAGATGCTTTTACCGCTAATGCTTTTGTTGGAGGATTACCCAAAGCTGCTTATCATATAGAAACATCAATTATAGACCTTATGAATAATGATGTTACTGCTAACTCAGAATCTCCTCTTAGTACAACAACTTATAGAATGAATGCTCAAGGGTATGATATAAAAGTAGATATTGTACCTGTTCCTACAGTTACCGGAACCAAATATAGTGCAGCTATCTATGCTAAAACAGAAGATGGTTATGTTCCTGTAACAATGACTGATGAAAATAATCAAACTTCTACATACGGATTATATCCTACTGTAGGACTATTAGCTATGGATTTAGCTAAGTTACAATACGGAGAGGATATTGATTTAAGCGAAACTATACCTCCTGTAAAACAATCTGTAATTCCTTGGTATATGAGAAGCGGTAATAAAGTTAAACAACGTCAATCTTCTTCTTATAGTGTAGGACAAAGAACTTCAACTAGATAATTAAAACTTACTCTAATGCCATATAAAATTAATTTACCTGGACCAGGTGATAAAAAGCCTAGTAACACTAAAAAAGTTACATACATAAATGCTGACTTAGTTAATCCATTAACCGGTCAAGCTAGAAAAGAAAAAATTAATATAGGGATTTACAGACCTGTACATTCTTTTTCTAAAGATATGTATTATCTCGGTAGAGTAAATCAGTTTATCCCCGACAAAGATATAGTAGCCCAATATGCTTATAACCAGAGTAACTGGGAAAGAGCAGGTGCTTCTCTTTGGAATTTTGCTTTACAAACAGCAGGAGCTTTTGTGTCTAGTGCAGGTGCAACATTAGATTTATCTAGTGGACTAAAAGCCGCGGGTATAGTAAAAGGCTCTATGGATAACGGCTTTACAAGATTATCAGATGAAATATTGTCTCATCAAGCTGAGATATATGAAAGGAATCCTGGTAAATTTGACCCTTCAGACCCAGCAGCTTGGTTTAATTGGTTTGCTAGTTCAGGTACCAGTTTGGGAATGATGTTAGAAACTGTTGCTGAAACAGCTTTACTTGCAGCTTTAACAGGTGGCACAGGAGGTATTGAAGAAATAGCTAACATTGGTAAGAAATCAAAAAACTTATTTGAATTTGCTAAGACTGCAAGTAAAAGTAAAAAAATTAAAAATTATGCGACTGTTGTAGGTTCTTATCAAAGATATAAAGAGAGTATTCAAGAAAGTAAACAAAGTTATGACCAAGTTTATCAAGCATTTTTAGATAATGGATATAGCAAAGAAGAAGCCTCTGCTATAGCTTCTAGAGCAGCTAGTCAAACTTTTGGTTTAAATATGGCATTATTACCGTTGGATATAGCAGCTACAAGAGCTATGTTTGTTAATCCTGTAGCAGGGAGCACAGAAGGAATTGTAGAGAAATTTATCTCCAGCATGGGAAGTAAAGTCGGTAGAATGGCTGCTAAAGGAGGAATACAAATATTATCCGAAGGTACTGAAGAATTTGCCCAAAATGTATTTCAGAATTTCTCAATGTTAGACGCTGAAACCAGTAGCGGATTAGTTCTTAAAGATTCTCGCGGTAATTTCTTATCCGGAGAGTTAACTAATGCAGATAACTGGAATGCTTTTGCAGCTGGTGCAATGGGAGGTTTATTAATGGACGCTAGCTCTTCATTATTAAGAAAGCCTACTGAGATTAGAAATAAAAAATATTTTGATGATAAATACAGTACTTTTAAAAATAAAATAAACGCTACAAGAACTGTTCTCATAGACGAAATAAGACAAGCTCAAGAAAGAGGAGATACTCAATCTGCTAAAACTTATAGACGTCAATTAAATATCCTTACTGCTGTTAACGGATTACACTTACAAGAGATGTCTGATAATCAAGTTCAGAGCTTCGAGAGCTATAAAGAAATGGTGACTACTATAATTAACGGCCTTCAAAACAAAGATAAAGATATTTACGAAGACCTTAATATTAGAAGTGATACCGAAGCTAAAGCAGCCTTAGATGAGTTTAATACTTATTTAAAGGACTTGGATAAGTTAAGTGAAAGTTACGAAACACATAGAGATAAAGTAGATAAAAATAGTCTTACTAATGTTGTTTACTATGATTTCTTAAGAAAGGAATATGGTAAACAAGATGAAGAACTTGGTAACGTTATAGAAGAACAATATACTCAATTTACTACTAATCCCGAGGAATTAGAACTATTACGTTTACATTCTAAAGCAGCAGCTCTGGATGTAATGATAGATAAACTTAAATCAGAGTTAAAAACTTCTATAAATAAAAATTCAAAAGTAAACGAAAAAGAAACTAATAAACAGATAAATAAATTATTAGACGAAGAAGATTTTGAACAACTTTCAAAAACTACTACCAAAGAGTTAAACATAGATGAGCTTAAAGGTAAAGTTAAAAAGTTAAAGTACTTCAAGGAAAAAAGGAAAGAGTTAGAAACTACTTTTGATGAAGTAAGTAAAAATGAGAATTTAAATGAAGTTTACAACAACTTAAAAAAGAAGGTAGACTATGATAATGATGCAAAACTTTCCTTAATTAAAAATCATTTTGATAAATATAATCTTGAATTTAATAAAGACGAAAGTAATCGTCTGTATAACAAATGGGTAGACCCTAGACATCAAGAAAAAGTAATAGATGATATTGTTGAGGGAATGAAAAACAATAAGGACCTCAATAAAGACGAACCTGATTTAGTAGAACAGAAAGGTCAAGATAAAGAACCTACAAAAGAACAAGTTGTTAAAGAAGGAACATCGAAAACCGTTATAAAGACCAATTCCTTTTTTGTTAATCCTGCTAAATCTTATCATGAGATAGAACGAGAAAGTTTACATTTATTTCAAGCTGTAGATGCTATTCTTAATACTAAAGAGTTTTTAGTTGAATCGGAAAACTATACTAAGAAACAATTAGAAGAAAAATTAAAAGAGTCTAAAACAAAACTACAAAAGAACATACGTCTTTTACAGAATAAAAAAGAACATCTATCAAAAGTAAATAAGAAAAAATATCGTAAGAAAATCGCCTATTACAAAGAACAAATAAGAATTCTTAATGAATTAAAAGAAGACAACATTGCTTTACAAAATAGATTAAAGAAAACAGATAGCATCCTAGAAGCTCTTAAGATAAAAGATGAACATTTAGAAAAATTAAAAGAGGCTAAAGAAAAAGCCGAAGCTGCCAGGAATAAAATAAATAAAAAGGAACCTGTTAAAGAGGAATCAAAAGATGAAACTAAGGAAGAACTAACTAAAACTCAGGAAGCAATAAAAGAGTTAGGAAAGAGAGTTCAACCTGAAACTACAGAAGAAGCAGCATCAGATACGGAAGTCAAAGATTTAGATAAAAAAGACGATGTTGTAGATGAAGTAATAGATGAAGATGCTTTAGGAGATGGTTTGGTATTTGAACCCAAAAGTTTAGAAAGGGAATTGACAGAAGAGGACAAAGCCTTATTAATTAATCTAATAGGTAAAGAAATTCAGTTTTTAGAAAAAGAACTAGGAAGAAAACCTACATTTGAAGATTACCTTAATAAGGTAAAAGAAATTAATGATGTAGAACAAATTGATAAAAACTTTCCTTTGTATGTAATAGGATGGGAAGGTAACGGTATGCCTAAAGAAGATTATTATAAAATATATAATTCTGTTTTTGACCCGTTTAAAGAAACACAAAGTAAAATTTCAGAATTAAGTGCTCTTTATAGTGGCGAAGAAGAAGCTAAAGTTATTGAAGAAAATCAAGAAGATATAGACACTTCTCCTGTAACAGAACCTGATGAGCGAAAAGTAGAAGGTATTAAAACAGTAACAGAATCTATGAAAGCAGCATTTCAATTTATAGATAGAAATGGACAGATTATAGATAATACTGATATAGATTCTGAAAAGTGTGTAGATTATGATTACATGAAACCCGGTAGAGAATTTAAAGTGAAGATTGCCGAGGACTATGAGAATGTAATGATAAGTGTCTATAACGATGATGGCACCAAACAAATAATGACATTCGGAGAATATGTTGGTAAAAATAGATTAAGACCTTCAGATGAAGATTATATCAATAATATACCTCTTGTAGCAGTAGACCCTGATACAGGAGAACAAATATTCTTTATCCATTCTACTTCATGGTATAACCCTAAGAACATAGGACATGAAGGTAATCCCGAAGAAACAAGAACGCTAATTAATAATATGCGTAAAAAGACTTATTTATTTAGAAAGTATACTCTTGATAAATTAAATAAGAATCAAGACCATATTATTAAGATAACAAACGTAGGAGGTAGTTCTGTATACTCTGTAGATGAAGACATGTTAGGTGCCTTATCTGAGTATGCTCCTCATACACAAGTTAGTTATTATATAAACGGTGATATTTTACTGAATGGTAAAAAATATACCTTGACAGATAATATAACTACGTTCGAAGATGATAGAATTGTAATTCAAAATACATCAGGCAAGAGTATTCCTAATGGCTCTAACGTTGAATTACGCTTTATAGGGTACGAATACAAAAATGGAAAAGAGTACAAATTATATCGCCTGTTTAAAGTAATCAGGCCTAATGTACTTATGGATACCGGAATTATAGATTCTGTACAAAACGCTATCAAGATATATCTTACTAATAAGAATAATATCCATAGTGAGATTATAAAACAACTTATGCCCTATGTAGGAGATATTAGTGTAACTACCGGGCTTATAAATTATATCCGTTCTCTTACTCATGCTTATATAGAGACTATAGGTGAAGGAGTAGATTTTAATGCTAGGGTAAAAGAGGTAGTAGGTAATATTAAACAATCTATGAGAAGAGGTGAGGGATATAATAAAGATTTACCTATCATAGTAATATTAGGAGGTAATGTAGTTTTAGCTTCTTCTCAGTCAGAAGAAATAATTGTTCTAAATAAAAGAACTAAAGATAATCATATAATGAGCTCCGTAGACAGGTTCTTTAATAAGTACGGAACTTCTTTACGTGTTACTACTAATGCAAGAGCATTACAAGAATATAGTAATAAGAAGTTTTCATTTATTGATGCTACCGGAGGTTATAGTGTAAATGATAAATACACGTTACAAGATATACTAAAGAACAACTTCTTTACTAATATTAAATCGTTTAATATTGGTACTAAGAATAGTCCTAAGTATATAACCAGAACTCAACCGCGAATTGAATTTAATAGCACTGACCAAGATAATCTCGATAAACGTTTTGATAAAATACCTTTAGGTAAAAAGATAAAAGATAAAACTTCTAATTTAACTTCTAAATTAAAGAAAAAGGAAGAAGTAAAGTCAGAAGAAGAAATTAATACGGAGTACGAAAATAAAAAAGCTAAGGATGAACTAAAAGATATTAGTGCTAATACCGATACCACTAATGATACTACTCCTGTAGAAGATGACGAAGAGCTACTAAATATTTTAGAACAAGCTAATTCTATAGAAACTAGTGTAACAGAAGTAAAATTATCCGATGATATAGACGAAGACTTAGAAAATATTTTGAATGAAATAGAAGATAACAAAAATGAAATTTCCTTCAGAGAACCTAGATTTATTGATGAAGATGAATTTGAGAAGATTAGACAAAGTTACAACGAGATAGAAGGCTTAACAACTATAGAGTTACATACTGTAGTTACTTATATGTATAACTCATTCTTAAGAGAATTTGACAAAGGACAATATATATCTAAGAAAGATATAATGTCTAAATTAACTGATGATTTTGAAAAACTATTAGAACCGTCTATAGAGTCGATAAATAATACGATTAATAATTCTATTTCCGTACTTAAAAGACATAAGGATAATTTAACTACAACTCAAAAAGAGAAAATATTAACCCTTGTTAAAGTTAAACAACAAGAACTAGCTAAACTTGAGACTATTATTAAAAACAAAAATAAGATAGCTAAGTTAGCTTATAAAGAAGTTAAATTACGTACAGGTATCGTAGAGAAGAAAATTGATGAAAATGCTACAATTCTTGAAATATCTGAAGATTTAACAGATGATGAACGTAGAAATGATGAGGATTCTTTAGACCAAGAAGATATTGAAGGTAGAACTAAAGAACTAGGCAAGAGTGTATTAGAAGAAAACGGTAAAGAACGTTTACCTTATAAGTTACGCCGTTTCTTTTCAGGTCTAAAACAATTGGATAAAACAGGTCAGCAGGTAAAAGGAGCTTTTGAACTTCCTTTATTCCATGACTTCGATTATATATATGATAAAGTAGCTGAGATTATTTTAGCTTATGGCGATGTAGCTCCTACTTATGAAGAAATGAAAGCCAGATTACTTTCTGCAAAAGCAGCCCATCCTTGGGTGGAAGAATTGGTAAAAAGATTAGACAACACTGATGAACAGACTAAGATTCAATTCGTAGTAAACTTTGCCAAACATTTTATTAATATGAAGAGTCCTATGTTTGGTAAAGATTTTAAAAGAAATACCTACAACTTAATGTTATTTGATACTAATAGTAATAGTGTCAAGCGTCGTATTTTAAATGACTGGGACCAGAGCTTTTTATTATCTGATTTATTTAGATACACAGAAGGTAAATTCTACATTAACGAAGATAAACTTAAAGAAGCTATTAAACAATTCGAGGATATGTTACCTCCTGAGGACTACGGTAATGTAGAAGTAGATGTTTCTCTGTACAAAGAGATGTTGATTATGGCTCGCGGAAAAGGAGGTAAATTATACGGAGATAAATTAAAACCATTTAAAGATATAATTGATAAACTAAAACCCGGTTCTAAAGCTTCTGTTACTTTACGTAATTCTACTAAGAAATTTAGAATAGTTATAACTAAGGACGATAAAGGTAATATTACTTATACAGGGCAAACCAATGTAAAGGGAGAAATTAGTATTCAGAAAGTTAAAGCTGCTTTCGAAAATATAGGAGTACATTTATCTACGGATACATTAGAAGAACTTAATGACAAAGGCTTAAAAATTTTCTATAATAATAAAGTGAAGTTCATTAAACTAAAAGGTTTATTAAATCCCAATGGAAATATTTCACCTTTAGGAAAAATTATTTCTTTGTTGTACAATTTAGAAGATAATATAGAGAGTTATAAAAAGGGTAAATCTGCTGAGAGTTTACCTCTATTAAGTGCAATTATGAGTACTTATGGATTAAAGCTAGCAGCTATAGAATCTAAGTATTCTAATCAGGTTAGCTCTACTAGTATTAATGACGGTAAAAAGAATATTTACCTTATCAATTTACCTAATTATACTAGCGATATGGCTTATAAGATTAAGAACGATGAAGATTATAGACAAAAGCTGTTAAACCTTAGTTTAACATCTGAAAATCTAATTTTAAGAAAACTTCAAGAAGATGATAAATTTAAAGAAGGATTTGCATTATCTCATATCGCATTAGATGCTTTGAAAGAACTAGGGAAGAAAACCAGAGGTAGTAATAAAATTACGGACCAATCTCCTACTGATTATGACTTAATAGCAATGGTACTTTTACAAGATTTAAAAAGTGCCAGAACTATGACAGGAATATATCATGGAGTAGAACTAAGACATATAAGAACCATGTTTCCTACTTTCTCTGATAAAACTCAGCAGTTAATATTAGATAATGTAGGTTTTAAAATTACATATAATCATTTTGAATTCAGAGAAGGTAACATCGATAAAATAAACAAATCTCTGTTAACAGCACTCTATTATCAAACAGTAAGACCTGAAATTAAACGTATCCATAAGAATATAAAATCTGAAGTAGAAACAGGAATTAAAGGCTATGATACCTTTTCTAAACTATTTACTATTTTACCGGGACTAAATAAGTTTCGTAAAGGAGGACAAAGTTTCCAAGAGTTAATGTTACAATATGATAATATAGAAGATTTCGAAAGGAACCATATTAGTGATATTCTAGCAGAAATAGAAAGACTATTTGTAAATAAGATAAATGATAAATTCTCTGAATTTGTTCAAAATGGTTTCTTCAATATAAATGAAGACGGAGAATTTAAGATTAATTATATGGACCAGAATTTTCTTAAGGAGTTAGATATAAATGACGAAAGAGAATTGGCTTATGTAGCTACTGCCGATTACGTAATTAATACATTTGTGGGTTTAACAAACATTAATCAAATATTTGCCGGAGATTTGGCTTATTATGGTAAAGATAAAGATGTTGATTCAAAAAACTTTGAAGTAGATAAGAATAATGAACCTATACCATATAGAGTTAAAAACCCTGATATATACGATGATTTGTTTAATAATATTAATGTAAATGCTTCTAAGCGTATGGCAATGTTAATTGCTCCCGGTTTAAAAGCGTATGAGTCCAACAAAGAAAAATACTTACAGATAATGCTACAAGATGCAGAAACCAATGCTGCTAACTTGGAGTACTTAATAGAATTACACTATGGAGTTAAGGAGGCAAGAAAAGCTGCTAAAGAAATAGAAAATCTAAAAATTATAGATACTCATTTATCTAATGTAGAGTTAAATACTGAAGTATTATCAGAAGAAGAAATTACAGAGCTTAAATCTCAAAAGGATAAAATACTAAAGAATTTAAAAAGGTATAATGTTATTAGTGATTTCTTAGAAATAGAAAGTACTGATGCTCAAGAGTTCACTACTTTATCAGAACATATTAATGTATTGTATAGATATGGTAAGTTGACAGAGAAACAGTACACGGATATAAAAGGAAAAATAAAGAAACAAAGACAATTTGAAAAACAAAATAAGCCTATACCGGATGAATATTTGTTAACTAAAGATGATTTAGACGTAGTATTACAACCTCTTAAACCGGTATACGGTGGTTCTATGTTAGACGAAGACAACGATACTAATCATGTGATTTATATCAAATCTTCTTCTATACCACTGATACCTCAAGTAACAGCGGGTAAAGAGATAGATAAGTTACGTAGAGCAATGGAAGAACTTGAAGAAAGCGAAATAGAAAAAGGTAGTCACAGAACTGTTAGAGCTTCTTTCCAGACAGCTAATAAAGTAGGAGCTTTAAAGAAAGCTCTCAAGATATTTACTCCTGACGGAAGAATTAAAAATCTAACTAGTACTCATTTAGCTAATCATAGTATAGAGCTTAATAGAGAATACTTCAAGATACAACAAGAAATACCTTATAAAGCAGGTAAACATAAACCTAATATGGTTACTCTCGGTACCCAAATGATGAAAGAATTGTTTGGTAACGATATGATTAACAAAGAATTTGAATATAACGGTAATAAAGTTACCGGCGAAGCTCTTGCTATATATTACAACACTTTATTTGCTAAACGCATTGATTTAAATGAGAAGTTGTTATTAGACAAATTAGGACTAAAGAATTTATCTGACCATAAACAATTAGCTTATAAGTTAAAATCTTTGCTTATCGAAGAAGCAGAAAGTAGAGGAATGTATACCAAAGACCTTGAACAATTAAAAATTAAAATTGTAAATGGTAAACCTATATTCGACGTTCCTTTATGGTTATTACCTCAGGCAGAAAAATTAGAAAGTGTTGCTATTTCTTTAATACGTAATGCCATTATAAAATTAAAGATGCCGGGTTATTCTTATGTAGCTAGTACAGCCGAAGGTTGGAGTTTAACTAATGAAGAAAATTATCGCGATGATATTATCTACACTAAATATTATGACAAAGAAAAAGGATTACAGGTAACTCATAAAGAAGGAAATAAACTTAAGAAGGTTCAAGTATTTGTACCTTCAAGGTTTAAAGATAAAGAAGGTAATTTAGTAGATATTTTTGGTGAAAAAAATAAAGGTAAATATTGGGAGTATGAAAACGGTAGAAAAGTTCTAATAGAAGGAATGATAGACGATGAACTTCTTAGTATGATAACTTTCCGTATTCCTACTTCATCACACGTATCTATGTCTGATGTAGAGATAGCAGGTTTTATACCTGAGATACAGGGAGATATAATAGTTGTTCCTAATACAATATTGCCTCAGAAAGGATTAGACTTTGACGTAGATAAAGAATTTGCTTATTTCTATTGGCACGAGTTAGATGAAGAAGGGAGAATTAAAAAAGTAGGTAAAGGAGAGAATTTAGAGAAATTAGAAGATAAAATTAAAAGTTTAGAAAAACAAAGAGTTAAATACAAAAAGAAAAAAGAAAAAGATAAAGTAAAAGAAATAGAGGAGAAACTAGAAGAAGCAAAAGATTTATATAGTAAAACTATAGATAATGAAATAATCAAAGTACATCATTCGGTATTATCTTCTCCCGATAACGAGGTACAGGATAAAATAAATAAAGTACTATCAATTGAATTTGCTAAAGAACAAGCAAGTTTATTAGAGAAGTTAAATAAAGACAGCTCTAAAACTTATTTAGGCTTCGCGGATATAGATTATCAAAGGGACACTATGCAGAGAGGTAGCTCTGGTAAAATGGCTATTGGAGTATACGCTCAAGCAGTAACTTTCTTGTCTTTAACACAGCAGGCTAACAAGATAACTATTAAGGAGTTAAAAGAAAAACCTATTGTATTTCTAGGTGAAGACTTTGAAGGAGGTAGAGTAAGAATAGTATCTAATGGTAAAATAGGTAATCAAAGAACTTTAGATGGTAATAGGACTATTGCTGAGGTATTAGATGAAAGAGTTAATACCGGTACCGATGATATGAAGGTTCAAATATTAGGTCGTGTTAATGTAAATAAATACACTATCTCTGTAGATTCTTTAATGGCGCTATTGGGTTATGACCAAGCCTTAGTAGGAAATGAAATCATTTCTATTCCTTATTTCTTTTTGTCACAGCCTATAATTAAGAAGTATGTAGAAGAGATGATGAACCTTGATTCTAATACTAATACTGAATACGGCGATAAACATGCAATAGCTTATTCTAATGCTATGAAGAACTTAAATCTTTCACCTGAAGAATATCAAGCTTTAAATGATAATTCTAATGCTTTTACTTTTTCAGTAAAAGATTTATATGACAATATAGGAACATCTAAAGACAGATTATTTCAAGCTAGAATATTGAGAGCTTTTAATTTCTTAAAAGGGATAGCTGATGAAGAAGTTAGGCCTTTGACTAAGTTATTTGGTATAAATAATAAGTTTAAAGGTTCTATGGAAGATATAATCGATTTAAGTAACACTCTAGATAATGTATCAGGCAAAGGATTTGATAACTTATTCACTAACTTTACAAAATTCGAAGATGTTAATCTGGAAGCTTTTGGATTAGAACATTATTCGCGTGTTGCTAATCCTGTAGCTTATATGATAGGAAAATCTTTAGGATTGAATGAGTCGTTGTTTAGCGAGTTCTTTATACAGTATCAACAAGAATTTAACATGTTATATGAAGAAATAAGTAGTTATACGGATACTAGTACTAGTGCTCAAGGGAAACAATTAAAAAAAGATATTCTAAAAGAACTGAAACGGTTCATATATTCTTCTTCCAAAATAGGATTAACCAAAGGAGATGTAGCTGTTCAAAGAGCTAAATTAGATATTGATACAGATACTAATATGTCTTTAGCCAGGTACCTTTACGAATTAAAAATTCAAAAACATCAAATTTTTGATAACCCACTTTTGTCAAGATTAACTTTTGATATTAACAGAGACGGAACACCTAGTTTAATTAAATTTATTAACGCTAACAATAGCTTACTATATGAAGATGTTCTATATACAGCTTTAGATGAGTTAATCGAAGCTAATTTAGAATTACCTTCTTATAACTACAATAATTCTTCTTATAAAGAGATTTCTTCAGAAGAATTTGAAAAAGAGTTAATAGAAGGTAAAACTACTATACTATCTAAAAATCCTATAGATGCTTTTGGTAACGAAAAAATTGTAAAATTTAGTTATGGAAGAAAAAAATACAAAGCACGTTTTGTAGCAAAACATAATAAAAATACTCTAACTAAAAAGTATCCTACTTTAAAGGATACCGGATTTGAAACAGTTTACGAATATAAAATAGAACCTTTTTATACTACTAGAGATTTGGCAAATGATTTAATAACTTATTCTTTATTGAATAATGCTGTACAAGGAGCCGTAGAAATTGTCAAATATATACCTCTTAGTTGGTTTAAAATGACTAGTGTTAATCTGTCAAATCTTAATTTTAGTAATCAATTAAACGACGTATTGTTCAATAGTGAAAGAGAAACAGAAGGAATACCATTTGTAACTCAATTCTTTCAGAATAATCCGGAAAAAGCTACAAGAGTTAAAGACGCTTCTGAAGCTAAACAATTATGGGAAGGTTCCAATATTCCTTATGCTTCAATGTACGATTCTAAAACAGATTCCAAATTCAGATTATTCTACAAAGGAAAAGAAATACCTGTATTATCTCATTGGGCTATCAAACAATATGACGCTGATAGAGAAGTAATGAAGAAAATAAAGGATTATTTACAAGAAGAAAATAAAGAAAAAGTAGAACCTCCTAAATCTGAGCCTACTTCAAAGAAAAATGGTAAAACAGCAGATGAAGTAGCTCTTCATTATATTCGTAAAAACATTCAAGAATATAGAATAAGCGATATTCTAGAAGCTTTAACCGATAGAATTAAACTCGATATTCCTGTTTATAAAGTAAAATCCAATGATTTTGTTGCAGTTTACTCAGAAGGAAAAATAGCTCTTACAGATACTTTTCTTAGTCTGGATGATAAAGACCAAGCTAGAGTATTTTTACATGAGTACCTTCATGCTGTAAGTGTAGAGTACTTAAGCGATTATTTCTATTATGATGAAGAAATAGGTAAAACTCAAATAAAACAAGGAGCTCCTAAGTATGCTAAAGATTTATACGAAGTATATAACAAAGCTGTTGAAGCTTTTAAAGATGACCCTGCTTATAAATCTATGAAAGAAAAGTACAAGAGACTATCTAATAAAGAAGAAGGAATAACTTTCAATCAAAAAGAAAAGGCATACTACCATTTAGCAACTATTGAAGAGTTTATTACCGGTATATTCACGCGTCCTCTGTTTCAAGAGAAATTAGCCAGTATACCTTATAATGAAAAACAAAATCTATTGTCTAAGTTTAAAGATATAATAATGGATTTGTTAGAAAGTTTAGGAATATTTAAAGAAGGTACCTTATTAAGAGAAAGTGCCAAAAGAGCTTTAGTATTTATAGATAATACATTACCTTCTTATAGACAGGATTATATCTTCGAGGAGAATAGTCCTATAGAGAATCCTACTCCTAAAACAGCTATATCTAATAATGTTTCAAACAAAAAAGTAACCGCGAAACTTATTAGAAACTTAAATACAATAGAGACTATAGAAGGTGAAATAATTAAGCATCCTACACTAGACGCTCATTTCTTAATCTTTAAAGATAAAACAGGTCATTATAGAGCTATTCATTATGAATCAGGACGTCTAATTAAATCTAATTTATACGATTCTGCTGAAGCTGCAAAAGATGCAATGATTAAGGGTTTATTCCCTAAAACAGACTTCATTAAAGATATGATGAAGTTAAAAGTTATTAATAAACCCGAAGCTGAAGTAGAGCCTATAAAGAAAGATAAAGTATCACCGGAAAAAGGGTTCGTTTATAATGGTAAAGAATACAATAATGTTGAAGTTGCTATTAAAGAAAATATAGACCTAACAAATAAATTTACTGCTATTGAGCAAATTATAGATGTAATCCATGCCTATGAAACTATTAATCCTAGTTATATCGAAACAAATAAAAAAATTATGGGCGATATGGCTTATGCTACAAAAGCAAACAGTTTATATAAGAAATTAACTGATAAACATCGCGAACCTCTTTCGGATATAATCGAAAATAATTTTAACTTTGACGAGTATTTTAATATAGATGAACTAAACGATTTAAATTGTTAATTATGAAATGTCCAAATCCTACAACAGACGAATATAAAAGAATGGAAAAAGTTCTTGGTACAATTCTTACTAAGAAAATTTATGCTGAAAATAATAATAATCCTATCTGGTTAACTAAAGAAGGAAGTCCTAATCCTTTGTACTACAAGGTTTTAAGCATAGAAAAAGATGAAAAAAAGGCAATTAAATATACAGCTGTAACTTTTTCCAAAGCATTTAAAGAATATCTTAATGAAGATAAATCTATAAATGTAAAGCCTAATGTAGATGTAAGTAGTTTGAATAATGAAGAACAGAATGAGTTATATGTTAATTATCTAAGAACTAAGTTCTATAATAAAAATCAAGATACTCGTAATTTAGAAAAGGAAGAATTGATTAAATATCTGAATGGGTACAACTCTGTCAAAGTTGACGATACTTATTTCTTTGGGATTTACGATAAAGTCAATAACATATTTGAAATTAGTGAATATGCAGCTAAAAACGAAAGAGAATTACTTAAAGCTATAAAGAAATTAGACGATAAAGTGGAGTTTGGTTTCTTTATCCGTAAAGATTTAGCTGAAAAATTCAAGAAAATATTAACTGTAGGAGAAGAAACAGCAATTGACGAATACGGAAACGAGCTAGTTTATATCACTAATAAACCTTTTCAAATTAAAAATCCTCAAGCGCGATATAATGCTTTAAAAGTTCAAAGAGCTTATAATGCTATTATCAGTGAAATTACTTCCGGTAAAGAAAAGTTAGATAAATTATTTATAGCAAAACAACTAAGCATAATAGGCCTCTCTGAAAAGGATAAATGGGAATTTATAGATGACTTAGATAAACAAAAAGTGAATAAAACTGAAAAAGCTGTAAAAGATACTATTAAAAAAGCTAAGGAAAATAGTTCAAAGAGTATTAATATATATTATGGTACTAATGAAAATCCTGAATTGTCAAATTTTGCAACGAGGTCCTTCGAAACAGAGTTATTTCCCGGGTATAAATTCTTAAATGTAGAATCAGCATTTCAAGCAGCTAAAATAATGTACTCGAATTACTACTACGATGATAATGGAATAATAAACGAAGAAGGAAAAAAATTAATAGAATCCTTTATAAAAACAAATGGTAAAGAAGCTAAACAACTCGGAAGAACTGTAAAAGGCTTAGATGTAGAAAAATGGGACAAAAATGCTCCAGGTATAATGAAGAGATTAATTTACGACTCTTTTGAACAAAATCCGGGTGCATTACAAAAACTATTAAACACAAAAGATGCTATATTAACACATAAACAAGATAAAGGTAAATGGGGTAAATTATTTCCAGAGATTTTAATGGAGATAAGAAAAATATTCGAAGATTCATATAAGAATAATACTAAAGAAACTCCAATAAACACCAAAGACGGAGAAATTCTAGCAACTTTTGAGCCTTTGTCTGAGGACCAGATTAAGGAAAGTATTAAATTAAACAACGGACATTCTTTAGATAAAGCTCCTAATGGTAAAGAAAGTAAATTATTCAAGGATTTATTAGAATTAACTGGTTCAAAAGAAGAGGCTATTAAAGCTAAAGCTAGAGTATATAGTAAAGAATTTAGAAATTGGTTTGGAGATTGGATAAATAATCCAAAAGAAGCTAGTAAAGTAGTTGATAAGAACGGAGAACCTTTGATAGTTTATCATGGAACAAGCTTTTATGGTTTTAATACTTTTGAAAGAATAAACGCAGGTGCTACTGATAGAAAAAGAATATATGGTTTTAATTTTACAAAGAGTAGAACAAAAGCAAAAACAAGATATACTGATGGCGAATATAAAAAAGGAGGAAACTCCGGTGTTTATAGTGTATTTCTAAATATAAGAAATCTTTATGATAAAAATCGTGATAAATTAGAAAAAGAAAAAGAAGCTTTAAAAGTTGCTAAAAAAGCTTACGAAGACGGAATAATATCTGAAAAAATATATAAAGATTTTATTAATTATAACGAATATTTTGGTTCTGATTTTCTTCAATTATTAGATATGGTTTTTAACCATTACGTATTTCAAGAAAATAATCCAAAGAAAGCAGGCGAAATAGTTGAAAAATTGTCAAAATACATAAATGTAGACGGAGAAGTAATGTGGCCAGAACATGAGCTTGGAACTCATGTAGTATTTAGTTCTAATCAAATAAAATCCGCATTACCTGCTACACAAGAACAAATTAAACAACTTAATTTAGAAGAAGATAAAGTAGGAACTTTTGACAAAAACAGTAAAAATATTTATTTCGAACCTAAATCTTATGAAGAAAACGAAGATGTAACTAAATCAAAAGAGTTTAAGGAGTGGTTTGGAGATTGGGAGAATCCTACAATTTATACAGCTTTGAATGTAGATAATCCTGAACAACTAAAAGAAAAATATCCTTCGGATTTACCTAACAAATTTTATCATCACTCTACTATTAAATTTGGAAAACAACCATTTAATAAAAACGAAAATAAAAAAGAGAAATTACATATAATAGGAAGATTAAAAACCGATAAAGTAGATGTATTATTAGTAGAGAATAAATATAGTAACAATAAGCATCCTCATATAACTTTAGCTACTGCTGAAGGAGTTAAACCTTTTGAAAGTAATAAAGAAATTGAAAGCAATTTAGATAAAGTAGAAAAATTAGACGATTATGTAAATGTTACTTTTAAAAATAATCTCCGAAATGATGTTTCTCAGTTAATAGATAAAGAAGGAAAACCTAAAGTGTTCTATCATGGAACTAATAAAGATTTTGCTCAGTTTAGAGAAGATTTACAAGGTACTAATACAGCTAGTAAAGATAGTAGATTAGCTTTCTTCTTTACAGACAATAAAAGTTTAGCTGAAGATTATGGAGAAAATGCTTTACCTGTTTATATCAATGCTAAAAGACTACGTATAGTCGAAGATATAGAAGAATATGACCCTAAAAAGTTTTTAAGTTATTTGGTAAGGTCTAAAGATAAATATGACGCAGTATTATTTAAGAATGTAAAAGATAAGGCTTTAGATAACACAGAGTCATCTGATATTTTAGCTGTATTTGATAGTAAAAATATTAAATCAGCTGTTCCTCCTACAGAAGAACAAATGGAAAAGTTTAACTTAGAAGAAGAAGAAATAGGAACCTTTAACGACTCAAACAATATATATTATGAGCCTAAATCTTCTACAATTGGGGACTCTATACCTTTAAAAACCGAAGATGATAAAAAGTCTTATGGATATAAGGAGTTGTACTCTTATTTAAACTCAGATAAAGATTATAATCCTAATTTACAAAAATCGGTAGATGATAAAATAGAGTTATTATCAATAGAGTATAAACAAAAAGAAATAAAAAACGCTGTAGAAGAGTTAGGAATCTCTGAAGATGAGTATAAAATAAATACTAATTATACTTATTTGGAATTTTTCGGTAACGATGAACAATTAAATGCTTTGGCTTCTAAACTAAAATTTGCTGCTAAGGTAAATAATGAATCTCAAAAAGGATTATATCTAAAAACGAATTTTAAGGACGTTTTAGAGTATGTAAAAGAAAATAGACCAATTACACAAAAAGACTTTTTAGAGCTAGAAGAACTAGCTAATTTAGAAGAAAACGAGAGATTATACAGAGAACCTATTTCAGGATTAGAATTTAAAGAAGAATTTGCTAAAAAGGCTGAAGAATATCTAAAATATAACCTCAAAGATTTACAGTACACAATTCGCGATTTGAAAATTAGAGCAAGGTTTGAAAAAGATAAAAATAAAGCAGCTGAAATATATAAAGACATCGAAAGATTAGTTACAATAAAAGAAGAGTTAACCGCTTTAAATGAAAAATTTCTAAAAGCAGAAGGTTATACTACTTATTTAGCTTTGTTTCATGAGATAGCTAAACGTGATTATTACCAAGTTACTTATCTTATGAAGGACCCTATTGGTAATAGGGAAGAAATAGCTAATATCATTAGTTTCTACACCAGAGCAGGTACCTTTATTAAAAATGAAGATAATCCTTTGTTTAAGCACCCTGAAGATATTATAGAATCGGTTAAGACAAACGAGGCTATAGCTAAATTAGTACAAGAACTAAAGAGTATAAAAACAGGATTTGAAACTCTATTGAACGCTAATGAAACAATTGTTGAAACAAAGATTAATACTCTTCTTCGTGATAATGAAGATTTAGTTGCTATATTAGGCGAAAATATAAGTATAGAAGATTTAGTAAGACCTTATGAAGATGTTAGTATATGGGATTCTTACATGAATAGGGCAGCAATGAATACCTTCTCAACAGATAGTTATATTCCTCAGATTATTACTAACGAATTACGTAAAGCAGAAGAAGAAGCTAATGCTTTGATATATCCTTATTTAGAAGAACTTAATTCTTTAACAGATGATGTAAAGAAGCGTTTAAAAACCAAAGTTGAAAAAGAAAAGAAAATAACTTCTTTTGATATATTCTTCCAAAGAAACGAACATGGATTAAAAACAAATAGATTAGTTCATATATTCTCGGATAAATGGTTTAAAGATGTATCTAAATTAAAATCTAGTAATTTAACTAATAAAAAAGAAATTGCTGCATATAACACTGCTGTTAAGAATAAAACTCATGTGATTGATATTAGAAAATTACCGGAAATTAAAGAATACTTTGAAGATAAACTTCCGGAGAGAGACAAGAAATACTTTAAATTTGAAGATGCAGAAATGCAGAAATACAAGAAAGATTTACAAAATCTTTTAACGGAAGACATGTATAACGATATTGTTGAAGAAAGTATAAAGCAAATAGAAAGTTTTTATAACTACAGAGAAGTATTAATTGAAAATAAACTCAAAATAAATGAAGTAGAAGAAGTCAAGGACTTAAGCCCTGAAGAACAGTATTCTTTATCCGCTAGTATAATATCAAGAAATCCTTTTATTGCTGCGGAGACTTTTAATGAAGGTAATGGTATGATTAGTGTTAAAACAAAAGATAAAACTTACACTCTTTATTCTATTCCTAATTATAATTATCTTATTCCAAGAACAAAAATTAAAACTCCGATTGGTGAAGTACCTTCTAACTATTATGATTCTAATTTTAAGGAGATAAGAGATGATGAAGTATTGTACAAATATTGGAGAGCTTTATATAAAGCTCTAGAAATTATTAACGAAACGTTTACTGATAGTCAGACTTATCTTCCTATGAACTCTATACCTATGATAGATAAAACATTTATCGAAGCTTTGGTTTTAGGTTCAGAGACTAAAGATAGTAAAAGTGTCAAACTACTTAAAAAAGGAAGAGATAGTTTTAAGAAAGCTATTCGTACAGGTAAAACTAAAAATACATATTCTGAAGATATAAAAGGTATTAATAAACAACTTCGCGATAAACGATTTAAAGAGTACCAAGATATTGTAGCAAATAAAAAAGCTACATGGTTACTTATACACGGAGAAGAAAACGAAGTTCTAATTAATAGTATGACAGATGAAGAGATGAAATTTGTAGCAGATTTATTTGGTATAAAACCAAATGTAACTTCTCTTGAAAATTTCTTTAGTACTATTGTTCTTAATATGAATAAAGTAATTAACGACTACGCAGGTCATGCTATCTTGGAACAAAGTTCGGAAGATTTACCGCGAATAATGAGTGTATCATTAATTTATGCTGCTAAGTATATGGCTAGAAAGACTTCGGAACCTTATCTTCGTATTTTAAAAGAAAAATACAATGAAATCGAAAGAGAAGGAAAAGAAACAGGTACTTCTAAAGCACTAAGTAAAATATCTAAAAAGGGTAAATACAGAGATAGAGCAATTAAAAGAATGAATGCTAATTATGATAGAGCAGTTAGAGGTTATTCTAATATTCAAAGAGGAGGTATTTTCAGAGGATTTTCTTGGATACCCGAAAATACCAAATACTTCAAAAGTTTTATGGAATTCCTCAGAACAGGTAAAATTTATACTACTGACGAGAAACAACAAAGAGATGAATTGGAAGAATTAATTGAGAAATACAAAGAATATCTGTTTAGTATGACAGGAGGAAGAAGCTTTGATAAAGCTTTAAGTAAAAAAGAACTGGATGAATTTATCGGAGAAGATGAAAGAGCTAAAAAAATCGCTGTTACTTTAAATAATTTGTACATAAAACGTGAAAACTTAGGAGGACATTTTTCGATAGTTTCAACCATAGAATTTATCATGAGCGGATTAATTTTTAAATCTTTAGCTTATAATATAAATGCAGGTATTACTAACCGTATAGAAGGTAAAATTTCTAATATGATTATGGATTCCACAGGAATGTTTTGGACACCGGGAAACGGAGTATTAGCAGAGAAGTTTCTGTCTAAGAGTTTTGCTAAAAGATTGTCTCCTAATTCCGAATATGGTAAACAACTTACTATCCTGGAAACTATAATGAAGAATTATCGAATAATACAAGATGCTTCTGATGAATTACAGAAAGGTGCTGTAGAATCCTCATTGAAGAAGTTAAATAAATTAAGTCCTTATCGTTGGTCTATAACTGATGTAGAATTTCTTAACCAGGGTTATATAGTACTCGCGATAATGATGGATATGAAAGTGGAGAAAATTAATGAGGATGGTAGTATTACTAAGGTACCTGCTTTTGACGGAAAAGAATTTACCGCTTTTGAAATGAAAGATGGTAAATTAAGATTAAAACAGGAATATCGTACTGCTAATAATATTGATACTTGGGAAAATATTAAAACTAAGGAGTATATAAATTTTAAAACTAATACCGTACAAGCAATTGTATTTGCTCACGGCGATTATGATGAACTAGGTGGTAACTTAGCTAAACAATATTTGTTAGGTAAAGTATTAAGCTTCTTCAAAACATGGTTACCTTCTCAAGTATGGCTTAGATTTGCTAAAGACCAAGGTATGTTAAAAGTAGGTAGAGTTAAAGGTCGTTGGCGTAGTTTTACATCTATGGGAGGAGCTATGATGGGTGCTGCCGTAGGATTAGCTACAGGACCTGTAGGAGCTGTATTAGGAGGTTTAGCCGGAGCTATGATAAGTTCTACTAACGGAGTGAAATCTGAAATTAGTGGAATAAAAGAGCTAATAGTAATGTCACAAAATATATTACGTTCTACATTAATGATGCCTTTAAATTTATTTGGTATAGGTACTAAACTAGGCAAAGTCAATTTAGAAGAATTGAAATTAAGTGATATTGATAGACGTAATATGGAAGCTAATATAAAAGAGATTTCTTTTTTATTAATGCTAATATTGTTCAAGATAATGATTAGTTCTCTAAGAGGTGACGACGATGATGATAAAAAGGGTTTAAAATGGAAAGCTTATTTACTGGCAGAAAATAAAGTAATGGGATTAATAAGTAACGCATCGTTGTATTTAAATCCTAAAGAATTTTGGGATTCATATACTCAATCAAGTGTTTTAAAGTGGTTAGATAGTGTCGGTAGAGTATTAGTAGATTTAAATAAGTTAGCTTTAGGAATAGGCACTGCTGACCAATCCCATAAGTTAGCTGAACATTTAGATAAAACTTTTGTACCGGGATTTGTTCACGGATTTGGATTTGGTTCTTACATGAAAGAAGACTGGTCTAAAGGTGACTGGTTTGATAAAATTTTTAAGGAAGCCGATGAGCGTAGAGAAGATAAAGAAATAGAAAAATTAATGGATGAAATGAGGCCCGACGTATTTGCTGAAAAAGAAAACCAAAAACCTAAACCTAAAAAGTCCGATGAAGGATTATCCGAAGAAGAAAAACTAAAGAAAAAAGCCAGAGCAAGATTACTAAGTGAATATCGCAGATTACATAATGGTAATAAATAAAAAAAGGGGAAGCCGCTTCCCCTCTTTTATTGTATTACAGCTTTTAGCACATAATGGTCAGTTCTTTTCTTATCAGCTTTTAACTTTGTAGGTACTATTTGTATTGTCTTTGGCTTTAAATTATTAGCTACAAAGATACCGTAACAAGCAAAAGTAATAAGTAATTTATAACTTTCAACCTTAATCTCTTTACTGTAGAAATAAACATTGATTTCATTCTTTTTAACCAATATATAAGGTTTTATTCCCTCAGATTTAAAGAAGATTTTCAATTGTTCTTTTAGATTTTCAACATCTTTTTTTTCCATAAATGTAAGTTTCATAAGAATAAAATTAAAAAAAGGGAAGAGGCGAACCCCTTCCCTACAACTCAAAATCAAACTAGCCATGAAATATTATTCGGAGATTATTTTATAGTCTCCGTTTTCTTTTTTTAGATTGTAAAACTTTTGTATATAAGCGATTAAATAATCGTAATCATAGTTCGTCAAATCGCACATCTGTGCCATAATATTATTGTCTATTACCCCTTTGTTTATATCTTTAATCAGTATTTCCACTGCTATGTCAATTTCTCTTTTATATTCCATCGCTTATTTGTTGTATTCTATTTGATAGTAAGACTAATAAGTAATTTCTAGCATCTATAACAGCATTAACAGCTTTTTCATAGTGTTCTTTATCATAATCCACTTCAAAGATAGTAATTCTTTCTGCTTCATCCAAGAAAGAATAATCATAATCGTGTCTGATTTTTTCTTCTATATCTTTAAGTGTTGCTTCATCTGTTATTCCATAGCTAGCTTTCCGTATTTCTCCTGCAATAATTGATTCATCAGGAGAAGTTAGTACATAAGCTACATAACCTTTTTCTTTTCCTAATATACCTAAATAGGTATTAATTTGAATTAAATGCTCGGGTTTAGCTTTATGTTCAAATATTGGAAAAGTAAGTGGAGAAAATGAACTTTTTACTTCTACAACGTAGTTATTATCTACTATATCAGGAATAGACCTAAAATATTCGTTTTCGTAGATTTTTTCGTTTTTTTCAAGTCCTACCATGAAAAATCTAGATATTAATCTAATTGATTCTTCTTCGGCTAATATACCATGTTCGAGATATTTGGATTTTATTTTATGTATCATTTTTAGTCCGTATGTTTCTTTCACAAATACCTCTTTTAAATAAGTCATTGCTGTTTTACTAATTTTTAGTCCTGCTCTAGGAGTAGTTAATAGTTTGTGCAACTGACTGGGGCCAAATTTATAATTTAGAAATTTATCGTTAAGCTGATGAAACCTTGTAGAATCTCCAAGGTACTTTTTAATTCTTTCAGCGTTTTGTATATGAAGTTCACTGTTTGTGCTCATAAGTTTTTTGTTTAATTTTATTGTGTATGACATCTCGTAAAATGATGGTAATTCTATCCATTCGAAAATGCCATGATTAATACTATATTGTTTTCTTAATAAACCAGACTCAAGATATTTCATTTAATTTCTTTCTTAAGTAATTGTTGATTTCTTTTCCTAATATCCTTCTTAATTTTTTCGCGATAATAATGTTATCGGCTTCGAGGTCTTCCATTATATCTTTGTAGAAAACCGGTCCTATAACGCTGAAATTTCTTATATCAGGTTCAACACCTAAATTCCCGATAACGTTATTAAAACGATTATCGTTTATGTAACTCATAGCTTGAGATAGTACTTCAAGTTCTTCTTCTGTAAGTTCAACTTTTTCTTTAGGCAATTTTTTCTTTTGAACTTCTTTGAATTTCTCAGTTTTAGCTTTAGCTAACAAGTGATGTCCTTCTTCTACTAAAGGTCTCATAACTACTCCTTCAATAATGTTATCCTGTTCATATTTACCTTCTATAAGGAAGGATAGAAAAGACGGAGTTTTTTCTAAATAATTTTGAATAAAATCAATACAGTTGTTATAAGGACCTATGAATATAGGTAATGCATAATAAACATCCATCTTAGCAAATATAATCATAGTAACATGATAACTAAGAAATCCGTTTTCATCAGCTATATCTATACCATATAAATATTTTCCGGTACCATAATAAATACCTTTCTGAACACCATGACCAAAAAGTTCAAAGAAAAATGTATACTCTCCTTCTAATCGTTCTTCAGAGTATACTTTTTGAATTTTGTTTTCAATATCCATATTTCTTACAACAGTTTTCCAATCATAGAAACTACTATTCGGAGACAATTCGGTATTTCTTTTACCATATTTAAAAGTTTCTCCGTCAAAACTAATTCTAAAATTGGTTCCGTGTACTTTTTCCGTCAAACAATACGGAATTGTCTCATCTATATCTTTTAATTTGGAAATATGTTCCATTTTTCCGTATTTCTTCATAGCTTTAGATTTTAAAAAAAGGGACCGAAGTCCCTTCTGTTAAACATTAATTGTTATTCGGTACTCATAACCCTCCACAATTTCCCCGCTTAAGATATTTACTCTTACGAAATTAATAACATCTGTGTTTGTTTCCGCTGTTTCATAAGGTAAATAAGAATAATTGTAAAAGGAATTGTTGTTTATAAGTGTACCGTATTCCGGTTCTATAGTCATCGGAACTACAACAGTGTAATTATCTTCATCAAATACAAGATTTGTTAATTCTTGATTGATAGTAAGTTCTACAGTTGTAGTATCGTAACTATTAGAAGGTTCATCTTCGAAATCTATTTTGTACAGATTGAAGACGTCGATAATTTTCTTACTACATCCACAACTGTCAAATGACACCATAGCAATATAAATATCATTATGAACATTTGCAATGTTGTAAGCTACAGTTTGAATTGTTGCTTTTAAAGCATTTTCGCGATTAGAGAATACTGTACGACTTAGTATATTTTTATACTCTACTATATCGTTACAATAATCTCCGGGTTTTGGATAAGTACGTTGTACAATAACTGAATAGTTCATGTTTCTAAATTTTAATGGGTAAACCAATCTGTTTCTTTAAAAGGTCTTATTGAATTTTCTTCAAAGTGTTCAATATCCTTCTGCGAAAATAATTCATTTTTTGGTTTTCTCCCAAAAAGTTTACGTACTTCTTCCAATAGTTTTATTCTTCCTTCCGGTGTTTTAAATATAACATCATGGCCTTGGGAACCAGGAAAGTAATAACTGGCTCTCAGCTCCGGGTCATTCAGATACATTTGAGAATATTTACCTTGTTTGAACAATTTAAGTTGTTCAGTACCTTCAGGAGTTAATTTAAAGACAATCATTAACAAGTTAACTTTATTTACATCTCCATAAGGATAAGTCTTAACTAATAACCTCTGATTATGAAGATAATCAATAAGCTGTTCGATTTTAGCAGGATTATAATTACTATCTACTAGCATAAAAATATAATCTCCTTCTAAATCTACAGCATCGTCTCCAAGACCAAATGCAATTCTGTTAATATTATCCAGATAATCTCTCATTTCATCGTTGTTACCGATTTTGAGTATTGCCGGAAGCATATAATACATGGTCTTGTTTCTTTTAATAGTAAAACTGCTAATATCTTTTACTGTGATTTTCATCTTATCATATTTAAAAATTTACGATAAGAGAACACTAATAACTCATCTTCTGTCTCTCTGATAATACAATCATCGATAGAAGTAAGAAGCTTTCTATAATTAGTGTTATATTTTCCTTTGGAGTACATAACTTTTTCGAAATATTTACCGGGTTCTCCAAAGAATTTTTTAAAGTTTTTAGTTAGAATAAAAACTAAATCGTCGTTGAATTTACGTCTCTTACCGGGATTTATTTTATATATTCTAACTATTAGAATAGGGTGCATTTCCCATTCTTCGTTTAGTACATTTGCTTCTATTTGTTTTAGAAGGGGAATCGGGGTAACGTGTTGTTTCCCCGCTTTTACTTGGATATAGAAAGGTACATTGGCAATGTCTATTTTTAAGGCATCCATGTATCTATTTACAAATCTTGTAGTTGCAGCTTTTTTATATCCGATACTTTTTAGGTCATTAACTACTCGTCTTTCGGCATCATGACCTATTCTACGACTATTGCTCATGATAAGAAAAAATAATTTAATATTCCTTCATCTATATCATCTGAAAATATTTCAGGCTCTATAATTTGAAGAAAGTTAGTGTCTTCTACTACTATGTATTCTGTTATACGATTACCTTCAAATGAAACATGGTATCTTTTATGATTAATTTCAGCAGCAACAGGAATTTCTGATAATTGCGTTACTTTTGCAGTGTCAAGATATTTTATTAATTCCGAATCTGTAGTCACTAATAAACAATCGAAAGTCTTATAGTAATTTGCATATATTCTGTTTACTAATAATATAGCTACCGGTTTAAGAGTGTTAAACTCATAAAAGATACCGCTTGAGTACAAGTACTTTGGTGCTTCGTAATAACGTTTATCATCTTGAGTAGTTTCTTGTCCAAAAATAAGGTAAGTGGAGATACTAAGTAAATCTTCGATAATTATTTCATCGCTTGTTGATATCGGAGTATTTAAAAATACTCTAAGTGATTGCAAAGAGTAATACTCTTTTTCTTTATCAACTGAGCAACCAAAATCACCTAATGAAACAAATTGATGTAAAGGATGCATTCTATTTATTTTAGTATATTTTACTATAGTATCAATTTGCTCACTTGCCCTTGTTTTCAAAGGTCTTATTTTATCTGAATAGAAGCCCATATTTCATCCTCCCTATATTTCTCTTGGATAACCTTATTATAGGTAGCATTATAGACCAAATGTTTATGTATTGGTCTTTTGATTTCGTTAGTTAAGTTATGAGCAATGTTTACTGCTTGGGTAGTAATCATACCTGCTAAAATAGCTGCAACATGAGTAGTTTGCTTATAACTACACATCGTAGCTTTAACATTTTCTAACTCATCTAATTCTCCTAAATATTCTTCTACTTCTTTTTCATCAAGAATATTAATTGTCCTCAATGTGAAAAATTCGGCTTCTAGTCCTGCATCAATTAAAATTTTAGGCGAATTAAAATTATCATTAAGGGCTTCTCGACGTAGAGTATCTAAAATATTATACCTAGTTTCAACATTGTCCACTGCTGAGATAACTATCGAGCTATACAGAAAATGACTACTGGTGTTAAATCTCTCAGTATAAGTTGTTAAGCTGCTTCCTGTTAAATTGTAAACTAAGTCGTCTACAGCTACAGTTTTGTATCTTCCTATATCTCTTATAGTGAATAATTGACCACCAAGATTTGTTAGTTCTACTTTATCTTCATCCATAACACTAACTTCAAAATCAGCGCGTTTTAAAAATAAAGCAGTCCAACTACCGATACCTCCAACACCTATAATGGCAATTCCTATCTTTTTAGTGTTTTCTGCCCATGATGCTGAGGCGAACCTGTTTTTTGTAATATCTGTCCAACTCATAATATTGATTGTATTAATAACATATTATTTAAGTAAATTTCCAAACTAGCAATTAGCTTAGGACTAAAATAAATTTTGCTTTTGTCAGTTTTTGATTTTGGTTTTATGATTGAAAGAGAATAAATTTTATCTTTAAACTTCATACCAAGAAAATTATCATAGAAAAAATCTATTTGATTTTCGTTGATTTCAACTTGTTGATAACGGTACCAATTACCATTATCGTAAAAAGAAAAGAAATCCCTATTTGTATTCACTGGTAAATCAACTTCAAACATCATAGGTATTCTTACCTTTTTATTTTTAACTTTTATCTCTTTCTTAAATTTCTCCCATAGGTCCGGATAACGAGAGAAGAAAGACTTCATTTCTACTTTATCGAAGTAACTATATCTGGCAGGTACATATCTGGAGCCTCTGCTTCTTTCTTCAAGAGAATTTGTACTAACATAAGTATCACCTACATTTTCTGTTTCCAGAAAAGTTTTAGCATGTACCGCTAACATATAAATATTATCTTCGATTAATTTTCGCCTATCTTCTATCTTAGTAAGAGAACTGTAATTAGTCTCTAATAATTTTAAGGGGCTATTTCCTAAACATAAATCAGTTGACCTATTAGCATATTCGTCAACCTCATACTCTTCCATTTCGTCAAAATCCGCACCTTCATCTACTAAAACCAAATAGTCATTATTCACATGAGGATGTAAGAACCCTAACATTATTTCTTGTTTAGTGAATGTGGTTCGAATTACAGTGTATCTAATTTTATAACCGAAAGTATAAACAAAAAATACATCATAAATTTTGTACTCTCCCGAATTATCTGTTCTTTTTATCGTTATTTCCGGAAAATATAATGTTAAGGTATCGTGTCCATTATCGCGAGCTATTTCAAACTCAACTTTTTGTTTAGTTAAAGTGTCAACTAACACCTTCTCAAGAGAAGGTGTCAGAAGGCTATCATCATCGTTCATAATAATCTGATATTAATTTAATTAGTTTTTTTTTATCGGTTAAGCTAGGTTCGTGAAAATCAACATTCTGATTTAATAACCTAGGCATTGGTAAAATAGCAGTAGGAAATCCTGATTTATTTAAAAAATATCTAGGAACTTCATTTCTCCTTTCAACATTTATTACTAAAACGCGATTATCGGTTTCTTTACTAGAAGCTGGTTCTCCTATATAACAAAGTAAATTTCCTTTTTCGCTATACATCATACCTTTTTCTATGTAGAACACCTGTTTTTTACTCAGATTTAGTTCAAATAGAAAAGTCCCACTGTATCTTGTACTTCTGTCTAATGTTCTTAATAATAAACTGGATGTACTACCTGCTACTTTTTTAACATAAGGAAACTCATCAGTTTTATAAGTAGTAAATACCGTATAAGGTTCTTTATCACCTATTATGAGATAAACATTTTCCCAAACACTTAAAGGTATATAGGGATTGATAGACGGAAGAAGGTACATCTTATCCAATCTATATCTAGTAGAGTAATCTATTTCTTCTCCGAATACTGTTTTAATTGTTAACATAATGTTCTTGTTTTAATTCTTCTCGGAATATCATCTTCTGATACATAGCATTATATAAACCGTATTTAATAACACGTCTATTGCTATCTTCTTTACCGGCATAAAAATTATCAATATAATTTATCAGATTGCCGGTTATCATTCCTGCTAGAGTCATAGCAACGTGAGTTGTTTGTTTATAACTACAAGTAGCTGCCTGAAAATTCTCGTCAACTAGAGTTTTGTTAAACTCTGCAAAAGACGTAGAATTATGTTCTATAACATAAATTTCAAAGAATTCGGCTTCTAATCTTGCATCTATAAACAATTGCGGCTTATCACTTATAGTATCGTTAGTCATAACACGAGCGCTAACACTATTGTACCACGCATTTACAGCACTTCTTCTAGCTTCGAAATTATCTACTGCACAAACGGTGATATTATCTAATGTACTGTCCTCGTTTACTCTATAAGTTCTACCTCCTAAAATATAGGTATCAGTAAAAGAGTGTAACAATTCTGTTGTAGCGTTAACTTTGGTTCTTCCTACAAAGGAATCCGGATAAAATTGTCCTGAAGTATTTGATAATTCTACAATATCATAATCAAATAAACGAACAAAGAAACCAGCTCTTGCTATGGCTAAAGAAGCCCAGCTACCTATTCCTCCTAATCCTATTATAGATACAGGAAGAGCATTTACCTTGGGGAACCATGAAGCCCCCTTGAATCTACTATAACTCATAAGTAATAAATTTTAAATAATCGTGTGCATAATCGAGATTTTCCTTACCGAGTTTTTGTTCGGCAAGTTCAAGGAACAATTTCTTGTCGATTTTGTTCTTTTTCATTGCTTTCTTTTCAAGTTCCTCAAGTATTACGTTATATTTGGCGTACTTTTTAAGAAGGGGTAAATGAGCAACGTAATCGCTGTAGGTGATAGAGATATTATTCTTTGAACATAATTGCTGAATATCATAGTAAGCAATAACTCCGTTGTTAGCACGAATAGTGTAGATTAAATAAGTGTCTTTTAATTCTTCTATAAAGCCACCGAGATAACTTTCAAAGTCGTCATCGAAATCATCATCAAAATCAATTTCTTTTTGAGTACCGTAACCGTTGTAATTATTATAATTAGAATAATCAGGCCAACGAGTAACGATAGTAGTTTTTCTTTTTTTAATAGCTTTAGTTCTGGCATCTGCTAATTCTTGTACTAACTCGCTAAATTCTTTTGGAGGTTCTCCGTAATCTACAACAAAAGACAGTTCCTCTTCCCAAACTTTCTTGCCTAATATTGTTTCAATAGGCATTCCTATTTTGCCGTAAAATTCCAATTTGTTATTTGTTACTATACTAATAGTAACATTAGTCTTTGCAAATTTCTCAAAGTCTATCTGGTCTGTACCACTGAAGAAAGTTTGCATAGTGTTGTGGCTATGAATAATTCCTTCCAAATAAGTCTCGTGGTAATTAAAACCATATTTCTCCAAATAATATTTTTTGGAATTTACCGCATATTTTTCCAAACTTTCTACTACACCTTGAGAGCCGTAGTTCAAAGGATATAAATCAATTAAATTGATATATAGAGTTCCTTTTTCGGTTTTATTCAATTGATATAGTAGAGTTCCTACCCATTCTAGGTTAGAATGGTAAGATGTTAGTAATTGTATCTTCGCCATTATTTGACTCGGAATATATACTTTCATAACTTTCCCTTATTTTATTAATTTTTAATATGTGATTGATTCGATTTTCTAAATTAGAAATTAACGCAGGAAGAAAGTAAAATACAACTTCTTCTTCTTGTTCACTTTCTAATATCTTTAATTGAAATTCTTTTTCTCCTACTTTAAAGGATTGGGCATACAGATGGTTATTTATAGTAGTATTCTCATTGCTACTTTTATAATAACGTCCGTCGCTATCTATTCTTACTAGTGCACCTTCTAGAAACTCTATAGGATAATCCTTAGCAATTTCTTCTAATTCGGTTTTCGTAATGTGTAAATCTCTTCTGATTTTAAAGCTTTCTCCACTAACGAAATTTCCAAATGTAATTATGTGAGTTAACAGTTTCTTATTTCCAAGAATAGATTCGGTAAGTGAGCCTGCGGATATGTAAGTACTATAACCGTCCTCAACGTTTATATACATTCTACTTTCGCTAAGAGAATTAATAGAGGAATAACAATCTTCGGAATTTTCTGTTTTTAAGAAGTACAATGCATGAATAAGAAACATATTACTATTATCAGTTGCCCATTTATCCAATTCATCAAGCGTGGATAAAAATCGAATAGATGCTACAAAACCACTAATAGGAGTATCGGTTCCTAAACATAAGTGCCTATGACAATTGTGTCCTGGGATATCTGTGGTACCTATACCTTCAGCAGCATTGATACTTGCATGAGGATGTATAAATTGACTATTAAGCTCTTCTATTGTAAAAGTCATTCTAGTTAAACTTGTTGTAAGATAAGCACTAATAGTATTATTTTCGTTGTATAGAGTTATTTTGAAGTTATAATGAAATAGATAATCGAAAGCTTTATGAGTTTTAGTCCCGTTATCTATTTCTACCTCCGGAACATGTATCGTTAGTGTAGCGTATACTCTGGAACCAACTATCTTTGTATCGAGAAAAATGTTATAAGGCATATCTTTTATTTGTTCTTTGATATTCTGATACAGATTATCCAGAATTAGCTCCGTTTTAATTATTGTTTGTGATATATCGCTCATGTTTTATTTATTTAAAAAAAGAGGGAGCATATAGCTCCCTCTTTTCCGATTTATAACTTTTATTAACCCAACTTTGTTTTAGTACGAGTCAAAGGTACTACACAGTCTCCTTCAGGAAGGAAATCGCTCTGTGCATATACTGTCAGGTCTTCTTTAAGACCTACTATGTCAGCCGAATAATCATATTCGTTAACTAACAAAGATTTGAGTTCTCCCCAAGTTTTTACATCTGTTTCTATCTTTAAAGGAGAGTGAAGATTTACTGTTATAGTTCTCATAATTTTAAAATTTTAAAGGTTTATGCTTTGAAAAGGTTCGTAATTTTTAAATATTCCGCATCCTATAAAGTTGTGGTGCCTTGTAGCAGGATGTGGAGCATAAAATAGCCTACTTCTATTGGCTACTATATTGTTGTTAAAACTTTGAGCAACTCTTCCGAATAATAAAAAAGTTACTTCTTGTCTCTTATCTAGATAATCAATCCACTTACTGGTGAATCTTATCCATTTTTCTCTATGTGAATTTGGTAATCCGTGTTTTACTGTCATTGCTGCATTAGCACTTAATACACCAACATCTTTCCATTCTTGTAAACTCGGAGACAATTCACTACCGAATTCTTTTTCAATTATACGAAAAGATTTTGGTTTTTTAAATTCTTCGTTATATGCTACAGCATACCCTATTCCTTCTCCATTTGGATAAGGGTCTTGGAATAAAGTAACACATTTGACACTATCTATTGGTACACTAAAAGGAGCAAATAAGTACTCCTTTGCAGGTTCCACATATTCTTCTTCATATAATTTTTCTAATTCGTCATGTAACTTTCTAGACAAGTTAAAAGCAGGATACCAAGATTCATGTATCTGGTCAAATAAATACATCTTTTAGTATTTGATAGGAAGAATTTATCCCAAATTGTTTAGTAAAATCTGTTATATCTTTCTCTTTAGGTGTAAAGAACCTAGTAACTTCTTTTGAAGGAAAATTACGTTTGAGAAGATAAAAAAGACGAGTAGAATATTCTCTACCCGTCTTATCATTGTCAAATAGGATGCCTACTTTGTCGAAATCTCTTATATTCTCAGCTATTTTTTCTAAATCGGGGGTGCTTGATTCAGATTGAAATAGAATTGTTGAATAATTCAATTTAGCTAATAACGAAGCGTCTTTTACTGATTTTGTCAGTATAAGTTTGTCTCTTTTTCTGTTTATTTTTCCAATATCATTCTTCTTTACAGTAGACAGCCATTTTGTTTCGGAGTAAGGAGAATAAATTTTAGTTCCACTATTGAATATAAAAGCATAAGACATTGGAGTGTATACAATACGCTTTTCTGTCTCATAGCTCTTAATAGGAACCACTTTGAAATTATCTCCTTTTAAATCATGTAAAGATAAACCGAATTGACCCCAAAACAGCACATCTTTATTGTTATAATAACGTTCCTTAATTTTTAAAGTAGTTTTTCTTTTAGATTTTTTTTCTACAAATTGTTTTTGAAGAGATACATTAGGTTTTTCTCCGGTCTCTAACAACTCTACAAGGTAAACCAACGTGTTTTTAAAATTTAGTTGTAGAAAATCGGAGGTAAATTTAAAGATGTCTCGATGAGTAGGAGTATCTCCCCAATCTACAAAATATATTTTACCGCGATATAAAGAAAAATAACATCCCGGTTTTTTATCTATTCTAAAAGGGGATTTATAGTACTTATTCGGTTCAGGAACCTCAAACAATAAAGAGTATAATAATACTTGATTTTCAAGTATTAACTGCTTTGGGGATTCGGTATATCTATACATAGTTTTTCGTTTAAAAAGGTAATTCGTCGGAATCTTGAGCCGGAGAACTCTCAGTTTTAGGTGTATCATCAATTATTTGCTGCTTAGCTCTTGAAGAAGACATATAATGTTTGCTCCTTTTAAAAGGATGAATTAACATTTCATCGCCTTCTACATTGATATAACGCAAATAAGTGTCCCATTCGCCAGCATCTTCAACGATGTCCTTTTTATATTCTTTACCGTTGTTCTTAACAAAGAATTTACCGTAACTGACAAATCTAGGTATCTCAAGATACGTTCTCTTTTGACCCTTTTTAATTTTACTTTGAAATTCTAAGAACACATCTACTGGTATCTCGGAATAGTTCTCAGGTAATAAACTTGTCAATGTTTCGGTAAAATCCTTAAATGTTTTACCTTCTTTAGTAGCTTCTTTGATTATTTCCTCGTCAATGTAAGCTTTGACAATATGAATCAAAGTTGCAGCTAATTGGGACTGAGCCTGTTGAAATTCTTTAGAGTTCTTATCTGTGATAATTTCTCCGTTGGAACCATAAGCTCTAGTAATTTCGTAATAACGTTGATTACGAGTATTACCGTCTTTTTCGATTGTTATTTGAACATAGTTATTCTGGTCTTTAACCAATTTAAACTCTTTCAAATAACATTTTTGATTTAGTCCGAAACCAAATCCTGTTTGTTGTGTTTGTGATGAATCTTCTGTGTATGAATACATATTATTCCTTGTTTAAAGTTATTGGATATATTTCTTCCCAAAATGTTTCTAGTTCACCGTCTTCTTTTAATTTAGAGATAATGATTTCTTTACCTCTTAAATAAGTACTTCTACTTCCTGCAAATACACTATTAGCATGTTTAAAGGAGATAACATTAGTTGTGGGATTTTTCCTGTACATCAAACCAATACTATCTACATCTTTCGCGATAATAGTTTTAGCTTTTCCCGGTAAATCTAAGTCGGCTAATTCCAGTTCGCCTGTTTCTTTATTTACTGATTTATCTCCTATATGAGCAAAGATAATTATATTATCGGCAAAATTCAAACAGGCATTAATGAAATTAACAACTACTGTTTTTTTATAAGAATAACCGGCACCGTAAGGTAGAACATCTTCCGGAACTTCGGATAATTCTACAGGGTCTGTTTTACTTGATTTATTGTACTTAGCAATAGCCATCGGATTGGCAACTGTATCATAAACACTGGTTAAAGTGTCTATGATAATGAACTTATATTTACCATTCTCCTCAACATCTTGTTGTAATTCTTTCATTTTTCTGAGGAAGTCATTGTACTTCTCTACATTCGTTTTACCTTCAATAACAATTCTATTGTTATCGAAGTAACTAGCTCCTCCATCAAAATCCAGTATTACAGCATCTGTTTGTTCAGTAAGCTTAGATGCTAAAGCCGTCTTTCCTGTTTTTTGGAAAGAATAGATTAACAGCAACTTCGGTTCTATTTGAGTTGCTTTTTTAATTTGTCTTGTTCTCATATTAATCCTTTATTTCTGTGAAGATGTTATTATTAAAATTTGCATTTAAGAAGACGTCAAAGGGTTCAGTATCTCTTGAGTCGATAATGTGTAAGCTCCTATAATTAGGGTACTCACTTAAGTCATGACCGTAGTGTTTTTTCAACATGTATCTCTCATCCAGAGGATTCATCATTGTCATAACCACATCGCTTTCCTCTATAGGGTTACCGGAACCTTTAAAATCATCTCCGGTAGGATGTAGTCTTTCTTTGTTGAATCTCATTCTGTCAATGGAACTAAGGTTCCTATTAAGATGTGCAATATTTACAAACGTAAATTTTGCAAAGTTCCTTAGTTCTACTTCATATTCGTATAATTTATCTATTATCTGTTTATTATCGAATCCTCTTTCTGATTTTACTTTACGAATGTGGTCAATTATGACAATTGTATGTAATTCAGGGTCATTTGGTCTATATCCTGTAATGTAGGATTTAGTTTCACCTTGAGATTTATAAGTACTTGTTTCAAAAGTACCTGTATATTCAGCATAATCCATTAAGGTATTACGAATACCTGTAGGATTAGTTGCTTTCTCAAAGACAGTCACGCATCCCTTTCTTACGTATTTTCCATTTACTTTTTCCCCAAATAAGGGAACTAATCTTGTTTCGTATATCTCTTCGAAAATCTTTCTATCTTCTTCTTTGATAGTGATTAGTTCCTCATCTGGGTCAATCATCTTATTAGAAAGATAATTACTATTAATGGGATATTCAACTCCTTTGTGGAAAAATGTATCTTTATGAAAATCATATTTAAAGAAAAAAGGAGCCAGTTTCATCATTTTTCTTACTCGACTAATCTCATAAGAAAAATATATCCATTTAATTTTCTTATTCTCTCCTAAATAATTCTTAAGGTAGGGAACTAATAAGAAGCTAAAGTCGACAAAAGATGTCTTTCCTGCTTTAGGACTGGCTCCTATTGTATATATTGTTTCTCGTGAAATACCATTTAATCCGAGATTAAGAGATTTAATCCCAAAATCTAACCCTTTCTCTGTCTTCTCTAATATTTCTACTACTTCACGTTCCATTTATTGTTCCTTTAAAATCTCTAGCCATACCAGCAATTTAGAACCTGCCGGATTTCTCTCTTTTTTGATGAAGTAATTAGCATTTTGTAGATACATAGGGTCTGTACCTTGATACATAAAATCTTCAAGATACATTCTGGTTGCTTTAAGCACATCTTCCTCTGTATACTGAGGATATTCTTTGAAGAATTTTCTAAATTTTTTTACGATAGTAGGTCTGTCACCTGCTTTAGTAGGGTCCAAAGCCTTAAACATATCGCGATATTCTTCAATAAAATCCTTACCTAGTTCAATACTGGCATACAAAGGAATATTCCAGTTATATTCATCAGCTGTAACATCAACTTCAAATATTCCTAAGGAATTTACATAAGTAGGTAAATTACCTCGAAATAAGTCGGTTTTTAAGTTATGATAAACAGCTAATAAATATAAAATTGCCTCGTCGTTGTTATCTACAACTTCGTATATTTTTGGATTTATAATCATGGTCGTGTTATGAATCTAACTTTTCTGTATAAATAATAAGATACCGGAACATCAGGTAGAATTTTCTCTAACCATTTTTCTTCAACAGTATCTTCTGCTACAATGATATACACATTGATTGTCTTTCCTGTGTAAGCTAAAGAACGTCCTATTCTTTGTAACAGATTATTCATATTAGAATCAAATGACTCTATTATGATATAATCTATATCAGGAATAGTAACTCCTTCGTTTAACATTTCTACAGTGCTGATACAATCTATAGAACCGTCAATAAACCGATTTAGTATTAATTGGTTAATCTCACTCTTCTGTTTAGAAGAGATAGAATAACGACATATTGAATCGGCAATATGAACTCTCTTTGTGAATATCAATTTTCTATTACCAGGATTGTTCTTATCTAGAAAAGCACAGAGACTTTTTGTAGCTTCTACTTTACTTTTTAGTCCATAAAGAAAATAAGCTCTTTTTAAGGCGTTTTCTTTTATGGGATTATTCGCATATAACTTAGTGTAATATGCGTAAGAAAGTTCTTCTGAAGTATAAAAAGTATGTCCTTTTCTAGTTCGTCTTTCGATATTCTTAGTCTTGTCTAACGGTGATGCTATCACTTTAACATTAAACTGATTTACAATTTGTTTATCAATAGCATCCTCGATAGTCAAATCATATACAAGCTTAAATCCTAAATGCTGTAATATAGCCAGCTTGTCATAGTCTCTGGGTAATGTTGCTGTAATTCCTATTAGAAATCTGGCTTCTCGAAAGAAATCCTCTAAGATACTAAACTTCAAGGAAGTAAGATTATGAATTTCATCTAAGATAATCAAATCCCAATTTCCTTGAAGTTTGTGTGCTGATTGGAGAGTTTCTGTTGCAATAAAAACATCTCTCTTTAACCACTTTTTTATTTCATTTTCCCAATTTTCTAACAATGCTCGCGATGGTACTAATATTAGTACTCTTTCAAAATCAGTTTCGTTAACAAAATCCAGTACAACTTTAGATTTACCAAATCTCATGACGGCTTTTACTAAAGCTGCTTTATGACCATTCTCATAATGTGATATTAAAGATTGTAATGCTTTTTTTTGCTCATTCTCTCTGTTCATTATTGAAAGTTTAAAAAGAGGAACCGAAGTTCCTCTTAAATTTCATTTTATTCTTCTTCTTCAGTTTCGTCGTTTGAAGGACTCATCATGTTGGCTACTTCCTTTACTATTTCCGTGAAGTCAGCTCTTATTAATTCGTCACTTAACTCGTCTTCGAGTTCGTCAAGCATGTAGTCAACTTTCAATTCATCAGGTGACAATGCAAGAATCTTTGCTTCGAGTTCTTTGAGTTCTGCTTCTTTCTTAGGAAGTTCAGTCTTCAAGATGAAAACTTTGCAATCTTCAAGAACTTCATCTACTGTAAAATCGCCGATTTTCATTGTTTTCAAAGAAGAATCTTCTAGAAAATTGTTAGTGTTCTTGATTTCCAGTAACAAAGGTACAATAGAAGTCTTCATTGTAACCATGTCTGCATTGCGGAAATCAACACTGTAGACATTACCTTTCCAATTGAGCATAAAGTTACCGGGAGTATGATACTTCATCTCTTTGAGCTTTTTAACTTCTGCTCTTTTAGTTTTCAAAATTGCGAGTAATTTTGTCACTCTCTGTGTGTTGTTCATAATGTAAAAATTTAAAGGTTTATGTTTATTGTTCTAGCTCTGCGATAATTTTACTACACTTGTCAATATAGTATTTATAATCAATATACTTTAAGTATTTAGTTGGATTATCAGGTACAATGTTAAACAAAGTAACCTTTTTTCCTGCTTCAACTTCTTCTTCTCTCTCTTCTGTCTTACCTTCCAGAGGAGGAAGAATTTTTACTAATTTACCTCCTTTTTTAGTAACTAAGTACCTTACCAAAGGGGGTAATTCTTGTTCAAAATTAATTAAATTTTCCGTACGATATACAAGACGTGACCCTTTATTTGTTCTAACTTTCTTAAAAAAATCATAAAGGTCATCATGTTCTCTTATAAAACTGCGATAATCAAGACCTTTCACGAAATAAGCCTCTAATGCTTTTGGAATTATTAATTCACTGTGGTCTTTATAATGTTCGAGGTCTTTATAAGCGAACATTGAACCCTTAGACTTAATTTTACCATCTGTGTATAATGCGATATAATTGTTTACGTTAGCTATTACCATTTTTTCATAGTAAGCAAATTCCATATTAAAACCGGTAATATTCTCCCATTCCTTAACTATATCCTTTATCTTTTCTTCATAATCAACATCTGTTTCCAGAGTGATACCGTCAGTATTAGCTTGGATAATAGTTAAATCAGGTACGTTCTCATGTAACCATTCTATGAGCATTAAAAGAAGAAGTTGTCCGTTAATAGTTACACTCATGCCTAACTCTAAATCACCAAAGATAGAGACCGGTTGTAAGCTTTTACCAAATATAATATTTAGAGCAAGCTTAAATAAAGTGTTTAGAGGATGAGGCTTTTTGTATAATTTTCTTCTTTTATAGAATGAAACATATTTCTCTAAGAAATACTCCGGTTCTTTACCTTGTTTTGTCAATTCTTCGCCTACTAATTTTGGAATTAAGTGATTATTTATAATGTTAAACGGATAATAAGATGAAACATCTATGTCAACAATTTTTCTTTTTTTATTAGCTATAAAAATGCCTTTTCTAGAGGCATGAATACCTCCTGCTCCAATGTAATAAGTTAGTCCGTTAAAAATCACATTTAATTTTTTTATGGACCCTTTTTTCATTGTTGTATCCATATAATAAATTAGGTCACCTAATTCATGTTTAGGAATAAGGCTGAAAAATCCTTTAGGTGTTTTAATTTTCTTGGAGCTTAGGTACCTTTTTAATTCGTTAAAGGCAGGAATATCGAATTTAATATAAGGATAGATAATATCTTTTATTTCTACCCAGTCGAATTCATTCCTGTCTACATATAAAGAAGAAAGACCTAGTTCGTATTGCATAATTGTTTCACCTAATTTGGTATCAGGTAAATTTAATATTCCGGGATAGGTATCGTCTAATCGTATTCTAATAACATCTGTCATCTCCTCATATAGCTTAGCAGTAGCAAATACATCATATTTACAGTATTTGATTACTTCATCGGCTTCTTTATCGTTTTTGACAGGAGCATTAAAATCTACCGGTGTAAGTTCAATATTGGGTAATCTCATATTAAACTCTATCTGCTTCAAAGAAGCGTGTCTGGCTCTAGTATTATAACCACCTATCTCGGCTAAATCAAGATATTGAAAATATTTACTTTCGTAATAACGTTCATCTTCGTTAATAATTTGGTCTGATACCCGCTTAAGTAATGGTAATAGCTCTTCTTTATCTAATTTAAGATTTTGAATCAGAAAAGTCAGAATCTTTCCATCGTATCTGAGGACATTAAATCCTACAAAATACCAGTCTTTGTATTCACGTAAGAAAACTTTTAATTCTTCCCTATCATCTTTGCGGAAAGAAATTTCAAATCCGTAATCTTTGTCATTTACTTTGAAGTGGATATAGAACATATTTACAAATACTTCTATATCGAAAAATATCGCATTAATCATGTTAATAGTTTAATTGTTCCACGTTTACTATCGCAAGAGCTAGATAATCGGTATTATACTTGATAATTGCTTCTGTAATGTAATTGATAATTTTAATTTCTCTCATTGAGAAAAATTTTTTCAAAGTATTATTGTCTATAGGTTTATAAGTATGATTAAAACTTAAACCATTTGATTTCCAATATAATAACAAATCTTTTAAGTTTTTCTTCTCTTTTTTGTATATATAAATCATGCTTAAAACTAAAATAGGGGGACAATCATGTTCGTCCATCACTTTGTACAACTCTATCATGTTCTTTCTTTTTATGGTTTAACTGAAATAAGAGCGAGAGCCGTAAAGAATACAACTCTCACCCCTTGTCTCTTAGCCAAAAAGTCTGTCAACTTTGGCTTGAATCTTTTCCTTTCTAGACCTAGTATCTGCATATTCGACATCGAAAGAGATACCGTAATCTTTGAAATTTACTAAGTCTAAAAGGTCAATTCTACGTCCTCCGAAATAATCCTTTAAAGGATGCATGATTTGAGGGACGTTTTTGAAGAGCCTGCTTATAACGATAGACTCTTCATTACCTTCAGCATATCCGACAAGTTTATTGTCGCGATATACCATCACTTTGATGTTGATTTTCATTTTCTGTTATTTTATGGAACCACCAATTTAGTCTTTCGTAAGACCAATAGTAGTTCAAAGTTTTTTCTTTTAGATATACAAGAACGAAGACACCTTCATCCTCGATTTGCATCCATAAACCTTTACGTTTAGGGTATTTTTCTTTGTATCTATTGAACAGATAAATTATCTGCTCTTGCCTCGTTCCCATATTTCCTCCATTTTCTCATTTAAGTAGAATTTGTCATCTCTATATTTTTTAGATATAGAGGCTACGATTTTATCTCCTTTTGAAAAGAAGATGTGATTTTTTCCTTCTCTGGCTTTAAGACCAAAGAAGTTACAAATAAACTCTACTGAGAGCTTATTGTAATCTTTTCTTTTTACAATCATGGTGTTAATTTTAAGATTTAGAGGGAGAGACAGGACTTGAACCTGTATTACCGTAATTATGGCGCACTACCACGACCCCTTTCGGTTATGTCTTTGTGCTACTCTCCCTTATTTTACAATTTTATCCAGTAGCATAGCTAGTGCTACTGAGATTAGAAATAACATCAACTTTTCATTTACTAAATAGAATTCAATAGCTGTTAAAGTTGGCATTATAAGTTCTAAGAGTACGGATTCTATGGAAAGTCCTTCGTGTATTATTGTTAGATTGGACAACAACAATATTAAGTACACCAGACTATATCCTATTGCAAATAGGATATATTTTATAAGTCCTTCATCCATAGGTGCATAGTGATATCCTATTAAAATACACCAAAACAAAGTTTGTATAGCTAGTATTACTAATAGGATAATTCCAACAGTTTCTTTTTTAATTTTCATAAGCTGCCGATATTAATACTGAGTTTTCTATTTTTCTTACTATGAACATATCAGAATCATACATTCTGCATATATGTTCCCAATCAGCACGTTTTTCAATAATATGCAAGCTATCTGTGCTGTACAGATAGACTAACACTTTGTCTTCATCTCTGTCAAATTGACGAGAGAAGAATTTCCAGCTCTTTATAGGACGTATATCTTCTCCATACGTCTCTATAAATTGTTTAGGATATAATACCCCTAAATTCTTCATAGTATTGTTTTTTTGATTTCGTCTTTAGTTATATAGCCATCTTTGTTTAAATCCAGTGCTCTATTTTTACGAGCAATCTTAAGACTTAAATTCTCTGACTTTTCAGAACCTAGAATATAATCATTGGGTTTACCTATTGCAGCAGGATAAAATACTGCTAGATAAACATCTGTAAAGGATTTCAGATTTTTGAAACCTTTAAAATATCTCTCTACAAGTTTGAGTTGTTCTCTTTTACTCATAGAAAGAATCTCCTCACCTGTTAATCCCCAAGCTTTGTATGTACTAGGGATAAATTGTATTAGTCCTACAGCTCCTGTGTATTTATTATAAGCTGTAGTTCTACCCGAACTCTCTATCATAATTACTTTATATAGATAATCCGGTTCTATACCAATGTTTTTTGCTGTTTTAATTATAAGAGAGTCATTTGTATGTACAAAATTCGATTCTCTTATTGTATATTCAAAATTGATATTTTCAACAGGAAGGATTGTTATTTCTTCTTCCGGGAAGAAAAATCCCAAAAGAATGATTAATAGTACCATATATATTGTTTTTGGATTTGGTACAAATATAATAAAATTTATTATTTGCTAATGAGCATGGAGCCCGTCCCATGCTCTCAATATAAGTTTTTGTTTTCACGATGAGGAGAACCAGCTGGGCTACTGTAAAACTCCTCCTTCGCAAGTAGCTACTTCCTTCACTCTTGCGGATTTCCAGAAGCTCTTAATTTCTCATAACCGTTTATGGTAGTGATGTTTATTTCTTTTCCGTTTTCAAAGATGTAGTTAATAGAATCTATGTTAATACCTGATTCTACTGATTTTAATAGTAACAATTCTAAGGTAGAATGTATTTCTTTGTATTTTATTTCATCATCTTTGTAAATTATTATATAATCACCAATTGCATTTTCGTATGTTAAATTTCCTTGATTAATAACTTTATTTACAAACCAATTACTACTAACTTTGATATTTTCATCATCGTGAACAATCGGTGTTGATATAAGTTCCTCGAATGTATAACCTATAGTTACTTCTAATTTTTCAAAATTATTAAGTCTAATATAAGCTTTCAAAGGTCCTGTTTCACAGATAATTTCTAATTCTAACAAAGAATTGATAGTCAAAAAGTATTTATCAACATTGTCAGCTAACCATTCTTCTAAGATAGGTTGTTGTCTCTTTATGAAATTTGAGATGTTATTCATTTTAACATCTACAGGTGCGATAAAAATTATACCTTCTTCTGTTATAATAGTAGAATTAGGTAAAGATTCTTCCATTTTTTTTGATAATCTTCTTTTGAGTTTTTCATCATTTGGATATATTATTATTTTCCATCTATTTTCAGAACCATTGTTGTCTAAGAATTCTATTTTAAATTTCATTTTCTTTATTTTTAGGGCATTTACACTTTTTAGCGCGTTTTTCTTCTTTTTTTGACATACTCCATTCTCCGCTATCGAAATAACGCTTAAGAATACAGTACCTCCAACAGAAATCTTTTTGTTCTTTTCTCATCGCTATGTATGCCACTATGATATAGTAACATACGAATATTAGTATTACAATAATTATCATTTTATCCGGTTTATAAGTTTTCTTAGATTTCTCTTTTCCTCTAATCTTTGAGAGGATGTATAAAAGAGAAGTCGTTTACAACGAACTTTCTTTACCTTTAATGCTCCTTTTGCAAGATGAGCATTTTTTAACTTTTTCTTTTTCTTTTCTGAGGCCATAATAATTTCTATTTAAAAATTAGTGCTCAGAGAGGGACTTGAACCCTCACAGGTATTACTACCTACAGGATTTTAAGTCCTGCGTGTCTGCCAATTTCACCACCTGAGCTCGCTGTTATTTTATTGGTTTATAGTCGTATGTATAACTAATTACCTCTTTCTTCTCTATGAAGAACAATTTTGGTTTATGGTAACAATCTTTAATTCCCATCATTTCAGAATAGATTCTATGTACTAGTTCTATTCCGATAGTTGTTTCTTCTTTTGTTTCTTTATCTATCAATTTAAAAAAGTAAATTGCAGTCGAATAATGTCTTCCCTCATATACTACCTCGACGTCAGTGTCGATATAGACAATTTCAAACTTATCGTCTATACTTTCATCATTGAAGATGTCGCTGAGTCTAATCTCATCTTCGGTGTATTCTTGATATTTAATTTCTTTGTCTTTTACTACTTCTGTAAATTTTTGTTCTAATGTTTCCATAAATAATTTTCTTTTAAAGTTAATGTATATATAAACCGGAATTTCTTCCGGTTTAATCTATGAATAAAACCACTATTCTCTGTTACCAAGAACGTGGCTTGTGGGTGGTAGTTTTAATCACGAAACCATCAAGTTTCTTAGCATAATCTTCTGCTTGTTCTTTGTTTACGAATTTTATGCTGTAACTGTAATACCTTGTCCAAATTTCCTTGTAAACAATATCTGCAAGGAAGAATAAGGTATCGTCTTCTATTTTAACTACTAAGTACTTCATAGCGACTCTATTTGACTTAAGGTGCCATTTAACTTTGTACGTAATTCATCTTCAGTACAGTGAAAGGTACCTACGTATTCGAAGGAAAGTAATCTATCAACTATCTTATAATTGATAGTATATATTCCTTCTCTTTCATCTACTATTTCTATGTATAAATCATAGTTCTTTTTATCAAACTCTGAAATTAGTTTAGATATTAAATTCTGTAATTCGTTTGTGATTTCCATAAAATTTAGTTTTAAAATTAGAGGAGAGACTGGATTCGAACCAGCAAATATCTATACCCATATATTTACAGATTGCACACAAAATGTGTCATTGGGCAGAGCGTCTACCAATTCCGCCACTCTCCTTAGTTTTATTCTGGCCAATAAGGAACACGGAGCCCATCCCGTGTTCAGTATTAGTTTTTTATTTAAGTGTGAACCGTGGGCAACCGTTAAACACACTCTTCGTAGGTCACTACTTCTTTCATGCCTACGGAATAAAGTTGCGGAGCCAGGACTCGAACCTGGAACCTCGAGCTTATGAGACTCGCAAGCTACCATTGCTATCACTCCGCAAATATCCCATATATCTTTATTATAGTACCTTATTTCGGTATCTTTTTATAGTTTTATTAATTTGTTTTTAGTATCAGAATAGTAGTACTCTTTAGCAATGTACCTTATTGTTCTCATTATTACTTGAGAAACATAAGGACAAGAGCAATAGACTTCTACTCTTTTTGCATGAAATGCCAAGAAATCTGTTTTCTTAAACATTTCTTCTACTTCTGCTAATCTATCGATTATAGAAGTATTTTCATCGAAAGAACACTCTATAAGTGTCTCCGGCTGATTTTGAATTACCTTTATCATATTTTTATTTTTTTAGTTAAAAAGAAAGACGAGAACCTCCCGAAACTCGTCTTATTTGTTCTTTTACACCAAAACGATTGTGGGAGGTTTTTGGGAATTTTGGACTTCTACCAAAATCAAGAGGTAGCTTCTATCACTTGCTATAACAGAAGGTGGTAGGGACAGGATTCGAACCTGTACTTCAGCATTAAGTTTAGCATGCATCGCATAATGCTTGCAACAGCACCTCTTTCCCGCTGTAAGGGTTGGGATGCTATCCCAAGGTTACGTCTACCATTTCGTCACCCTACCATAAAAAAAAGCGAGACCCTCTCAAAACTCGCTTAAAGACATAAAGATATTATCTAGTATAATAAATCCACGAGAGGGTTTTGGAGAATGTTCGTGGACCTGCTAAGATTTGAACTTAGAACCTCTACATTATCAGTGTAGTGCTCTAACCTGTTGAGCTACAGGTCCGACAATTTAAAGTTCTTCTAGTAACTTGGACAAGAATTCTACATGTCTATCTACTCTTGGAGCTTTTAGATTGTAAATTCTTGTATTAGCAAGGGCTGCCGAATACCCTTTAAAAAAAGAACTACATTCAAATTCGTAAAATCTATACCAGTGTTCGCTTTCAGCAATATATTGGTCTAGTAAGAATTCAACGTATTCTTTTTTCTTTAGTTTTCGTCTTAATTTGCTTATTTTCATATTCTTTGGATTCTGAAATTATCACCTAAGTACTGAATCTGAAGAATATCAAATTCGGCTTTCCCTTGACGCGGGTGAATTTTCTTTACTTTTATCTTATAACGGTTTTTTAATTGACGAATTGCATCATCAATATTTTTAGCTTCTATCTTGTCAAATAAAATAGAATCTTTCTTTCCGTTTAAGTACTCAGTGTCTTGATAAATACGAAATTCCATTGTTTTAGTTTTTAATTTATAATGGCGAAAATTAGACAAATTTTTCTATTTCTCCAAGAACCTTGAAAAAATATCTTTTAGTCATCAATCTTTCTCCGTTACAAAGGTTGATTTCATCAGCATTTTCGAAAAATAACTCATCGAGATTTCCTATTTCGACATTAGGAAAGACTTTAGCGATAGCTTTTTTAAAAGCTTTTTTCGATAGTGTTTTTGTATCTTCAGAATAATCATTTTCGCTACAAGCAACGTAACTATCTGAATATTCTTCAAAAACATCATCGTAAAATTCTAATTTATTCATGATTTTGAGTTTAAATTTAGCTCACTGATAAGAATCGAACTTATCTTTATACCATAAGTGAGAAAAGGGGCTATATATTAAATATAACCCCTTAAATATATTAAGATTTTCTTACAGGCATCAACATTGCTATTAACAAAGTTATTGCTAAAATAGCAAGTGAAATCCAAAATAATTCAACCGGTAAATAATTCAAAAACATTAACCATAAAGAGATTGGTATGGCTAATATTAGAATTTGGTTACCAAGTTTACGTAGTTTTTCTTTACTTACATCTATAATTACTATAACAACGAACATAGCTGTAAGAAGAAAAAGTCCCCCGAAGGCTTGTCCTACTATTACTATGAAGGACTCATCGGGATATGTCCCGAATGCTATTGCTCCAAAGAGCACTAGCGTTCCTAATAATGCGAGTACCATATTTATTCCTCCAACATTCTTTTGAGTTCTTCCAGCGAAAGAGACTCAAGTTCTTGTTCTTTTTTCTTTTCAATAAGCTCTGCAATACGTTGTTTCTTTGCTTCGCGCAAAGCTTTATTGCGAGCTTCTTCTTGCTCATGAAGCAAGGTCTTGAGAACATCTACTACGATGTCTCTTTTCAAAGTAAGAATAGAATTTTTCTCACTCTGGGTCTTGATATAAGAACGACGAGGTTCTTTATCAAGTTCTTCATCGAGTTCTACTGCAAGGGTGTCGAGTTCTTCAACATCCAAATCCCACAGTTTTTCTACGGAAATTTCTCCGTAGACTGTTGAGAAACGCAGTTTCAAGCGTGTTGCTTTTTTGTAATCTGCCATTTTATTAGAATTTTATTTTGATTATTCTCTCGTGAGTACCTTTAACCTTTACAGTTAAAGTCTCCTTAGAACCTTCAGTAAAGCCTACACCTGCTAATTGTTTATCGGTAGGTTCTACTAAAAGAGTATTTGCAAGAACTTCCATTACTCTTTTGTGTTTTCTGAGTTCCGGAAGTAAAAATTCGTTGTGAAATCCTCTTATCTTTTGGTCTGTCTTTGCTCCTTCAAGGAAGAAGAAATAATGTTTTATTCCTACCTCTTTATTCCAATAATTTGGAGAAAGACAAACAAGATTTACTTTATGAAACTTACCAGAGTCTAAATTGTAAATCTTTTTAGAGGTGTTGAATTCAGGCAACAAATGTTGTATAGTTACATTTCCATTCTTCACTTGAATGGAAGCTACTACAACATATTCTCCTTGTTTAAGGGGTTGCGAATATTTATATTTGTAGATGTCACCAAGGATTTCGATTTCTGCTGTAAATCCCAATGAACCGCGATTGGTGTAATTGTGTACCCTAAAAACATAGGTACCATCAATCATGTCTTGCAGTCTGGGAAAAGCAATATTTTCTACGATATTTTGATGATTATAATCGCTAGGATTAATAATATCAATATCGAGGAAACCCCTGGTTTTGGAGTCTTTGGTATTGCTATAGTAAATTTCTACATTCTCAGGAGTAGTGCAATGAGCATCCAAATCACTGTTGTCATTGACATTATCTGCCCAATGGATACTGAATCTTACATCAGCATCAACATTACCGCCTCTTGATTTTACAGCTTCTTTTATTTTACTTACTCCGGTGAGATTACCGTTGTAAGTCCACGAGAAATTATTATCCCATTTAAAAATTGGTTTGCTGTCTTCCTTTATAGGAGCTATGAGATTAACGAAATTCTTTTCGTATTTATTCTCAAGATAAACTTCAAGACGTGAAGTCTTAGGAAGTATATCTTTCATGAAAGTTTCTATTGAAACTTCCATAACTTCATCAAACTTAGCTCTTTTGTGACGTGTAGCTTTATTAGGTTCCAATGTGTCTAATAAAGAGACTCTTCTTAAGTCCTGGGATTCATCATTGATATGAAGAATAAGATTTGTCTTTATATCGTCAATATTAGCATGACGACGATTAAGACTATCTTCATAGTTGTTTTCTTCAATAAATCTCTTAGCTTCTTCTATTTGTTTTTTAGTAATAACAGGTTTTGCCCTCATGTAATTTGCAGGGTCTATTCTCATGTTATACTGTTTAACAGCTTCGTTAAGCTCTTTCCCTTCTGACAACTCTACCAATAAAGTTCCAAGCAAAGTGTTTCTGAATCTGGCTATATTATAATTATCAAAAGCGACAACTTTTAACATAGCTCTTGCTTTACTTGGGTCTTGTGTGTAAAGCTCAAAGTATTTATTCTGAACTGAAGCAAATTCTCTCAAATCTTGGAGTTTACTTCTTGTGTTCAGGACAGCATCTGAAGTGATGAGGTCTTCTACCAAATTTACAGTGTCAGGAGAAATCTCTGTTACTGCTCTATGTAAAACTTCATAAGAAGTTCTGTGTTCACCTACAAAGCTGTCTTTATCATTATCAGAACGATAACTATAATGAGCTTTAGGCAAATGAATATGGAAATGGTAGAATGTACGAGTCTCATTAGGTTTTATTACTCCGTACAATTCAGCTTCTTCTTTAGTGTACCTTTTTACGTTTTTAGGTATACCTAAAGTGCAAATATCTCTTTCTTCAATATCAATAAGAGAGCTGTTCTCAGCAAATACATCTCCTATTTCAGCATTTCTGAGAGTAAGAGAGATTTGTTTAGCTACCTTTTCATAATTACCTTCTGCTTCTATGTCGAAGAGAGTAATTACATTGTAATCATCATCTATTGCGACAATGTTGCCAAACCTTCTGATGAAGTTATGACAATGATTACAATTATGTGTCGAAGATTGTGGGTCCCTGAATACCGGGTCTTCTTTTAGGTTCTCTAAGTACATATCCCATACTTCGGAACCTGTAATCGTAGATTTGAAAAGATGTTTGCCTAACATATTTCTTTTGAAATGTTCTGCAATCTTTTCACTAAATGTTTTAAAGGTCATATTAGTTTAATTTTTGAGTTTCAGTTTATAAGGAGTACCGAGTGGACACAGGTTTATGAGATAAAACGGTACTCCTAACCCATGTTTCAGGGTTTAATATCTTTTAACATTCTTTAGGAGATTTTATGCAACATTTCTCCTAAAAAATTCGTTCTTGTAAAAACTTCAAGAAGTTTTTCAGCGTCGAAGACGCTTTATATTGAAAAACTGTTTTTACACCGCTTTAGGTGTCATAATTTGCCTTTTTTAGTTCTTCAATGCTGTATTTTACAGTAGCCTTGACACTGGGATTGTATTTGTTCTCCCAGAGCATTACCAAATCATCTAAACCAGTGTACAAATTTACTAGTAGATGATAATCAGGAAACTCAATTTTTTCCTTTAATTGATTCCTGATATATTTTGCTCTATCCCGACTTTTATAAGGACCGTAATAAACGGTCTTGTGTTTGTCAGGGTGTTCTATTGTTTCTATGATTATAAATTGCATTTCAAATATTTTATTTTGATAAAATTTCTCATTCAAGAATTACCTTCTTCGAAGAAGAAGTTGTAACTCAAAAAAAATCACGAAGCAATAACGCTATATTAAAAGACATGAAAGTCTTTTGTTGTGATTTTTTGAGTTGGGAGTAGGAGGAGAAGGGGTATTCTGACAAGAGTACACGACTCTATTCTACGTCAAAATACCCCTAATTTCCTTTAGAACCCGAGTTCGTCACCTGAGTCAGGTTGCAAATCGAGTTCTTTCTTATGACTTTCCTCAGTTTTCTCAAGAGAGAGCACATGAGGAAATTCGTCACTCAGGTATACTTTGATACCTGAAGTAGAAGTTACCCATTTCTTTTCGAAAACCTCAACGCCAAAGGCTTCTGCAAGGCCAGTAGAGTACTTCTTAGCAGAAGCAACTACTTTAGTAGACCAAGAACTTCTGACCTCGCCAGTAGTTTCGTCAACTACTTCGAAGTATTGGTTCTTGTTAATCTCCTCGATAGCTTCCTGATAAGCTTCGGGAGATTCACGTTTGGCATAGTTAAGACGAGCTTTGTCTTTAACTGTCATGATAATTCCTTTGTGAGAAATCACCATAAGTGTCATCAACTCGTCTTTTTCAGCAAGCTCGACTATTTTCTCAGGAGTAATCTCCTTCGAGTCAAGTTTCTTGCCTATCTCTGGAGACAACGGTCTCCAGGAGTTGTAGACGTATTCGTCTTTGTTTCCGAGTTTGCCCTCAGAATTACCTGAGAACAAGTCTGAAACTTTGGATTCGTTTTTACGAACCCATTTAGCTTTGACCTTTGTGCTGACTTTCAATTGCCAGCGGTCAAAACTCTTTGAGACTTCATAAGAAGTCTCAGTTTCATAGATGTGTTTAATCCCCGGGATATTTCCCGGAGATACGATAACTTTTTTCATTTTAGCTAGTTTTAAAATTTTTAACTTTGCTTTCGTTATTAGTTCTTATGGTAGTTCAAAAGAAAATAAAACCGTATTATATATATAATATGTATAATACGGTTTTATCGAATTAGATGTAGAGATTGAAGTATTCGATTTTTCTACATCCTATTCCTGCGTATTCTCTCATACGCGAGTAATTGTTTTCTTCCAGCCACTTTTCATATTTTTGCTGGAAGAATTCATTTTTGTCAGAGTACTTATACTCTGATAAGTCAATAACTCCCCAAGCGACTGCATAAGCAAGCTTGGGATAATACTCGTCGGAGCAGAAGATGTACTTCTCTCCGTTTTTTGAATAGATGCAAAATTTATTTGCGTCTATTTTTTTATTTTCTATTTCGGCTACGATTTTTTTATCAATACCGAAATATTTCTTATTATCTGGTTCTCCTCCCAGATAGTAAGGAAGAGTATTTAATACTCTTCTTATTTGTTCTGGAATTTCTTCCAGAACAAATTCGTATTTCACTCCTAACATTTGTTGAACTTCTGTTGGTAGCGAAGAAAATTTTTCCCAAGTATCTTTGACTAATACTTGGTTTATTTCGTTTGACGTTACATAATCAAGCGAAAATTCCTGTTGAAGTAACTCCATAAGGAGTTTAACTTCATTTTTACTCAGACCTGAGTAATAAATTAGGTCTGAATTTTTATATTTGAACATTGTTATATATGAGTTCTTGTGAAACTCATACGCGTTCAAATATTCAAAGGTGATTTCGTCACCTTCTTTTTCATCATCCCATGCATCGCTTGGGGTGTAATTTTGGAGAATATTAAAATATTCTCCGTTTTTTAATCGAGCCTTAAATTCATAGTCAGGCTCGAAATCTTTTGAACTTGCAGTTTCTACTGCAAATTCCTCTCCAGGGAAATTCCTAGAGAATTCGCAGAAGGCATTTTCGATGCCTTCCTTGAATTTAATTCCGCTACTTTCAATAGCGGAATGTGCTCTGGAGTCCACCTCCAGAGCAATTTCTCTTTTTTGTGAGCGCATTCTTGCGCTCACTTTGATATCTTGACCCATAGTTAGATAAATTTTAAAGTTTAAAACTTAAACTTAGCAATTAGTTCTTATGTTGGTATTATAAAAAATAAGGAACCGCCATAGAGGCGATTCCTTAAGCGAGTTTTATGACAAGGTCTCAACTCGCATGTGGTGATACTTCAATCAGATTCACTGAAGAAGGCTGCCAACGGGATGGTAAGTCCCTTCACCACTTAGGTTAAGGCAATTTGGTAGGTTGCCAACCTCATTACTTCCGATAGGTTCTATGCTCCTTCTAGTAGCTTGCGCAAGACCCTAGAATTCACATTACTATTTTCATCTGCTGGGACAGAATCCAATAGCACCCTTTCGGGACTACAACAGTATTACCCGTTGTAGCTAAACCCTTCCCTATTCGGAAGTTCACTTTTTTAACCCAGACCATTTTTCTGGGGTGAGATAATTCGCATTATAAGAGAAAGTGATAAAACTCTTATTTTGATAGCAACCACGTTACTGTTAGCGCAGTAACTCTTTACTATCAACACTGGGAGATTTGTAGCTCGCTAAAGCTTTTGTCCTCCCCACGGCTTAGTAGAAGCTCTTGATGTAAGCACATCTCCACTTCTACCGTGTTTTCCCTATGCCTAAAATAGGCTTCATTGTCTGCGAAACAATGAATTTTGATACCCGGGAACATGGGTATAACTTTAATTTAGTTATTAGTTCTTATGGTGAAATAAAAAAGAAAGAAAACCGTATAAAAAAACGACCTACACAGCAGTGACTATCTACCTCTTGGGCTGATAGTTTTTCTGTGTAGGACTTCCCCGATTAAGGGGCTTTATGGTCCCGCAGGTAGGAGTTGAACCTACTTTCCATTGGCTGTCCATCAACACAGGTCATCAGATTGTGATTACAATCCTCGCTGTGTATCTGTGGGATGTTATACTGGCGCTTATAGTCCCCATACAGCGTATTTATATAGCGCCGTACTGTGTGGGGAATAACATATGGTTAGACGTATTCCATAAGAACGTCTAACCAGTTTACGGTATCTGTAGAGGCGTAAATTCTTATTTTTACGCCTCTTTTAATCTTAAACATGTATGGTCTTATTCCACACTCACCTCTTTCGAGGTGAATGCGAAATTTGTCTTCAGGAGATATTGCTACATCTCCTGAAATTTTGAAACCCTTAGAAATAAGGGTTTCAAGGATTTCTTTTCCTGTCATAATATTGTTTTTTAATTTTTTTATAAAGAAAAACAAGGCAGAGTCGCTATTTCACTTCTCTGCCTTGTATCCCATTTCTATCTTTTACGTGTCAGGCTGGGAATCACCTGAACACGACCTTTTTCCTTCTTTTATGTAGCAGGAAAAGGACAACCTACTACGACCCCTTTAACCTATATTTTACCAGCTACCAGAAAGAGGACAAAGCACGTAGCTGAACCACTTATTTATATACCGTTAGTGGTTACGGTTATTAAAAAAAGCCTATGTTTTACGTCCAAGGCCATGCTTTAGGACAACCTATGATTACCTGTTAATCACAGTAGAGTATAGGTTACTGTGACAGGAGCATAATTTTACGTAGAGCAGCCAACTCTACAACCCTTTTTACTTCCTGGCGGAAGGCACTCTAATACTTTTTATTTACTCCCGTCAAGAGTGCTAGACTCACGGGAAACCTGCTTTATTTTACTTCTTGCAGGATAAGAAGGGCGCTGCCTTTAGGCTAATGGGTAGATTTGCGCCAATGCCGTTGGCCATATCCGAAACTAGCTACCCCTAGTCGGATATGTTGCAAGGTTACTATTCTTCACCTTGCAATATTGCTGTTATGGCAGCAAAACCTGCCATAGCAACAAAGCCGAATACAATTGTAAACAGCATTAGACTTTGTAATTAGTTCTTATGGTGGTCTTCAAAAAAGATACAAAGCCATAACAGAGAATTCCCTGCGTGGTCTGTATTGTGAGATGCTGCGGAAAGCCTTTTAGTGACTTCAACCCTGCTCACACAGACCACGCTATAGCAGCATGGGATTTTGTGTCGTATATCCCCCAACACCAAGGGTCATGTCGCTGTGATTACCTTACAATACTGCAAGGACATCACGACGAAGAGTCAGATAGTAATTCTCTGTTGAATTACCATCTTCGTCAACGTCATGATAGACAACAACGACGAGTTTGTCTGGACTAATGTTAGTCCAGTCAATAGCAGGATTCGCAAATCCTACTATTTCGTCTTTGTCGTCTATCACAGCAACATAATCTTTCCCGTCCTTGGGACGAATATGCTTGATAACAAGCTTATTCGTTCCTATAGCAGACTTAAAATCTGCTATGGACAGGAAACTATGTTCCTGTGTCGACATTAGGTTAAGTTACTAGTTCTTATGGTTGTGTTTTTGTCATGGGGGGGGGATACTTTCGGATTTTAAAAAAGAGGCGGGGGCTTTTTCATATACACTCACACAAACACCAACATTTAACATCCACATTGTAAACTTTAAATTTTATTCTTATATTTGCAATAAAAAAAATGATTACTAAGCAAGTAAACTTAACCGAGAGAGAATTTTACCAATTACACCTAAGTATTATCAACAATTTCCTTCCCGTCAAGTTATCGGAAACAGAGATTGTTATTTTAGCAGAATTTTTACGTCTTCCCGAGATAATAAGATTAAAAACACAAGGAAGAAAGATTGTAAGAAATAATTTGAACATCAGTCATGGTGTATTGGGCAATCATTTACGTTCTTTAAGAGATAAGGGATATATTGTTCGTATAGAGAACGATGAAATAATAAGACCTTATTTATTTCCTGATAGCCAAGAACAGTCTTACGCATTTAAAATAATCAATGATGACTACAAAAGAATTAGTTAGAAAATACTATTTAGAGATAGGACGTGATAAAGGTTATTCATTAAAAGAAATAGAAGATATAGTGAATACTATTTATTATGGAGTAAGAAAGTTCATGAAACACGAAAATTTACCTGATATAAGGCTACAGTATTTAGGTAGTTTTATAAGAAGGAACTTCAAGGTTTTAGATTACGCGAAGGCTAATATTATAAGGTGGGAAAAGGGAAATATAAATGATGCTTTTTTTGAGGATAATATGAGCTATTTACTGCCTACATTAATAAGAGAGAGTTATTATTACAGGCATACTTATGTTAACTTATACCCTAGGGTAATTAAATTTTGTCAACAATATAAAAAGTATAAAAGAGATGGTAAAGATATTCCGGATAGAGGATGGTTCTGTGAAGCCAACAGAAGATATTTTACTAATAGAACCCTTCAAAAGCATTTGGAAGAGGGACAAACACAGTAAGAAAGGGAAAGCCATGAGAGATTTCTCTTATATAGAATTTATGGTTTCTCCTTATGAGTCTAATCCTTTTAAAGATTTGGATAAAGAGGAAAGACACCAATTTATTTTAGAGAGTATAGTAGGGGAGGACTATAAGCCTGATAAATTGGTAAAGTCAGCTATAGAAACTTACGAAACTTGGTTAAATGATTTAAGTATAGGATATAGATTATTGAACTCAAGTTTAAAAGCATCTATGGAGCTAATTAAGTTTTTAAATCAGGTAGATTTATCTGAAAGAACCAAATCAGGTTATCCTGTATACAAGCCTGCTGATATTGCTAATTCATTAAAACAAACAAGAGAGATACTTTCTAACTTACAGAAACTAAGAAAGGATATGTACAATGAATTAGTAGAAGTAAAGACTAAAGGTCAGAAAAACATTAACCCGTTAGAAATATAAACCTATGAAGTATTTTATTGATACGGAATTTCATGAGTATCACAAACGACCTAATATTTTAGGTATTAAGATAGGTAAGCCTATCCCCACAATAGATTTAATATCTATTGCTATTGTACGAGAAACAGGAGCTAATTATTATGCTATTTCAAAAGAATTCGATGTAGAAGATGCTTGGTACAGTTATCAATTAGACGAAGAAGGAAACAAGGATTATTGGTTAAGAGATAATGTCCTACATCCTATACATATAGAGTTATCTAAACAAGACAATAAATCTTTTCACAATAGTTTAAGAAATTTCAAGAGATTAATTAAGAAATATGGTAAAACAAAAGAGGAAATTGCAAAGGAAATAAAAAGATTCATTGCTTTTGAGGATGTATTGGGCATTTTTGGTACTCCTTATGTATTAGATAATTCTGATATGGAATACATATCAAGAATGGAAACTCTATTAAAAAATATGGATTATTATTTTCCGGAGTTTTATGGATACTATGCAGATTATGATTGGGTAGTTCTTTCTCAATTATATGGCAAAATGATTAACTTACCTAAGTATTTTCCAATGTATTGTAGGGATTTAAAACAAATGTTTGATGAAACAGCAGAAAATTTGGACTTGGATAAAGTTTGGTTTTTCGATGATTTAACAGAAGATGGCTATTGTTTTCAAAATAACAAAGAAAAGGAACGTTGTATTAAAAATTTAAACGATGTAACAGATGTATTAGGTAGTAAGTTAGTAACTATGAAAATATCTACCGATAGAAAGGAAATTTTAGAAGGATTCTACAATTATCCTAAACAAGAAAATGTTCATTTGGCATTAGAAGATGCCAGATGGAATTTTAAACTGTATGAATTTTTAAAGAACGTTAATTACGAAAATAATCACTAAAACTAAAAACTATGAAAGAATTTTTTGATTCCGAAGCTCTAAGGAAATATGTAAGAATAGACGACATTG